>JAABUQ010006105.1_pt1 | contig 18559 bp, 17 predicted proteins | sample 5560001 | NCBI WGS metagenome assembly JAABUQ01 (sample SAMN10711888, study PRJNA513371) | rock metagenome | isolation source: Antarctica rocks | place: Antarctica: Victoria Land, Finger Mt nord | collected 2015-12-18
AACGCCGTCCGCATCGTCACGGGCAAGAACTCCATGCGCCATACCATGCGCGATGCCGTGCTGGACGTGCGCATTCTCGCCGACATCCTCGACCACATGCCCGTCGCTTGATGCGAAATCCCTGATGGCTGGGAGATCTGCGACGAGGAGGACGGCAGGACCGTGCGGTGCGCGCTTACTCGCTACCGCACGTCGGCGGAAGCCTGGCAGGCGGGCTCGGCGGTGCTGGATCAGCACGACACGAGCGAGTGCTGACCACGCCCGAACAGCGTTGCTGTCTCGGGCGACAGCAGCGGTGGCACCAGATTCGTCACGGTGAGTCGTCGGTCTTCCTGCGATTCAGCCCTGGTACGATTTCTCGGCCATGTCGCCCTGCTTGGTCCGCGGTCTCTATCCATCCAGCAAAGCATACAAAAGTCGATCCGGCTCAGCGCGTGGTAAACCTGATGTCGTCGTGTGCGCTGATGTTGCCTCCCGTGCGAGGCCAATCTCGTATAGCGGTGTGGGCCGGGCCAGCCCGGCCCACACCTCAGGCTGAGGCAACCAACGGAACCGCACCCAGGAAGTCCCGCTTACCCACGGCCAGACCGTTGTGACGCAGGATGTCGAATGCGGTGGTCACGTGAAAGAAGAAGTTCGGCAGCATCCAGCCGCTGATGTACTCCGGCGCCATCATCACCATGGCCTGCTTGGCGACGCTGAACTCGATGCGGCGCTCGCTGGCGGCGTCAATGGCACTCCGATCGAGCGAACGCAAGAAGCTGACGCAACGGGCGATGCGGGCCTGAAGCTCGTCGAAGCTCGCCTCGGTATCTGGAAACGATGGGTTGTCCACCCCGGCCAGCCGAGCGCCGCCGGCCTTGGCGCCGTCGGTGGCGATCTGCACCTGGCGAACCAGTGGCAGCATGTCCGGATACAGTCGCGACTGCAGCAGCACCGAAGGTTCGATGCCCCGCTCAGCCGTGTAGGAAGCCGCCTTGCTCAGCACCGCGGAAAGAGCGTCCAACATCTGCAGGCAGGGGGCCAGTGACGCTTGATAGAGTGATATGGGCATGGGGCGCGCTCCGTTCTTGTGGACGGGGCACGCTTTAGCCCAGGTTGTGCCGACTGTCTGCCGCGCGGGCGGGATGACTGGATGACGAAGGCGGTTCCGGTGTGAGCACGCCACTCCGGCAACTGGCGCCAAGTCTGGTTTGCGCCAGACCCAGCCGCGATCGAAATATCCGGTTTCGCGCGTTTTGGCCCGGAAGCGGACCGGCAGAAACCCACCATCAGCGGTTGTTGAGGAATTCTGAGCCAGGCAAGGCTGGTAGATATGAGAGCTTGCCTCCTGGATGCCCCTTCGCCGCTTGACCTGCAACACAGTATCTCCGGTGTCAAGTCGGACGTGAGCGCCTCGAACGTTGCGGCCAGCGCCTGCTCGCGGGCACGGGCCAGGAGGTCGCGGACCGTGCTCGCGCCTGGGCGAACCACGCGCTGCTCCAGCAGCCATCGGCAGGCGAGCGGGTAGAGCGTCGCCGCCCGCGGCACGGATCGCGCCGTAGCCGTCATGTGGTCAAGCAGGCGCTGACGTTCGGCTACGCCGCAGCGGCTGAAGCCGAGATGACGGCGCAGGCGCTCGTGGTGGTCGAGCCGGGTGTCCTCGCTGGAGGGGTAGCTCTGCAGCGACGCCGCAAGCGCCAGAGGGAGAAGGCCGACTTGCTCGGCCAAAGCCTCGATGGCGGCAGAAGGCACGCCGGCCATGTCGCGCAGGAAGTGGCCGCGCCAGCGCAGGGTGCAGAGCTGGACGGCGAAGCCCAGCGTGTTGGCAGCGCCCCGGCACCGGCCGACCTCCTCGCGGTCCGCCACGTGCAGGGTGAAGTAGCGGCGCAGCGTCATCGGGTCGATCGCGGCCGGGAGGCGATAGGCGTGGGCGTCGCCCACCCCCGTGTCCGCTTGTGGCTTCTTCGGCATGGGCGCGGTCGCCGGCGAAGCTGCTGGCAGCCTCACGGCGGCACGCCCATCCCGATGTGTCGTGGCGAGGACCCTGGAGCGGCAAGGTCCCCCTCGCGGTCCGAGCGGGTCAGGACTGGCGCGGCGCGGCGGCGAGCGCTGCGGCGGCAAGCAATATCGTGGTTCCGAACAGCAGCAGGCCGCTCGCAGCATGGACACCCAAGCCGTAGGCCCAAGTGCCGTCCCGGCCGAACTCGGCCCAGACGTATTGGAGGTAGATCAGCACGACCGGAAGGGCGCTCGCCCACGCCAGCCACTTCGGGTAGCCGGCCAGCACGGCGCAGGCCGGAGGCAGCAGCACGAACCACTGAAACGTATGTACCCAGGCGAGGTGCAGTCCCCACCAGCTCGGGTCCGTCATGGCGGCCACGCCGGCGAGGAAGGCCTGCACCAGGAGCGCGGCTCCCAAAGCCGCGCAAGAGCCGAGGAACGCGGTCCGGGCCAGCCGGCGGCCTCGCGACGGGACCAGGGTTTTCGTCGTGATGCTTGTCATACGCAGACACTCCTTCGTTTCAGCCCGCCAGCACCCAGGCAACGAACGCGGGGTAGGCCGCGAGCAGGATCATGCCTTCGGTGCGGGCAAGCCTGCCTTGGCGCGCGGCGAGTGCGATGACCAGGGCCAGCGATCCCAGCATCAGCAGCAGCGGCCCGTGCAGCACGGCGGCATCGGCCAGCACCAGCGGCCGGGCGAGCGCGCCGGCGCCGAGCGTCATGGTCGCGTTGTAGGCGAAGCTGCCCACCACGCCGGCCACCACCGCCTCGGAGATGCCGCGACGCGCCGCCGACCAGGCTAGCACAACCAGCTCGAACCCGGTCGCGAAGCCGACCAGCGTGAGGCCGAGCCGGGTCTGGGTCGCCTCGACGCCGCTGATGCGCCGCACCGCCTCGACCAGCAGCGTGGCGCCGCCCGCCATTGCCGCGATCCCGGCCAGCACCAGCGTCAGGTTCCGTCCGAACCGGGAGGGTTGCCCGGCTTTTGCCGCTTCTTGCGCCTCGGCCAGTTCGCCGACCTCGCCGAGCGCCGGCGGCTTGCGCTCCGCCCGCCAGATCACGGCGACATAGAGCGCGTACAGCGCCACGAGGACTGCACCCTCGATGCGGCCGACCTTGCCGTCCCAGGCGCACCAAGTTCCAGCCGCGCCAAGCGGCAGGCCCAGCAAGGCGTAGCGCATCACCCCGCTCCGGAACGGCAGCGGCGCGATCCAGGCGCCCACGCCCAGCGCCACAAGGCAGATCGCGACGTTGGCGCCCACCACGTCGCCGAGCGCGATGCCGGGCGAGCCGCGCAGCGAGGCGGCCACCGCCGTCGCCAGCTCCTCCGGCTCGGCGCCGGCCAGCAGGAGCGCGAGCGCGAAGCTGCTGACGCCAAGGCGCACCGAGGCCCGGCCGAGGTGCTCGGCGAACGCCTCCGCGCCCCAGACGATCAGGGCGACGCCGGCGGCGAACGCCAGCAGCCATGCAACAAGGACCATGCCGTACCTTTCCGACCTGCCCAGGCTGGGCGCGAACCGCTCGTCAGTGCCGGATGTAGGGCTGCAGGCTGAAGCGCAGCTCCAGGATGAACTCGTCCGAGCCGCGCGACTGCACCAGCTCGGCCGGGCCGGTCGCCCGGTTGTGGGCGTACTCCGTATGGAAGTTCACCCGGCGCTGGGCGTAGGGCAGGTTGTAGTTCGCCCCGAGCCGGGTGGCCTGCTGGAAGGCGGCGCCGCCCACGGCCGCCGTGCTGACCGAGACGAAGTCGTAGCGCCCGAACAGGTCGAGCTCGCCGTAGCGCTCGGCGCTGAACACCTGATGGCTGAGCATGGCGTAGGCGCCGCCCACGTCGGTCCGGCCGCCGAAGCGCGAGTAGATGCCCTCGGCCTCCATGGTAGCAGGCTTCGAGAACAGGGCGGGGAAGGTATAGGCCACGTCCGCCTCGATCGTCGCCTTGTTGCCCGACACCTGGACGCCGCCGACAGGGTTCTGCAAGGTCGCCGTCAGCAGCGGGAAGGTCCGGTCCTGGAGGCCGCGGGTGTGGTCCACGCCGAAGCCGAAGGTGAGCTTGCGCCCGTGCTCGGCGTCGTCGACCGGCGTGCCGGACAGCTTGGCGGAGAACGACTTGCCGACCGTGAACTGCGGCCGGTCCGTGTTGAGCGAGCCGCGGTTGTCGAGGGCCGCGACGCCGATGCTCCATTGCGGCGAGAGCGCCATGCCGTACTCGATGCCGAACTGCGAGCCGAAGATGCCTGCGCCGTTGTGCTCTTCCAGCACCAAAGACCGGTTCACCGTGGCGAGGTTGCCCGAGGACAGGTTGTCCTCCCGCGACAGGATGTGCGTGTTCTCGCCGACCAAGCCCCGCAGCCTGGTGGCGTCCTCGGCATCCTGCAGCGCGAGGAACAGGTTCTCGAAGTTGCGCCGGCCCAGGCCGCGGCGGCTGCCGAGGCCGTTGCGGAGGAAGGCGCTGTCGGTGAGGTCGATCTCGTATACGATGGCCGGACGCAGGCCGCCGGTGACGCGCGGCAGGTCGATCTCGCTGCCCTGCCGGACGCGCCGCCAGAAGTCCTTCGAGCCGCTGCCAGGGTTGAAGATGCGTTCGCCGTAGCCCCAGAACGTCCAGGTGAAGTCGCCGACGTGGTAGTTGCCGCCGTTGTCGCTGAGGCTGAACCCCGGCTGCATGGTCGGCTGCGCTGGCGCATTGGGCGGCGTGGTGGACGCTGCTGGAACTTCACGACCGGCCGGCGACGTGGCCGGCGACGCCGGGGCGCTTTGGCCGAGGGCGGGCATCGTGCCGCTTCCGAAGACGATGCAGGCCAGGGCGAGGCGACGGGCTGCCGTCGGGGCACCGCTACGCATCGACCAGCACCTCCGGCGAGGTGGGCCGTGCTTGGCATGCGAGCACCAGGCGGTCCGCCACGTCGCTTTTCAGCAAAGAGTCGGCACGGGCCATGGCGACCGTGCCGGACAGCAGCTTGATCCGGCAGGAACCGCAGGTGCCGTTGCGGCAAGAGTAGTCGAGCTTGACCCCGGCCGCCTCCGCCGCGTCGAGCAGGGTTTGCGTGGCCATGACCGGCACCGTCCGGCCGGTCGCACGGAACTCGACCTGGGCCGCGCAGGCGCCCTCTGCGAGTGCCGCCGCCTCGTCGCGCTCGATCTGGTCCATCGGCGTGCTGAACAACTCTGTCAGCACCTGGCCGCGCGGCACGCCCAGGCCTTCGAGCATGGGGCGCACCGCGTCCATCATCGGCGCCGGGCCGCACAGGTAGACGCGGCGACGCGGGAGCTCCGGAACGAAGGCAGACAGCTGCCCAAGCGTAATGCGCCCGGTGAGACCCTGCCAGTCCGTCCCGACGGCCTGTTCGACGACGACCTGCAGGTGGAAGTTGGGGTGGCGCTCCTGGAGGTAGGCCAACTCCTGTCCGTAGATGATGTCCTGCGGCGTCCGCACGGCGAACACCATCCAGACATCGTGCTCCCATGCCGCGTCGGTCAGGCTGCGCAGCACGCTCATCATCGGCGTGATGCCCACGCCGCCGCCGATCAGCACCACGCTCTCGCTCTCGTGGCCGGCGAAGGTGAAGCGGCCGGACAGGGCACGGACGTCGATCAGGTCGCCTTCGCGAACCTTGTCGTGCAAGTGATGCGACGCCACGCCCTCGACCTCGCGCTTGACGGTGATCTCGACGTAGCTGGTCCGCGTCGGCGGCGAGCTGACGGTATAGGTGCGCCGGACCTCCTGGCCGCCGATCGGCAGGGACAGGGTCAGGAACTGGCCGGGCCTGAAGGTGAACGGCAGCCGGCAGCGATCGGGCAGGACCATGCGGAACGTCTTGACGGAGGCCGTCTCCTCGAAGATGCGTGCCACCTGCAGCGTGCCGGCCCAGGTCGTGGGCTGGTCCATGAAGGCGCCGGCCGGTGCCGCCGTGGCGGCGTCGCGCAGCGCCGCCCGGCGCACGCCGTGCAGCACGCGCCAGGTGATCGCGGCGAGCGCGATCAGGGTGCAGGCCTCGACGAAGACCTTGCCGCCGTCGAGGTAGTCGATCGGCTTGTCGTCGAGGTTCGGATTGGTCAGCAGGCTGTGGGCGAACAGGGCGACCGTGACGGCGTAGGCCGTGTAGTGCAGCGCCTTCCAGGTCCGGATGCCGATGCGGTTCCGGAAGTAAGACGTCACGACGACGAAGATCAGGGCGTAGGCCGCGAACGCCCCGATGGTGTTGATGATCGGCTGGTCGGGCGCCCAGAACGGCAGCACGATGTCGAGCCAGCCGAACTTGGCGGTCGCGGACGGCAGCAGCAGCACGGGATGGACCAGCACCACGGCAAGCGCGACGTAGCCAGTCCAGTTGTGCAGGTCGTAGAGCGGCAGGCGCCGGTGCGGCCAGCGCGCCACCGGGTTGTAGCGGGTGGACAGCAGCAGGCCGAGCAGCAGGTTGAAGGTGAGCAGTCCGGTCGCCGTCAGCCCCACGTAGGAGGTGAGGTCGATGAAGGTGATGTCCGGGATGCCGGTGTCGGTAGGGGTCATGGAGCGTTTCCAGGTCAGGCGGGCGCCTGCCTTGGCAGGCGCTCCTCAAGGGTCCGGGCGTAGCCGCCGCATCTGACGTTTCACGCACGCCTGCATGACGATTTCGTCATGTGTCGTGGTGTTGCGCACCCCTGGCCCGCGCGGCGCCGCCGGCGATCGGAACCTCCAGCATGACCCGCGTGCCGCGCCCGACTTCGCTCTCGATGGTCACGCGCCCGCCGTGCAAGGCGGCGATGCTGCGGACTACGGAAAGGCCCAGACCGAAGTTGCCGGCCGAACCCGAGCGGGCCGGATCGGCGCGGTAGAAGCGGTCGAAGACGTGCGGGAGGTGCTCCGCCGCGATGCCCCGGCCGGTGTCGGCCACCTCGATGCACAGAATCGCGCCATCGCCACGGGGCCGGATCGCCACCCGCCCGCCAGGCGGGGTGTGGGCAATGGCGTTGGCGACCAGGTTGCCCACAGCCTGCTGGAACAAGATGCGGTCGAAGGCGGCCACAAGGTTGTTCGCGCCTTCGACGTCGAGCGTCACCCCGGCTTCCGTAGCCTGGGCCTCATAGAACTCCAGCACGGCCTCGATCTCCTGGCCGACTTGAATCGTGTCGTGGTGGGAAGCGTCCATCATGGTTTCGGCGCGGGCCAGGAATAGCAGGCCGTGGATGAGGCGGCTGATGCGCAGGCACTCCTCCAGGGCCGATCCCAACGTCTCGCGGTACTCCTCAGGCGTCCGCGCCTTGCCGAGCGCCACCTCGATCTCGCCGCGCAGGTTGCTGACAGGCGTGCGCAGCTCGTGCGCCACGTCGGCCGAAAACCGCGAGACTTGCGCGAACGACTCCTCCAAGCGGTCGAGCATCCCGTTGAAGGTGGCGGCGAGCGCGCGCAGCTCGGTGGGCAGGTCCGCGGTATCGATGCGCTCGTGCAGGGTGACGGAGCGGACCCGGCGGGCGGCCGCGGTGACGCGCTCGATGGGCCGCATGCCGCGCCGGGCGATGGTGTAGCCGATGCCCGAACACAGGACGACGGCGGCGACGAGCACGAGCCAGAGCCGCTCGCGGTAGTGGACCAGCAGGAGTTCCTCGTCGGCGCGGTCCATGGCGACTTGCAGCACGCGCCCATCCAAACGGTCGGGGTCGGTCGAGACGCGCGCGCTCAGGATCTGGAACAGCCGGCCCGGGGCGGTGGCGACCTCGCCGTCGAGATCGCGCCCCGTTGTGACCGCGGAAAGAGGCGGGAAGGCCGACACGGGCAGCTCGGCTCTCATGCCGGGCGTCTCCAGCAAGGTGCGGCCCTCGGCATCGACGATCCGCACCCAAATGGCTTGAGGCTGAAAATTGCGGCCAGCGCCGGGTGCGCCCGCCTCGGGCAGGCGCAGCTCGCCCGACGAGGCGCGCAGCAGCAGGCGCAGGTCAGCCGCGGTGTTGGCCAGCGTGCGCCTGTCCTCGGCGTCGAAGCTGGTGGCGAGCACCCAATAGAGGAACCCGGTCGCGGCCAGGATCAGCACCAGGGCGGACCCGGCGTACCACGCCGTCATCCGCGCGACGATAGACCCGGGCGACCAGGCACGCAGGCAGCGCACGGCGCGGGCGTTCTCGGGAGGAAGGCTAGGATCGGTGTTCGAGGACATAGCCGATGCCGCGCACGGTGTGGATCAGCTTGGCCTCGAACGGGTCGTCCACCTTGGAACGCAGGCGCCGGACATGGACGTCCACGACGTTGGTGCCGGTGTCGAAGTTGATGTCCCAGACCTGCTCGGCGATCAGCGTGCGCGAGAGCACGTCGCCGGCGCGGCGGGCCAGCAGCGAGAGCAGCAGGAACTCCTTGGGCGTGAGTTCGAGCGGGCGCCCGCGCCGGGTCGCCTTGTGGCGCTCGGCGTCGATCTCCAGGTCGGCCACGCGGAGCACCGTGTCCTGCCGCGGGCCGCCGTTGCCGCGGCGCAGGATGGTGCGCAGCCGGGCCAGCAACTCGGAGAAGGCGAATGGCTTGATGAGGTAGTCGTCGGCGCCAAGCTCCAGCCCGTGCACCCGGTCCGGCACCCCGTCGCGCGCGGTGAGGAACAGCACCGGCACCGGGTTGCGCCGCTGGCGCAGGTCGCGCAGCACCGACCAGCCATCCTGGCCGGGCAGCATCACGTCGAGGATGACCAGCTCGTAGCCGCCCTGCCGCGCCATGTAGGCGCCGGTCTCGCCGTCCCCGGCCACGTCGGCCACGTAGCCGTTCTCCTCCAGGCCTTTCTTGAGATAGGCGGCGGTCTTCGGCTCGTCCTCGACGATCAGGATCTTCATGGTGGCCAACCTACGGGAGTCGGGACCGGCTTTCCCGGACCTTGCGCGGCAGCCGTCTCGACCCCGGCCTGCTTCAGCATCTTGCGCACGCCCGAAGGCGAAAGGCGCTCGCGGGCGGCGATCTGACGCAGGCTCAGCCCCTCGCCCCTGAGGGCCACGACACGCGCCTGCGCGCCGGGGTCGCGCACGGGACGGCCGAGCCGCTTGCCCTTGGCCCGCGCGTTGGCCAGCCCGGCGCGCACGCGCTCGACGATCACCTCGCGCTCGAACTCGGCAAACGAGCCGATGACGTGAAAGAACAGCCGCCCCATGGGCGTGGTGGTGTCGATCGCCTGGGTGTGGCTGATGAAGTCCACGCCGAGGTCGCGGAACTCCTGCAGGGCCGCGATCAGCGCGCCGAGGCTGCGCGCGAGCCGGTCGTATTTCCAGACCAGCACGCAGTCGAAGCGGCGCCGGCGCGCGTCGGCCATCAGGGCGTCGAACTCGGGCGCGCGCTTGCGATGGCGCACGTCGCCGCTGACCTGGTCCACGTATTCGCGATGCACCACGAAGCCGCGGCGTTCGGCGAAGTCCCGCAGTTCCCGAAGCTGCAGCTCCGGGCTTTGCTCACCCGTGGACACGCGCGCATAGATCGCCACCCGCAACGCGCCACGTCCCACGCTCGCCTCCGTCCTGTTTCCTGAATAGCGGTCTGGGGAGCAGTGGAACGTAAAGCTTATGTAAGGGTTTGCGGCTTCTGCTGGTGGCGGCTCAGCTATGCGCTGAGCTGGCTTCGGTGTCGTCGAGGCCCTTGTAGCGGTAGAGGACGACCGACCCGGTCCAGGCCGCGGCGAACAGCCCGATGATGACGAGACCCAGGGTGCCCATGTTGTCGTTCAGGGCCCCGATGCCGCTCCAGAACGGCCCTTGCAGCTCAAGCTGGCCGCCGATCAGTCCGAGCGCCTCGACTCCTCCGACCAGCACGGCCACGACGACCGACGCGGCGGTGAGGGCCAGGTTGTAGGCGAGCTTGCGCATCGGCTTCACGAACGCCCATTCGTAGGCGCCCAGCATCAGGATGCCGTCGGTCGTGTCGATCAGCGACATGCCGGCCGCAAACAGGGCGGGGAACACCATGATGGACCAGACGGGGATGCCCTGGGCCGCCTGGGTTGCCGAGATGCCGAGCAGCGCCATCTCGGTCGCCGTGTCGAAGCCCAGCCCGAACAGGAAGCCCAGCGGCGCCATGTGCCAGCTTTGGGTGATCAGCCGGAACAGCGGCCGGAACAGCCGGGCGAGCAGGCCGCGGCTGTTCAACAGCAGGTCGAAGTCCTCGTCCACGTAGCTGCCGCCGCGGCGCACATGCCGGAAGGTCCGCCACACGGCGCGGAGGACCACGACGTTGGCAGCGGCGATGGCGAACAGGAACAGGGCCGAGACGCCTGTGCCGATGATCCCGCCGACCGCCTTGAACTGTTCGAAGGAGCCTGCCAGGGCGGTGGCCGTGCCAGCGACCCCTGCGGCGGCCAGGACCACGACGGTCGAGTGCCCGATGGCGAAGTAGAAGCCGACGCTGACCGGGCGCTTGCCCTCCTGCATCAGCTTGCGGGTGACGTTGTCGATGGCCGCGATGTGGTCGGCGTCCACCGCGTGCCGCAGGCCGAAGCCGTAGGCCAGCAGCGCGGTGCCGAGCAGGACAGGGTGCTCCCGGAACGCCAGCACGGCCCAGGCCCAGGCGGCCAGGTTGCCCAGGATCAGCAGGGCATAGATGCCGATGATGGACCGGCGCAGGCTGCCGGGCTGTCCGGTCAGGAGTCGCTTCAGCAAGGTGGGCATGGTGGTCAGCCTCGGACGCAAGGGCGTTGCAGGCTATCCGAGGCCCAGGCTGGAAGCCATGCCCGCCGTGGTCTCGGGCACCCGCCACGGCCTCACATCCCCGCCGGCCTGGCTGCGTGACCCGCGAACGCCGGCTGTCCTTGGTGCGCCGACGTGCTACCGTTCCGGCTGCAATGAGACCTGTGCGTCACCCTGGCCCGCGCTGCTCCGCCCTCGGCCTGCTCTTGGCCGTGCTGGCGCTGCTTGGCCAGATCGCGCTCGGCTCGGCCGTGCCCGCCCAGGCGGCATCTTGGGTTACAGACCTGCTTGCATTGCCCTCCGGCGATGTTCCGATCTGCCATTCGGGCGCACCCGGCACCTCTGACGACAGGGCGCCGGCGGGCCACGCGCACCACGGGATGCAGTGCGCGCTGTGTCCCGCCTGCCATGCGCTCGCGGCGGCCGCGGCGCTGCCCGTCCCGACCTCGGCGGTGCCGGCGCCGCTGGCCACGCTGGCCGCCCGACAGGCGCTGCCGCCGCCCGCGCGTGGACCGCCGGCCACAGCCGTGCTTGCGGCCACCTATCCCACCGGACCACCCATCCTGGCCTGACCGGAGCTTTGCTCATGCAGCAGCGCCTTGTGCGTCGCTGTTTCCGTTCTCCATGCCAGGACTACACTCCATGACCCGCACGACCTTTGCGGCGGCCACCGCCGCCTGCCTGACTGCCCTGCTCGGCGGCTCGGCGGCCCACGCCCATGCCATCGCCGGCGCCCGCGTCTTTCCCGTCACCCTGACCATCGACGACCCCGGCGTCGCCGACGAGGCCTCGATCCCGACATTCAGCTTCCAGCGCCAGCCGGACGATGCGGACACCGGGCGCAGCTACCAATATAACGTCGCCGCCGAGTTCGATAAGCGCATCACCGAGCACCTGGGCGTCGGCGTCACAGGCGGCTACACGGTCCGCACGGCGCAGTCTGGCAAGACGCAGACGGGCTTCCAGAACATCAACGTCACCCTGAAGTACCAGGCCTGGGTCAACGCCCCGCACGAGGCCATCCTGTCGCTCGGCGTCATCCGGGAACTCGCCCGCACCGGCACGGCCCACACCGGCGCCGACCAGTTCGGCAGCACGACGCCCACGGCCTACTTCGGCAAGGGCTTCGGCGACCTGCCGATCCCGGCGCTCCGCCCCTTCGCGATCACTGGGACCGTGGGCTACACGGTGGCGGACAAAAAGCTGAAGGCGATCAACGGCGTTCCTTCGGACCTGGGCGCCAACAGCGTGGGCGGCGTGACGGGGATCGCGGCGCAGCAGTTCAACACCGGCTACGCCAACCGCTGGGTCGGCGGGCTGTCCCTGCAATACAGCCTGCCCTACCTGCAATCCCAGGTGCGCGACCTGGGCCTGCCGGAGTTCGTCAACCGCCTGACGCCCTTGGTGGAGGTCGCCTACTCCTCCCCCGCGTCCAGCCCCAGCAACCTCGGCACCCAAATCATCGTGGCGCCCGGCGTCATCTACGGCGCCGACAGTTTCCAGATCGGCCTGGAGGCGCTGGTCCCGGCCAACCGCGCGTCCGGCCGGTTCGTAGGCGTGATCACGCAGTTGCACCTGTTCTTCGACGACCTGTTCCCGAACAGCCTCGGCAAGCCGCTGTTCAGCGATTGACCTGGAGAGACATCATGCCCATCGCCCTTCGCACCCTTGCCGCAGCGCTCCTTCTGACCCTGCCTGGCCTGCTCCTGCCCAGCCTTGCCTACGCGCACGCGCACCTCCGCCAGGCCGAGCCGCCGGTGGGCGGGACGGTCCGCAGCGCACCGGCGCAGGTGGACCTGACGTTCAGCGAGACCGTCGAGCCGCGGTTCAGCACCGTCGCGGTCACGGATGCGGCCGGCGCCCAAGTGGACAAGCGCGACCTCCACATTGTCGCCGGCGACGGCAAGCACTTGGCAGTCAGCCTCGGCGCCTTGCCGCCTGGCACCTACAACGTGGTCTGGCACGCGACCTCGGTGGACACCCACAAGACCGAAGGCAGCTTCACCTTCACCGTCGCGCCGTAAAGGGCAGCAGGCACGTGTTGGCGACGTTTCCTGTCGAGGGCGGGCTTGCCCTCGTTCTCGTGCGCGGGGCGGCCGACGCAGCGGTGCTGTCCGCGTTCGGGGCGGCGCTGGCGATGGCATGGCTGGCGCCGCCTGTGCTGGCCGGGCTGGGCCAGGACGCGCCGGTGGCGGCCCGGCGGTTGGCCCGGACCGCCGGGTTGTCGCTGCTGGCGTCGGCGGTCCTGACCTTGGGATGGCTCCTGCTGCAAAGCGCGGCGCTGGCCGGGTCCGCCGCGGATGCTCCCGTGGTGCTGCAGGACACCCTGTTCGGCCACTTGGTGCTGGCGCGGCTGGGCTTCCTGGGCCTGGCTGGCCTGGCCTTGGTCCGACGCTGGCCGTGGCCTGCCGCCGTGCTGGCCGGCGCTGCCGTGGCGACCCAGGCCGGACACGGCCATGCCTGGGCGATGTGGGACGGGCCGAGCTGGCTGCTGCTGTCCAGCACGGTCCACCTGCTGGCGGCTGGGGCCTGGCTGGGCGGCTTGCTGCCGCTGCTGCTGGTGGCGGCGGCGCCCGGCGTGGCCGCCCTGGCGTCGGCACGCTTCTCGCTGCTGGGCACCGGGTGCGTGCTGCTGCTGGCGGGCACGGCGGGGTTCCAGGCATTCGTCCTGGTCGGGACGCCACCGGGCCTGATCGGGACGGGCTACGGCTTGGTCGCGTTAGGCAAGCTCGCCGGATTTTTGGGACTGCTGGGCTTCGCCGCGCGCAACCGGTTCCAACTGACCCCGGCGCTCGGCGGTAAGAGGCCCGGGCCAGCCAAACGCCACCTGGTACGCAGCATCGCCCTGGAGGCGGTGGCGGGTCTGCTGGTGGTGCTGGCCGCGGGTCTGCTGACCAGCCTGCCGCCTGCCATGCACGAGCAGCCGCTGTGGCCATTCCCGTGGCGGCCGAGCCTGGAGGCGGTGGGGGAGGACGATGCCCTGATGCGGGAGGTCGTTCTGGCCGGTGCCGTCACGCTCGCAGCGGCAGCCGCGGTCGGCACAGCGTTGCTGTGGCGCTGGCGCGGGTGGTGGCTGGTCGCAGCGGCCGGGGCGTTCGCAGCCTGGCTGGCTGTGCCGCACCTGGACGTGCTGCTGGCGGAGGCCGTCCCAACCCAGTACTGGCAGTCGCCCACCGGCTTCGGCAGCGCCTCCATCGCGCAGGGCGCCGTCTTGTATCCCGCCCACTGTGCAAGCTGCCACGGCGCGCAGGGCCGCGGCGACGGCCCGGCCGCAAGCAGCCTGCCCGTGCCACCCGCCGACCTAAGGGCCGGGCACTTGTGGGCGCATGGCGATGGGGAGCTGTTCTGGTGGCTGTCCCACGGCATCGAAGCGCCCCGGAGCGATTTGGCCATGCCGGGCTTCGCGGAGGTGCTGACGGAAGACCAGCGTTGGGCGTTGATCGACTGGGTCCGGGCCAACAACGCCGGCCTCGCCTGGGCGGCAGAAGGGGCCTGGCCTGTGCCGGTCCAGGCCCCCGGTTTTCAGGCAGCGTGCTCCAGCGGACGCAGCGTGACGCTTGACGCCCTGCACGGCCAAGTCGTCCGGATCGTGTTCGGCCCGGCCCGTGCGATGTCTGGCGTGGTCACGGTCCAGGTGACGCCCGATCCGCATCCTGCCCTGGGCGACGGGCTGTGCGCTGCCGCCGAAGATACAGTGCTGCGCGCCTACGCGGCCGTGACCGGCGCCGCGCCGGACGGGATGGCCGGCGCGCAAATCCTGGTGGACGGCGGCGGCTGGCTGCGTGCTGTGCAGCGGTCCGGCGCTGTCCCGGGTTGGGACCACCCGGATGCGCTTGCCGCCGCAGTCCGGGAGGTGCAAGCCTATCCCCTGGCCATAGCCCCGCACGGTCATGCCGGAATGCAAATGTAGCGCCTCGATTGTGGCGCATCCACCAACTTCGAACACTATACTACAGGTTCGTGCACACCCCGGGCAGCCCCAGAAACACCCCGGAAACGCTGGACGCAGCGAGGCCGGAATCAGAGGGGTTTAGTGCACAGCCCGCTCAGGGCATTCCGAGCGTGTCAGGGCGCCCAGCCAGGCAACATCACCTGGGCTTGCCAGCAACGAGCTTAACCCGGGTTTTCCCGCCAATGTGGGCGTGTCCTCCATAGCACTCGCCAAGGCGTTCACCGGCCTGATCCGCGACCGTGCCCCCGACCGCCTTGACCCGTGGCTGCGGCAGGCACGGGACAGCACCGTGCGGCAGCTGCAAAGTTTCGCCAAAGGCCTGCAAGACGACTATGCCGCCGTGCAGGCCGCGATGACGCTGGCTTGGAGCAACGGCCAGACCGAGGGGCAGATCAACCGGCTTAAAACGCTCAAACGCCAGATGTATGGCCGGGCCAACCTCGACCTGCTCGAACACCGGTTTCTGCTCGCCGCCTGATCATCGAAAATGGCCAAGAGCCGTTAGGTGCAGTGTTCTGGAGCCGAGTGTCAGGATCAATTGCAGCGTCTCACGTTAACTGCAAGCGCAAGTGTCTGATTGTGCTCGGGACTAAATCTCACAGTTAAGTGCAGCATGAAATTGGGCGAGAAGATCGCCGCTCCTGCCCTCGTTGACCTCGCCGCTTGATCCTTCCAACTATCATCCCGCCGGAGACACGCCGCTCAAGCTACTTCCACAAGTAGCGACAGCACCCCAATGCCGGCCCTACGTGGAGTGCGCCCGTTCCGGTTAGCGACGGTCGGCGATGGACAGACCCTCGCCTTCCAGGAGGATGCGGCGCGCACGGTAGGCTTCGACCAGCCGCATGAGACTGGCCGGCTGGCGCTCGACATAGCCGGCGTCATTCTCCAGGCGGACCATCGTCCGCCGGTGGATGCCTGCTTCTTCGGCAGCCCGCTCCATGTTCCAGTCAAGGAAGGCGCGCGCCGCCCGGAGTTGTGCTGGACTGACCATCATATGCTTCCTTGCACTGGTTGTGCCATTCTGCCATTGTCAGTTGCATATTAACATCATAACATCCGATTGATTGGCATGAGGGAATTGGAGGCGCAGCGACTTGTGACGGTTGTGGCCTCAGAGGACAGCGAGGTTGAAAGGCTTCGCCGCCAGAACGCAGATCTGGCCGCGGCAGTCGTGGCGCGCGACACGTTCATCGCGGTCGCCGCGCACGAGCTTCGCAACCCCATGCAGCCGATCATTGGCCAGATCGAGATTCTGCTGAGCGCGATCAGGGCAGGCCGTTGCCCGCCGGACCAGGTGGAGCGAAGGCTGGAACGTGTTGAGCACGCAATGTGCCACTACATCAAGCGGGCGGGCGTCCTGCTCGACGTATCGCGCATCAACAGTGGCAAGCTGCAATTCGAATTCGAGGCAATCGACGTCATGGCCCTGCTGCACGAAGTGGCTGCAGACGCTGCCGACGCGGCCCGACGTGCCAGCAGCCCGATCACCGTGACCGGGCCTGACACCCTTCCGGTCACTTGGGACCGCCTGGCCATCGAGCAGATCATGGACAACCTGGTCGCCAACGCCATCAAGTATGCCGGCAGCTCACCAATTGAGCTTTCGGCCGAAGCGCGCGGTGAGGACGTCCGTGTTCAGGTGCGTGACCATGGAGGCGGGATACCTGCCGCTGACAGGGCGCGGGTGTTCGAGCGCTTCGAGCGGGCGGTCGGGCGGGGGGAGCGGCGCAGCGGCTTCGGCGTCGGCCTGTGGGTCGTGCGCCAGCTTGCCGAGGCGATGGGCGGCACGGTCGCAGTCGGGGACGCCCCGGGCGGGGGCGCCCTGTTCACCGTGACCCTGCCGCGGCACGCGCAACAGGCATCCCTGTGAGCGGCACCAACAGCACTGGCCTCAAGCGGGTGCCGACCGGCGTCCCCGGCCTCGACACCATCCTTGGCGGCGGCTTCCTGGCAGGCGGCGTCTACATCATCCAGGGCACGCCCGGCACCGGCAAGACGACGCTCGCCAACCAGATCATCTTCAACCACGCCGCCTAGGGCCCAGCCGGGAATAACCGCTCTTATTGAATACTTCAACCACCTAAAAACGCTTGATACTTTTCTGTCAACTCGAGCGCTTGTATCCGGCTGGGCCCCTATGGCGGGCAGGCGCTCTACACCACCCTGCTGGCCGAGTACCACGCCCGGATGATGCAGCACCTGGGCAGCATGTCGTTCTTCGACCCCGCACGCATCCCCGACCAGGTCAGCTACCTCAACGGCTTCGGCACCTTGAAGGCGGACGGCTACCCGGCCCTGCGCGACCTGCTGCGCCGGGAGATCATGCAGCACAAGGCGACCATCTTGATCCTGGACGGCTTCGCCACCGCGCAGCGCAAGGCGTCGGAGGAGCAGGACTTCAACGAGTTCGTCCACGAGATGCAGAGCATCGCCATCGCGACCGACTGCACGATGTTCCTGCTCAGCAGCGCCATGGGCGTGAAGGAGACGCCGGAGTACACCATCGTGGACGGCATCGTGGAGCTGAGCGACCAACTGCTCGGCTGGTCGTCCGAGAGCACGCTGCAGGTGGTGAAGCTGCGCGGCACCGACTGCCTGCGCGGGCCACCTTGTTGCATGGACCCGCTCAGTGGCATCTGGAACCGGCCCGGCGTAGAAGGCTCCGCCCTGACCTGACCCCGGATGCCCATCTTGCCTTTCAAGCTGAACCAAGACCGCCGCCACCACATTCCCAAACAGAAGCACAAGGTCATGAACTGGCGCGAGTATGACGCCAGCTTGCGCCAGCGTGGGAGCTTGACGGTTTGGTTCACGGACGAAGCCATCGAGGCGTGGCGGGCCGAGCCGCGCACGACCCGTGGCGGGCAGCCCTGGTATTCGCCCCTGGCGATCCTGACGGCGCTGACGCTCAGGGCCGTGTTCGGCCTGGCCCTGCGCCAAACAGAGGGCTTGATCGGCTCCGTCATCGGCCTGCTCGGGCTTTCTCTGGCCGTGCCGGACCACTCCACCCTCAGCCGCCGGGCGGAGACGCTGGAGGTGCCGCGCCCACGACCGCGCCGTGACGGCGAACCCCTGCACCTGCTGGTGGACAGCACCGGCCTGAAGCTCTGCGGCGCGGGCGAGTGGTTGGTCGAGAAGCACGGCACCAAAACGCGCCGGTCGTGGCGCAAGCTGCACGTCGCCATGGACGCCGACACCGGCCAGATCGTCGCGGCGGTGCTGACCGCGAAGGACGTCGATGACGGTGCCGCGGTCGGCCCCTTGCTCGACCAGGTGGCGGCAATGGTGGCGTCGTTCATCGCCGACGGCGCGTATGACCAGGACGGCGTTTCCACAGCGGTCGTCGAGCGCCACCCCGAAGCGGCGATCATCGTGCCGCCGCGTTCCACGGCCGTGCCGAGCAAGACGGCCGAAACCGCGCCCACGCAGCGGGACCACCATCTGCAAAGCATCGCCGAGCACGGACGTGCGGCTTGGCAGAAAGCGTCCGGCTACACGAAGCGGGCTCGCGCCGAGGCGGCCATCGGCCGGTTCAAGCAGGTCATCGGCGACGGGCTGCGCTCGCGCACGGACGAGCGCCGGGCAACCGAGGTGGACGTCGCCGTCCATGCGCTCAACCGTATGCTGGAGTTCGGACGCCCGATCTCCGTCCGCACCGCCTGAACTTCAGACGGGGCTGGGACAACTGCGCCCATGCCTTCGATCCGTGCAACACGGCTTCATCCGTGAGCGCTACGGCTTCACCGAGTTTGCCGACAACGGACGGGCCAGGTTCCGCCTCACACGCTGGCTGTATGCGTTGTGCTGGAGTGGCGATGACCATCCCGGCCCGTTGGTCGAGCGCGCCATGTCCTGGCTGGTCGTCAACAAGGTGCTGCTTCGGGCGCGCCGGCCATCTGCGCCTCGCTTAAGCCCCAGCCGGCGCAATACGATACGTGCAGCGGCATCTCCACATCGACGATGGCGGAGACCGCCGCCGCCGCGGCGCGGATGTCGGCGAGC
>JAABUQ010006106.1_pt1 | contig 18556 bp, 17 predicted proteins | sample 5560001 | NCBI WGS metagenome assembly JAABUQ01 (sample SAMN10711888, study PRJNA513371) | rock metagenome | isolation source: Antarctica rocks | place: Antarctica: Victoria Land, Finger Mt nord | collected 2015-12-18
ATGGCTATGACCGATATCTGCCCTATCAAATGACGGTGAGGGCCGCTGCTAATCCTGGCTTTGTGTTTCCTGCCGGGATGCCACAAATTACAGTGTTAGAAAAGGCTTTAAAATCTTCGAGAATACCATACCAGCACGTTGAGTTCGATGGCTATGAAATTTACCAACCGACGCATCCAATACCAGGGCAACAGCTTTAAATGGTAGGACAGACAGGGGGTCAACCATATGGCAAATCAGCAGCATCTCGATCTTCTCAAGCGAAGAGGAAATGTCTTTAGCTCAACTCACACGAGTAAAGTCTATTTCATTATCCTGCTCTCTGCTGACGCGAGCCAGGGCCGCGAACAGGACGACGCATTCCAGGAATACAGCCTGCCTCCCGCTGCGCCTGATAGAAGCTATACCACTGCTCGTCAATCCATTCATTACAGATGCGCAGTTGTTCGCCAAGGTTTCGTCGCTCAAGCTCTTTATCGACCACATTGTTTGCATGCGGATGCTCATAGAGACGTGGCAGCGGTGAGCCAAAGCCGTGTGCGTAGTGGACTAGTTCATGTGCAATAGTCGCCACCAGAACGTCTTCGGGAACATCCTTGTGTTTCAGCAGCATATTGATGCCGATAAAGGAGATAGCATTGTCCAGCGACATACGAATCAGGCCAAGACGACTCTTCCAGGGACGACAATAGGCGATTTGCACGTCGTTGGCACGGGGAACATCGGCAAAATACCGTTGCCAGATAAGATCAAGATATATATTCAAGTCGCGCACATAAGATGACGCGATTAGTAGTTCTGGAGTTGTATCAGTAGTAGTAATGGTAATAACAAATAATGGCATACAGGGACTCCTTACAAAAATACAATAGAGTGTACTCGTGAGTCTAGTATACCGATGAGATCATAATACCAACCGTGTGAGGGAGAATAAAATTAATACATCGCGCTCAGGTAAGCCCAGCTAATGATACCTCGCGGATACAAATGACCACCCCAATCGCTGCTATCATCGTGGAAACCATCACCAAATCCGTTGGAGAAGGCAAAATTGTAGCTATATGCCGCCTCCGCCTCATCCAGTCCCTTACAGGAGTTACAGCCATGTTGAGTGTAGACCAGGTCAGCAACGATTCCCGAGAGCATGACCTTGCTGAACCATTCGTAGCGATGGCAGTGACCCGCCGAACATTGTGCGCCAGTCGCTGCGGTGGACGTCATGACAATCATTGCGGGAGACGAGAGCGTATCGGCGCTCAGATCGGCGGGATATTGCTGTGCTAAGTCTTGCAGCAACACCTGGTTCATCGAACTGTCTAGCCCGATCAGGTGCAGGTAGAACAGCCCTTCGCCAAGAGCGACCGAGCGGCCATTACAATTGGTGAAGGCGGTACTGTTAGCGATGGGCAAAAAGCCGTGACTGCTGTACTCTTGCAGCATCGCATTCTCAATTCTGGTGGCAGCATTATTCCACGTCGTTGCATTCGGATTGCCAGAGACCATCCCATCAAGGTAGGCCGCGGCGCGGTAGCCCGTCGCTTCTTTGAGCCCCAGGTAGTATTGGTTTCCCGCACCCGCCATATTGCTATGCAGACAATCGCTGGCGGCATCATAGGTGGTGTTGGTATCCTGGAATTTGTACGCGATACCCGTATTCGGATCACCCACCTTGATATTATGGTTCATCGCGGCATCGATTTGTCCAATCGACTGCTGAATGAAGGCTGTATCGCCCGTGACAAAGCCGTAGTAGGCCATGAGCAGGGCCACATCATCGTTTTCCTCTGTTGGCATGGGAATGCCTATACTCACATAGGGTGGAATATAGCAGGTCGAGCGGAAGGTGGGAATACCTTGACCAGGAGACGTACAGTTGCCTTTACCGTCTATATCGCCCCCCTGATCGTGCTGAAAATAGGTGCCAAACGCATTGCTCGTTGCGTTTTTGAAGACCATCGACATGGCGTTTTTGAAGAACCACGGTACGCGTGTGATCTCGAAGTAGCCGTACTCATGCATCACGTCAACCGTCGTCAAAAAGCCGTAGGTTCCCTCGTACACCGCCGCGTCGTAGCCGCCTCCCGCGCAATCCTGCCGAGCGATCAGCCAGCTACTCGCTTTGTAGCTGCGCAGCGTGTCCCCTATCAACCAGCGCTGCGCAGGCGTCATTGCGTTGTTGTGAATGAGGTAGTTCTCCATTCCCTGCGCCTGCGCCAGCAGATTGTCGTGCGTCGAGAGATTGTCGAGGGCGAAGTTGACCACATCCTGCTCAGACGACCATTCGTGTGAGGCATACAGACCCTCGTTTTGGCAGCCAGCAGGGAGCGTGGTGTTGGCGAAGAGCTTCTGGTTCCCGTTCCAGCCGCCAAGAAGAAGGTAGCCTGTATTCGTGTGTCTCGATGGCACGCTGTAGGCCCAGGAGAGACCAGCACGATCACTTCCACTCATATTGCACGCCCAATGCTGCCGATCGCCTGCTAAAAAGAGCGTGCCACCCGTCGCATCGCTGCTGGAATCATATGAGAAGACGTTGGCAGCCGTTCCACCGGGAGTCGTCTGCCGCATACAGGCATTGTCCGGCGGCAATTTGCGGTTACTGCCAAAGAGAAAATTGCCTGTGAGCGTGTTGGGACTGAAGTTTTGCAGACTGATGCCGATAATAAGGACGGGGACGGTATCATCCTTGACAGCACCGGCGCAGCTAGCGATAGCAGTACAACCAGGTTCGCCTCGGAAGGTATCGATAAAGTCCACAACGATGTGCATTCCCTCATTATCGCTGGCATCACCCTCCCAACGAGTGGTGTTGAGTCCTTGAGTCCACAATTCGTTCCGCACATAAGCGTCGCCCTGTGCGCTGTTCGGTGTCCCCATGTGGAAGAGAAAGGTTTTCTGCTGACCACTGGGGGCAAGCCCAACGATGTAACTGGCTTTGTTATCGTGAAATACACCGTCGGTACCACTTGAGACGGAGGAGGCTCCAGGCGAAACCGAGAAATTGAAGCGCGAGCCAAACTTGGCATTGATGTTGGTAAAGTTTCCTTGTGCCGCCACCGTCTGAATAGGCAGCCGCTCATCCAGCCGGATATCGCCTGGCGCGGGTGGGGAGGAATGAGGCGAAAGGCGCTGTGCCTGTCGTGATGTGTTGGAGACTGTTGATACATAGGCGTATGTATATGCGGATATTACCAAAGACAACACCAGCACACTAACCATAATACATAGAAACGTGCGCATTGTGCGAGTCAAGCGAACATTACACATGGCTAACTATGCCTTCTCATTATGAACTCTATCAATTGTAGCAGAAAAACTTTTCTCTTGTGAATATGTAAGGGACTTTTAGCATCTCACCTTCCATATACACGAAGAGCGCGTAAAGAAAAGATAGTCGTGGCCTATTGGTTATTATAGTCTGTTTAGCCCAAAGTTAGAGTAGTCTTAGGGTTCAGATTCGAGTACAAAACAGGTCATTTGACCCATCTCTTTCTGTCCTATTTCCGGTATTCTTTACCGTATAGAGAATATATAGATAGAGAAGGTAAGGAGGTTGTGGAAATGAACAGCGTTTTATGCCTATCAACCGATGCAGAACTAGACGATTGTAGGACTCAGACCGATATGACTACTATGGTTAACAACGCACCGACACTTGAGGAGTCATATGCCACAACCCCAATGACGGCGCTGAATGCGGTGCGGCTCGTCTCAGATGACGAGGAAGAATTGCACACTTCCTTCGAAGAGGCCATCAGTGGGCGTCTCGTAGCAATGCGAGGACGATTGAGCCGTATCAGTGGTCCACTACTTCATAATCAGCACACGCACCGCGACACCGATCCGGTCATAGTTCCAGTGAACCAGGAATCAACACGCAGTTTTGGTAAAGCGTGGCAACGCCGCGTACTCTTTGGCAGTCTTGGCCTCATGTGTGTAACGATAGGTTTCGACCTGATGGGCCTCCTCGTGCTGCACCTGCACATGTAGGTGGAGTACGAGGGTCTGGAGTACGAGGGTCTAATGAATTAGACCCCTACTTTTTCTGCGTTACGCAGCGTTGCCAGCACTGATAAAGTGATATTTCTGTAGAATCGCCTGTCCGTCTGACGAGAGAATGTACTGCACGAACTGCTGGGCCACCGAAGAGTTGGCAGAGTTCTTGATGACAGCGATTGGGTATTGCGCGACGACGTTGAAGTTGTCGGGAATGGTGAGTTCTTTCACTTTGCTTGAGACGGACGCTGTAACATCGGTCAGGTAGACAAAACCAGCGTCGGCCTCGCCCAACTGCACTTTGTTGACCACTGCCTTGACGTTGTCCTCTTGTGAGATGAAATTGGACTTTACAGCGCTTTGGTAGGAGGGGCCGAATTGAGATGATTTCGCCATGTTGTCCAGCACTTGTAGACTGTACTTGCCAGCGGGAACGGCCGGAGCCTCGATGTCGATCTTGACGCCCTTGTTCGCCAGGTCTTTGAGCGAGTTGATCTTCCCAGGATTGTTGACAGGAACAATCACAACCAGCTTATTTCTGGCAAACACCTGCGGACTGTTCACTAGACTGGCATTAGTCGCCTTTGTCATATTTGCCTGATCTGCGGAGGCGAACACGTCGGCAGCGGCCCCATTAGCAATTTGCTGTTCGAGGGCCTGCGAGCCCGCGAAGTTGAATTTAACGGTGACTCCATTATGAGCCGCCTGAAACTTCGGGCCAATCTCCTTAAAGGATTCGGTAAGCGAGGCTGCCGCGAAGACATTCAGGGTTGTAGCCTTTTGCGTTGGCGTAGATGTGGTACTACCACCGCTGCTACTCCCCGTCGTACCTCCACAGGCGGCGAAGAACAGGCTTAATATGACAAGTGGAAATAGAGCGCGTAGAGTGTAAAGGGGAACAGGGCGACCTGCTACTAGCCAGTCTTTTTTCAACATGAACCTCCTGCTTACAAACATCAATAAGTGTATCTATCTTTGAATATTTATATATTGAGTATAATGGGAATAAGTAAGGTGTGTCAAGTTAAAAGTTGGCATACACACGAATGGACGATAACGAAGCATGTTCTGTTATCGTCCATTCGTGTGTATGACCGTAAATCTATCACGGATCGCGTTGCGCTTTGCTGTCAGGTTTCTCGTGCGTCGTGATTTTATCCAGGTCGCCGGGGGCGCGGGAAGTCATGGGATCGACCATACCCATGTCGTTGCGAGCCTGAGTAGAGTCCTGATCACCTATAGTATTACCTGGTTCACCAGGGCCACGACCACCAATACCAGTACCAGGCTCACCCTGACTGGTACGAACGTTTTGCGTCGTGGGCTTTTCGCTGCTGGTGTTGGTATTGGTGGTTTGTCCCTTATCCGGTTCGGAACCCGCACCTGTGATACCGCTCGCCGACCCGCTGGCAGTGGTTGCCCCCGTTTCAGGATCGATAAAACGCTTCTCCTGTTTATCGTTTACGTTGTCATCTACCATAGGCCATGTTCTTCTTTCTATGCTATTTTATTTACTGGTGCATCGGCTCAATGAACGGAGGAACGGACATTGCTTCGCTCGTCCGTGGGCGCAATAAATTGCGCCCCTACGGGTGCCTGTTCATTTGGCAGATGCACATTTACGAATAAAGACGTATTGCAGATGATCTTCTACCTGGCGGCACGCTCAAGCGCGGCCTGGAACGTCTCCAGATCATAGGAGTCTTCATAAGGCGCACCATTGATAAAGAAGGTCGGTGTTCCCTCGACACCGCTCTGATCGCCGCTCTCGATGTCCTCCTCTACCCGCCTCACATAGGCTTCATCAGTCATCTCACGGTCGAACCGCTCCACGTCGAGGCCAACGACCTCTGCATCTGTCTGCAAGTGAGCATCATCGAGTTCCTTCTGATGCTGAAACAGGTAGTCATACATCTGCCAGAACTTTCCCTGAGCGCCAGCCGCCTCCGCCACCTCTGCGGCGTGTTCCGCGTGCGGATGCATCTCCATCAGAGGGTAATGTCGATACACAAAGCGCAAGCGATCCCCCAACCTCTTTTGAAGCTCTGTGACAATCGGATATGCTCGACCGCAATCAGGACACTCAAAGTCGCCATACTCTACAAGAGTAACGGGTGCGTTGTCGCTGCCCTTACTATGATCCCGTTCGCTCACAGGGGGCGTAAGTCTCGGGCTATCTGAATTATTCATAATACTACAATCTCCTTCTGCTCAGTCCGAATCTCAATTGACCTACTCTCTTCACACTCTTAATCTCATAATGTAGTTTCAGATTGCTTCAGCGGATTTCAGGCGCAAGGGCACCCGCAAGGGGATGCCCCTCCCATACGCGAACAAGGCTCTGGTGCGCCGTTGTCTGGGAGGGGCATTCCCTTGCGGGGCAACATGTCTGGGGGACATGTGCCCTGGTTTTTCTGACACATGAACCCTGACCATGTACTACGCTGACTCGTTCAATTCGGTATCATGACAAAGACTATCCGGTCTTGTTGTACCTCCTGCCAGAAGTCCATGAAATGTATCAAAATTCAATAACCTTATCGTCTATGTTGACCCCCTGGTCGGAACACGAGGCGCTGAGCTTGATCGGGAACCTCGTCCTCCTCGGAAGGTGAACTCGACTGCTGCGACTTATTCTGAGGGGCGTAGAGGCGCGAGATCAGCGCGAAGACAATGCCACCCAGGAGGGCGGCCCATACGCCTGGCGAGAGTGGTAGTCCCATCGCTATCGCAACCGCCGGATTGAGAATGCCCTTGCTCGTTACAAGACCAGCGGCTAAGGCGGCACCAATAGCTATACCGCTTCCCGACTTGGGTATATACTTATCCGTGACAGCCATAACGACCAGAATTAAGAACGCGACACCAAAGAATTCCGCGAAGGCATTGCCAGAAACATACTGTGGAGCAAGAGGACTGACCAATCCTGCGACCAGGCGGGCCAAAAGCGCGCCAATAACTTGAGCAAGTATATAATACACACCCTTCAGTACAGGGAGGCGACGAGTAGTCATAAGCCCTATAGTGACAGCGGGATTAATATTACAACCGGACACATCTCCGATAGCATAGACAAAAGCCGCCAGTGTCAAAGCGACCGCGAAGGCCGATCCACTAATCAAAGCGGCCAGCGTCAAAAAAAACGTCCCCACCAGTTCAGCCAGCGCCGCCTTATGCAGTTCGGGCTTGAGAATATCCTCCATGACTCATTCTCCTCACAAGAAAACATCTCTTGCGAAATGCTCGTACTCAACATTTATTAAAAGAAAAGCTTTTCCACTTTTCAAAAACACATAGAAATCCTACGGCTCAGCTATCCCGACGGACAGCATGTAAGAACATACGGCATTAAACTGTATATGGATTACCTAATTTTTTATAGTTGTGATAGGTATTATTTATACTCTTCTTTTTAAGTATCTATTCGTATTATTAGATGAGATTGCTCGTATGGTATGATAGGGAGACGAATAAAGATGAGGTGACATAAGCATGCCAGAATCTGTTACCAGTGCTGCGGACCAGCCTTTAGAAGTTTTATTGCAAGCGGAAAGAGACTTCCCTGGCTTCTCACTCGACTTCTGTAGCGGCTACGTCTCAACCAACGGCGTGCTACCGCTCAAATCCATGTTGCGAGTCGCTCCCAAAGTACGAGCAGTGGTTGGGCTCAATCCTACTAATCACGTCAGTGCATTCCAGATGCTACGCTACGACTGCGGAGTAGAGTTATACGTTTACGTCACAGAAATAAGCAGGCTCTTCCACCCCAAAGTTTACTTCGGCACGCTTAACGCGCAAGCGTGGGCAATGGTCGGCTCCTCCAATCTCACCTACAACGGCCTATCAGCAAACGTCGAACAAAACCTCTTCGTCGCAGGCCAACGTCACACAGAACCCTTCATCTCAATAGAAGCCCAAATAGCTGCCTATCGCAACCAGGCGTATCTATTTGATGCAGACATTGAGAAGCAACTTCAGGAAATCGAACGCAAACTAGGCAGATACCCACAAGAGGCCGAGTACAAAAACCGCCTCTATGCCTGCGGTATCCGTCCTAAAGCAACATCAGAGCGAACCATACCAGCCGAAGCCCAACAAACCGCCCTCGACACCCTCTTCGAGTTCGTCACAAACACACACCTCGAGTATGCCTATCAAATGCTACTCCTGCTTGTCATCCTCAACAGCACCAACAAAAACGGTATGATCCCAGTTGATGAGGCTGCGCATTATTTTATAGAGTTTTATAGAAAGCGTAGAGAGGCTGGATTGCAGGTTGAGAAAGTGTACGGTTCTAAGAGGGCTGTCGTGGACAATCCAAATGTGAGCTTAGCAAGAATGGGGCAAATGATTAAGACAAATCCATTTCCAAGATTTGAGCGCCAAGGTTTGTTGGATATGAGCGAGGATGGAAAATATTTTGTGGTGAATCCTGCTTTGTTAGAGGCGTTGACTCCTTCTAACCAAGCTGATTTACGATCATACGCAATTCGTCGCCTAGCAGAGCACTTTAATGAGAGCAAGCAGATGATAGAGGTATTGGTTAATCTGGCTGACAGTTAGCCTCAGAATATAGCCATGTTCAATTTATGCCCAGCCTAATAGAGGCAGTACAGTACTCTGTTTAAGTACCCGTTATATTGCGTTAAGTGGTATACTATCTACTAAGTTAATAGGCGAGTTTGATGCTTTTATGTGGAGTATATGGAGCAAGATAAAGAAATGGTTACTGATCGATACGATGCTAGCAAAGAGTTGGATACGAAGCTCAGTATAGAAAACATGCTTCTCGAAGAGTATAAGTATGCGAGTACTGCTGCATATCAAGCAATAGAAGACCGTGCTCGTGTCATTAATCTTTACTATATCTTGATAGGTATTCTAGCTACTGGATTGGCTGCTATATATCAATTCAGTGGACCTTATCATGCCTATTCGCAATTACTAGCTATCCTCTTACTACTCGTTGCTAGTGGCTTGAGCTTTACATTTTTCATTAACATCATCCGTTTACGCCAAGCGTTCCTTGAAAGCATTATTTGCATGAACCTTATTAAGGAATTTTATATTCAACAATTTCAGAGGCAGATGCCTGGCATTGAGCAGGTATTTCGCTGGAGACTAAAAACGGTTCCTGCTGCTGAACGAACCGGCAGTGTAACTTTCGTAATGAGCTATCTTATTGCATCGGTAGGTAGTTTATGCTTTGCAACTGCTGTAGCCCTGGCTATTATGCAACTGTCTCATGATCTCAATATAATCAGTGTATTATCACTGAGCGTCGCTGTAGTAGTATTTTCAATTGTTCTGCTTCTGTACACTCTGTATTATCACCACTCACTGAGTCCTCATAGTGAAGGGTCTATTCAGCTTGAACAGGCAAAGCAAGCTTTTGAGAGGGAGAAAATAACTTCTACCAACGAGTAGAAAAATACATTCCTAAATTTATCAAAAGCTAACAACCGTTTCTCTTCCTCCACCTCCCTATGCCCTTACACCCCTGTTTTATCCTCCCCGCATGCCCCCAACACCCTCACCCTTCACCTCATTCCCTCGTCATTCTCAGGATAGTGCAGCGTATACCCATCGTCATGCCGCACATACCTACCTATATCATCCCTTCCAAATAGCGATCAGAACAAATCTTCACTAATCCCCTTATTCCTCTCAATCGCACACAAAAAATATGAAAACTGCTTGTGGCTTGAAGTAACCCTTCACATGTTTCTCCATAAAATACCCCCTACCATCCCTTAACACAGCCTCCAACTTTCCCTATGGCAAAGCGTAGAATTTCATAAACGGTAAATGACCTATTCCATCCCTGTTTGGGAAGGAGCCATCTAGAATGCGCTTTCTAAGCTTACTACGACTATTCAGACTCTCACCGGGGGTCTTTCTATTCTTTATCGCGCCAGGAGTCGGTGCACTGCTTTCAGGCTTTACACCGCCGAACCAGTTTTTCAACCCCTTGACGCTCCTTTTCCTCTGCTTTCTCTACGGCGGCGGCGCGATCATCAGCCGCGAGCTGATGCTGTACTGGGGCAAGGGCTGGCCCACGCTCCTTCTGCTCGGTGCCGCCTTCGGTGTCATCTATGAAGGACTACTGACCAAAAGCTTGTTCGATCTTCGCTGGCCCGCTCTTGGTTCTCTCGGCGTCTATGGGCGCTTGGAAGGTGTCAACTGGGTGTGGAGCCTTCAGCAGACGACCTTCCACGCCGTGTTCAGCTTCGCCATTCCTATTCTCATCGTGGGCCTACTCTTCCCCAAGCGTCGTGCTGAACGGTGGGCAGGTCCTCGCTCACTACTCTTGCTCATAATTCTGTTCGTCGCGTCTGCGATCCTGGGTGCCCTGTTCCTCTCGTCCTATCATCCGCCGCTCATCCTCTATGTGGCAACATTGGCTGTCGCTGCCGTGCTGATACTCCTGGCACGCTACCTACCGCGCAGCATATCGGTCACAAAAAGCACCGGAGTTGCCGAACCTCTCCGCTTCGGACTCGTCGGCTTCCTGGGAACGCTGACCCTCTTCCTCATCAACTGGCTGCTCCCCACCACGCTCACACCCTGGTGGGTCGCAATCCTGTTGATGCTAGTACTCGCTATCATCGTTGCAGGAGTCACTCTGCTCATGTCTGGCAATGCGACTGCATGGACTCAGCGCCACCAGATCGCGCTCGTATCGGGTGCGCTCGCCTTCTTTATCCTGCTCGCGCCCTACACCGAAATCTTTCAACGCCAGCGCGACTCATCAGGACTGACATTTGTGGCGCTGGTAACGATAGGTCTGCTATACCTGCTCACACGTCGCATCCGCGCACGCGAAAAACGCGCCGTCCTCCAGGGTGGCATGGTGGTGTAACATAGGCACAATTATGCGCTTTAACAAAATCATGGGAGTGCTCCCGTAGGGGCGCAATTGATTGCGCCCCTACGGGAGCACTCCCATGACCGGATTAGTTTGTTAAAAGGCATGATTGCGCCTTACAAGACCTGTTCCAGAGCATCTCTCAACTGGCGATAGACATTATCGAGGTGGTCCGGCATTACCTTAATGTCCGCAATAACGGGCATGAAGTTGGTGTCGCCGTTCCAGCGGGGAACGATGTGGTAATGCATATGTTCGTCGAAACCAGCGCCCGCGACCTTGCCCTCGTTAATGCCCATATTGAAGCCATCAGGATGCATGGCAAGGCGTATCGCTTTGAGTGCAAGTTGTGCCTGTGCCATCAGTTCCGCGAGCGTTTCGGCATCCAGCAGCGAGATGCTGTCTACATGCTGATAGGGCGCGATCATCAGATGCCCGTTGTTGTAGGGATATTTGTTGAGCATCATGAAGCAATGCTCACCACGATAGAGAATATGATACTCGTCATCGCGGTTGGCGGCTGGTTGAGTACAAAAAATACATCCTGGGGCTGGCTGGTCCTTTGGTGTGATGAAGGCCATACGCCAGGGTGCCCATAAATTTTCCATATAGAACCTCAAGACAAAAAAATAGACGGTTGCAACAGATGCTCTTACACACCTGTTGCAACACGCCGGTACTTAATTATCACTATTTTGCTGCTCTGTCTCTGGTATTGTCACCCAGTGCTCTGCCCATGCATGAATGGCCTCGACCACGGGTTTGAGTGCATAGCCCTTCTCTGTGAGCTGGTACTCGACACGCACAGGAATCTGTGGATAAACCACACGCGTCACCACTTCTTCGACCTCAAGCTCACGAAGACGATCACTCAAGACACGGTCCGACAGCCCCTCTACTAAAGAGGTTAGCTCGCAGAAGCGTCGAGGACTATCCATCAAAGCAAGAAGGAGGAGTCCTGTCCAGCGTTTACCAAGTATTGATACCGCGTGTTCGTAACGTGGGCAAATATGCGTTACCGCTGCGTTTGGTAGTGTTGTTTCTGTTGGCTGCATCGCCATAATAACCTGCCATTTCTGGTCCGGTCACAAGTGAACCAGGATAGAGTACGATTGAGAACATCTATCTGTAGTATACCATGTTTCCTCTTCCTAACGCAAGAAATGCTACTTACAAAAAATTAGTACAGGGCGAGGACAAGCCATCGCCCCTACTATATATGCGGATGAGTATAGTAGGGACGATGGCTTGTCCTCGCCCTGTTGCCTTCTCATGCTACACTTGATAAAAATAAACAGGGAAAATTGAACTTGCTTAATGTCATCCTCGACACTCATCTTAATACCTTCAATCTCTCAATGAGCTTCTCGGCGTCGCTGGGCAAAACTACTGTGCTGCTCGGTGAGAGCGGCGCGGGCAAGAGCACGGTGCTGCGCCTCCTGGCGGGTCTGCTCAATCCTCAGAAGGGGCATATCTCGCTTGGGGGAGTCGTCTATTTTGACAGTGAGCGGCGCATCGCAGTTCCGCCGCAGGAGCGACCCTTTGGCTATGTCTTCCAGGACTATGCCCTTTTTCCACATCTCACTGCTTTTGAAAATGTCGCTTTTGGACTGCGAGCGCAGCATCTTGCTCGCTCAATCATCCGGCAGCGGGTCGGGGAGTCATTGGAACAGGTACACCTGGCGGGATTCGATCAGCGCCGACCCGCGCAGTTGTCGGGTGGAGAGCAGCAGCGGGTCGCTATCGCACGTGCCTTAGCGCTGCAACCACAACTTCTGCTCCTCGATGAACCATTATCGGCGCTGGATGTGCAGACAAGACGCGAGGTGCGCCAGGAACTACGGCGTATCCTCACAGAGGTCGATGTTACAACGGTCATGGTCACGCACCAATATCTTGAGGCTCTGGTCTTTGGAAACCATATTCTCGTCCTCGACTCCGGGCATGTTCTGCAAGAGGGAGGGCAGCGTGACCTCTTGGAGCATCCCCGCTCCGCTTACGTGGCGGAACTAATCGGTGTAAACTTCTTCCGTGGTCGCATTGCGCGCTATGAGTCGCCTAACGTTTGCGTGCTACAGTTACATAACGGCCCGCATACAGCAGAGATCATGGCGACACTAAGAGAGCACGCACAAGACGGAAGCAGACCAGAGGTCGGCGAGGAGGCATATGTCATCGTTGACCCGCGCAGCATCACCCTCTATCAAGCGGTCCCCGATAGCTCTGCACGCAACGTTTTTCGAGGCGAGATCGTGCAGGTGTTGCGCCTGGGAAGTACATCATCTACCGATGACGGCAGCACAGGCACGCTGCGCGTAAGCATCACAATTGATGCAACAACACCCCCACTCACGGCAGAGATAACCGAGGCATCCGCATCTCGTCTCGGTCTACACGAAGGCGCAGCCGTATACGCAACCTTCAAAGCAACAGAAGCACGCGCATATGTATGATTGGATACCACATCATACATAAGTAATCAGCAAATTTCATTGTTGATCTTATCAATAGCCAATTTGTACTATGTTTTGTGCCATATCAACGCGCTTCAATATGTTTCATGCTATTATATCCAAGTTCCCCATATATGTTTGTGCAGACAGCGCATGTCTGTGTGCCTGCGCATATGTAAGTGAGGAGCAACTGCTTGCGGAGGTCTGCAAGTTGTCGCTAGGAAAGAGGATACATGCAATTACATCAGTACGTACGGAAGTACTTACAACAAGGTCATGGACGTTTTGTAGTAAAGTTCAGTATTAGTGCAGTTCTCGGACTGCTGTTCTTAGCTGTAACATTCATTTTGAATGTACCAGGGGCACATGCAAATGAGCGTGCCACCTGCCCAGCAGGTGACCGAACACATATAGTCATCTGGGGCGATACGCTTAGTAAGATTGCGGAGCGCTACCACACAAGTTGGCCGACGCTTGCATCTTACAATCGTATTGTCAACCCTAATCTGATCTTCGTAGATCAGACTGTCTGTATTCCCAGTCGCGCACATGTCAAAAATGTCCCGACACAAGTGGTACAGCAGAATAACAACGTAATACACACTGCCCCACCGCAGCAGAGCAGCGTCCCGGTACGCCCTGCTCTACCACAACAGGGCAGCGTTGCGATACATACCGCCCCACCACAGCAGCACAGCGTCACGCCATACGCTGCTCAGCCGCAGCAGCAAACATACGCTGCCCCGGCACAACCACAGCCCACTGGTGGTAGCATCCCGGCCATGATCGACCAGGTATTTGGAGCGTACGGGCCAGCAGCTATCAACATTGCGAGGTGTGAGTCCGGTCTGAATCCCGGTGCGTACAATCCGAGTGGTGCTTCGGGTCTCTTCCAAATACTCCCGAGTACATGGAGAGGGACCTCGGAGGCAGGCGCGTCTCCTTTTAATGCACAGGCAAATATTATAGCGGCACACGAGATCTTTGTACGCGACGGATATAGCTGGAGAGAGTGGGTATGTCAGCCCTAGTGCTACTAGAGATGACAGTTCAGTAAAGAAGTTCACAATCTTCACGTCTCCCAAGCAGTACGACAACATGAAGCCCAGGAGTATAGCGACCCCTGGGCTTCAGTGTGTATACAGCCCGCAGAGGGTCTCCATCCTTCCGGGGGGCGGTAGGGGCGCAATTGATTGCGCCCATCCGGGAAATGGATGCACGTTCAGGGACGCAATCAATTGCGCCCCTACCACCCCCTCCGTCTTTCACCCGGAAGGATGGAAAACCGTCCGCAGAGGCCACATTGACAATCCCCACATATCCCTGTTACCCTACACACAGGCAATGAGAACCTTTTATCCACATGAAGGAGAGTCGTATGAGCCAGCCTCTTAGCGGCATACGTGTGCTTGATCTATCGCGTCTGCTCCCCGGTGCCTATGCCTCACAAATGATGGCGGACTTCGGAGCCGACGTAATCAAGGTGGAAGAGCCAGAAAGCGGTGATTACGGTCGTTATATGCCTCCGCACGGTCCCGGTGGTATGAGCCTTTATTTCCTGGCGATCAACCGTAATAAACGCAGCACGACCTTGAACCTCAAATCCGCGCAGGGGCGCGAAATATTTCTACGCATGGTCCGCGAGGCCGATGTGGTGCTAGAAAGTTTTCGCCCAGGTGTGCTTGAACGCCTGGGGCTCGGCTACGAACAACTCAAAGAGGTAAACCCTGGCATTATTTACTGCCCGATCAGTGGCTATGGGCAAGATGGCCCCTACCGTCTACGGGCGGGCCATGATCTGAACTACGCTGGCTACGCGGGTCTCCTCGACTATAATAGAGGCCCAAATGGTGAGCCCGCGATGCCGCCAACACAGTTAGGCGATCTCGCGGGTGGCAGCTATATGGCGATCATCGGTATTCTCACGGCGCTGGTCGGGCGCGCCCAAACAGGAGAGGGCCGCATGATTGACGTGTCGATGACCGAGGGCGTCATGTCGCTGCTCCCCCTGGCCTCGACCGCGTTTCTCAACACGAACAAGGTACCAAAACCAGGGCATTCATCGCTCGACGGTGGTCTCCCCTGCTATAACATCTACGAGACGAAGGATGGCAAACACGTCACTCTCGCCGCCCTTGAGCAAAAATTCTGGCACACCTTCTGCACGCATATTGGACATCTTGAACTGCTGCCATTTCACCAGCCACGTGGTCCAGAAGAGCGTGAAGAGGCCATGAACCAGCTCCGTTCCATCTTCAAGACAAAGACACGCGATGAGTGGGTCGCTGACCTCGCCGATCTCGACACCTGTTTCGGCCCCGTCTACAGCATTGATGAGGCCATCAATGACCCGCACGCTCAGGCGCGTGGCGTTACTGTCAGCAGTGGCGATGCAGACGAAGCATTTTACACGCTGCCCAGTTTTCCGCGTATCTCCGGCGTCGAAGCCGAACAACATCATACGCCCCCAACGCTGGGCGAACACACGAACGAGGTACTGCACAGCGTGGGTTATAATGACGAAGAAATCGAACAATTCAGGGTAAATGGGGCCATATAGACGTATGTACAGCGACTGAGCAGCAGGGCGACCACAAGGGATCGCCCCTACCATATGATGACGCATCGGTTGTGAAAACGTGTATAGTAGGGACGAACCCTTGTGGTCGCCCTGCCTCCGCGAGAAAGAACTATAGAGATTATGAAAAAGCACCCCGTTGTAGAGCGTGCCGAGCAGAGCATGGATTCCTATCTGGACGATCTGAAAGCGATTGTCAACATCGACTCTGGCACTTACACCAAGGCTGGTATCGACCGTGTTGGAGCCTATTTGCAGGACCGTTTTCACGATTTCGGCTTCTCCACTACGATTGATCAACAACAAGAATACGGCAATAACCTCGTTGCAATCCGTGAGGGGAAAGCTGCCAACGGTCCCCGTGTGCTGCTGATCGGACATATAGACACGGTATTCTCTGAAGGCACGGTGGCGCAGCGGCCATTTGCTCTCGGTCAACGCGATGGCACGCATGTCGCGACTGGCCCCGGCGTCCTGGATATGAAATCGGGCGTCCTCATTGGCATGTACGGCCTGCATCTCTTGATTGATGAGCAGCAGGCCAACTACCAGAGGCTGACATTTATTTGCAACAGCGATGAGGAGATCGGCTCTCCTGGCAGCAAGCCATTGATTCAGGAGATAGCGCGTCAATCTGACGCGGTGATCGTGCTAGAGCCGGGGAGGACTATTAGCTCCGTCGTCTCCTCACGTCGAGGTTCCGGCCAGTATCGCGTCGAGGTACACGGCGTCTCCACTCATGCAGGCGTCGAGCCACAAAAGGGGCGCAACGCCATTCACGAACTCTCTTATAAAGTGCAGGGCATGCAGGCTCTCAACGGCACCATCCCTGGAACTACGCTCAGCGTCGGCGTCATTCACGGGGGCGAGCGCACCAACGTCGTACCCGATTTCGCCTACTGCGAGATGGATGTGCGAGCCAGCGACCAAACCGGTTTGAAAGCAATCGAAGCCGCGATGCGCAAGGTCGCCTCCAAAACCACCATCAACGGCACGACAACAACGTTGAGCGGTAGCATGCGCTGTATGCCCTTTGAGCGTTCGGAGCGCAACGCTCCACTCGTACAACTGGCAAAGGACGCGGGCGAGGAACTCGGCCTCAAGATAGAGGACCTCGGCAGCGGTGGTGCCTCGGACGCTAATACGACTTCAGGCATGGGCATTCCCACCATTGACGGACTTGGCGCAGGCGGTGGCCTCGCACACAATCCAGGCGAATACATCGAGCTTGATTATCTACCCATCCGTATCGCATTATTAACAGGGTTAGTGAATAAAATTGCGAGATAACCCATAGGGGGGCACACAAATGAAAACTGGTAGACAACATATTCACAATCAACCAATCAATGACATCACGACTCTGGGCACCTACGCTCAGCAATTAGAGCTTGAGGCGAAGGCACGTGGCGAAGTGCTGCCGTCAGCGGTGCGGCTACAGATTGGCGAGCCGAGCTTTCGCACACCTGAGCACATTCGACGTGCAGCTATGCGCGCTATTGAGTCAGAGCCGATTACCTACGGTCCCGCCGCCGGTTGGCCCTGGCTGCGCGAGTTGATAGCGGAAAAGGTGCAGCGTATTAACGGCTATCATGCCGAACCGAAACACGTTGCTATAGGCATGGGCGGCACAGGAGTGCTACAGGCGGCGTTTATGGCAACAGTTAGCCCTGGCGATGAGATACTCTACCCTGATCCCGCCTGGCCTCTCTACCAGATGCAATTCGCGGCCTGTGGCGTCAAAGGTGTTCCCTATCACCTTGACCCGCAGAGCGAGTGGCTGCCCGACATAGACTCCCTGGAATGGCGCGTCACGCCACGCACCCGTGTTCTGATTATCAACTCTCCTGGCAATCCTACCGGAGCAATCTTTCCCAGGCAGGTGATGAGCGATCTGCTCGACTTCGCTCGTCGCCACGACCTCTATCTAGTCTCCGACGAGTGCTACGACCAGGTTGTGTTTGAGGGAGAACATATCAGCCCCGGGACGATGCTTTCGAGAAAGGAGTTCGAGTCGGGTCGTTTCATCGGCATATATACCTTCTCCAAGACATACGCCATGACCGGGTGGCGCATTGGCTACGTCGTCACAGGCACCTCGCTGCTCAAAACGATTGTTGACATTCTCAATGCTGGCTACACAAACATGAGCACGCCAATTCAGCGTGCCGCCGCCGCCGCACTCACCGGACCCCAAGACTGCGCTGCTGAGATGCGCGACGCCTATCGCCGTCGTCGAGACCTCACCGTCAGCCTGCTCAAAGACTACGGGCGCTACCTCTACACACCACACGGAGCCTTCTACACCCTGATCGACGTAACAGGCAAAAATGGAGAAAAGCGCACAGGCAGACAGTTCGCGCTCGATCTATTAAAGGAACGCAACACCGCCGTCGCCCCTGGGAACGGCTTCGGCTCCGTGTCCGACGGCTATGTGCGCATCTCACTCGCCGCTTCTGAAGAGGAGATCGAACGAGGTGTAAGGGAGATTTGTGAGTTCGCAGATAGATAATGCGCAAGGTGTAGGGGCCCGATTATGCGCTTTAAGAAAATAATATGGGAATGATCCCTCCGTAGGGGCGCAATTGATTGCGCCCCGTGGTCGTCGGTAAGGCAGGGCGCAATTGATTGCGCCCCGTGGTCGTCGGTAAGGCAGGGCGCAAT
>JAABUQ010006107.1_pt1 | contig 18555 bp, 18 predicted proteins | sample 5560001 | NCBI WGS metagenome assembly JAABUQ01 (sample SAMN10711888, study PRJNA513371) | rock metagenome | isolation source: Antarctica rocks | place: Antarctica: Victoria Land, Finger Mt nord | collected 2015-12-18
CACCCGGAGGTTCCTCCGGCAGCCATGAGTTTAGGCTTGCCGGTCTCCTCCATTTTTGTCATCCATCTTGTCGAACGGATTGGCCCCGCGACCGTTCCCCGACACGCACTCCCCCCGGGCCCGACCCTCAATCGATCCGGCCGGCCCGGACGGCGGCCTCGATCTCGACCCGGCTCGGGAACGCGAACCCGGCCCGCCCGATCGTCAGGGCGGCGGCGGCGGAGGCTCGGGCGGCGGCCCGGCGGATCAGGTCGAGCGGGGCGACTCCGGGCTCCCAGCGGGCATCGATCAAGGTGGCCACCAAGGCCGAGGCGAACGCCTCGCCGGCGCGGTTGGTGTCGACGATCGGGCTCGATCGGGCGAAGGCGGGGACGGCGAGCCGGTCGGGCTCGCCCCCGGTCGTCTTGAAGCGGACCTCGGCCCCGTTGGCCCCGTCGGTGATGGCCACGATCGGGACCATCCAGGCGACCTCGTCGCGGTCGCCGAGCTGGCCCCACTCGGCCCGGTTGCAGCAGAGGACGTCGATCATCCCGGCGAAGCTCGCGACGGGCGGGTCGCGGTCGATCATGTTCCGGAGGTTCGGGGCGAACATCCGGAGCGGGGCGGGCCGGCGCAAGGCATCTCCGGCCAGCCGGTTGGGCAGGGCGGCGACCACCCGGAGATCGCAAGGGCGATCGGTCCAAGGGTCCAGGTCGGGCAGGGCGGCGTGGCACCCCCGGAAGCCGATCGGCAGCTTGTCGCCGTGCTCGCCGCTGGTGATCAACAGCGTCCAATCGGCGGAGTGGCCGGCGACCCGGATCGGCAGGTGGCGGACCCCCTCGCGGGCCAGGGCCGCCTGGATCGCCAGGCTGGTGGGGTCGCCTTCGGGCCCGAGGGCCGAGACGAGCTCGCCGCCGAGGCTGGCGGCGAAGCCCGATCCCATCCCGCCCAGGTCGTCCACGCAAGGGCCCGCGAGGATCGTCCTCGACCAGCCGCTCGGATCCTCGATGAAGGGTCGAGAAACCCGGATCGTGCCCGAAGGGCCTCGCCAGCGCCCGGGAAGTTTGAGCTCGATCCGGCTGCCCAGGGGGTCGACCAGGGTCAAGCCCGAGCCCCCTTCGACGACCCAGGCCCCGTCGACGCTGCCATCGAGCGGCCGAGCCCCGAGGGCCGGGTCGACCAAGGGGCGATCGATCCGGACGACCCGGTCGAGGTAGGCCGGGCCGAAGACGACGACCGGGGTCCGATCGATGAACATCGGCGATTGTCCCCATCCCGCGAAACGGACCCGGCGACCCTGGATCGTGCCGGAATCGGCATGACCGGCCCGCCCCTCCGCGAGTATAATGGGCCGTTTGGGCCCCGAGATAGGCGAAGACGGGAGGCGGCGCTTGGCGACGGACGGCGACATGACGGTCGAATCGCTCGACCACCCGGTGGACAACGCGCCGGTCCGGACCCTGGAGCACAAGGGCTTGACGATCGAGGGGTACTCCCGGGCCGCCGTCCAGACCTACTGGCGGGTGCCCGAATTGAAGCTGGGGTTCGACCTCGGGGCCCAGCCCTGGTCGTTCATGTCGACCCCCAACTGGTTCCTCTCGCACACCCACCTCGACCACGTCGCGGCGCTGCCGGTCTACGTCGCCCGGCGGCGGATGATGAAGATGGAACCGCCCACCATCTACATGCCGAGCGAGGCCGTCGAGGCCGTCGAGCAGCTCCTCCGCGCCTTCCAGAAGCTCGACCGGGGGCGGATGCCCGCCAAGCTCGTCGGGGTCCGGGCCGGCGAGGAGGTCCCGCTCTCGCGCGAGCTGGTCGCCGAGGCCTTCCCCACCAAGCACACGATCCCCTCGCTCGGCTACCTGATCTGGGAGCGGCGTCGCAAGCTCAAGGCCGAATATCAGCACCTGATCGGCGACGACCTGGCCATCCGCGACCTCCGCCAGTCCGGCGTCGAAGTCTCCAGCGAGATCCGGATCCCCAAGATCGCCTTCCTCGGCGACACCGCCCCGCAGGGGCTCGACGCCCTCCCGGCCATCTATCAGGCCGAGATCCTGATCCTGGAGATGACCTTCGTCGCCCCCCAGGAGCGGCCCGAGAAGATCCACAAGTACGGCCACACCCACCTCGACGACGTCATCGCCCGCGCCGAGCGGTTCGAAAACGACGTGGTCATCGCCTCCCACTTCTCCACCCGGCTCCACCCCGACCAGATCCAGCGGATCGTCGAGAAGCGCCTGCCCGCCCACCTCCGGCAACGCCTCAAGATCTGGCTTTGATCGGGCGACTTGGCGACATTGGTGAAAATGGGGGTTTTGGCGAACTGACTCGTTGCGTGGTATCGCCCCCGTGAGGGACAATCGAGATCCCCTTGATCTCGGACCCCTCGACGAGGACACCCCGATGCGACGCCCCCGGAAGTCGACGTTCCGGCCCGCCTTCGAGACCGCCGAAGCCCGCCTCCTGACGACCGGCGGGATCGCCGCCCATGTCGTCCCTCACCCGGCGTCGGCCCCGGCTCATACCGTCGTCTCGGCCGAGGCCCATCATCCCAGGCCCTCCGCGCACCACCCGGCCAAAGCAGCCCATCATCCCCAGGCTGCCCCTCCGACGCGTCCGGTCGGATGCCACAATGCCTCAACCTTCGGCTCCCCTTCGGCCCCGATCGTGGCGGAAGCCTGGATCAAGCTGGTGAACACGACGGGGTCCGCCATTTCTTACCGGATCAGCCTGGCCCCGTATGATGGCGGTAAATTCCTCGATTTCACCATCCCCTCGGGCTATCCCAACCCGACCCAATATCAGTACGCCGGCCTGACCGCGACCGGTCCCGGTTCGGTGGCCAACTTCCAGATCCAGTTTTCCGGGCAGTCCCCGGCCTCCCTGGCCACCGGCCCTTCGCAGGCCGCGGCCCAGGGATACTACATCTTCGTGGGCAGCAACGGCCTGCCTTACGTCTCGCCGATCATCGCCTGAGCGGGCGGAATCTCAGACTTCGACCCAGACCCGCCCTTCGCGGACTTCCGTGCGAAAGACGTGCAACGAGCGGCCGGGCTCGGTGGAGCACCGGCCGGTCGCCAGCTGGAACCGCCAGCGGTGGAGCGGGCAGACTGCCTCGCCGTCCTCCACCCACCCCCGGCCCATCGGGCCGTTGGCATGGGGGCACCGACCCAGGAGCGCATGGACCCGCCCGCCGTCGCGAAACAAGGCCAAGCGGAGGCCGTCCACCTCCACCGCCAGCCCTCGCCCCTCGATCACCTCGTCCGCGCCGCAAATTTCGACGAATCGGGCCAAGGATCCGGCCCCCGCCCCGCGATCCGACGCGACCCGTATGGGTCGAGTGGTCGCCGATCGCTCGGGCCTCGATGATATCCAGGGGTTGCTTCGTCGTCGAGCCGACGGTCGGGTTCACTCGGGGTCGGCCCGGGGGATACAATGAGAATGCCGGTCCCGCTTCGGCGTCAGTGCGGTGATGATTGGGCGTGCTTTCCTCCTGGAGACGGCGGGTCATGTTTGGTTTTCGACCCCGGATCACGGTGCGACGGCTCATGGTCGTCGTGGCGATCGTGGGCCTCTTCATCGGGATCGCCCTCGAAGTCTCCAAGCTCCGGCGCCTTTCCTCGCGCTATGATGCGATGGCGAACGATTTCGCCACGAATGCCCGGAAGTATCGCGAGCTCGCCGTTCACGCCGACTCGATGGCTTCGACCTGGTGGACCGAAACCGATGGGATGCACGATGAGGACATGCCGGCCTCGAAGGCGGACGTGGACCGTCGGAACCGACTGGCCCGGCATCATGCCTCCCTCGCCCAGCGATACCGCCGAGCCGCCCGCCAACCCTGGTCCTCCGTCGAGCCCGCCGGACCGCCGACCGAATGACCTGGCGGCCCCTCGACCGACCCGGGTGGCGGGAGGCCCGAGGCCGGGCCGGACGTCGTTGACTTTAGCGGAAGGGTAGACCATCGATGGGGATCATCCGCCAGTTGCCCGCCTCGGTGATCAACCAGATCGCGGCGGGGGAAGTGGTCGAGCGGCCGGCGAGCGTGGTCAAGGAACTCCTGGAAAACGCGATCGACGCCGGGGCCACCCGGATCGACGTCACGGTCGAGCGCGGGGGGAAGGACCTGATCCGGGTCGCGGACAACGGCCGGGGGATGGAGCCGGACGACCTCCCGATGGCCTTCACCCCGCACGCCACGAGCAAGCTGGCCGAGGCGGAAGACCTGTTCCGGATCCGGACGTTGGGCTTTCGCGGCGAGGCCCTGGCGGCCATCGCCGAGGTGTCCAAGACCCGCTGCCAGACCCGCCGGGCCGACGCCGAGGCCGGGTCGGAGCTGTCCATCGACGCCGGCGTGGCCGGGCCGGTCCGGGCCCGCGGCTGCCCGGTCGGCACGGTGATCGAGGTCCGCAACCTGTTCCACAACACCCCGGTCCGGCGGACTTACCTCAAGTCGGACTCGACCGAGGCGGGCCACGTCATCGAGATGTTCACCCGGATCGCCCTGGCCCACCCCACGGTCCACCTCACCTTCCGCTCCGGCGGCAAGGTGCTCCACGACCTCCCCGCCGTCACCGGGATCAAGGAGCGGATCGGCATCTTCTTCGGCCGGGAGCTGGCCGACTCGGTGCTCTGGGTCGAATCCCGATTCGACCAGACCCACCTCTGGGGCTACGTCGGCCACCCGGCGCAGAGCCGGTCGAGCACGAAAGGGCAATTCCTCTTCATCGGCGGCCGATACGTCCGCGACCGTTCGCTCGGCCACGCCCTGTCCGAAGCCTTCCGGGGGCTCCTGATGGTCGGCCGCTCGCCCGTGGCGTTCCTCCACCTCGACGTCCCGCCCGACGAGGTCGACGTCAACGTCCACCCGACCAAGGTCGAGGTCCGCTTCCGGGACGGCCAGCGGATCTACAGCCAGCTCCTGGCGACCCTCCGCCAGACCTTCCTCTCCAGCGACCTCCACTCCCGCCTCCAGGTCCCCCGCGAGCCCGAAGCCGCCGCCCCTTCGCTCGATCCGCCGGCTTACGCCTTCGCCGAGCGTCCAGCCCAGCGTCAGGATGTGGCCGGCTGGTTCCAGCCGCAATCGCCCTCGTTCCAGGCCTTCCCCGCGCCCGGCTACGCCGGCGGCCCGTCGGTCCCGGACTGGCGGCGACCGAGCTATCCGAGCGGACCGCCCGCCCCGCCGGTCGCCCCCCCTTCGCCCGACTTCGACGAGTTCGCCCCCCCGCCGGACCCCTCGTCCGCATCAGGGCCCGCCGAGCCGCACGCCCCCCAAGCCCCGACCGGCCCCCGGCCGTTTGACGTCCGCGACCTGCCGGTCAAGGCGCTCCAGGTCCACGACAGCTACCTCGTGGCCGAGACCGACGACGGGATGGTGGTGATCGACCAGCATGCCCTCCACGAGCGCATCTTGTACGAGGAGCTGCGGTCGCGGATCGAGCGCGGCGGGGTCGAGTCGCAACGCCTGCTCGTCCCCGAGCCGGTCGACCTGGGCCCGACGGAGGCGGCGGCGGTGCTCGAACGGCGCGACGAGCTGGCCCGGCTCGGCCTGGAGGTCGAGCCCTTCGGCGGCGACACGATCCTCGTCGGCAGCGTGCCTGCGATGCTCGGTGGGATCTCCCCCGAGCGCCTGGTCCGCGACCTGGCCGACCACTTCCGGTCCAAACCCTTGCCCCCGACCCGCGACGGCGTCCTCGAAGACGTCCTGGCCATGATCGCCTGCAAGGCCGCCGTCAAGGCCGGCCAGAAGCTCGCCCCCGACGAGGTCACGGCCCTCCTCGAGCGTCGCCACCTCGTCTCCGACGCCCACCACTGCCCCCACGGCCGGCCGACGGCCCTGGTCTTCACCAAGTCCGAGCTGGAACGTCAGTTCGGCCGGATCTGAGCCGGCCCGGCCGGCTCGGATGAGGAATCGGCCGACGTTTGGTGAAGTCCTCGCGAAACCGGCTCGAAGGGCCCCGGCGATCCTGGAAACGCCCGGGGTCGGGGGGTATCGTCGTGACTCGGCCCGGGATGCCCGATTCGCTCGACCCATCGGAGTCTGCCTCGATGACTTCCCGACCCGCCTGGATCCTCGCCCTCGCCTGCCTCGCGGCGGCCGTCGCGCCCGCCGCCCGGTCGGCCGGGGCCGACGCCTTCGTGGTCAAGCCTTACCTCCAGCTCGGCGACCGGCCGAGCGACGGGGGGACCGGCGACATCCGCCTGCTCTGGCACACCGACGACATCGACGCCGATCAATGGGAAGTCGAGTACCGGCCGAGCCCGGATTCCGCCTGGCGGAAGGCGGAGACGCCGACGAGCAAGCGGATCGCGCTGGCGTCGCTCAAGTCGGCCCCGATCGCGCCTCACCGGGTCTACTCGGTCGACCTCGCCGGCCTGCCCCCGGGGGGGACCTTCGCCTACCGGGTGAGCAAGGACGGCGCGCCGGTCTTCGAAGCCGAGGGCAAGGCCCGCAAGGGCGCCGATCAGCCTTACCGCTTCATCGCCGTCGGCGACATCGCCCAGGGGACGGTCGATCAGCGGCGGGTGGCCTTCGAGATGGGCAAGGTCAAGGCCGACATGCTGATGTGGACCGGCGACATCGTCTACGCCCGGGGGCGGATCTCGGAGTACCGCGACAAATACTTCCCGGTCTACAACGCCGACGAGCCCGGACCCACCGTCGGCGGCACGCTCCTCCGGTCGACCTTGACCGTCTCCGCCCCCGGCAACCACGACGTCGGCAACCGCGACTTCGAGAAGTACCCCGACGGCCTGGCCTACTACTATTACTGGGACCTCCCCCGCAACGGGCCCGAGGCCGGCCGCTTCACCCTCCCCCTGACCGGGCCCGAGGCCAACCAGTCCGCCTTCCGCGACGCCGCCGGCCCGGCCTACCCCCGGATGGCCAACTACTCGTTCGACTACGGCAACGCCCACTGGACCGTGCTCGACGTCAACCCCTACGTCGACTGGCGCGAACCCGCGCTCCGCGATTGGGTGGCCAAGGACCTCGCCGCCGCCAAAGGCGCGACCTGGCGGTTCGTCTCCGCCCACCATCCCGGCTTCAACTCGGCCCACGAGCACTTCGAGCAGCAGGAGACCCGCCTCCTCGCCGACGTCTTCGAGGCCGGCAAGGTCGACATCGTCTTCCACGGCCACGTCCACAACTATCAGAGGAGCTTCCCCCTCAAGTTCGCCGCCGAGAAGGGGCCGGATGGCCAGATGGTCCGGACCAAGGACCTCGTCCCCGGCACCTGGGCCCTCGACAAGTCCTTCGACGGCAAGGCCAACACCCGGCCCGACGGCGTGATCTACCTCGTCACCGGAGGCGGAGGCGCCGGCCTGTACAACCCCGAGCAGCAGGACCAGCCCCAGACCTGGCAAACCTTCACCGACAAGTTTATCTCCAAGGTCCATTCGTTCACCGTCGTCGATGTCGACGGCGGAACCCTGAGCATCCGCCAGGTCTCCGACGCCGGCGCGGAGCTGGATGCGTTCCGGGTGACGAAGTAACCCGACGAAATCCGCCAGGGCCGGCCTCGGGGGGCGCCGCCCCCTTCCGGGTCGGCTCGGGGCAGGTTTAGAATGAGGAGCGTCGCGACGGGGGCCGGCAACTAGCCGCCCTCGCGCGGAGCTACAGCCAAAGAGTCCGTCGGGGTGGGCCTGATGATCTGCGCGATCCTGGGTCGAGGTCGGCACACGGCCCTCGTCGATGAGTGGAAGGCCGCGGCCGAGGCCGGGGTGGGGCTGGTCGAGCTTCGGATCGATTGCCTCCGCCGCGAGCCGGACCTGAAGCGGATCCTGGCCAACCGGCCGACCCCCTGCGTCTTCACGATCCGCCGGGGGGTCGACGGCGGGCTCTGGCGGGGGCCCGAGGAGAAGCGGCAGCGGCTGATCCGCGAGGCGATCGTCGCCGGGGTCGACTTCGTCGACGTCGAGTTCGACATCGCCCGCGAGATCCGCCGGTTCGGCAAGACCCGGCGGATCATCAGCTACCACAACCTCAAGCAGACCCCGGCCGAGCTCCAGGACATCGCCGAGCAGTGCGAGGAGATGGACGCCGACGTCGTCAAGCTCGCCTGCCGGGGGCACTCGATCGCCGACGCGATCAAGGCGCTCCAGGTCGCCGCCAAGATGGAGACGCCCACCGTCGCGATCTCGATGGGCGAGGTCGGCTCGTTCACCCGGGTCCTCGGGGCCAAATATGGAGCCCCGTTCACCTACGCGAACTTCAACATCGACCGCTCCTTCGCCGCCGGGATGCTCCACCACGACGCCCTCCGGCGCGATTACGCCTATGACCAGGTCGACGGTGAGACCCAGGTGTACGCCGTCATCGGCGACCCGATCGGCCACTCCTTGAGCCCGCCGACCCACAACGCCGCGTTCCGCCACCTGGGCCTGAACAAGGTGATGGTCCCGATCGCCATCCCCGGCGAGCGGCTCAAGGCCTCGCTCGACGAGCTGGCCTGGCTCGGGATCAAGGGGTTCAGCATCACCATCCCGCACAAGCAGGCCGTCCTGCCACTCCTGACGATGGCCGACGGCGCGGTGGAGCGGACCGGTTCGTGCAACACGATGCTCGTCAAGGAGGACGGGTCGCGGGTCGGTTACAACACCGACTACCGGGCGGCGATGGACTCGCTCGAGGCGTCCTTCGGCGGGCCGCCGGCCGAAGGGGGGGTCAGCCCGCTCTCGGGCAAGCAGGTCGTGATCCTCGGCGCCGGGGGCGTGGCCCGGCCGATCGGCTTCGGCCTGCTCCGCCGGGGGGCCGGCGTGACCCTGACCAACCGGACCGAGGAGCGCGCCGCCAAGCTCGCCGAGGAGCTGGGCTGCCGGACCTCGCACTGGTCGTCCCGGGCCAGCCAGATGGCCGACATCGTGATCAACTGCACGCCGGTCGGGATGCATCCGCACCTCGACGACACCCCGATGCCCCCCGCCGGGTTCCGCCCCGGGATGACGGTGATGGACACGGTGTATCACCCCGAGAACACCATGTTCCTCAAGCTCGCCCGCGAGCGCGACTGCAAGACCGTCTCCGGCGTCGATATGTTCCTCCGCCAAGCCGCGCTCCAGTTCGGGCTCTACACCGGCCGGGAGCCGCCCCTGGACCTGATGCGGGAGGTCGTCCGCCGCAAGCTTGGGGCGGCCCGCCAATGACGATCGACCCATCGGCCCCGAGCGGCGGACTGGCCCTGGTCGGGTCTCGGGGCACCGGCAAGTCGACCGTCGGCCAGATCCTGGCGGATCGCCTGGGCCTTCGGTTCACCGACTCCGACCGCGAGATCGAGGCCGCCGAAGGCCAACCAATCCGGGCGATCTTCGTCGCGCGGGGCGAGCCCGGTTTCCGAGCGATCGAGGCTCGGGTGATCGCCGGACTCGCCGATCGGCCGGCCTCGGGCGTCGTCGCCACCGGCGGCGGCTCGGTCCTCGACGAGGGGAACCGCCGGGCCATTCGCCGGTTCGGCTTCGTCGCCTGGCTCGCGGCCGACCCCGACACCCTGGCCGATCGCCTGGCCCGGTCGGACAACGGCGTGGCCGACCGCCCCCCTCTGACTTCGGCGGGCACCCTGGCCGAGATCGCCGACGTCCTCGCCGCCCGAGCCCCGCTCTACCGCGAGGTGGCCGACGCCGTCATCGAGACCGCCGGCCGGACCGTCGACCAGGTGGCCGACCTCGTGCTCGGCGCCTGGTCCCGCCACCAGCACGGCACCGACCGGGGGCGACCACGATGAACGTCTTCTGGCAGATCCACCTGATTTATGGCGTCGGCCTGTTCGCGATCGGCACGGTGGTCGGCAGCTTCTTGAACGTCTGCATCTATCGGATCCCCTGGGAAAAGAGCGTGATCTGGCCGGGCTCGCACTGCCCGCATTGCCTGGCCGCGATCCGGTCCCGCGACAACCTGCCGATCCTCGGCTGGCTGATGCTCCGGGGGGCCTGCCGCGACTGCAAGGCGCCGATCTCGGCCCGGTACCCGGCCATCGAAGGGCTCGTCGGCCTCCTCTTCCTCGCCGTCTACCTCGTCGATGCCGTCCTGCCCGGCGATTATGTCCGGGACGACGGGCTCCTCTTCGCCAAGGTCGCTTACCACGTCCTGTTCGTGTCGCTCCTGGTCGCGATCGCGTTCATCGACGCCGATTTGACGATCGTCCCGGCGTCGATCACCAACCTGGGGATCCTGATCGGCCTCGGGATGGGGGCCGCCTTCCCCCAGGTCCGACCGGAGCCGTCCGCCGCCCTGACCGCGTGGGGCGGGCTCGCGGTCGGCCTCAAAGGGTTGGTCGTCGGGGGTGTGTTGATCGGCGTGGTCCGGACGGTCGGCTCGTTCGTCTTCCGCCGCGAGGCGATGGGCTCCGGCGACATCCACATCCTGGCGATGATCGGCGCCTTCCTCGGCTGGCAGGCGAGCATCGCCACCTTCTTCCTCGCCCCGTTCTTCGGCTTCCTCCCGGCGATCGTCAAATACGTCGCCTACCTCGCGAAGCGCCTGACCGGCCGGAAGATTTCCGGGGGCGATCGGGAGATCCCCTTCGGGCCCTATCTCGGCCTGGCGGCGTCGGCATTGTTGTTCGGGTGGTCCTGGATCTGGCCCCATTACCTGAAAAATTACTTCGAGACGATTCCCGTGCTATTCTTGTCCCTGATGGGCATGGACCGTTGAATCGGCCCGACCAGAGGGCGGGCGCTCGGGCGCGGAAGGGAGTCGGCGTATGTCATCCCCGTACTACAAGCGGCGCCGGCGGTCGATGATCCGCAACCTCTGGGTCTACCGCAAGCTCGTCGGCTTCGCCGTCGTCTTGGGCCTGATCCTCTGGTTCGTGCTGACCAACAACGAGCGGGTGACGATCGCCTTCCCGTTCGGCCTGGGCAGCTCGCAGAGCACGACGGGCCTGGTGATCCTGCTCAGCTCGATGGTCGGCTCGGTGGCCACGGCGCTGGGCCTGACCTTCGCTTGGGCGATCCGTCGCAACCGGCCCGAGCGGGACGACCCCGCCGCCGACCCTGGCAAGCCGGCGATCATCGACGAACTGCCGCCGCCCGACTACGCGGCGAAGACGGGCGACGGCCTGAACCGCGACGACCGATGGTCTCCACCCGATCCGACCGGCTTGGGGGCGAAGGGGGGATGACCGCGATGGCGACCGGCCGAATCCGACTCTGGCTCCTCGGCGCTTGCCTGCTGATCGCGGAGGCCGGCTGTTCGCAATCCGGCGGGTTCACGAGCCGACAGACGACCACCAACAACCTCAAGGCCAGCGTCAGCCAGCTCCAGTTCGAGAACGACAACCTCAAGAAGCAGATGGGCGAGCTCCGGGCCGACGCCAGCCGGACCGAGACCGAGTTGGCCCAGGAGCGCGACGCTAACGGTGAGCTTTCCGCCCGGCTCGACGACGCGAAGGACCTGATCCGCCGCAAAGGTGGGGACGCCACCGCCCTCAACTCCTCGTCCCACGACCCCGACCCCGACGCCGTCCCGCCCCCCTACACCCGGCCGCCGGCCCGCCGGGCCAAGGGCGGTCGCAAGCCCCCCGCCGCCCAGATCCCCCGGGTCGAGTTCGACCCCTCCGGCTTCGAGGACAAATCCCTCGAACCCTCCTCGCACACCCGCGACCCCGGCCCCCAAGCCTGGCTCGACGACGACCGCTGGCTCCCCGTCGCCCGGGGGCTCGGCAATCCGGTCGTCGTGAAATAGGCCCGACGATCCTCGGCGCGATCTGGTAGGATCGGGGATCTCGCGTCGAGGGGAGTGCTGGCCAGGACAGCGAGGCCAGCCCCCGGCCCGAAGGTCGACCCGAAGGGGATCGCCCGGTGCCGGATCCTCCGCCCTTGCCGGCGATCTTCGACCATGAAGTCGTCCTCGTCGCCGGTCGGGTTCGACTCCGGAGCCCTGGCCCGGGCGCTCCGGGGCGGAGGGTGAGCCGGCCATGAAGCGCGTCGCGATCCTGGGTGCCGGGGGGATGGGGACGGCCCTGGCCCTCCTGTTCGCCCGGCGAGGCTTGACGGTCCACCTCTGGGCCCGCGAGCCCGAGCGGGCCGCCGCGATGAAGCGGGACCGGGTCAACGCCCGCCACCTGCCGGGCGTCGCCCTGCCGCCCGAGGTCGGGATCACGAGCAACGCCCGCGATGCCTCCGAAGGGGCCGACCTCCTGGTCGCCTCGATCCCCTCGGCCTACCTCCGCCGGACCCTCGGCGACCTGGCCGAGCGCATCCCGCGCGGGGTGCCGGTCCTCAGCGTGGTCAAGGGGATCGAGGTCGAGACCCTGGCCAGGCCCAGCCGGATCATCTCCGAGGCCCTCGGCCCCCGTTCCGTCGCGGTCCTCAGCGGGCCCAGCCACGCCGAGGAGGTCGCCTCGGGCCTGCCCGCGTCGGTCGTCGTGGCCGGCGAGGACGACCGGCTCAACGCCACCGTCCGCGACGCGCTCAACGGCAAGACCTTCCGGGTCTACACCAACCCCGACGCCATCGGCGTCGAGCTTGCCGGGGCCTTCAAAAACGTCCTGGGGATCGCCGCCGGGATTTGCGACGGCCTCGGCTTCGGCGATAATGCCAAGGCGGCGCTCCTGACCCGCGGCCTGGTCGAGATGGCCCGCTTCGCCGTCGACCAGGGGGCCCTCCCTTCGACCTTCTACGGCCTGGCCGGGCTGGGCGACGTGGTGACGACCTGCTACAGCCCCTTCGGCCGCAACCGGTCGGTCGGCGAGGCGCTGGGACGGGGGCGCCCCTTGGCCGAGATCCTCGCCGGCATGGCCAACGTCGCCGAAGGCGTCCCCACCGCCCTGAGCCTGCACCAGTGGGCCGCCCGCCGGGGGGTGGCCATGCCGATCACCGATGAGGTCTACCGGATCCTCTTCGAGGGCAAGTCCCCCCTGGCCGCCGTGACCGACCTGATGGACCGCGACCCCAAGCACGAGTGGCAGCCGTGACCTCGACCCCGCCCCAAACCTGCCGGATCGCCTTCAAGGAGTGGGCCGGGGTCTGCGGCGCCCTCGCCTCGGGCCGACAATCCCTGATCCTCCGCAAAGGGGGCGTCGCCGAAGGTCCCGAAGGCTTCCGGCCCGACCACCCCGCGTTCTGGCTCTATCCCACCCACGTCCACGAGGCCCAGCAAGGGCTCCGGTCGCCCGAGCCCCCTCGGATCGTCGAGGCCCCCGACGCCGTCGCGATCGACACCCTGGCCGTGGTCGAGTGGGTCGGCCGCGTCGAACGCCCGGATCAACTGGGTGCCCTCTCGGATTTTCATGACTGGACCGAGGCCACGGTCCGACACCGCTTCGACTACCGCAAGCCCGGGCTGTGGGCCCTGGCCGTCCGGACCTATCGCCGGCCCGAAGCCTGGATGGTGGCGATCACCGAGGCCCACCTCGGCTGCAAGACCTGGGTGCCGCTCGAATCGCCACCGCCGCCTTCCCCCTTGGCGGCCGCCCTGGGCCAAGAGGAGTCGGCCGGGCGGCTCGGTGCGCTCCGATCGGCCCTGGAACGGCCGACGACCGGCCCGGACCGAGGACCCCTCCGTTGACGCTGGACGACGTCCGAGAATGCCCGGCGACCTATACCTTGGCCGCGTCGTGGGTCCTGGTCTTCGCCCTGATGCACCTCGCCCAGCGCGACCAGGACATCCCGCCGCGGGTCAGCTCGCAGATCGGCCCCGGCGCGATCGTGACGACCACCAGCCACCGGTTCGGCGACATGACCTGGGCCGAGGTCCGCCGGGGCGAGGTCTGGCGGGCCCTCACCGCGACGTTCATCCACTACAGCCTGATCCACCTCGGCCTCAACCTCCTCGGCCTGATCAAGCTGGGCCGCTTGATCGAGCCCTGGTACGGCGGCGGGCCGTTCCTGGCCGCCTGCCTGGCGATCGGCGGCCTGGGCAACCTGCTCGGCGGCGCGCTCCGCCAGGGGTTGGACTGGTCCAAGGAGTGGGCGGCTTCGACCCCGCTCGCGAGGGCCTGGCCCGGCCTCTTCGACCGCCTGGCGCCGGGGGGCCCGATGACCGACAACATCCACAGCGGCGGCGGCTCGACCGTCCTGCTGGGCCTGATCGGCCTCTGCGCGGTGGTCGGCTGGCGGTCCAGGACCCGGATCGGCACGTTCCTCCGCGACCAGATGGTCGCGATCCTGGCCTTCACCGGCCTGCTCGGCCTGCTCCTGCCCAACCTCGTCGACAACTTCGGCCACGCCGGCGGGGCCATCGCCGGCCTGGCCGTCGGCTTCGTCCACCGCCACTTGATCCGCCTGGGCGAGCGGAAGACCTTCCGCCGAGGGGCGCTCGCGGTGGCCTCGGCGCTCGCGGTCGCCTGCCTGATGGCGGCCGTCCGCGACGACCGGGCCGAGACGACCCTGGCGGCCGAGGTCGGCCAGGCCCGGGGGCGGTTCCAGCTCGATTCGCGGCTCCTCCAGGAGCTGGAGCGGCTCTACGTCCTCTTCGGCCGCTCGATCTTCCTCGACCCGGCCTACCGCGAACCGGGGCTGGAGCTCGACGTCCGGGCGATCGTCGACCTCTTCAGCCGGGGCCCTTCGCTCGCCTCGCAGGCGAAGGACGCCGCGCCCGAGGCCGAGCAGGCCGCCCGCGACAAGCTCGAGCTCGCCGCCCTGCTCGCCAGGCTCGACGGCCTGCCCGAGTCGACCGCCGCCGCCCTCTACGGCGGGCCCGTCGCCGCCGACATCGCCCGGCTCCGCGACCTCGGCCGGGGGGCGGTGGCCGGCCCTCCGGGCTTCGGCCAGGCCTACGAATTCATCGTCGCCTGGACCGCCGCCTCCCGCGCCATCGCCGCCGACCGGGCCCGCGCCCAAGGCCGGCTCATCGAGCTCGACCGCCAGGCCGTCCGCGCCCTCTGATCGATCAATCCACCGGCCCGCATGCCTGCCAGGCGCCGGGCCGGTGGCGCGGCCGACCCTGCTGGCTCCGGAGCGCCCGGACGAAGTCGGCCAGATCGCGGACCTCGCCGGGGAACTCGGTGTAGTAGCACCCCACCGCGTCGGGGACGTGGCCGTCGCTCGATCCGGTCGAGCCCATCGGCGTCGTCTTGAGCACGGCCTCGACCTTGGCCCGGTTCTCCGGCGTGACGTTGTTGCTCACCAACTCCAGGGCGTCGAAGGCCGGGCCGTGGCTCGCCAGGATCGCGGCGAAGTCCTGGTCCCACCGGAACGGGTGCGCCGCGACGATCGCCGCGCCGTGCCCCTTGACGACCCCGAGCAGGTCCGCCAGGGCGATCCCCGGCTCGACCTCGCCGTCGTCGGGCAGGCCGTAGACCAGGAAATGCCCCTCCCGGGCCGACACCTCCAGGCCCGAGAGCACGACCAGGCCGCCCGCCCTGGCGTTGAGCCCGGCCAGCTCCGCCGGCCTCCACTGGTAGTCGTGCTCGGTGATCACCACCGCGTCGAGCCCCGCCGCCCTGGCCCGCTCGATCAGCTCGTCGGGCGCGATCGCGCTGTCGGGCGAGTGGCGGGACGTGTGCACGTGGTGATCGATCTTCGCCATGATTCGGGCTCGCCCTCGGGCCGTTCGGTCGGATTTCGTCGGGGTTCAGACTAAGGCGGCGCCGCATGGCTGTCGAGTCCAACCGCGGCCTTGGGAGATCGGGGCGCGAGAAGCCCGAGGCGCTTGGATCGGCCCCGGCGGCGGGGTATCATCATCCATCCGGCCCGTCGATATCCGGCCTCCGGCGATCGATGGGCCGGCCGACGTCCCCGCCACCCTGGGCCGCCATCGATCCCGACCCCCTTCGAAGAAGGAGCCGCGCATGAGGTCCGCTCGCCTTGCCTCGCTCGCCTTGCTGGTGCTGGCCGCCGGGTCGTCGACCCCGGGTCGGGCCGAGGGGCCGTTCGCCCTCAAAGGGGGGGACCGGGTCGTCTTCTACGGCGACTCGATCACCGAGCAGCGGCTCTACACGACCTTCGCCGAGACCTTCGTGGTCACCCGGTTCCCCGGGCTCGACGTGACCTTCGTCCACTCCGGCTGGGGCGGCGACCGCGTGACCGGCGGCGGCGGCGGGCCGATCGACGTCCGCCTGGACCGCGACGTCGAGGCGTACAAGCCCACCGTCGTCACCGTCATGCTCGGGATGAACGACGGCGGCTACCAGCCGTTCCGCGACTCGACCTTCCGGACCTATGCCGACGGCTATCGCCACATCGTCGCCAAGTTGAAGGAGGACCTGCCCGGGGTCCGGCTCACCCTGATCAAGCCATCGCCGTATGACGACGTCACCCGCAAGCCGAGGTTCGAGGAGGGTTACAACGCCGTCCTCGGCCGCTACGGCGATTTCGTCCGCGAGCTCGCCGCCAAGGAGAACGTCGATTTCGCCGACCTGAACACCTACGTCGTCGACGCCACTCGCAAGGCATTCGACTCCGACCCCGACAACGCGGTCAAGCTCAACCAGGACCGCATCCACCCCGGCCCCGGCGGCCAGCTCCTGATGGCCGCCGCCTTGCTCAAGGCGTGGAATGCCCCGGCCCTGGTCTCCAGGATCGCCATCGACGCTAAGGAAGGGGCGCCGGTCGCCGCCAACGCCGCCGTCACCGACCTGAGCCGCCTCGACGGGGCCGTCCGCTGGACCCAGCTCGACGAGTCTCTGCCGTTCCCGATCGACGCGAAGGACCCGGTCGTCGAGCTCGCCGTCCGCTCGTCCGACGTGATCGCCGCGCTCGACCGCCAGGAGGTCCGCGTCGCCAACCTCCCGGCCCGGGAATACGCCCTGACGATCGACGGCGAGCCCGTCGGCACCTTCACCGCCGACCAGTTCGCCGCCGGCGTGAACCTGGCCGCCTTGGCCACGCCGATGACCCGCCAGGCCGCCGAGGTCCACAAGCTGACGCTCCGGCACAACGCGATCCACTCGGCCCGGTGGCGGACCGCCGAGGTCGGCAACCCCGACGTCGATCCGGCCGTCGTCGCCCGCGCGATCGAGGCTTTCGACACCCTGGAGGCCGCCGTCGTCGCCAAGCAGAGGGCCCTCGCCCGGCCCAAGGCCCGGACTTTCGAGGTCAAGCCGAAGGATTGAGCGGGAGGCTCGATTCCGAGGTCGCCGGTCATGCGATGCCCCCCCACCCTGGCCCTCCCCCACGGGGTGGGGAGGGGGTAAGATGAGCCCTTCGCCCTCGCGGGGATGGGCGGCTCGAGGGGGCTTGCGATGTCGGCCGCGATCGTCGTGCTGGGCCTGGGCCTGATCGCCTTCGTGCTCCACGACGGCTTCGAGGTGATGCTCCTGCCGCGCCGGGTGACCCGGTCGTTCCGGCTCGCCCGGTTCTTCTACATCCATGCCTGGCGGAGCTGGCGGACCCTGGCCCTGGTGGTCGCCTCGGGCAAGCGGCGCGGGGTCCTGCTGAGCTGGTTCGGGCCGATGTCGGTGATCCTGCTCTTGATGATCTGGGCGAGCTGCCTGATCGCCGGCTTCGCCGCGATCCACCGGGGCCTGGGGACCCGAATGGTCCTCGACGACGGGCGGATCTTGACGGCGGCCGAGTGCTTCTACTTCAGCGGCGTCACCTTCTTCACCCTGGGCTTCGGCGACATCGCCCCCTTGGGACCGGTCGGGCGGTTGCTGGCGGTGGCCGAGGCCGGGATCGGCTTCGGCTTCCTGGCCGCGGTGATCGGCTACTTGCCGGTCTTCTACCAAGCCTTCTCGGACCGGGAGATCGCGATCTCGATGCTCGACGCCCGGGCCGGGTCGCCGCCGACGGCCGCCACGCTCCTGCTCCGGCTGGCCCCGGCGCGCGACCACTTGGCGATCCTCGATCGCTACTTCCAGGAGTGGGAGCGGTGGTCGGCCCGGCTCCTGGAAAGCTACCTGTCGTTCCCCCTGCTCAGCTTCTACCGCTCGCAGCACGACAACCAGTCGTGGCTGGCCGCGATGACCGCCATCCTCGACAGCTCGGCCCTGGTCATCGCCGCGGCCAAGGGGGTCGACCCCTACCAGGCCCAGCTCGCCTTCGCCATGAGCCGGCATGCGATCGTCGACCTCTGCCAGGTCTTCGGGATCCGACCGATCGTCGACGAGCCCGACCGGTTCCCCGGCGATCGGATGGCCGCGCTCACCGAGGAGTTCCAGATCGCCGGCCTCGACGTCCGCGAAGGGGAAGGCGTCGCCGCCAAGTTCGCCGAGCTCCGGCGGCTCTACGAGCCCTTCCTCCGGGCCCTCTCCGCCCATCTGCTCCTGCCGCTCCCGCCGGTCATGCCCGAGGCCAAGGTCGTCGACAACTGGCAGACCAGCGCCTGGATGAAGCGGGCCGGCTCGATCGGCGAGCTCGCCCGGGCCGAACCGGGCGACGACCACGTCGACGCCTGACCCTCAAGGCGAAAGCCGCTCGATCCGCCAACCCCCCCCCGGCGTCCGCCGGTAGGCGATCCGGTCGTGCAGGCGACTCCGCCGCCCCTGCCAGAACTCGACGGCCTCGGGCACGATCCGGTACCCCCCCCAATGGGCCGGCCGGGGGATCTCCTCGCCCGGGAATCGCGCCCGGAGTGCTTCCATCTCCGCCTCCAGGACCTCGCGGCCGGCCACGACCGCGCTCTGCCGGGACGCCCAGGCCCCGAGCTTCGATCCGGCCGGACGCCCGCCGAAATACTCGTCCGACTCCGCCACCGAG
>JAABUQ010006109.1_pt1 | contig 18550 bp, 11 predicted proteins | sample 5560001 | NCBI WGS metagenome assembly JAABUQ01 (sample SAMN10711888, study PRJNA513371) | rock metagenome | isolation source: Antarctica rocks | place: Antarctica: Victoria Land, Finger Mt nord | collected 2015-12-18
CGCCGTCCCCGACCGCCCCCAATCCTCCGCCGCCAGATCCATGGCCGCCGCCATCGCCGCCTCCCGCCGAACTCGCCCCCCGGCAACCCCATCCGCCTCATCCACGCCTACACCGTCGCCCGCCCGCCGATCCCCACCATCCCTCTGCAAGCGCTCCGTCGTCGAGTGCAGCATGGCCGTCAGCTCCTCCAGGTTCGGCTCAATACGCCCCATCCGGCGATCGATGTCGTCCAGGTAGACCTTTAGCTGCAGGTTCGCCAGCTCCAGCCGGGCCAGCGTCTCCTGCATCTCCGGAGCTCCTCCGCCCCGAGCCTCCGTGCCCGGTCCATCCGCCAGACCCGCTCCCGTCCGCCCGGCCACCTCCAGCCCACCCGCGGCACTCCCCCCAGATCCCGTCCCGATTGTCCCCGCCGCGCTCGCCCGGTACCCGGCAGCCCACCGCTCCACCGCCTCATCCGCGGTCGGCCCCGCACCCCCCTCTAAACCCCCCGCCAAGTCCGCCTCCCCCCCGCTCCCACCCACACCGGCTCGCCGCTCCCCCGGCAACTCGCCCGCGTCCGTCTCCTCACGCCACCCCCCCACCCCCGCCAGCAGCACCTGCACCGTGCCCGCAGCCTCCTGCAGCTCCGTCTCGATCTCCCCAACACCCGGCCCACCCACCGCCACCGCCGCGATCGTCAGCATCTCCGCCGCCGACATCCGCCCCCGCTCCCGGTCTCGCACCGTCCGCGCCAGGTCCGAAAAGTCCAGCCGAAAACCCTCGCTCGCGGCCAGCTTCGGCCCCAGCTGCAAAAAGTCCGGCGGTGCCCCAACCCTCAAGCTATGGAACTCAAACAGCCGCTGAAACGCCCGAACATGCGCCCCAAACTCCAAACTCACCAGCTCCGCATCCCGAAAGAACGCCATGGCCTCTGTTACCTCAAATACCGCAACGTTCCACAAACGTTCTCAAAACCGACAGCAACCGGACCATGGAACCGGGCTAGCGCAACCCCGTCCACCATCCACTCACTCTCTTCCGCCATCCTGAAGCCCCCACGCGTGCTCGTGGAGAAAATAGCCTACACCGCTTGCAGGTAACGTGACGACATGCTATTCCTACCTTCTCGGAACTCGTCCGTCATCTCAGGCATCCGGGGGCCGCCTTAGCCCATCGGGAGACGATCGCCGTCTGGTTATGGAAATTTGCTGCCGGATTCCATATTTGGAATCCGCCGCGTACCCCCCGTCCCTAAACCACTTGAAATGTGGACCGGGGGACCCCTCGTCAATGGCGCATGAATTGCCTGTATGCAACTCTGCAGCCCATCGAGCAACCCCGCGGAGCCTCAAACCCCGATACTCTGTTCTGAAACAAACCCGCTGTGGAGAAACCCCTGAATGCGCTTCCGATCTTCAACTAAGCTTGCCCTATCCCTCACCCTCGGCCTCGCCACCACGCTCTTCAGCACCGCCCCTCTGACAGCCCAAACCAGCAAAGGCATTCTCACCGGGGTGGCCAGAGACTCCACCGGAGCTGCCGTTCCACATGCCTCCATTGTGATCAAGGGCGAGCAGACCGGCGAAACACGCACCCTTTCAACCGGAGAAGACGGCAGCTTCCGCGCCGAAGCCCTCAGCCCCGAAGCCTACACGATCTCTGCCTCTCACGAAGGCTTCTCGAGCTCGCGCGCCGAGCATGTCATCGTGTCTCCTTCCGTAGTGACAACCTACAACGTGGCCTTGGCTATCGGATCGCGTTCTGACACCGTCACCGTTGAAGCCAACCCGCTCACCATCAACACGGAAAACGGCCAGCTCGCCGGCACGATCAACTCCCAGGAAATTACCAGGCTGCCAGTCTTCAGCCTTAATCCCATCGAGCTCGCTAGCACCGTCCCAGGCGTCCAAACCGTTACCGGTTCAAACCAGCTCAGTAACGGGCAGAACTTTCAAGTCAACGGTGCACGTCCCCGCTCGAACAACTTCCTTCTCGATAGTCAAGAGATCAATGACGTCGGCATCGGCGGACAAGCTTTTCAGCCCAACATCCCGGATCTTTACCAGGATCTAACGGTCATCACCAGCTCGGCGTCAGCAGAATACGGGCGTGCAGGCGGTGGCGTCTTCAACCTTGTTACCAGGTCTGGATCGAACACCTTTCATGGCAGCGCCTACGATAGATACACAACAGCGGGCCTTAACGCCACTGCGCAGTCCAGGCGAGGTACAGGAACTCCGAATCCACGCCTTAGCTCACACACAATCGGCGGGACCATCGGTGGCTACATCATCAAAGACAAGCTGTTCGCCTTCGGTGGCACCCAGTTTCAGCGGGTCTACGGCAACGAAAACCTCAACCCTATCCTCCTCCCCGATGCCGCCGGGATCGCCCAGCTCAGCAGCTTGTCAGATCCGACAGCAGTGGCGCAGGTCGCGATTCTCAAACAGTACCTCATCAACACCAATTATCTCAACGGAAGTAGTCCCTATGTCAGGCTCACCAACCTGCCCACAAGGACCATCGTCCTCGGCGGACAGAATAACTGCCCGGCCCCTTGCTCCGTCGAGGAGGCTCGTTTTCAGCGTCCAGCTGTGCCCGAGCAAAACCCCGACACGCAGTGGAGCTATCGCGTCGACTTCAAGCCTCGCGAGAAAGACACCTTCTACTTCCGATATCTGCATGATCGCGGAAGTCTTACCCCGGACTTCTTCGCCAACGCGTTAGGCGGAGCCCTCGGCCTCGATACACAGCAGGGAGGTCCCAGCGAACTCGGCGCCGGCAGCTGGACTCATATCGTAAACGCCAATGTCCTGAATGAACTTCGCGCCAGCGAAACCCGCATCTCCTTCCTGTTTGCGCCAACTGCCGCAACCCTGGCGAACCCCGTCTACAACCTGCCTACCCTCAATCTAGCCGGCTTCCCGACGCTCGGCCCCATCCAGAACTTCCCGCAGGGTCGCGCTGAAGATCTTTATCAGCTGCAGGATACCTTCAGCCTCACCCGGGGAAGACACTCTATACGCGCTGGCGTCGACATCGGACATCAGATCGAGAAAGACACGCTCCCGCTCAACGCGAAAGGAACGGTGACCTTCTCAAGCGGCGGAACCGGCCAGACTGCCCTCGGCAACTTTCTCCTGAATCAGACCGGGCCGTCCGGCTCCATCTCCAAGACCTCCGGCTCGCTCCGTACCGATCCCCACGTCTGGCGCTCCGGCTTCTACTTCCAGGATGACGTCAAGCTCAACCAGCAACTGACCTTCAACCTCGGCTTCCGTTACGACTACACCGGTAACCCCGAAAACTCACTGAAATACCCCGGCATCGACCTCAACAATCCGTACCAGGACATCAACACCGTCATTCCGGTCAAGAATGACAAGAACAACGTCTCTCCCCGCATCGGCTTCGCCTTCACACCGAGCAGCGGCGGGTTCTTCGGCTCGGGCAAAACTGTCGTTCGCGGCGGCTTCGGTATCTTCTACGATAGCTACTTCTCAAACTTCGTCACCAACGCTGCAACCACCGCGCCGAACGCAATCGCCAACACCGTGCAGATCACGACCGGCAATGGGGTCACGACTCCCATCTCGGCTGTCACTGCACTCGTTCCGACACTGTCACAGCGCGCCACCGAGACTACTGTCGCCAGCAATCTGGTCAACCCCCAGACCTATCAGTACAACCTGGGTGTTGAGCAGGAGGTCAAAGGAGCCATCCTTGCCATCCGCTACATCGGCAACCGCGCCGAAAAACTCTTCGCCAGCGACCAACTCAACTACTTCAACGGCAACGGTTCAAGAATTAACCCCACACGCGGCGTCATCAATGTGCGCGGCAACTTTGCTAGCTCGAACTACAACGGCTTGGAGCTGGATGCTTCCAAGCGCCTCCGTAATAGTCTTTCCATCCGGGCAACCTACACCTTCAGCAAGGAGCTCGATAATGGTTCGGAGATCTTCGGTCTCGGCGACAGCGGTACCCGCTACACCGCTAACCTCGCTGCGAGTGGACGTTACCAGGACTACGGCCCCTCGGCCTTCGATCATCGCCATTACGTCTCAATCGCCTATGTGTGGACACCTTCGGGCTTCCACGTAAACAACAGCCTTGCCAACACCGTTGTCGGCGCGCTCACACGAAACTGGACCGTTGCTGGTGTAGAGCAGTTCCAGAGCGGACCGTATGGAAGCTTTTCTGTGAATGGGTTTGATACAAATGGGGATGGAGATACTACCAACGATCGGCCCATCATTGGCAGCCTTTCAGCGCCTCTCGCAACCTCCGGTATTGACGGTTTCTTCATTCCTGCAGCTGGGGCCACAAATGGCAGCCCCGGCCACCCAGCCGGTACCCCGGGTGTCTACTACGATTCCACAGCGCTGAACGTCGGCAACACCCTCGTTCCCGTGACCGCCTCGCAGGTCCACTTCTTGGTGCCCCACGGAACCTCCAACCAGTTCCTCCAAGCCGCTGTGGGGAGGAATAGCTTCGCTAACCCCGGCTCCACAAGAAACGATGTCTCTCTCCAAAAGGGATTCGGAACAGGCCTGCTTCATCTCGAGCGCGGCCAGCTTCTACTCCGTATGGAGGTCGCCAACATCGGCAACCACAATGACCGTGGAGACTACCTCAATACGAACGTCACTACCTTCGGTCCTCCGAGCAGTCTCACTGACCAGTCCCTGGCGCGGCAGCCAGACTCCGGTCGCACCGTTGTCTTCTGGGGTAAGTTCACCTTCTAACCGAGAATCCTAAGCCTAGCTCCACGTATCTCCGTCAGGCCCACCCTGCATCCTCAAACCTCCAAGGAGGCGCCATCCAGGCGCCTCCTTTGTCATTGAGCATCACTCCCCCCGGCACCGCCACCAAGAACCGTGCCATCCCGATCGACTCATAGCGAGCCCCTGCATACCAGCGCCCAAACCGCTACAAACCCTCAAACCCGGGACCACTCAGAACGTCAACCATGCGTCGCTCGCCCTGAACGCCTCTCCCTGTAAGCATCCAACCCACAACCACGTCAGGCGGAGGGTGCGATGCGTCAAGAAACAATCATTGCCACCCAAAGGCTCGCCTCCTTAACCCATTCATTCCGGCTCCTCCCAGCCCGACCCGCAACAGCCCAGCCACTTGCCTCGCTCCCTCCAGCCGCTTGCCTCGCCTCCTCCGCCCACGGCAGGGAGGCTCCCAACCGCCCCAAAACCCAGAAGGCCCCGCGCACGTGAAGGCACAACCAAGCTCGCAGCCGAACGTCAGCACCCAGCAACCTGCAACTCGCCTATCTCCAATCATGGGGGCAATGATCGTGCTCACCGGGATCGCTGCCGGCCTGACCAGCGGCTTCCTTATGCGCTTGCTCCGGTTCGTGCAGCACGGGAGCTTCTCCTACGCAACCGGGGACTTCCTCACCGCGGTGCAACACACCTCCAGCCAACATCGCATCCTCGTCGTGACGCTCGCCGGCCTCATCGTCGGGCTGTCGCTCGTCCTTCTCAGGCAGTTCACCGGCGGCACAGGTGGGCAGGTCACCAGCTCCATCTGGCATCGGCAGGGGAGCTTTCCGGCCACGCCCACCATCGCCAGATCGCTCCTCTCCATCGTGATCGTCGGCATGGGCGCCGCGGTAGGCCGTGAGGCTGCGCTCAAGGACATTGGCGCCACCGTCGCAGGAAAGATCTCCGACTGGACGGGGCTGACCCCAGCCGAACGGCACCTCCTGGTCGCCTGTGGAGCCGGAGCCGGCATGGCTGCCGCATACAACGTCCCCATGGGCGGTGCGCTCTTCGCGGTCGAAGTCCTGCTCGGCGCCATCTCCCTTACCAACGTGTTAGCCGCGCTCACCACGTCCTTCCTCGCCGTCGCCGTCTCCTGGCTGATGCTGCCCAACACCCCCACCTTCAACGTTGCGCAACTCTCGGTCTCGCCCTCCCTTCTCCTGTGGGCCGCGCTCGCGGGTCCAGCCCTCGGCATCGCCTCAGCCGGCTATGTTCAACTCATCCGTTGGGCCGAGACCGGCAGACCCAGCGGTCGGTGGACCGTCGCCGCTCCCATCCTGGTCTTCCTCGCTCTGGGTGCGCTCTCCATCCCCTTTCCCGAGGTCCTGGGCAACGGCAAAAATGTCGTGCAAAAGGCGTTCAGCAGCCAGCTTGGCACCGGTCTCTTACTTTGGCTTCTGGTTCTGCGCCCACTCGCCACTGCGCTCTGCCTCAAATCCGGAGCACCGGGCGGCCTGTTTACGCCCACCATGACCTTCGGAGCTCTGCTCGGCGGTCTGTTCGGAGAAGCCTGGAGCCACGTCGCGCCCACCATCCCCAAGGATAGCTACGCGATCGTGGGTGCCGGAGCCATGCTCGCCTCCGCCTCCCAGGGACCCATCTCCTCCATCGTCTTCATGCTCGAGCTGACCAACCATACCGACGCACTCATCGTCCCCTTGATGATCGCCGTCGCCGGAGCAACCATCACCGCGCGAAAGTTCGAGCAGCACTCCATCTACTCCGTACAGAGTTAGGCCACCTTGGCCGAACAACCGTCAGCCGCCGCCCCTCGTCTCCGCCAGGCCCATGCCCCAGAACTCCAATCAGCCGAACTCCGGACGCCCGGACGGAAAGCTCGACGAAGCGAGTCACACAGGAGAACAAGTCGGGGTTCTCGGGTAGCATCAGAAGGTGGAAAAAGGAGGATGTTGCCGTGAGTTCGTCGAGTGAATCGGTGCCCTGGATCGATCGTTGGTGGCCGCTGCTGGTGATGCTCTACGGGGCGATCTTTGCCTCGATCCTGGCCGCGACTACGCCCTGAAACGGAAGCAGCACACACACGGATCAAGGCAGTGGCACGGCGACGAGTCGTGCCCTCTCTTGGTCATCAGAACATCGTCGCAAGCCGCAGCAAAGGAAGTGCACGCCCCCCACGCCCTCGCCGCGAGGGCACCGCCGGCTCACAGCCGACCTCACCCGAGACCCGCGACCTTGAGCCTCCAAACGGCGCCCTACCTCCTGAGCCATCGCCCAACCTCCTGAGCCTCCAATCGGAGATCGAACCGCCCACCAGCTAAAGAATCCGCCAGACCCGCCGATAACCCAGGCGGAGGGCGATGATCGTGCGTTGGGGCTGGTTCGACTACTTCTTGGCACTTATGCTCGTATTTCTGGTGATTGCCCTTCCCTGGGCACTGATGGAAAGCCCCTCTTCGGGCAGATTCGCGTCGCCGCGTCACGCGTCCAGCGGCCATGGCGGAGCGTATGGCCCGCCCAAATCACCGGGGAGCTCCGGCACGCCCTTCCGGCGCCGGCGCGGTCTCCTCCCCTGAGCACAACTGCCGCGCAACGGAGCGGCATCGAGCCCAGGCCCGTCCCCGGTCGCAAACCAGGTCGCCGCAAAACGCCACGTCCAACCCCCCCATCGCGGAACGCGACAGACGCCCACCGGGCGCTCTCGGGCTTTTTCGCCACCGTCGCACCTCCTCCCACACCCCTCTGAACCGGTGCCAAAGCGCGATAAGCGACCTATAATAGGAACACACTCCCATGGCAGACGATCAGAATCCGCAGCTCCCCCTTGGCCCGAACGATCCCACGCCGCCCTCCCCGCAAGACGCCGCATCGAACACCCCCCCGCCCGCAGGCACGCCCCCCGGCGGCGACGGCCCCACCTCCACGATGACCGGCCCCGGCGCCCTCCATCTCATCCCCATCAATATCGAGGACGAGATGCGCCGCTCGTACCTCGACTACTCCATGTCGGTCATCATCGGCCGCGCCCTCCCCGACGTCCGCGACGGCCTCAAGCCCGTCCACCGCCGCATCCTTTTCGGCATGCAGGAGATGGGCCTCCAGTTCAACAAAAAGTACACCAAGTCGGCCAAGGTCGTCGGCCACGTCATGGGCAACTACCACCCGCACGGCGACTCCGCCATCTACGACACCATGGTCCGCCTCGCCCAACCCTTCTCCCTCCGCTACCTCCTCGTCGACGGCCAGGGAAACTTCGGCTCCATCGACGGCGACCCACCCGCCGCCATGCGCTACACCGAGTCCCGCATGACCCGCCTCGCCGGCGAAATGCTCGCCGACCTCGACTCCGACACCGTCGACTTCGCCCCCAACTACGACGAGTCCACCTCCGAACCCACCGTTCTCCCCGCCAAGTTCCCCAACCTCATCGTCAACGGTTCGTCCGGCATCGCGGTCGGCATGGCCACCAACATCCCGCCCCACAACCTCACCGAGGTCATCGGCGCCGCCATCGCCCTCATCCAACGGGGTCCGCGCGAAAAAGGCGATACCCGCTCCGACGCCGAAATCGATCTGGCCCTCGTCCTCGAGCACGTCAAAGGCCCCGACTTTCCCACCGGCGGCTTCCTTTATGGCCGCGCCAACATCCCTCAGGCCTATCGCACCGGCCGCGGCCGCTTCCTCATGCGCGCCAAGTGCTCCATCGAAAACATCTCCGGCGGCCGCCAGGCCATCATCGTCACCGAGATCCCCTACCAGGTCAACAAGTCCAAGCTCATCGAGCGCATCGCCGAGCTCGTCAACGAGGGCATCATCACCGACATTGCGCGCGACGAGTTCCGCGATGAGTCCGACCGCGACGGCATGCGCATCGTCATCGGCCTCAAGCGCGGCTCCGAGCACCAGATCGTCCTCAACCAGCTCTACAAGCACACCCAAATGCAGGAGTCCTTCTCCATGATCTTCCTGGCCGTCCACAACGGCCAGCCCAAGGAGCTCCCCCTCGACGCCGCCATCCGCGCCTTCCTCGACCACCGCGTCGACGTCGTCCGCCGCCGCACCGCCTTTCTGCTCGGCAAAGCCCGCGACCGCGAGCACATCCTGCTCGGCTACCAGATCGCCCTCGACAACCTCGACCAGGTCATCCGCATCATCCGCCAATCCTCCTCGCGCGTCGACGCCCGCGAAAACCTCTTCAAGTTCTTCTCCGGCCGTACCATCTCCCTCCGCGGCGCCGAGCTCGCCGGCATCACCCTCGACGCAGCCAAATACGGCGTCGACCCCAAACTCCTCCCGCTCGCCGCCGGAGCCACCGGCGCCGCTGCCGACGCTCAAGTCACCCTCATCCTCTCCTACCGCCAGATCGACGCCATCCTCGAACTGCAGCTCTACCGCCTCACCCAGCTCTCCATCGGCGAGCTCCTCCGCGAGCTCTCCGCCGTCCGCGACAACATCGCCGAGTTCGAGTCCATCCTCGCCTCCGAGAAAAAGCTCCGCCGCGTCATCATCAAGGAGCTCGAAGACATCCGCGACCGCTTCGGCGACCCCCGCCGAACCCAGATCCTCGACGAAACCACCGAGCTCACCCTCGAGGACCTCATCACCGACGAGCAGGTCGCCGTCACCGTCTCCCACACCGGCTACCTCAAGCGCACCCCCATCTCCATCTATCGCCAGCAGCGCCGCGGCGGCACCGGGCGCCTCGGCATGAAGACCCGCGACGAAGACTTCGTCGCCCAGCTCATCATCAACTCCACCCACGCCTACCTCCTCTGCTTCACCAACACCGGCCGCGTCTACTGGCTCAAGGTCTACGAGATCCCCGACATCTCCGCCGCCGGCAAAGGCAAAGCCATGGCCTCGCTCGTCGCCCTCCAGCCCGGCGAAAAAGTCGTCACCATCCTCCCCGTCCGCGACCTCAACGACGAGAGCCACAACGTCCTCTTCGCCACCCGCAACGGCACCGTCAAGAAAACCCCCCTCAAAGATTTCTCGAACGTCATGGCCCGCGGCATCATCGCCATCAACATCGACAAGGACGACGAGCTCATCACCGCCCGCATCACCGACGGCCAGCAGGTCATCTTCCTCGCCACCCACGACGGCATGGCCATCCGCTTCAACGAGCAAGACCTCCGCGGCATGGGCCGGCCTGCCACCGGCAACCGCGGCATCAACCTCCGTAAAGGCGACTACGTCATCGGTGCCGCCGTCACCCCCTCCCCCGAAGCCCGCGAACGCGCCCGCCGCGAAGCCGCCGAAAAACTCGGCCTCACCGCCCAGCTCGAAGACGTCATGGATGAGGCCGGCATCGGCCCCGCATCAGACGCCGCCACCAGGACGGGTACCCCATCCTTCGCGGTCCTTTCGCGAAGGGTGGGGTCAGACAGCCCTGACGGCCAGGAGCCTCTCGACGAGCCCCAGACCATCGACCCCGCCGCCCAGGCCAAGCTCGATAAGCTCGACGAAAAACTCGGCCTCACCCCTTGCCTCATCCTCACCGTCAGCGAAAACGGCTACGGCAAGCGCACCGACGTCGACCGCTACCGCCTCCAGTCCCGCGGCGGAACCGGCGTCATCAACATGAAAACCAGCAGCAAAACCGGCAAGGTCACCTCCATACAGCTCGTCGATGACACCACCGAGATGATGGTCATCTCCCAGTTCGGCAAAATCATCCGCATCGACACCAAAACCATCCGCTCCGCAGGCCGCGGAACCCAGGGCGTCCGCCTCCTCAACCTCGACGACAACGACAAAATCGCCGCCGCCATGACCATCCCCCCCGAAGACCCCAAAACCCAACCCGAAAATGGAACCCTGCTGCAATAAGGTGAGCGATGCCCGAGGAAAATGAAACTTCTAAAGCAATCGGTAAGGGTTTAGCCCTGCTCCGAAGTAAGCCGTGGGTAGGGCTTCTCGCTTTGATATTAGTTGTGCTTGGCATTTTTCTTTGGAAGAGAGAATCTAGCAGATCGATACCATGCGTAGAAGTGAGCGGTTCCAAGAATCAGACTGCTTGTACAAATGATGGAAGCATGCAACAGACAAACAGATAAAGGACCCGATGGATTCTTATTGCCAGCTCACCTTGCTCCTACTTCTGGGTATTGCTGCAGACGCAGGCTCACAGGTAATTGGAGAAAAAAACCAAAATGCAACTACAAACAATGGGTTGATGATCCAAAACAACGTCACTGTTAGGCCTGCAGTTGAAAAATCTCTTAGATCGACCGCGAAAGCGCAGTTGGGAGATGATCGAGGCTGGCAGCGTATCCTTACACCTAGTTCAGACCCAACCCCACAGAACACGTGCCACTTCGCGCCTAACACCCTTCAGGTTTATTTGGGAGGTGGACATGCGGGCGCGTGCAGTGCTGACGTGTGCAAGGTCTTAGTAGACAACAATCCGAATGCTGACACCAAGACGCTTCTGGAAGTCGAAAGGAAGAAGCGTTTGCTCTTGATAAGTGCGGTCGTTTTTGACGAAGATGGGAAGGTAGTCGCTGCAATAAGTGACAACCTGCCTCACGTAAACAAAAACAACGCTTTTGATTGGTCCCGAATAGATGACCACACTTTCGACGTGGTAGATCAGAAGAATCGGCATGTTCTGCATATTCGCTACCTGAACAAGGATGCGATTTATGTTGAAGGCACCTTCTTTAACTCGATAGGTGCAAGAATCAAGGTCACAAAAGACAAGCTCACGATCAGTCCTCCGCACAGCGAAGGTGGGTTTTCTTCCCGCAATGGTTGTAGCACGGGTACTACTGGAAGCATTTTCTCCTTTTGATTTCCGGCGTTGGCCTACTTCTCGGACGGAAACTCCATCCCGCTGCAATTTAACGAGGAAGGTGGCCTAGGTCTCTGATCGACCCACAAAGCCGGTTGGCCGCCCACTCCCATCCAACCACCTTATCTAATACGCACTACTGCCGCTCGGCCTCAAACATTACCAGACAGAGGGCCATCTCCACGTCATCACCTTCTCTTGCCACCGCCCCGAACCCCACCTCACCGTCAAGACACCACGGCAGAGACCATCCACATAAGAGAAGTCGACGCAAGAGGAAGCCTGCTCAACGTAGCTGCGACGCCGCGAAACGCAACGACCATTGCTAAAGAAGCCTCAGAAGTTGTACCCGCATACGCCCGGCGCCTCACCTTCGCGAGCCCCCACGGGCAGGGAAAAGGGGACCCACCCGCTGCCGCATCCCCAAAAAGTAGCACCCCACCCAACCCCCAAACCATCCATACTTGTAGCAGTTCGCGCCCTGTGCCCACAGGCACCCCCCGCGGAGCCCACCCATGACCCTCATCCGCATCCTCGCCGCCCTCATCAACGCCGTCCTCCGCGCCGCCACCTCCTCCCTCCTCCTGCTCATCTCCACCCTCGTCACCTCCCTTGCCGTCCTCGCCCTCGTCGGCTTCCTCGCCTTCGGCCTCACCGGAGCCATCAGCCTTCGCCTCTCCCGCCGCCGCGCCAAGCCCTGACCCAGCCGCCCGCTCCGCGCAGCCCCTACACCCCCGGCCGGAAGTCCCGCTCACTCACAATCAGCCACACACCCTTCACCCGCCGCAGCACAAACTGCGACCGGTTCGCCAGCGCCAGCTTCTCCCCACCCTTGATCCACTCCGCCTCCTTCAGCACCATCAACGTCCGCTCTTCCCCCGCCCCCGCCCCCGCCCCCGCTACAGACAGCAGCGTCAGCCGAAACCGCGTAATCCGCCGCCCCTTGCTCAGCCAGTCCAGCACATCCCGGTACACAAACTCCCGCGTCACATGCAGCTTCAGAAAGTACCGATCCATCTGCTCCGCGTAGAGCGCCGCCTTCCGATCCGCATCGTTCGCCTCCGAAGCCGCCACAAACTCCCGCAGGAAGCGCTCCACGACCACATCTCCCACCACCACTCCAGCCGTAGCCGGCGGCGCCTCCCCCACAACCCCACCCCGAACAGCCGGTTCAGACACCCCGGCATCCCGCGGCTCCGCCACCTGCGCCACCCCCCGATTCCCTCCCCAACCCACACACCACAACATCGCCACGCATCCAAGACCCGCCCGCAAAGCTCTCAATCCGCACCTCTCCCGGAGCCGGAACCCGCGCACCCCAATCCACACCCCATCCGATGCACCCCAGTCCCTAACCGTCATCCGGTGCAATCACCCGCTAATCGCCTCACCCCCGCGTTGCAGCCCCGCGACATTGCAGCCCCGCGACAAAACACCCCCGTACCGACTCAGGTAACCCCGCCAGGGCTTGCGTCTTCCAGTCCTGCCTCGCATCCGCATCTCACCAAAGAGAGCCTTCGTGCCAGAAGCCATGTCATCAGGCAGTCAAACCAGACGAGTCCCACTCACGAAAGAGGATCGACCATGTCCGACCCCGTCGCGCCCCCGCAAGAGCAGGTCCCCCATAAATCCAAAGGCCCTCACGACCCCAACGAGATCAACCCCAAGCTCGCCTCCGACATCCACTTCTGGGCCGAGGAACTCCACGTCACCGGCCAGCAACTCCACGAGGCCATCCGCGTCCACGGCACCCACGTCAGCAAAATTCGCGAAGCCCTGAAACACCACAAGCACTAGGCGGTATCGGTGTATCGCACGTCAGTACCTGAACCCAGGGCGAAGTCCTCACCCTGAGAGCAGCCCTCCCGAAACGGTCGCGACGGGCCAGGTCAGAGGCGGCCTGCTCTCACCCGGTAAGCCCTCACTCCCACTCTGCCGGCATCTTTCGCCTAATCCCATGGCGAAATCGCATCTGACCGTTATGGCCGCAAAAGATCTCGCCTACCCAATCGCCACCCTGCGCGAGCACGTCACCGCCCTCGAAGCCGCCATCACCCTCACCCTCGTCGACCCACAGCCCAAACCCGTCCATCGCCTGCGCACCACCAGCCGCCGTATCGAGGCCCTCCTTATCCTCCTCGATCTCCTTCCCGGCCTCCCCGATCACGCTAAGCTCGCTCGCAAATCCACCCGTCTCCTCAAAAAGCTTCGCCGAGCCGCCGGTGCCGTCCGCGATCTGGACGTCCAGCAGGACCTCGTCCCCAACCTCCTCCCCTCCCGCCCGACCGAACCAGACGACCTAACCGGCAGCACCTCCGCCGACCTCCACCACCGCACCGACCACGCCCGGCACCATCATGACCGCCTGCACCGACACGCAAAACATCTCTCCGGCACCCTTGGGCACCGCCGCCGTCAGGAAGCTGCCGCGCTTCTCAAAATTCTCAGCAAGCTCCAATCCCGGCTCGCCCCCACCCTCGAGCAACTCCTCACCACCCTCGCTCCCGCCGCCGGCCTCGCCCTCTTCTCGACCCAGCTCACCACCCTCACCCGCGACTGGTACCGGCGCCACCTCCCCGCCTCCACTCGCACCCTCACCACCAGCAAACCCCGCCTCCTCCACGCCGTCCGAAAGGTCGCCAAGCTCGCCCGCTACATCGCGGAGGTCGCCCCCGCCGCCGCCCCGCCCCCGGCAACCCGCGGCGCTACCCCCAACCGTCCTGCAACACCACGCAACACCGGCACACCTCCGGCAAAGGTCGCAGCCGAGTTCGAAGCCGTTCAGCACGCGGGCGGCGCTTGGCACGATCTCCTCGCCCTCTCCGACATCGCCCGCGGCCACCTCGGAAAACGTTCCCCCCTTACCCGCCACCTCGAAGCCGCCCGCGACGGAGCTCTCGAGCAATATCGGAAAGACTTCCGCGCACACCGCAAAGAGATCGCCTCCTGAACCTCAGCCGAAGCGCCTTCTCACTCCCCCCGTTCTCACGTCTACCGCTACCCCAAACTAAGGTAATTATATCGTTGGCGAATCAGATAGTTGTCCTATTCTAGGGACATGAAAGCCCTGCCACTCTCCAAGAAGCAATCATTTACTTCGCAGACGCCGACAACTGTATCCGCTACATGGTGGAGCATTGCTGGCCGAACGGAGTTACCTGCCCCACTTGCGGACGGAACGATGTGACTTGGCTTGCAAAGCAGAAGAAGTGGCAGTGCAAGAGCGCACACAGCAAGCGTCAGTTCACTGCGAAGGTGGGAACCATCTTCGAGGACTCGGCACTCGGCCTTGAGAAGTGGCTTCCTGCGGTCTGGATTATCGTTTCGGCTAAGAACGCAGTTAGCTCGTGTGAGCTTGCCCGTACCCTCGGCGTCACTCAGAAAACTGCTTGGTTCATGCTTCATCGCATCCGTCTCGCCATGCAGAGCGGTTCTCTGATGAAGGTTGGCGGCAATGGTGGCGAGGTCGAGGCGGATGAGACCTTCATCGGCGGCAAGGCTCGCAACATGCACCTGAGCGTCCGTTAACGCCGAATTACAGGAAACGGAACTAAAGACAAGATTGCTGTCATGGGCATCCTTGAGCGTGGCGGAGAGGTTCGCACCATCATCGTTCCCAACCGGAAGAAGCACGCTCTTCAGTCGGAGGTCCGCAAGCATGTTGAGGCGGGATCGGCTCTCTATACCGACTTCCTGCTCTCCTACGAGGGTCTCGCTAGCGACTACGCCCATCAGGTTGTGGATCACGCCGTCGAGTACGTCAACGGGCGCGTCCACACCAACGGACTTGAGAACTTCTGGTCGCTGCTGAAGCGGAGCATCAATGGCACCTACGTTAGCGTCGAACTGTTCCATCTTTTTCGTTACCTCGATGAGCAGACCTTCCGGTACAACAACCGGAAGAACATGAGTGACGCGGACCGCTTCTCTGCGGCCTCTCTCAGGTTTAGGTCGCCGCCTCACCTATGCCGAAGTCACCGGCAAGGTGAGAGAAACGATCAACTAAGCATCTCGGCTGGAAGAAGTGGGGATGTCTTCCTCTGTCTCAATCCGCAAAGTAAAAAGCTTGCCTTTCTCGCCTGTCTTCATCTAAAGTGCGAGTTCTTTCAACCCATTGTGGAATTGAACGGACGCATCTCTAACGGCGTAGTGACTCAACCACGCTTCGTTACAAGCAGGACACCGCTCAATCCGTGCCGGAGGGGTGTCCTGCGATGGAGAAAGCGAGAGCTTAGCTCCGCAGTTGTTGCAGTCGAAGACGAGGGCCGCAATGTCTTGTACTTCGATCAGACGTCTACGCTGAATCGTCATTTGCTCTTTCCTGCTTTCTTGGTTTTTCGTTCATGCGCTCGTTCCATCTTTTCTTGCTCCATTGCCGCCTTAACGATCTGCGGTGGAACCTTGAGAAGCCTGTCCATCGCTAGGTGGAACTTCTCCGCTTCCGTTTTCTCTTTACGCTTCTCTGGCATTGTGTTTTCCTCATACCTACGGTCGATGGCGTCGAAGCGATGTTGAAGCTGCTGAAAACCGCCGCGCGTTAAAGAAGTGAAAGTCCTCCATTGATCTGAACCGGGCGAGCAAACGAAAGTAAACCGGACCCACCGGGTGGTCGTCTTTGCCCTGTGCGGCCTTTGCGTAGGCGTGAGCTTGATGAGCGATCAGATCGGCAGCCTGAAGCGGCGCGGATTTCTCACTGTCAGCAAACGTCAATTCCGCCATGTTCTCAGCCAAGGGTGAACGCTCCTCTTGTAGAGAGTTCTTGATGGGCTCAAAGGAGTCGTACATAGCCCTTTTCAACTGCTTATCTGAGGTTTGGTCAAATACAAGGTTCATCGGTACGCCTCTCTTGCAATAGCTGAGGCAGCGATAGATTGAACGTTGGTAAGGGAGAAACAACGATCTTTGCCATCGCGGGTCTTCTATTCCCGTAACCGCTAACCGATTGGCGTGTGGTTGCATGGACCATTCCCCGCCAAGGATGCCGGACGCGAACGTGTAAACTTCCGTTCTGCCAATTGCGAGCAAGAGCCGCGTGATGAAAGCGAAAGCACGTTCTCGGTCCAGTCAGAGTATGGGGCGACTCTCTTTCCATTTACCCGACGAAAGAACGTGCGTGCCTTGAATTCTTCGATCTCGAAGTCTGAGAGTGTCGCATTCCATTCTCGCTCTAAGCATCGCCATTTGTTCACTCCATCCCAATAGCCGCCGACGACACAGTTGTGCGATGAATCGTGTGAGCCACTGTCATCCATGTACGCCTGAAGCATCACGAACACCTTATCGAAGGGAGAGGCCGCAAGAGGGTGCGCGCACAGAGCTATTCTGAGTAGTCAACTGGAGGTCACCTTCCACCCCCATCCTCAGACAACACACTTGATTCGCCAAGTGTATAGTCACCCAAACTAGGGCCGCGGCTGCTCCTCCGGCATCACCGCTCCAGCCTTTACCCAGCGCTCCACCGTCGCGATGTCTGCATCCGACAGCTTCTGCCGCGGCGCGGGCGGCATCGGCATCGGATCATCCGCGGGTCCCTCATGCCGCATCAGCCGCACCAGCAACGACTTCCCCGGATCACCCGGCACCAGAACCGCGCCATCGTGACCTCCCTTCAGCAGCCCCGCCCGGGTCTGCATGCTCAACCCGCCGCGATGGTTCATCCCCCCATGGCACCGATAACAGTTCGCCTCGAAGATCGGCTGCACCCTCGTCGGGAAGTACTCCGGCTTCGACGCGTCCTCCTCCGCCCGGACACTCCCCGTCCCCCACGCCGCCAGAACCAGCCCCGCCACCAACCCAATCCCAATCGACACACTGCGCAACCGAACCTCCCCGAGACCGACCGGCAACCACCGTGACCAAAGGGTAACTGAACCCTGTTGGTCACCTACACAAATCCAACCCGGACCGATACTCTGAAGTTGCTCTGGTGCTCCGCACCTCCAAAAACCTATGCGTCACCTTCGCTTTGCCCTCCTCGTGTTGGCAATCGCTTCCATCGTTCCCTCGCGCCTCTCTGCCCGCAACCATCCCACCAGGCTGGTCCCCTTCACGCCCCACCCGTCCGCGCGTGATCTCCGTCCCACGCGCGCACAACATCCGCAGCCGGAAAGCTTCCGCCACGGCGAGCGAGCGATCTCCTCACGGCAGCGCCGGTCTCAGCCGCCCAGCCGATCGCCTCGCAAATCCGCGCGCGACCGCCGCTCTCCCCCACCCGCCACCGCCCGCCACCTCCCCTGGGCGGACCGCCACATAAGCGGCGACGCCCTTCCCCGACGCACACGCCGTTCCACCCATCGCCATCTCCTCGCCCTGGCAAGCACCCGTCTCGGCCATTCCGCCTCGGCCCCGCCCCGCTCCGTCGACGCTGACACCGCCCCCATCAGCGCCTCGAGGGAGATGACCCCGGTCGTCAGCGTCATACGCCCCACCTCCGATCGTCCCCAGCTCCCCAGCCTGGAACAGGCCGCCACCGAGTCCACACTTCTCCCCAACCTCTACAACGACCGCGGCCGCCTCGTCGTCCCCGCTGCCCTCGTTGGCTCGCACGAGATCCTCGTCCGCCAAAACGTCCTCGCCGATCAGGACGGCCTCGGCCGCGTCCAGGACGACGCCGACCTCGAAGGCATGCGCGCCCGCGGCATGCTAGTCCCCCTCCCCACCGGCGAGGCCCTCCGCGTCGACGACCGCCTCCCCTCCAACCGTCGCTTCTGCCGCGCCTGGGCCGCGCAGTTCCTCGCCAACCTGGCGCGCGACCACTATGCCCGCTTCCACACCCCGCTCCAGGTCAACTCCGCCGTCCGCACCGTCGCCTTCCAGCTCCGCCTCCAACGCACCAACGGCAACGCCGCCCCCGCCGAGGGCGACACCGCCTCTCCCCATCTCACCGGGCAGGCCATCGACATCGCTAAACGTGGCCTCTCGCTCCCCGAGATCGCCTGGCTCCGCGGATACCTTCTGCCGCTGATTCAGGAGGGTCGCGTCGACGTCGAGGAGGAGTTCCAGCAGTCCTGCTTCCATGTCAGCGTCTACCGCCGC
>JAABUQ010006111.1_pt1 | contig 18540 bp, 17 predicted proteins | sample 5560001 | NCBI WGS metagenome assembly JAABUQ01 (sample SAMN10711888, study PRJNA513371) | rock metagenome | isolation source: Antarctica rocks | place: Antarctica: Victoria Land, Finger Mt nord | collected 2015-12-18
GTACTTCGGCATGTTCATCGGGATGGACAGCGCGCTGGGCATCTGGATCAGCACCGACGCGTCGGAACCACCGTACTCCAGCAGCAGCACTGTGGCCGCGCCGTCCTCCGTCAGCCGGTTCGCCAGGACGCACCCGGCCGAGCCGGCGCCGACGATCACGTAGTCATAGACCTCCGCCATGTCTCTCCTCAGTACGGCTCGACATCGCCGAGCGCCACGCGAATGCGGTGGGGCCGCGTCGGCGCCCGGTCGCTGCGCAGCCACCATGGCGGCCCAAGCCTGACGTCATCATGACGTCAGAAGGAAGCTCAATTGGTGGCAAATTAAAGGCGCTGATCCAGCAAGCGGGCGCCTGTGCCCGTGCGGTCACGCAGTACGCGCATCAGGCCGTTCCCGTGGACGCCGATCAGGAAAGACGGTGCTCTTCACGAGGGGGAAGATTGCGGGCTGGACAGGATAGTCCTGAACGCTCAGCGAAGGAGGGCGTCGTGGAACAGTTTGACGACTGAACGGACAGCGGCAAATTTCCCACGTGCGCCGGGGCCACTTCCGGCATGGAGTTCCTCAAGATGCATCACGCTGTGGCTTCTCCCGCGGCGTCGACGTCCCATCCGAGGCCGGGTCAGGCTATCAGCGCCGTGCGGACACGCCAAGCTCCGCTTCCAACTCGGCGATCCGCTTTTGCAGGCTTTGCCGCAGCGACGCCGCGCTGTGCGACTTCATCCCGGCCAGCGTTTCCCGGAGTTCGCGCAGCAGTTTCTCCTTCTCCGGCCGGGACCGCTTCACCGGCTGGTTGTCCGAACGCTGGCCTTCAAAGGCGCGCATGGGCTGTCCTCCTCAAAGGTTGCAATGGATCGCGCGGCGGCCCCGCCGTCTGGGACGCGACCTGGAGCGCTACCGGTCCGCCATCGCCTTGATGTTGTCCAAGCCGGCGCGATACACGCCGCTCATCGCCTTGGCCGCGGCCGCATCGTCCGCGCCGCCCGCCGGCTGGAAGCTGCCGCGCCACGTCACCACGGACCCGCTGCCCGCCGGGGCCACGCCGATGGTCGAGGTGTAGTTCGTGACCGGGAGCACCTTCGGGTCCACCTTGAGGATGGCGTAACTGTAGCTCTCGCCCGTGCTCGCCGTCAGTTGCTCGGTGACGGTCGGGCTGCCCGGCGCCTTAAGCGTGATCACCCGCACCGAGCCCGCCGTGCTGCCTTTGTCGGCCGGGCTGCTTTCGGCGCCCGGCAGCCAGGTGGCGATGGCGTCGAACTTGCCGATCATTCCCCAGACCTTGGCCGGCGCCGCGGCCGTCGTCACGGTTTCCGTCACCTCGACCGCCGCGGCAGCCTGGATGGAGAGGGCGGCGAGCGCGGCGCAGGCCGCGAGGGTCATCGGACGGATCATGGCGTTTCCCGGGTTATGGTTTGTTGGCCGGGAACATAGCCTGACGATGCGCCGGGGCGCAACTTTGGACGCGAATTATTCTCCTGCCGGCAACGGGGCAACTGCGCCGGCTTGCCCGGACAGGCCGCGATAGACCAGCGCCCCCACGCTTGCGCCGACCAGCCATCCCCAATCGCCCACGTTGAAGATCACCCCGTAGGCGCCGAGCAGCGACAGCCCGATCGACAGGGCGCCGGACGCCGCCAGCGCGATCAACGCCTTGTGGTTCCAGCCGCCGTCGTAGTTGAACGCCCCCTGCGGCGACATCGTGTAAAGCTCCTCCACGATGACGACTTGGCGTTTTACCAAGTAGTAGTCGGCGATCATGATCCCGAACATCGGCCCAAGCACGGAGCCGAAGATGCTGACGAACAGGGTGATGGCCGAGGGGCTGGCGACGAACAGCCAGGGGCACACCAGGACCGACAGGATGGAGGTGATCAGCCCGCCCATCTTGAAGTTGATGCGCTCCGGGTTGAGGTTCGAGATGTCGTAGGCCGGCGACACGAAGTTGGCGACGATGTTGATGCCCATGGTCGCCACGATGAAGGTGATCGAGCCGATGACGACGACGACCGGATTGCCGATTTTCTCGACGATCAGCACGGGGTCCATGATCGCCTCGCCGAACACCTTGAGGGTTCCCGCGGTGACGATCACGGTGATGATCGAGAACACCAGGAAGTTGACCGGCAGGCCAAGGAAGTTGCCCATCTTCATCGCGGCCTCATCCTTGCCGAACCGGGCGAAGTCGCCGAAGTTGAGCAGCAGGGCGGAGAAGTAGGCGACGATCAGCATGGCGGCGTTGGCCATCACGCCTATGGTCGCGGCGTTGGACGCGGCCGGCGGGCTGAGCTGCAGCGCGAGGCTGGAAAACCCGCTCTGCCACAGGATCCAGATCGCCATGGCGAACATGACGACGTACACCACCGGACCGCAGAAGTCGATGAAGCGGCGGATGCGCTCCATGCCGCTCAGGAAGATGACGAGCTGGAAGCTCCACATGAACAGGAAGCTGAGCCACGCGAGCGTGGACAGGCCCAGGATGCTGTCGTGGGTCAGGTCGGCCGCCGATGGCGCCAGGGTGAGGACCAGGACCTGGACGGCCTTGGACGCAAAGTAGGTCTGCACGCCGTACCACACGATCCCCACCACGCCCCGCACGATGGCCGCGAGGTTGGCGCCCATCACGCCGAAGGAGATGCGGGCGACCACCGGGAACGGGATGCCGTAGCGCAGCGACGGGCGCCCGATCAGGTTCATCAGGAAGTAAACGGCGGTGATGCCCACCAGCATGGAGATGAGCACCTGCCAGCCCGTGAGGCCCAGGAAGAACAGGCTGGCGGCGAAGGTGTAGCCGCCCACCGAGTGAACGTCGGACATCCACATGGCGACCAGGCTGAACACGCCCCAGGTCCGCCCCTCGGGCGCGGTCGGCGCGAGGTCGTGGTTGTAGAGCTTGGGATGGGCGCCGGTGATGAGGAGGGTCGGGACTTCGCTGCCGCTTGCTGTCATCGTGCACCTCCGCGCGTCGTTGATCGGCCGCCCTGCCCGGCCCGTTCGCGGTCGCGCGGAATTGTGCTAGCAAATGTTGTGCCAATCGCGGCGCGTTCCTCATGGCATGCCCGATTCACCGAATGCCTCGCCCCCTTCCTGGAGACTATTATGGCCGATCAGCCGCATTTCGAGCTTTATGCCTTCTGGCGCACCTCGGCGACCTACCGCGTGCGGGTCGCGCTCAACCTCAAGGGCCTCGCCGCGCAGGAGCGCATCGTCAACCTTGACGCCGGCGAGCAGCGCAGCGAGGCGTTCCTCAAGATCAACCCGCTCGGCGCGATCCCCGCCTTGGTCGAACCCGGCTTTCCGCCGCTCACCCAATCATCGGCGATCCTCGAATACCTCGACGAGGTCGCGCCGAACCCGCCCTTGCTGCCGTCCGACCCGCATGGGCGCGCGCGGGTCCGTTCCATTGCGGCGATGCTGGCGGCCGACACTCACCCGCTGATCACGCCGCGGATCAAGCGCTATCTCACGGGCCACGGCTTCGACGACGCGGCCTGGCGCACGTGGCAGACCCAGTGGTTCTCGACCGGGCTGCACGCCGTGGAGCAGCGGCTTGCGTCGGACGGCCAGGCCGGTCGGTTCTGCCATGGCGACGCGGTGACGATGGCCGACATCGTGCTCATGAGCATCATCGTCGTGACCCGCGCGTTCAAAATCGAGGTCACGGGCACGCCGACGATCAGCCGCATCGCGGCGCTCTGCGAAGCGCATGACGCTTTTGCCAAGGCCGACCCGATGCGGCAGGACGGCGCGCCGCAAGCCTGATCGCAACCCTGCAATCCCGGCGGCATCGGGAACAGCCCGGCGGCAAAGGCCCAATCTTGCCGGGCCCGGCCGCCCATGGCGGCCCGGTTAGCATAGATCGTAATGTTCGGGTTTTATAATGAATAGCTAGTCGTATTGTCACGGCATGGTCACATGGCGAGGGCGACGCTGATGCAGACGGCTTGGGTCAAGACTCCGCAACCCGCTCAGAGTACTTCTACGGTCCTCACGGCCTTCGACATCATCCACAGGATCGGGCGCACACACACATTGAAAACCGTATCGACAGGCCGCAGCGTTCGCGCGTGGATCGGTGCTGGCTCGCTGGGCGGGTTGCTGTGCTGGTGGGCGGTCGCCGACCATTTCGCGCTTTCACGGCAGGCCGACGAGTATGTCTCGACGACAGTCAGCGGATGGGCATCGCACAACGAGGTCATCAACCACGCGGTGTACGTCGCAAGCCAGACTGATATCCTGACCGGCGCGCTGATGGTGGCCTTGCTCTATTACTGCTGGTTCCGCAGCGATGCGGCAGAGTCGCGGGCACGGCTGCTGCTCGGGTTCGGCGCCGCCCTGGTCGCGGCCGTGGCAAGCCGGCTGCTGCAGGTCTCATTGCCGCTGCGGCTGCGTCCGATGCACGCCTGGGAGAGCGGGTTCCAACCGCTCCCCGGCATCGACCCGGCGCTTGCCAGCCATTGGGGGTCTTTTCCCAGCGATCACGCGGCGCTGTTTTTTGCCCTGGCCGCGGCCGTTTGGAGCCAGTCCCGCTGGCTCGGCCTGCTTGCGTTGTTGAGCGCCCTGTTCGGCGTGCTGCCGAGGGTTTATCTCGGCCTGCATTACCTGAGCGACGTCGTGGCCGGGGCGGCGCTCGGCATTGGACTCGTGTTCATGCTTGGGCGCTTCGGGCCGCGCACCCTGGCGCACTGGGGCATCGCGTGGGCGGAGCGGAGGCCGGGCGTGACGTACGCCTTGGCGTTCCTCATGAGCTTCGAGGTCGCGACGCTGTTCGAGGATATCCGCCAGGTTGGGCGCGGCATCCCGGCGGTGCTGAAACAGTTCGGCCTTTGACGGCTGTAGGGCAACAGCCATCATGTTGCGAGGTTTGCAAAACCTGCGCCGGACACGTCCTATGCTGCCATGGCATCCGCCGTGCCGCAGAACTGCATAGGACGCTTGCTCCATGGTGACAAAAGCCTATCTCGCCGGCCCGGATGTTTTCCTGCCCGGCGCCGTCAACCATGCCCGCCGCAAGATCGAGATCTGCGCGCGGCACGGCCTTGAGGGCCTGGCGCCGCTGAACGAGGACGTGGCCAGCCTGGACGCCATGAGCCAAGAGGACGCCTGGGCCACCATCTACCGCAAGGACATCGCGATGATGGAGGCGTGCGACGTGGTGATCGCCAACCTCACGCCGTTCCGCGGCGCCTCCGCCGACAGCGGCACGCTGATCGAGGTCGGCTGGTTCCTCGGCCGCGGGCGCCCGGTGTTCGGCTATTCCAACAGCGCTATCCCCTTCGCCGAGCGCTGCCGCCAGCAGGTCGCGGCTCTGCCCGACCCGCTGCCCGGCCTGAGCGTCGAGGGCTTCGGCCTGCCGGACAACCTGATGATCCAGGGTGCCGCGGTGCAGGGCGGCGGCGAGCCTGTCGTCCTGCCGCATGACGGGCGGGGCCGGCCGTTCGACTCGCTTGAGATGTTCGAGGCCTGCGTGGCGCTGGCCGCCCGGCGCCTGCAGGCGTAAGGCATGCCGCGCAAGATCATCATCGACACCGATCCCGGGCGGGACGACGCCGTCGCTATCCTGCTGGCCTTGGCGGCGCCGCAGGAGCTTGAGCTGCTCGCCTTGATCGCGGTCGCCGGGAACGTGCCGCTCGCCCGCACGGAAAGCAACGCGCGCCGCTTGCTGGAGCTGGGTGGACGCCCGGACATCCCGGTCTATGCCGGGTGCGCCCGCCCGCTGGTGCGCCCGTCCATCACGGCCGAACACGTCCATGGCGGTACCGGCCTGCACGGCCTCGACTTGCCGGAGCCGCAGGCCCCGCTGCGGCCGGAGCACGGGGTGGATTACCTGATCGAGGTGCTGCGCGCGGGGCAGCCCGGGGAGATCACCTTGGGCCTGCTCGGCCCCGCGACCAACCTGGCGATGGCGCTGGTCAAGGCGCCCGACATCGGCCCGCGCATCGCCGAGGTGGTGTGGATGGCTGGGGCGCGCAGCGAGGGCGGCAATGTTTCCCCAGCCGCAGAGTACAATGTCCATGCCGACCCGGACGCGGCGCGGGTGGTGCTGGACAGCGGGGTCCCATTGACCCTGCTGCCGCTCGACCTCACCCATCAGGTCCGGCTCACCGAGGCACGGCTCGCCCGGCTGCGGCGGATCGACACGGCGGCAGCGCGGGCGGTGGCGGCGCTGTTCTCCGGCGCCGACGGCGCGGCGCTGCTCGGAGGGCTGGGCGGCCCGTTGCACGATCCCTGCGTCGTCGCGCACCTGCTGCGGCCGGGTCTATTTGCCGGGCGGGCGATCAACGTGGCTGTGGAAACCGCAAGCCCCTTGACCCTCGGCATGACGGTGGCCGACTGGTTCGGCATCACGGGCCGCCCGATCAACGCCAACTGGCTCAACCAGGCGGACGCCAACGGCTTCTTCCACCTGCTGTTTGAACCAGGCGGACGCCAACGGCTTCTTCCACCTGCTGTTTGAACGACTGGCGCGACTGCCTTAGCGCCCAACACGTTGGCGCCCGTCAGCGGACCATCGCCTGCATCCCGCGTTCGAGGTGTTCCGTGAGGCGGTCGATGCTGGCGAGCAGGATCTCGCTGAAGCCCGCGATGCTGTCCTGACCGGCCGCGGCGCCGGCTTGCGGGAGCGCAGCCTGGAGGCCCGACCAGGCCTGGGCCGCCTGGCCGACCTCCCGGCCGATCTCGGCGTTGCTCAGCGGCAGGGTTTCGAGGTAGGCAAAGCCGTCAACCAGTTCGGCCACCGCGGTCTCCAGGCTAGCCTGCGCGGCGCTGCCCGCGGCACCGCCGAGCAGGGCGTCCATGAGCGCCGTCTTGGCGACACGTTGGGACAGCATGCGCTGCCGGCCCGCGACGTTGATGACGCGCAGCGCCGCCGCGAACCCGGCGATTTCCAAGTTGTCCGTCAACTGCTCCGCCCGCAGCAGCACCTGCTCCGCCAGCCGGTCCACCTCCGCCAGCCGGCCAGTCCGCGGCGCCGTGCCGAGGGCCTGGCGCAGTTGCGCCCACGGCGCCAGCACGGCGTCGAGCAGGTCGCCGAAGGTCGGCTTGGACAAGCTGCGCCCCAGGATCTCCAGGTTCCCATCAACGTGGCCGAGCGAGTCCGCGAACAGCCGCCGGGTTTCCTCAGGCCGGACGCCCGCGCAGGTTAGCGCGTAAAGTTTCACCAGGCGCTGCGACAGCATGCGGAGCTGGCCCGCGCGGTTGATCGCCTCCGCATAGTGGGCGGAGTCGATGACCCGCTGCGACACTTGGCCGATGCGCTGCTTCGTGTGCATGGCCGTGCTGCGCAACGCCCGGAACGCCTCCTCCTCGCGCAATTGGCGCGCGCCCATCAGGATGCCCTTGGCGCGGTCAACCAGCTTCCGCTCGGCGAAGCGCTGGTTCACCTCGCTCAGCTCTTTGCGGAGGAGCTGGTCGTGGTGGAAGCGCGCCTGGGCCAGGTGGATCACCGAGCGCAGCCGGCTTTGGCTGTAGCCGTTGACGATGTAGGCGTGGACGCAGGACCGGGTCGCAAGCGCGATCTTCTCGGCGTCCGGGTCGGTGGTGAACACGATCACCGGCCGGGGCGCAGCGGCGTTCACCGCCACCGTGCTCGAAAACAGAGCAGATTCCGGGCGTTCTTCGTAGATGACGACCAGGTCAGGCGACGTTCTGACCACCTCCTGCAGCAATGTTGAGCAGTCATCGGATTGCAGCACCTTGATTCCAGCGGCGTCGAGGTCGTCGGAGAGCGGCGGCGCGCCCGGCGCGGCGCTCAGGGACAGCAAAGCAGACGTCATGTTCGGGAGATCCTCCAGCGGCGGCCCGGCGATTACAACGCAAGTTCCGCACCAGCCGGCGAGGCTTGGCACGCCGCGTGCATACGGGTGGCGCCGACACACTGAGGTGTCCCGACTTACGTGAACGCACTGCGCGTCATGTCCACAACGTTGTGGCCAGCTTGTGCCTCCCGTCCCGGCCTGTCCGGGACAGCCCTTTGGAGGTCAAATTGACCGATACGATGACACTCGAGACGAACAACGCCCTGCTGATCAAGAATAACGTCTTGCTGCAGTCGAATGCTTCCAAGATGAGAAGCAACTATGAGCTGCTGGAGGCCAACCACGACATCGTGGCGGGCAACAGCAGCACCCTGGCCGGGAACAACAGGACGCTTTCGGCGAATGCCACCCAGCTTGCGTCCAACCACGCGCTGCTTGAGGCGAACCGGGCGACGGTTGCGGAGAACCGCGACGTGCTGGCCGGCAACACGGCGGCCATCAAGGGCAACGCAGCCGTGGTCGAGGGCAACCGCAAGGCGCTGTCGCAGAACTCGGAACGGATCGGCGCCAACAGCGAGGTGCTGGCCCGCAACGCCCCGGTGCTTGCGGACACCCGCTCCGCGGTGGCGGGCAACAGCGAAACGCTCGCGTCGAACCACGGGCTGCTTGGGGGCAACAAAGACCTGCTGGACGCGAACGCCCGGACGCTGGCCGCGAACGCCGAGGCGATGGCGCGCAACCACGCCGTGCTCGCGTCGAATGCATCGTCCGTGGCCGCCAACGCCGAGGCGCTGCAATCCAATCACGCCCTGCTTGAGGCCAACAACCGGCTGCTGAAGTCGAACGCCGAGATGACGCGCTCGAACCATGAACTGCTGCTGGCCATCGCCGCGAAGCTCGGCGTTGCGGCCTGACGCCGCCCGCGTGACCGGCTTCTAGGCCAGGTCTCGCCCAAGGCTTCGCTTCGACCATCGCAGCGTCCCCTGCCCCACGTTTTAAACCGGAACAGCATCCATGATGTCCCAAAAAGCCATGAGGATTGACCTTTTCAACTTCTCCACCCCGCAGATGCGCGCCTTCCACCTGAGCTGGATGGCGTTCTTCGTCTGCTTCTTCGCCTGGTTCGCCGTGGCACCACTGATGCCGGTGATCAAGGGCGAGTTCCACCTGACCGCCGACCAGATCGCCAACGTCAACATCGCCGCTGTCGGCGTCACCATCCTGGTGCGGATGGCTATCGGCCCGATGTGCGACAAGTGGGGGCCGCGCATCACCTACACCGCGCTCCTGGTGCTGGGCGCGATCCCGGTGATGGGCATCGCCTTCGCGACGTCCTACGAGAGCTTCCTGGTGTTCCGCCTGGCCATCGGCGCCATCGGCGCGAGCTTCGTCATCACCCAGTTCCACACCTCCGTCATGTTCGCGCCGAACGTGGTGGGCACGGCAAATGCTACGGTGGGCGGCTGGGGCAACGCCGGCGGCGGCGTGACGCAGAGCGTGATGCCGCTGATCCTGGCCGCCATCGTCAGCCTGGGCGTGCAGCAGTCGATGGGCTGGCGACTCGCCATGTTCGTGCCCGGCGCGTTGATGCTGATCGTGGCGGTGCTGTACTGGCGCTGCACGCAGGACACGCCGGAGGGCAACATGTTGGAGCTGCGTGCCCGCGGCATCACGGTCGATTCCGGCAAGAAGGGCGGCCTCGCGGTGTTCAAGCAGGCCATGGTCAACTACCGGGTCTGGATGCTGGCGATCACCTACGGCGCCTGCTTCGGCGTCGAGATCTTCATCCATGCGGTGGCGGCCAGCTACTACGTGGACCGCTTCGGCCTGTCGCTGACTTCGGCCGGCATGGCCGCGGGCAGCTTCGGCCTTTTGGCGCTGTTCGCCCGCGCGCTGGGTGGCATCGCATCCGACCGCGTCGCGCGCACCTGGGGTCTGGACGGCCGCACCATGCTGCTGTGCTTGCTGATGGTCGGCGAGGGCGTCGGCCTGCTCGCCTTCTCCACCATGGGGTCCGTGCTGCCGGCCATCATCGCCATGCTGACCTTCGGCCTGTTCACCCACATGGCGTGCGGCTCGACCTATGCGCTGGTGCCGTTCATCGACCGCAAGGCGCTGGGCGGCGTCGCGGGCATCATCGGCGCCGGCGGCAACGTCGGCGCGGTGGCGGCGGGCTTCCTGCTCAAGGCATCGGGAAACTTGCCGCAGGCGCTGTACATCTTCGGCTGGACCGTGCTGTGCTGTGCCCTCTGCGCCGCCGCGGTGCGGTTCTCCGCTTCACACAAGCAGACGGAGCAGCAGCTTTATGACCAGGCGCTCGCCCAGCGGCGCACAGCCATGATGGCTGACGCCGGCGTAGCGGCCGCTTCTTAGGCCACGATGCGGTCATCAAGGGCTGTAGGCATTATCTTGACCTGCAGCCCCGGTCGACTTCGCCCAAATGATAGTCGTCTGCCTCACAATATGACAATATATTAGGCATTCAATGAGAGCGTTCGGGTTTTTTGACCAGCCCTGCCGCGTTTCTGACTAGGCGGCGGACACTCTGCCCAGTATCCAACCCGAGACATGCGCGAGGTCATCCCCATGCGGACCCGTCAACAGCCCTGATGGACAGCAACACTTCAATTACGACGGGAACGGCGACGCATTGCCCGTACTGCGCCCTGCAATGCGGCATGAACGTCGTAGAAACCGAGGCGGGCTGGGGCATCGAGGCGCGGGACTTCCCGACCAATCGCGGCGGGTTGTGCCGCAAGGGCTGGACCGCCGCGACCCTGCTCGACAGCCCCGACCGGCTGCTCAGCCCGCTGCTGCGGGACGGCAAGGGCATGCCGCTCCGTCCGGCAAGCTGGGACGAGGCGCTCGACCGCATCGCCGCCGGTGTCCGCGCCATCCAGGGCGCGGCCGGGCCGGACGCGGTCGCGGTGTTCGGCGGCGGCGGACTGACCAACGAGAAGGCTTACGCGCTCGGCAAGTTCGCCCGGGTGGCGCTGGGCACGGCCAACATCGACTACAACGGCCGGTTCTGCATGGCGTCCTCCGCCGCCGCCGGGCTGCGCGCATTCGGGATGGATCGCGGCCTGCCTTTCCCGATTGCCGACATCTCCGGTGCCGACTGCATCCTGATCAGCGGCGGCAACCCGGCGGAAACCATGCCGCCGATCATGCAGTACTTCGACGAGGCCCGTGCCCGCGGGGCGCAGGTCATCGTCTCCGACCCGCGCCGCACCGCGACCGCCCGCGCCGCGACGCTGCATCTGCCGCTCACCCCCGGCACGGACGCGGCACTGGCCAACGGCTTGCTGCACGTCGCCATCGCCCGGCGGCTGATCGACACCGACTACATCGAGGCGCGCACCGCCGGATGGGACCGGGTGCGCCGCGTCGTCGCGAGCTACTGGCCGGACCGGGTGGAACGGATCACCGGCGTGCCCGCGCGGGACGTCGAGCGCGCGGCGGTCCTGCTCGGGGAAGCAGCCCGCGCGCTGATTTTGTCCGGACGCGGCAGCGAGCAGCAGAGCCACGGCGTCGATAATTCGCTCGCCTTCATCAACCTGGCGCTCGCCCTCGGCTTGCCCGGGCGCCCCGGCAGCGGCTGGGGCTGCATGACCGGCCAGGGCAACGGCCAGGGCGGGCGGGAGCACGGGCAGAAGGCGGACCAGTTGCCGGGCTACCGCCTGCTCGCCAACCCGGCGCACCGCGCGGAGGTTGCCGCGGTGTGGGGCGTCACCCCCGAAAGCCTGCCGCAGCCCGGCCTTTCGGCCTGCGACATGCTGGCGGAGGTCGGCGGGGCGGAGGCAAAGGTGCGCGGGCTGCTGGTGTTCGCCTGCAACCTGCTGGTGTCCAGCCCGGATTCAGCGGCGTTGCGCAAGCGGCTGGACAGCATGGACCTGCTGGTGGTCGCCGACCCGTTCCTGTCGGAAACCGCGGCCATCGCCGACGTGGTGCTGCCGGTCGCGCAGTGGGCGTAGGAGGCGGGCACGATGACCAACCTGGAGGGCCGCGTGCTGCTGCGCCGCCAGGTCAAGCCGCCGCCGCCGGGCGTTTGGACCGATTTGCAGGTGATCGCCGGGCTGGCGGCGCGGCTCGGCGCCGGGGCGCACTTCTCTGGCGACGCGGCCGCCACCGGCGCCGAGTTTCGCCGCGCGACCTCCGGCGGCCCGGCCGATTACGCCGGCGCGACCTGGGACCGGGTGCAGGAAGAGGCCGGGCTGTTCTGGCCCTGCCCGGACGCCGCACACCCCGGCACACCCCGGCTGTTCGCCGAGCGTTTTGCCCATCCTGACGGGCTGGCCCGTTTCCATCCGGTCGAGCATCGCGGATCGGCCGAGCAGCCGTGCGCCGAATTCCCGCTGGTCCTGACCACCGGGCGCGTGTTGGCGCAGTACCAGACCGGCACCCAGACCCGGCGCGTCCCCGAACTCGCCGCCGCCGAACCTCAGGCCTTCGCCGAGATCCATCCCGACACCGCGCGCCAGCACGGCATCCAGGCCGGAGACGCGGTGCAGCTCACCACGCGCCGCGGCCAGGCGCGGATGGCGGCCCGCCTCACGCGGCACATCCGCCGAGACACCGTCTTCGTGCCGTTCCATTGGAGCGGCGAAGGCAACGCCAACCACCTGACCATCGCGGCGCTCGATCCGGTGTCGCGCATCCCCGAGTACAAGGCCTGCGCCGTCCGACTGGGCCGCGCGGCCGCCCTTACAGGAGAGTCTGAATGAGAGAGAGCACCCCCCGCATCCTGACGGGGATGTACGCGTTCGACGGCCGCGGCTACGACTCGCCGATACCGCTGGGCGTGACCTACAGCGTGCCCGGCGACCGCCGCGCGCAGATGATCTACTTCCGCGCCGGCAGCAGCGCGTCCGAGATGGTGGCCGTCGTGCTGACCCGGGACGGCACGCCGATGCGCGTCTTCCCAATCGGGGCCAAGGGCGCCGTGCACATCCCGCTGGTCGTGGTCGAGGATCTGTCGCCCGAGACGAAGCTGGAACTGCTGGTCGCGGCGCCGTCCGGCGCCGGCGGCACGCTGGCGCTCGATGTCGGCATGGTCGAGATTTAGGAGGCAATCATGGATGGCATGACATTCGGCAGCACCGTGCGCAAGCTGGTCGTGGTCGGCAACGGGATGGCGGGCGCCCGCGCCGTGGAGGAAGTGCTGGCCCGCGGCGGCGCGGAGCAGTTCAGCATCACCATGTTCGGCGATGAACCCTACGGCAACTACAACCGCATCCTGCTGTCCAACATCCTGAGCGGCCAGCAGGACCACAGCGAGATCTACATCAACCCGCTGGACTGGTACAAGGAGAACAACATCGGCCTGCACAGCGGCGCCCGGGTGACGCACATCGACCGCGCGGCCCGGGTGGTGACGGCCGATAACGGCGTGCAGGAGGAATATGACATCCTGCTGATCGCCACCGGCAGCCGCGCCTTCATCCCGCCGATGGAAGGCATCTGGGCCGAGGACGGGCGCCTGCGCCCCGGCGTGTTCGCGTTCCGCGGCATCGACGACTGCAACGCCATTGTCGCGCAGGCCGCCCGCAGCAAACGCGCCGCGGTGATCGGCGGCGGCCTGCTGGGGCTGGAGGCGGCGCGCGGCCTGCTGAATCACGGTTGCGAGGTGCATGTCGTCCACCTGGGGCAGCACCTGATGGAAATGCAGCTCGACACCACCGGAGGGGCCATGCTGCGCCGCGCGATGGAGGGCATGGGTGTCCAGGTGCACATGGGCAAGATGACCACGGGTTTGATCTTGGAGGACGGGAAGCTCGTCGGCCTGCGCTTCAAAGATGGGACCGAGCTGGCCTGCGACATGGTCGTGGTCTCCGCCGGCATCCGCCCGAACGCCGAGATCGGCAGCCGCGCCGGGCTGACGGTGGAGCGGGCCATCGTGGTGGACAACGCCATGCGCACGCCGGACGACCCGCACGTGTATGCGGTAGGCGAGTGCGTGCAGCATCGCGGCAAGGTGTATGGCCTGGTCGCGCCGATCTGGGACCAGGCGAAGGTGTTCGCCGACCAGGTGACGGGCGCGAACACGGGGGCCGAGTACCTCGGCAGCAAGCTTGCCACCAAGCTGAAGGTCATGGGCGTCGAGCTGGCGAGCATGGGCATCACCGAGCCGGCCAGCGAGGCCGACGAGGTGATCCAATTCAGCGAGCCGAAGCGCGGCACCTACAAGAAGCTGATCGTCCGCGACGGGCGCCTGGTCGGCGGCATCCTGATGGGCGACATCAGCAAGGCCGCCTACCTGATGCAGGCGTTCGACCGCGACACCCGCCTCCCGGACGAGCGGCTGGAGCTGCTGTTCGACCTCGGCGCGCCGCCGCAGAAAGTGACCCTGGACGAGATGCCGGCCGATGCGCAGGTCTGCAACTGCAACGGGGTGAGCAAGGGCGCCATCGGCGCCTGCGTCGCCGGCGGCGCGCGCAGCGGAAGTGCTGTGATGAAGGCCACACGCGCCGGCATGGGCTGCGGCTCCTGCAAAAGTCTGGTGAACGAGCTGGTCGAGTGGTTCTGCGGCGGCGAGGCGGAAGAGGACCCGAGCATCCATTACTACGTGCCCGCGATCCCGCTGGCGAAGCCCGAGCTGGTCGCCAAGATCAAGGAGCAGGGCCTGCGCTCCGTCTCTGCGGTGTTCGCGGCGCTGTCGCCCACCGGGGAGGACGCGGCCAGCAAGCCGCCGCTCGCGAGCCTGCTCGCCACCATTTGGGCCGGCGAGTATGAGGACGAGCGCGACGCCCGCTTCATCAACGACCGGGTGCACGCCAACATTCAGAAGGACGGCACCTTCTCCGTCGTGCCGGAGATGGCCGGCGGCGTCTGCACCCCGGCCGAGCTGATGCGCATCGCCCAGGTCGCGGTGAAGTACAACGTGCCGCTAGTGAAACTCACGGGCGGGCAGCGGATCGACTTGGTCGGCATCGCCAAGGCCGATCTGCCCGGCGTGTGGCAGGACCTCGACATGCCGGCCGGCACCGCCTGGGGCAAGAGCTACCGCACCTGCAAGAGCTGCATCGGCACCGAGTTCTGCCGCTTTGGCCTGGGCGACAGCATGGGCCTGGCGACCAAGATCGAGCGCCGGTTCCGCGGCATCGACAGCCCGGCCAAGATGAAGCTCGCCACCGCCGGCTGCCCGCGCAACTGCTCGGAGGCGATGGTGAAGGACGTGGGCCTGGTCGCCATCGGCGACGACAAGTGGGAAATCTATGTGGGCGGCGCCGCCGGGGCGCATATCCGCAAGGGCGACCTGCTCTGCGTCTTGGAGGGAGAGGACGCGGCGATGCAGATCTCCGGACGCTTCATGCAGTACTACCGCGAGAATGCGAAGTGGAAGGAGCGCACCTACACCTTCGTGCCGCGCATCGGCCTGGAGCGCATCCGGGCCATCGTGGTGGACGACGCCGACGGCACGGCGGAGGCGTTGGACCAGGCGATGCTCGCCTCGACCGAGGCGGCCTACGACCCCTGGAAGGAAGCCGTGAAGCCGCGCACGGTCAACCAGTTCGCCGACGTGGTGCAGGCCGAGATGGTGGGGGGCGGCGATGACTGAGGCGGTGCTGAAGCACCGGGTCGGCCCGCTGGACGCCGTGCCGCGCGGCGAGGGCCGGGTGTTCGAGGTCGCCGGGCAGCGGCTGGCGGTGTTCCGCACCCACGCCGACCAGGTGTTCGCGACGCAGGAACGTTGCCCGCATCTGGGCGGCCCGCTGGCGGACGGGCTGATCGACGGGGGCGCCGTGATCTGCCCGCTGCACGACCGCACGTATGACCTGCGCAGCGGCGACGGGGTGAACACCGAGTGCCGGGTGCAGACCTACCCGGCCTCGGTCGATGCCGGAGGGGCTATCGTGGTGGAAATGGGACAGGCCTGAGGTGCCGCCAGGCGTGGACGGCTTGGGCCGCGTCCGATAAGCCTGCTTGAGGACAGGCAACGGAGCAGGAGTGTCCCGATGACGAGCCTAGCGAACGGCCGCGGGCCGAAAGGCGTCTTGCGCCGGAACCTGTTGGCCGGCGGCGCCGCGATGGCCGCATCGGCTGCCTGGCCCGCCGCGGCGCAACCGCGCCCGGCATCGCGCCGGTCCGCCCTGGCCTACATCGGCACCTATACCTCCCACGCGGTGCACGGCGCCGCCGGGCACGGCGAGGGCATCACCCTGGTGCGCCTCGACCTCGCGACCGGCGTGCTGGAAACCGTGCAAACCACCCCGGCGCCAAGCCCGTCCTGGATCACCCTCGATCCGCAGCGGCGCTTCCTCTATGCCGTCAACGAGATCGATGACTTCGGCGACACCAAGCACGGCTCCGTCACCGCCTACGGCATCGCGCCCGGGAGCGGCGCGCTGACGCAGATCAACGCGGTAAGTTCGCAAGGCGCCGGCCCGGCGCAGGCCAGCGTGCATCCGTCCGGCCGCTTCGTGCTCGTGTCCAACTATGGCGGCGGCAACGTCGCGGTGCTGCCGGTGCAGCCGAACGGCGGGCTGGGCGATGCCGTGGATGTGCAGGGCGACGCGGGGCCGCCAGGCGCTGGCCGCCCGGACGACGGCGCGCCAGGCAACTTCTCCATCAGCGATCACGACGGGCCGCACGCGCACATGATTTCGGCCGACCCGTCCGGACAGTGGGTGCTGGTGGACGACCTGGGCCTCGACCGCACCTTCGTCTGGCGGTTCGACCAGCAGACCGGCAAGCTCACGGCCGCCGAGCCGGCGTTCGTCCCATCCGCCTCCGCCGGCGCCGGGCCGCGCCACTTCGGCTGGCACCCGAACGGACGCGTCTTCTACGACCTGTATGAGGAAGCGTCGGAGCTGGCCGTCTATGACTGGGACCCGCGCACCGCTGCGTTGCGGCTGAAGCAGAAAATCTCGATTCTGCCGCCCGGCTATGCCGGAACCAACTATGCCTCCGAGCTGGTGATCGCACCCAGCGGGCGTTTCATCTACGCCGTCAACCGGCTGCACAACAGCATCGGCGTCCTTGCGGTCGGCGCCGACGGGCGCGTGCGCTGGATCGGCGACGAATGGACGCGCGGCGATTACCCCCGCAATATCGCGCTCGATCCGAGCGGGCGCTTCATGATCGCCTGCAACCAACGCAGCGACCAGGCGACGGTGTTCCGCGTCGATCCCGCGAGCGGCAGGCTGACGTTCACCGGGCGCTACGTCCCCGTGGGCAGCCCGTCGATGATCGCGTTCCTTTAGGGCCGGTCCATGAAGGCCTTGAACGCCTCCGCGTAATCCGGGTGCCAGCGCGAAAGCGCCGGGCGGTTCTCGACGATGTCGGCAGCAGCCCAGAGGATGCGCCCCTCATCAAGCGGCCGGGGCGCGTCGTTGTCCGGGCACAGGATGTAAAAGTCTCCGGCCGCGAGGCGGTCCATCATGAAGTCCACCGTCTGCTCCGGAGTCCAGGCGCCGTCCGGCTTCACCGTCCGGCCCTTCGCGGTCAGCGGCGTGAACACGAAGCCGGGGATCAGCAAATGCGCGGTGATGCGGCAGCCCGGCGTGTTCCGCAACTCATGCTGCAGGGCTTCGGTGAACGCCTTCACCCCGGCCTTGGACACGTTGTAGGCGGGGTCGCCGGGCGGCGTGGTGATGCCCTGCTTGGACCCGGTGTTGATGATGAGGCCTGGCCGCCCGCGGGCGATCATGCCGGGTGCGAAGATGCGGGAGCCGTGGATGATGCCCCAAAGATTGGTGCCGATGACCCGGTCCCAGGCCTCGTCCGGGCCGAACAGGGCGCTGCCGGGCTGCACGCCGGCGTTGTTCATCAGCAGGTCGGCGCCGCCGAACCGGTCGCGGACCGCTGCTTCCAAACGCTGGAGATCCTCGACGCGGGTCACGTCCGTGGACCACGCCATGATGGTGTCGGGGCCGTTCGGGGCCAAGGCGGACACCGCCTCGGCCGCCTCCGAAAGCCGGTCGCCGCCGAGGTCGGCGATGCAGACGCGCAGGCCCATGGCTGCAAAACGCTTGGCGGCGGCGAGGCCGATTCCGGACGCGCCGCCGGTGACGACGGCCACGGATTGAGGGTCTAAAGCAGGCTGAGGCATGCTGGGTCCTTTTGGCGTTCAAATGCCGCGACCCGGCACGCCGCGTCGAGCGCCGGTCCAGCCAGATTCCTAACATCAACAACCTGCGGCCGCACGCAGCGTTCCGACCACGTTGCGGGTCTGCGGACCTTAACAACTCGGGCGCGGTTAGCAAAACCTAAACCAAAGATTGTACTCACTCCTTGTAAATCAACCAATACGTATGGTAGTCAAATCGGCGTCGGCGCCGGCCCAGGAACTGATGCTCTTGGATGGCGCCTCCGCATGACTCAAACCGAAGGTACCCCCAACAGATGGATGCCCAGGACCTTTCTTCAGCCGAGGCCCGCCTTCTCGTCTTGGAGATGTCGGTTGCAGCGTTGATCGCGCAGTTGCCGCAGCCGTCCTTGGAAGAGGTGGCCGGCATGCTTTGCTTCGTCGCCAACACGACCGAAGAAGCAGAGGAGTTCACCAGCGCGGCTGGGGACCGGCAACTGGGCTTTGTCCGCCATTGGGCCAGCGAGATGCTTCACCGCGTGATGATATCACGGAAGGGATCGCGCACGGATGCCGCAGATCCTGTGCTGTCCCCGCAGGATTGATCTGCCGTGTGCCAAGCGGCCGATGTTCTCAGACCCCGTTTTGAAAGATCGGCGAGACTGACGTGACGGGCTGACCGGGGCCGAGTTTGCGACGTTCCAGGAGGTTTCCTGCCTGGAGATCGCCATGTGGACGCCGGAGGATCGCGTGCTGGTC
>JAABUQ010006112.1_pt1 | contig 18539 bp, 12 predicted proteins | sample 5560001 | NCBI WGS metagenome assembly JAABUQ01 (sample SAMN10711888, study PRJNA513371) | rock metagenome | isolation source: Antarctica rocks | place: Antarctica: Victoria Land, Finger Mt nord | collected 2015-12-18
TATATCTTGTGAGTGACAATCAGGACATAAAACAGGAAGCAAAACAGTCATGGCACAGACCTAAATAAATCATTTTCCCTTAGCATCTACTATTATTACACCATCCCAACAGTTTGATAACACCACCCAATCAAGCTAAAGGGAATCAGACTCTCCATGCTTTTTTATCTGGTAAGGCTGATATCTTGAAACGGATTTTGGTGCAAGCAAAGTCACCGCTAAAAGATGCTGCTGCGGTCAACGCAACTCGGTGGGCAATGTTAAATGCACTCAAGAATCTGGGTTTGCCTGTTGCGACTGGTTCAGGTGGCTTAACTAAGTTCAACCGCAGTCGATTGGGATTGTCTAAAACGCATTGGCTGGATGCTGCCTGTGTGGGCGATACATCTGAATTAGAAATTCTAACAGCTAAACCCTTGCTTATCAAAGCAACAGGACATGGCTCCAGACAGATGTGTAGAACTGACAAGTTTGGTTTCCCATCTCGCTATGTTCCTCAATTCAAGTTTGTTAAGGGTTTCCAAACTGGTGACATCGTTAAAGCGACCGTTCTGAGCGGAAAGAAGATTGGGGTCTACATAGGGCGTGTGGCAGTGCGTTCTACTGGCAGTTTTAATATCTCAACTGCTAGTGGTTTAGTGCAAGGAATTAGCTACAAATATTGCCAACATATACACCGGAAAGATGGATATGCTTACATCCCTTAACCAGGGCAAACGCATCTAAATTACTCTTGACAACAGACAAACTTTGTGATGAGCCAAGAATCAGGATTTATCGTTCACCTGTTTATCAAGCAACTTGATGTCAGGCTAAGCCAATTGTCAATAAGCAAGAATTAATGCGATTAACCCTGGGTTCATTGAGATTGAAGTAGCCTTATTGACAAAAATCGTTCGCCCTGTATCGCACAGAGGTTTACAAATAATTCTGCGTGGCAAAACCCACACAGGGCATTGCTAAGCAAGAAAATACGGGAAAGTAGTACAAGCGATCTAGTATGAGCTACAATAAAGCAGCAATGAGTCCCTTAACCTTGTAAGTAGTAATGGGCGACCATAACCGTTTAATTGAGCAAGCTGGAGCTGGATTCTTTGTGCATTTAGCAAGTAAACTCGGCTATTTGTGTCGCCTAACTGGACAGCATGACAAAGGCGTTGATGCAGAAATTGAGCTTACCCAGTCGGTAAACGCTTTAAGCAACAAAATAGGCATTCAGATCAAGTCTAGAAGTGAATTTTAGGAGGCTCTCCTGCTTTTCCCTGACAATATTCCAATGATTAAAATATCTGTTAATAAATAGACACGAGTTCTTTCTAAACGGGGGCCTTCTATCTCGCTAAAAACTAATGCCATTTTTTCTGTAAGTGCAGTAGCATTGGCTATACTCAATTTTTTTGAGCTTTTAATCGTTTGTATTAGAGACTTGAAACCTGATGTCATGAGACTGACCTATTAAGTTAAGATAGACGCTTTACTTATAGCGTACTACTTAACATCTTTAATACTTAAATGTCTCTGCTAAACTATAATTGGACAAAACAATCTGTAACTTCAACTACAAAATTAGATACGCTTACCCTGATCCCTTAACAAGGATGCCCTATTGGGCAATTGTTTATGTAAGGGGAAATCTTCCTCCTCATGCATGAATGACAGGGGTATCCAGATTTCCCCTTACAAACCCCAATTTTTGATGAATAAATCCATCTCCCTTGCTCCCCAGGTATTCAACCAGAGACGATATTTTGGCTAATTGTCATTCAATTTGCATCAAACTTCCACTGCTCCCAGAGCTTTTAGCGTTGCAATAGTCGCTTCAGTTAAACCTGTAACACCATTAATGTTCATATGTTCATAAAGCCTGTCTGCTCTGAGAGTTGTTAAGCACTCACCTGTCAAGATATCCCAAAGCTTAATATTTTCATCTTGGCTACCACTAGCTAGGGTTTGACTATCAGGACTAAAGGTTACTGACCGCACATAATTGGTATGTCCCTGCAAAGTCCTCAAGGCAAGACCTGTGGTCGCATCCCAGAGCCGAATTTGGTCGGCACTGCTACTGGCTAAGGTCTTGCCATCTGGACTAAAGGTAACGGAATCTACCCAATTTGTCTGGCCCTGCATTTGGCGGCATTGACCAGTGTCTACATCCCAGAGCCGAATTTGGTCGGCACCGCTACTGGCTAAGGTCTTGCCATCCGGACTGAAGGCAACTGAAAATACCCAATTCGTATGGCCCTGCATTTGACGACATTGACCAGTATCTATATCCCAAAGCCGAATTTGGTCGGCACCGCTACTGGCTAAGGTCTTGCCATCCGGACTGAAGGCAACTGAGAATACCCAATTTGTATGTCCCTGTAAAGTTCTCAGGACCAAGCCAGTGTCTATATCCCATAGGCTTATTGTTTGGTCTGCATTGCTACTGGCTAAGGTCTTACCATCTGGACTGAAGGTAACTGACAATACCCAATTCGTATGTGCCTGCAAAGTCTGGCGGCATTGACCTGTGGTCAGATCCCAGAGCCGAATTTGGTCGGCACTACTACTGGCCAACGTTATACCATCTGGACTGAAGGCAACGCAGTCTACCCAATTTGGATGTCCCCGTCGGGCTTGGTGGCATTGACCAGTTGTCAGATCCCAGATGCTCACTTTTTGATTTGTACTGGTACTGGCCAAGGTGTTCCCGTCTGGACTGAAGGCAACTGCCAACACCCCATTTGTACGACCCTGCAGAGTTTGGCGACATTGACCAATGGTCAGATCCCAAAGCCGAACTGTTTGGTCGGCACTACTGCTAGCCAGCGTCATGCCATCTGGACTAAAGGCAACGGAATACACCCAACTCCTATGTCCCTGCAAAGTTTTCAAGGCTAGACCAGTGGTCACGTCCCAGAGTCGAATTTGGTCGGCACTACTGCTAGCCAGCGTCATGCCATCTGGACTGAAGGCAATCGAGAATACCCAATTCGTATGTCCCTGAAAAGTTTTCAAGGCTAGACCAGTGGTCAGATCCCAGAGCTGAATTTGGTCGGCACTACTGCTAGCCAGTGTCATACCATCTGGACTGAAGGCAACTGAGAATACCCAATTCGTATGTCCCTGAAAAGTTTTCAAGGCTAGACCAGTGGTCAGATCCCAGAGCTGAATTTGGTCGGCACTACTGCTAGCCAGTGTCATACCATCTGGACTGAAGGCAATCGAGAATACCCAATTCGTATGTCCCTCTAAAATCCTTAAGGCCAGACCCGTGGTTGCATCCCAAAGCCGAATTTGGTCGGCGCTGCTGCTAGCCAGCGTTACACCATCTGGACTGAAGGCAACTGAGAATACCCAATTCGTATGTCCCTCTAAAATCCTTAAGGCTAGACCTGTGGTCGTATCCCAAAGGCGAACTGTTTGGTCTTTACTGCCACTTGCCAGAGTATGACTATCTGGACTGAAGGCAACTGAACAGATTAAACCAGTGTGCCCTTTACAGCTTAAAATTTGTCTCCCATCCGCAACTCGCCACAAGCGAATCTCACCATTAGTATCACCCGTAGCCAAAAGGTTTCCATCTGGGCTTAAAGCTACCGATAAAACACTACCTATAGTTTCAGCAAAAACAGATTTAGCTAGATCGGCGTGATTGAAATTGACTCGGTGCAAATTTACCCCCTGTAGATCTGCTTGCCAAACAGTCAGATTAGAAAAATCATAGTTGCTTAAATCAGTGTTTAAATGACAAAGCATGTTGAGAACATTTCCAGCCGCATACCCTGGTTCTAGTGGAGATTGCTCTTGCAACCTTGATATTATTTGAGTTAGCTGATTTTCCATGCTACTTTTGCTTCTAAAAACAACATCTAGCCCCTCTATAACTGGTGTAAGGATGAAGCGAGCTTGAGTTTCCTTAACGTAGTCCTTGGCCTGGGCTTTGAGCAGAGCATGGTTCCTGAACAGTAGAATTTCTTTAGTAACAATTTCTTCGCAGAGCTGCTCGATTAATCGCTCAGTTACGTACTCCATCACCACAGGTTGGAGCGAGAACAGGGCAGCACTCCTTTCAATCAGCGAGCGCCCTCCCAGAGAATTAAGCGCTTCTGGTAACTTCCGTTTTGAAACTGGTGATAGTATATCTTTTCGCAGTTCTTCAAGCGAAACCGGTTCTCGATTAATCGCCAGCCAGTACATCACCTCCCTTTCTAAGTCTGACAAGCGACTTAACTGACGAGCTAATAAATCTCGAATATCTTCAACAACTAAAGTTCTTTGGCTCAGATATTCCATCAATTCGGAGACATTACCAGCAAACAGCTCTTGAGTTGCTGCGGCAACCATTTTCAGTGCTAGGGGATTCCCGCCGTAGTGTTCAGTCAACAATTTCCACTCAGACTTTGCGTGGCAGAAGCAACCTTTCGCTTCGAAAATCTCCTGCCCTTCCGCTTCCTTGAGTCCCCTCAGTTGTAATGCCCGAACGGGGAGCGCCTCTCCTTCCAATAACGCAATTTCTTTGGGCTTCTCTCGACTCGTCAACACTATACAGCTTTGGTGTGCTACTTCCCCTACCAGCCGCAGTAGCTCTCCATACCCCTCGTATCCCTCAATATATTGTCCAGCTCGGCTATCACCGCGCAGAATTGACTCCGCATTATCTAATACCAATAGACAGCGATGCCTTCGTAGATAGTCAATCACTCGCGATACTCTGCTACCTACGGTGTCTGATAAGTCAGCTTCTGTTTCCGGCTCGTCGAACAGGAATTGGCTTAGATCTGCCAGGATAGCTTTAATGGACGGAGCATCTCGCAGCGATCGCCAGATAACGTACTCAAAATCATCCTTAATCTGTTCTGCAAGCTTTACAGATAAAGTTGTTTTGCCAATTCCCCCCATGCCCAAAATTGCCACTAGTCGGCAGCGATCGCTGAGGACCCATTGTTTTAACTTGGAAAGCTCTTCTGTGCGTCCATAGAAAACTGATACATCAACGGCCTCTCCCCAAGCATGACGAGGGTTGGCGGTCACCACCTCAGAATCCATCCATCTAGGGACTGTTCTCAAAAAGAAAGGAGTTGAGGCGGGAACTCTGCCTTCCTCAAACTCCTGTTCAGTCCTAGTGTCTAGAGGTGCAGCTACTTGAGTCTGTTGTGATTCTCCTACTCCTACTGCTACTGGTTCAGATAGGGCTTCGCCAACAAAGACGCTTCGTTTTCGCTGCCTTAACAATGACTTGAAATTACTTTTAGTAACACTTCTCCCCAACGCCCGTGAGAGTAACTGCCATAACCTAGAACCAACATCCTTGATGTAATTAGCATCATAACTAGAGCTTTCTGCAATCTCTGAATAGGTCCGCCCATCCCACGATTGGCGAAAGACTAGCTCTTGAATGTCATTTAAACACTCTTGCTGGAGAACTGTATCTAAAACTACTAATGCTTCTTCAATATTCATCTGTTAAAAGTGCCTCAATATTTATCTTTGGTTGTATTCCAAGAACTGGAGAAATTAGCTCAACTGTCCACATCTTTACTTCTGTTGGAACATGTAGCTTTTTGTGCCTTATAACTACATTCCCGAATACACAGTCCCAAGCTTTTTCTAGCTAATACGGGTTTCGTGTCGCCAGACCGCTTAAGTCTTGAAGACAAAAGTTAGGCAGTTTTATGCTGGAACGTCAGTTATTTAGTCATATATTAGTCCTCAAAGTAATAATACCACCATTCGTAAGAGCACGACTTTACTAATCTTTAAATTAGGCCATATCTGACGCTACATGTAAAGTACGCGTGAAGTGAATTGTCAACCCCAACTTCAGATAACCCTTGCAGAGCAACTATTCCAGCTTTATAACTACTGACTATTTCCGGCTTATGCTCACCTATTCGTGGAAGTTCTGTTTGAAATTGTCGGCGTTTTGTTGCCATTACTACATATGACCTACTAACTTTATATGACTTTTTCATGCTGACAAGTAATATTCTATAGCCTAATCTCTCTAATCAGAGGATTTAATTCCTAGCTCAGTTTTCAGGAGATTCCGCATGCAACCATCAACATTTCCTTCACCTCCACCCCCAGTTGGTTCCGGCTCGATCACCGTGATCATCCCTGCTCTCAACGAAGAAGGCAATTTGCAACGACTACTGCTTGATCTCGATCAAACCTTCTACTATCTCGGTCAAACGATACCAGTACTCTTAGTTGATGATGGCAGTACAGACAATAGTCTCCAACTCTTGATAGGTCTGAGCCGAAACTACCCCTGGTTAAAAGTAATTCGCCATCCCCAGCGTCGAGGTGTGACTGGAGTCTGGAAAACGGCGTTAGCCCATACCACCAGTGATTGGCTTTACTGGGGACAAGCGGATCTCGAATCAGATTTTCGGACTGATTTACCGTTGCTGCTAGCGGCTTGTGTCCCTGGAGTTGATGGCGTCGCTGGTTGGCGACAGCAGCGTGGGGATGGCAAAATCTTGGCTTCCAACTTCGCCAACTGGGCCTGTAGCTTGGCTTTTGGTCTGAAAATCCACGACATGAACTGGATTAAACTCGTGCGTCGGGACCTGTTGGCGGCTCTACCACTGGATCTGGTTACCCACCGCTACTTGCTAGCAATTTTGGCCGGTTGGGGTTATCAAATCACAGAGGTTCCTACCCCCTGGCATCCGCGGCACTCTGGTCAAAGTAAATTTGGCAAGGGACGTCTGATTGCTTCCGCCCTCGATTTTTGGCAGGTCTGGTGGTGGTTTCAAACTAAAGGCCGTCTAGCGAGTGCAGCTCACTTAGAGTACGTTACGCCACTCAAGCTAATAGCTCAAAATACGGTAGCTAATGCCTAATTCGGGTACATCATCATGATCTTGTAAGGGGTGCTGGTCGCTATGGTGCTTCAAAATAAGCAGATCTTAGTTGTCACTTCTGTCTATCCTCACAATCGGGAAGACAATCACGGTGCTTTCGTGCGGGAAGCGATTTTACGTACACAAGCGACAGGGGCTAGGTTCACAGTGTTTGCTCCAGCCTACAAAGACAAGGCTTGTAAAAGCCACGTGTTAGACGGCGTTCAGGTCTATCGCTTTCGCTACTGCTTCAAGCGGTTTGAAAATCTGGCGGGCGATGGCGCGCCGACAAAGCTCCAGAGGCAGCCGGCTTATTTGGTAGTGGCGGCATTGTACATTCTGTTCGGTAGCTGGCAACTTTTTTGGGTCTGCCGTAAACAAAAGCCAGACCTACTGCACATTCATTGGCCGTTCCCACATGGATTAATGGCAATACCTGCAAGCATGTTGCTGAGGATTCCGATGGTGTTCAGTTTTCACGGTGCTGAACTGTTGTTGGGACATAAGTTCCCCTTTGTTGGAGGTATCCTTCGCTGGCTATTGCCCATGGTCAGTGGTGTCACAGCTAATTCTTCTTTTACTCAAGGGTTGATTAGTCAACTTTACGCTGGGCCAGTGAGGGTGATTCCCTATGGGCTGACCATCGAGCCTAAACCACCCCAAGTCCGCCCGGCTTCGGATGTGCCGATGCTGCTGTTCGTCGGCAGGCTAGATGAGCGCAAAGGTTTGCGATATTTGTTGGCGGCTCTACCTTTAGTCTTGGCTCAACAGTCTGTACGTTTGCACATTGTAGGTAAGGGGCATCTGGAAGACGAGATTAAATTGCAGTGTCACCAGATGGGTCTAGATGCCATAGTCGATTTCTTAGGTGTTCTCAGCAAGGAAGAACTGGCCTTGGAGTACGCCAGTTGCAATATTTTTGTCTTGCCGGCGATTGTAGACAGCAAAGGTGACACTGAAGGACTGGGAATTGTCATGATTGAGGCTTTAGCCCATGAAAAGCCAGTTGTGGCCAGTGCGGTTGGGGGAATTGTGGATGTGATCCGTTCGGGTAGTACAGGTTTGCTAGTGCCGGAAAAAGACCCCGACGCTCTGGCACAAGCGATCCTGACATTGCTGTGGCAGCCCAGCCGAGCCCAAGAAATGGGGCGACTCGGTTTGGCAGATGTTCAAGCACGTTTTAGCTGGTCGAGGATCGTCCCGCTGTGGCAGCAAGTTTTCGCCGCCGCTCTAGACGAAGTAGTGTATTCAAGTGAAACTCGCTATGATGACTCGCTCTAGCCACTTACTCTACCGAGTAGTTCTGACTACTTTAGTAGCAGTGCCCGTAGGCGTGATGACGCTTTTGTCTGTAAATGTTCTGGTGCCAGCGCTGAAGGATTCACAATCCAAGTTCTACTCTTCGGGTGTAGGTTATCCAGCAACCCAACGTCTGACCGGTAAGCCGATTAAAGTTGAGACTGTTTCAGTAGCGGCAAGAACTATAGAAGATAGTGTAGCGGCACCAGGGGAATCTGTGGCGCTACAGCAGGTAGACGTCCGCTCTTTGATATCAGGACCAGTAGAAAAAGTCTTCGTGGTCGAAGGGCAACGGGTCCATCGAGGCCAACCTCTACTCCAGTTGCAGCGGAAACCGTTTGAGAATGCTCTCAGTACCGCCCGTAACAATGTCTCTATCTCTGAAGTTACTCTACAGTCTTTACAAAAGACTGCACCAGAACAATTGGCGGCGCTAAAAGCCAATGTTGAGACGGCGAGGGAAAGGCTCAGTATTGCTGAAGCTAAATTTAATCAGCTTAGCTTTTTAGCACAGTCAGGAGCCATTCAAAAAATGCAGTTGTACGATGGCCAAAGCATCTACGTTACTAGCAAAAATGACCTGATGATGCAAGAGCAAACGTTGGCTCGTACCCAGATTGATTTAGACCAGCAGCGGGCGAACGCTCGCCTTAATCTCGAAAATAACAGAATAGTTCTACAGAATGCCCTGAGAGATTTGAGCTTAACGGTGATTTACGCCAGTAACGGCGGTCTGGTCAGTCAGGTCAATATTCATAGTGGAGAAGTAGTGGATACGCGATTCTCTACCTCTGTGATGACTCTAACTCAGAATGTTGTATTTAAGGCTTATATCGACCAAGCACGACTTAACGCCGTTAAGATTGGCGACCAAGCTACGGTGCGTTTAGTGGCCTACCCTGGACACACTTACCAAGGGATGGTAATCCGGCTCAATCCTACAGTCGAAACCAATGCAGTTAACCCCAGTAAGGTAGGCGTTGCTCGGCAGTACACCTATTCTGTTTGGACTGCTGTTGAGCGTCTCCAGATACCTCCAGGGTTGCAGGGCTATGTTCAATTTGAGCAGGGCAAGACAAGACTCGTCATTCCAGAAAGTGCTGTTACCCATTTGTCTGGCGGTGAAGGCATGGTGATGGTTACTCAGGTAGGCCGAGCCGTCGTCAAAAAAGTGAAGCTAGGTAGGATATTTGACAACCAACGTGAAGTGCTACAAGGCTTGAAGCCCGGGGAGCAGGTAGTACTCTCTCCTAGAGCCTTGAATCCTGGTGACCGACTGGAAACCCAGTGAATTCAAAATTATCAATTCAAAGATGCACCACAGAAATAATTTACTATGCATTTGCTCCGTTGGTTTAACCGAGAAAAAATCACTCTTTTAATAGCATCTCTAGCTTTAGCTTTAGGAGCAGTGTTCCCCTGGTATCGTTTACCTCCACAGGCTTTAGAAACGTTTGGAATCAATCTTTCTTTAGTAAACGCAGGCAGAGTCCTAGTTGCCTTATTTGCCCTTCTAGGTTTTGCTTTTACATTCTGTTTTAGCCTCAATCGCGCCCCGCGCTTACCTTTATGGAGTGGATTGATAGTAGTTTTATTATTTCCTTACCTCATAAGTACTTGGTTTCCCAGTGTGAATTTTCTCGCTGCGTCTTACTACGATCAAGGAACACGAGTAAGCCAGTATATAGACAAAAACTTCTCCCAAGTTCAGGCTCAGTGGAAACAGAATATTCAATTAGATCAAGCCAAACCTATTAAAACAATATTTAACTTTTCTATCAAAGATAGTCGTTTTTTTCAAATATCTTCCTGGGATTGTTTTTTGATTGGAGGCTTGGGGTATAGCAACAGCTTCTTCGGATTTATTGGTCGTGGCTGGGGGTTTGCTGTTGTTGGTTTTGCAATTGGCTTACTTGCACTTTATCTAGGACTAGAGTCCAATAACTTTGATCTCTTTATCACAGACTTGGGGAAGATTATGCCTTGGGTTGGGCTACTGATCGGGGCTTTAGTATTCTCAATGATATTGCCCAACTTTATGAATTTTCAACTGAACACCATGTTGGCAAAAGGTGAATATCGCCAAGCTGTAGCTATTAGCCAAATTCTAATATCCTTGTATCCTCCCTTGAGTGGCGATGCAACATTCCTCCAACACTTAGCAGAAGCAGGATTTTATGCTCAAAAGCCAGACTCAGGCTTGCTCTACTTTGCTAAGGGTTTAGAACGTTACGCCAGCGGAGATTTGTTGAAAGCAGAAGACTATTTTCAGCGGTCTTTAGATATTGAACCAAGCCACTTTTTAGTCAGGGGATATCTAGCCGCAGCAAGCCTGAGCCAAGGAGTTAATTACTTCAACAATCCTGACATCAAAACTTTCAATCAGCATAAGCCAGGGGCAGCAGCAGATCGTTTTGAGGAGGCATTACGAATCTTTCCAGGTCATATAGAAGCTCTTTACGATCTGATGTTAGCTAGGGTTGTCGACGGTGAATTTGAAAAGTCAGCAGTGGTGGCCCAACAGATTATAGAAACTCAGCAATACCCCCAAAACCCAAACCTTTCTTTACTAGCCCAAGCTTACGTGCACTCAGCTTGGGCTAGCTATCGCAACGGTGACACAACACAGGCATGGAAACAGTACCGCCAATCTATCGATAGCAATACCTGGAAGCAATCTGACTCCTGGAGGAGCCAGAAGTCAGGAGTCAGGAGTCAGGAGAAAGCCTATAGACGAATGTAGCGGTTTCGGTCAAGATGCGCGCTTCTCTTGTTCGACCTATTTAAATCCAGGGTTCTAGATCAATTGATTCATCCGCTAGTCCGGCATAAGCCATTCTGACTCCTGGCTCCTGACTCCTGAATTCTATTTGTAAGGCAGAGAAATGAATCGAATGAACCGTTGGCTTTCGCTCTTGATGGTTTTAACTCTGGGCTTTTTGCTAGGGATGTTGGGCTTTTCTTTATGGGATAAAATACCCTCCACTGCCCTGTGCATCGCTTGGTCTGCTGAAGCTCAGTGGATTACTCCGCCACAGCCAAGTTACCGATTTTATACCCGTCGCACCTTCTACTTGGCTGATACCGTACAGGCAGCTTGGCTACGGCTGAGCGCTGATGATGATTTTATCCTCTACGTCAATGGACAGGCGATCGCGCAAGAAGTTAGTGTTCTTGGCAATTCTCTGGGTTTAGCCAGCCGGCTTAGTGAACCTTTCCAGTTGTTAAATGATAGTGTTGCTTACCACTTTCCTGGTTCTGAATGGAGTCATTTATCTAACGCTAGAGACTGGAAGTTAACAGCCTATATAGACCTGACTGCTTACTTAAGGTCAGGCAAAAACGTCATTGCTCTGGAAATTCAAAAAGGTCGGTTGAATCCCCGTGTTGTCGTTCAGGGGGCTGTCTATCCTGTGCCTGGGGCACCTGGGATCAACCTGACGACAGGAGCAACACCTTGGCAAGTCTCAACTCTGGCTGAAAACCGCAAAGGTCTGCCATGGTTCGACCCAGATTTTCCAGATCAAAGCTGGCTCGATGCAGTGGCAATTGGCCCTATTCAAGAAGCAACATACAGTCGGCTGAGCCAGCACCTTTTTGACCGCTTGCTACACGGCAGTTGGATCACGGGAACTGAAAGTCCTGATGGAGAGGTATGGCTCAGAGGTGATTGGCAGGTGCCCCAAAGCCGCGATCGCGCCTTCATTCGTTTGGCAGGTAATGGCGAGTATGCCCTGCTAATCAATGGTCTTCTGGTCAAACGTTACGAGGTTAGCGACAGTAACCAGTTGCACATGTATGAGGTCACAAATTTTCTCAAAACTGGTCACAATACCCTGGCCGTGCGTTTGGCTCGTCCTCTAGCCCCAGACTGGTCTGCGGCCCGAAATGGTGTGCCCCAAAATGGTTTAGGTTTTTTCCTGGACGGCTGGGTGGAATCACCTTACAGCATGACAGCGCCTATTGCCACAGATAGCACCTGGAGTGCTTTGACTGAGCCGATATCTGGTTGGGCCGAGGGTGTAGGGCAAGGGCAACCTGCAACTGTGATGGGATCACCAGACCCGCAAGAGTTTCAGCGCCAGTTTGAGGGCAATGCATATCTGCTCAACTATCCCGATTACCTCTGGCACAACAGTCTTTGGTGCTCGGCAGGTGTAGGCTGGGCCTTGATTAGTGCTTGGGGGCTAGGCAGGTTTTGGCTGGGTCGCCGAGATGGCTGGTGGGATAGCTTCGGCGCTGGAGCCGGACTGCTGCTGCCAGGGACATTGTTTTTAATCGGCATTGGGTTACTTAAACACCGCTACGCGGAAGCAGAACGGGGATTGCTGTTCGTCCAACCTCAAAACACTCCCCTAGTTTTACTTGGGTTTGTGGTTATCGTGGTCTTGATGCTGCTATGGAGCCAGATTGGGTGGCGTCCTAAATATCAGCTTAGTTTAGTAGAGACATTGCCACGCTGGTGTTTGTGGTTCCTGTTGGGTCTGATGGCCTTTATGAGCTTAGGCTTGGTAGCACAAGAAATAGCTTTCTCCCAGTCAGCAAGTATCTTCCTAATCTTCTTTGGCTTTAGTGGAATTGTTGTCTCAACCCAGTGGGGTAATCTACGTTGGAGCCGCAAATACTGGTTTGAAGCAGTTCTTCAGACATGGTCATCTTGGGGTCAGTGGTTTTTCTTAGTCTTAATTGTTGGTGTTGGTTTTAGTTTAAGAGCATATAACCTCGACTTTATCGGTCTTGAGTCTGATGAGAGCACTTCTTTCGATGCAGCTAGGGGTATCCTCCGCACAGGAGCTCCTGAAGCAAGTTCTGGCATTTGGTATACTCGTGGTCCTTTGTATCACTACATGCTGGCTCTCTGGTTACGCCTAGTAGGATTTGCTGTCAATGCTCGCTTCTTGTCAGTGGTTTGGGGTACAGCTACTCTAGTTTTAATCTTTATACTCACCCGCAAAATTACGGGAAAAGTTTGGATAGCCTTAGTAGTAACGGCAATTTTAGCTATAGATCCTTTTGAAATTTGGTATTCCCGCTTTCTGCGTTTTTACCAGGTATTGCAATTTTTGAGTCTTTTGAGTTTATGGTTATTTCTCAAAGGTTTTGTTCAGCGCTCAGGCAGGGTTTATCAATATGCTTTTTTCATTATTCTGACTGGGAGCTTACTAACACAAGAGGTAACTGTAACGCTACTACCCTGCTTTTTCCTTGGGTTTCTCTGCTTTTATCGGCCCTTCCTTTTGTCAATCGATTGGCCAATCGTACTGAGTAGCTTAACGACTATGGGTATATTTATCTATGATCTCATTTTCTTTTCTATCAAATGCTTAACGCCTTTAGTAGCAATATCGAGTAGCACAGCCGCACAACTTAAACTGCATCTATCAGATATTACAAATTTTATTTTTGTTTTATTTATCGGTCCTAGCCGTATACAAACCCTTTATAGCTTCTTCTTTTTTTTAGGTTTTGTATATTTTTTCAAGCGCCGAGATCAAAATTTAGTTTTTTTGTTTAGTGTTGTGTTGCTGAATTTAGTAATTATGATTGTTCTCGTTTTTCAAGGTGCTGTTAGATACACCTACCCGATTTATCCATTGTTTATTATGTTATCTGTATCCAGTGCCATAAGTTTAGTAGAAAGCTTAGGACGAAAATTTGAACTCATCTTAAAAGGCTTGCTTCCTTTGAAGAATATAGCAGTAGGCTTTGTTTTCCTACTCCTGATTAGCAACACAGAACCAGGTAGAGTATTAGATGCATACCGGGATGCAATTACTGCCCGTAACGCCCAGGTAGCTGAATATATTCACGAGCATCGACAACCGGGCGATTTGGTTATCTCTAATGTACCCGCAGTGTACGCAATTACAGGCGGTTTAGATTACTATCTACCACACAGGGTCTCAATCTTTGATGCACTTTATTGGCATGAAGGAAGGGTAATTGACCGTTGGGCTGGTGGTGTATTTCTCAGTAATCTGGACCAGATGAGTCATGTTCTAGAGAAGGCTAAGCGTGTATGGATTCATTTGCGTGACACTCAGCCGCCGCGGGATCCTAAACTTGCTGAGTTTTACAATTATTTTCAAGCTTTGGGGCAACCAGCTCTAGAGACTTTTGGGGTTCGCCTACGTCTATGGCAACGCGAAGATGGGCTATTTCCCCATGTGCCTAACCAAGGCAAAGACATTGGGGTTTACTGACAAGTATAAAAAGCCATTCTGAACGCCAGTTGCGTAGGCGCTGTCTCACTGCCCACGCAACTGGCTCCTCCTAACGCCTGAATTCTGTTCTGAGTCATTCCAATGAAATTAAAACCAATATTAGTTCTCAAAACAATCGTTAGTTTAGGGCTTCTTGCCTTAGTATTCACTCGTATAGACCTGAATCAAGCTTGGACTCGGTTTCAATATCTTTCTTGGCCCTTTGTAGCCTTTGCTCTCCTCTACTACACAGGCTGTCAATGGTTGAGTTGCTGGCGATGGCAGATAGTTCTGCGCTCTTATGGTTATCTAATCCCAATTAGTAATCTGCTCAGTGATTATTTCGCCGGAATGTTTGTCAGCATCTTTCTTCCAGGCTCTATTGGTGGAGACGTTTATCGGGTTTATCGAGTTAATCAGACAATAAAAGACCCAGAAGTATCACTCGCATCTGTATTTCTAGAACGATTTGCAGGTCTTGCCGCCGTATTTGCTCTAGCTTTGTTGGGACTGCCACCTGCTTTTAGAATAGTAGGGCGTTGGGACATCATCCTTCTATTTATAGTTTGTGTAGGACTAATATCAGGAGGATTTCTGCTAATAGTCAGTCCCAGGCTACTAATTTGGGCAGAGCCATGGTTGGAGAAACTGCGCCTTGGTGGATTGGCAGTCCGGCTTGCCAAGATCCAAATTATCTTGAGAAAATTCCTTCAGCATCGCCGAGCCCTGGCTTTAGCAATGGGAATTTCACTAATAATCCAGCTAGCTATAATTTATTACCAATATCTATTAGCCCAACAACTTAAAATTCCAATTACCTATTTGGAACTTTTAGTTTTTACCCCAATTTCAATAGTTGTTACTCTTCTGCCTATATCTTTGGGGGGGCTAGGTGTACAAGAGGGGTTATGGGCCTATCTGTTTAATCGAATTGGTCTTACTGCGGACCAGGCTGTTCTGCTATCTCTCACATTTACGATATTGGGTTGGCTTTTGAGTTTACCTGGAGCTGTAATTCTACTATTAGATTCTGCCGGATTTCAACAGTTTAGGCAGGGAAAAACTAATTAAGAATACTATAGCAATTTTGTTTATTTGTTAACAGTATCTCTAAATAAACGAACCGCCAAGACGCAAAGGAGGACACTTGCGTGGGCGGGTTTCCCGACTTGAGCAAAGTGTCCGTGACGCTAAGGAATTTCATGACTCATTTAGGATTGCTATATTGCCTATTTAATGGGAGTTACTAATGAGAAAAAACCGGTTAAAGTATAAGTACGTACTACTTTTTATAGTAGCGTTGCTTTCTACGTGGTGCCTATTCTTTAGTATCGCTTCTATTCCTACTGCTTCCCCTATAGCTTTAGCAAAAGCTCCCCAAGCTTCAGAATGGCAAGTCGTATCAGCCTTTGACCTTAATCTACTGCGCCTTTTGGCAAAAGCACATCGCCCTGACCAGGATGGCGCAGTTGGACATAATCAACAGGGGTATATCTCAGTAGCCTTTCAGCGATACTCAAGCGAACCTATTATCTATGGTGTAGAAACTAAGAATGTGCAGTTAATTGAAACTGCCGTTAGGGCTTTTGAGTATGCTTTTGCCCACCAAAACCCAGATGGCAGTTTTCCATACAAACCTCCTCACGCAGTATCCACTCCAACGGCGGCAGACATCGCTAGCCCTGTTGCTGGTCTCTACAGCGACTTTGGACACAGCTTGCTGCTCTTGCAAGACTGTGAATGGTTCCAAAAAAGTGAAGAGACGGCTAATCTGCGAGTACGTCTGAATCAACTGCTCAAGCCAGCCACTACTTCCTTGATCTGGCTTATGGGACAGCAAGCTGCATTGAGGCAATATGATCTCAAAACGACTAATCTCCTCTTTTTAGATGCAGCCGCTTATTATCTTGTAGGTAAAGCTCTAAAACATAGTGATGCTGTCAAGCTAGGAGAAAGTTTTACGCAACTGACGCTGCAACAACAGACGAAAGCTGGCTTTTTCTTGGAAAAGGGAGGTTACGACAGTAGCTATCAGAGTGTTTCCTTGCGGCTAGCTCTCTGGCTTTATACTAACTTACAGTCTGACGCGGTTTCCTTGAAGCGAGACCTATGGATAGCAATAGAGAAGGGGATACGTTGGGAACTAACCCGTATCTTGCCTACTGGCGAAGTTTCAACAGAGGGAAATGCACGAGTATATTCAGGCGGCGAGAAATATTTTAGTAAGGAAAAGGGTGTTGACTATACCCAAATAATTTTGGCCTTGAACTACTACTCTAAGTTGTCAGGTAATCTAGTTGTGCAGAGAGTAGCTGACCAAGTCCTGACCTTTAAACGAGAAGGCGACAGCGGTCTCTCTAAAATTTATTGAGCTGAAAAACAAATAAGATTGCCTGTTGAGGCGGTAAGTGCCTACACTAACACCTGTGTTTAAAGCGATTGTCCAAATTTCAAAGGAGCAAACTTCTGTGAATAATGCACTAGTTTCTGTAATCGTTCCTACTTATAACTCGGCAAGCTATCTAGCGGGCTGCTTGAAATCAATTAAAGAGCAAAGTTATGAAAGAGTCGAGCTTATTGTGGTAGACAATAACTCAAAAGACAACACTAAAGAGCTGGCTAAAAGATATACAGAACAGGTTTACAACTGGGGACCTGAGAGAAGTGCCCAAAGAAATTTCGGAGTTAAGATATCAAAAGGAGATTATGTCCTGATAATTGATAGTGATATGGAAGTGTCAAAAGACGTTGTCAAATCGTGCGTAGAAACTATTTTAGATAGCAAATACGTTAAAGCATTAATCATCCCAGAACAATCATTTGGTCAAGGGTTCTGGACCCAATGTAAGAAGCTTGAACGCTCATTTTACAGCGGAATAGATTGGCAGGAAGCTGCTAGGTTTTTTGAGCGGAAAGTTTTTGAAGATTTAGGCGGTTACGATGAAGAACAGACAGGTAGTGAAGACTATGATCTGCCTGACAGGCTTGAGTATAAGTACGGTAAAAATAGCATAGCAAGAGTAAAGGAGTTGATTTACCATAATGAGCAAAGACTTAGTTTAACTAAAGTTTGTAAAAAGAAAATCTACTATGCTAAGACATTAAAGGCATATCTAAAGAAAGATGCTAATAAAAGTAGGTTTGCTAAACAAACATCGATCGCTTGTAGATATGGAGTGTTTTTTTCGCGCCCAGTTCAGCTTTTTAGAAATCCCATTCTTGGGGTAGGAATGTTATTTATGAAGACGTGTGAGTTTGGAGCTGGAGCAGCAGGTTATTTAGCAGCAAAAATAAAGTGATATCATCTCCGTTTAATTACCCTCAGTTAGACGGTGAGACAGAGAAAGCAGGAGGGTTTCCAACGCCAGTTTTCTACGCCGGGAAACCCGGCTTCGTGAAACTGGCTCCTCCGTAGGGGACTGCGAACCCGAAGGGGGAGTAGGGAATGGGCCCTACCTCCCCACTCCCCGTCTTTAGAGGAGAGAGGGAGAACCGACAATTTTCGGCTTATGATTACCGCGTTCTGCAAGTTTTGGTGGAAATCGCCAGGTTTTTGTAGTCATTAATACACATTAGTTCATGACTTTATCTGACTTTATCTGACTGACAAGACTGGTGTCATGGCCTAACCTCTCTAAATTAAGCACTAGATTATCTAACTTACAGTTCAGTTCTTAGGAGCAACTTCTGCATGCAACCATCGATTCCTTCGCCCCCACCCCCAGATGGCTCCGACTTGGTCACTGCGCTCATTCCTGTGAATGCAGAGGGCAATCTGCAACGACTGCTGCTTGATCTTGAACCAACCTTCCACGATTGCGGTCAGAAGGTACTACCCCATCCCCACCGTCGATGTGTGACTATCTGGAAGACAGCTTTAGCCTATATCAATAGTGAACGGCTCTACTGGGTTCCTACCCCTTGGTATCTGCAACGCTCTAGTCAGAGAAAATTTGGCGCAAGTCTTGTATTTATGTATCAGTTGAGGGTGCGAAATGCGTATGTTTTTATCTAAATCTAACTTTTTCTCACCATAGCTAGGGCATTCTAAAACTATTTAGTGATATAGCGATTTAAGGCGTTGCATAATTGAAGGATGATACCGGGTGAACATAACCATGCAATGCCCCGACTGTAAATCAAGCCACATCCGTAAGAATGGACATCGCAAAGGGAAACAAAATCATATTTGTGCAGATTGTCG
>JAABUQ010006113.1_pt1 | contig 18538 bp, 19 predicted proteins | sample 5560001 | NCBI WGS metagenome assembly JAABUQ01 (sample SAMN10711888, study PRJNA513371) | rock metagenome | isolation source: Antarctica rocks | place: Antarctica: Victoria Land, Finger Mt nord | collected 2015-12-18
TCTCCCCCTCCCCCCCTCTCCCTTCACTTGCGACTTGTTCTCCCCCCTCCCTCCTCTGCACCCGCCGTTCGCGGTTGAAAAAAATTGGGCAACAAGTAATGGTAGGAGACCGCGTGATCGTGGCAGAACCAGATTGGGCTGGTGGTAGAGGTGCGATCGCTCAAGTCTTACCCCGCCAAACCGAACTTAACCGCCCTCCCATCGCCAACACCAATCAAATTCTGCTAGTTTTTGCCTTGGTAGATCCCCCTCTAGATGCTTATCAACTCAGTCGATTTCTAGTTAAAGCTGAATCAACTGACTTAGATATCTGTTTATGTCTAAATAAAAGCGACTTGGCGACACCAGAACAGTTGCAATCAACAGGCGATCGCTTGCAAAGTTGGGGCTACCAACCGTTATTTGTTAGCGTTAAAACTGGTACTGGACTATTTGCACTACGCTCGGCTCTCCAGCAAAAAATTACTGTATTGGCTGGGCTTTCAGGCGTTGGTAAATCTAGCTTAATCAACCAGTTAATTCCTGGTATTAACCTGCGGGTGGGGGAGGTTTCTGGTAAGCTAAACAGGGGTCGCCATACCACTCGCCACATTGAACTATTTGAGCTACCAACTGGTGGGCTGTTAGCAGACACACCTGGGTTTAATCAGCCCGATCTTGAATGTACTGTAGAAGAGCTAGTATATTATTTTCCTGAAGCCCAGCAGCGTTTGGCTGTAGCTAGATGTCAGTTTAATGATTGTTTGCATCGAGACGAGCCTAATTGTGCCGTCCGAGGAGATTGGGAGCGTTACCAACATTACTTAGACTTTCTAGAAGAAGTGAGTGAGTTTCAAGAGCAACTGAACCAAAAAGCCGAGCCAGAATCGAGCCTGAAGGTGATGACAAAAAGTAAGGGGCATCAGTATGAACCCAAGCTGGAAACTAAAAAGTATCGTCGGCTTTCTCGTCGCACCCAACAACAGGGACTTCAAGAGTTGTATCAAGATGCCGAAGAAATGTAAGGGAACTCAATGACAGATCGAGCTATTACAGTGGTGTCGTCACAGCCTAAAAATATTTCCCACTCACATCAAAGGTTTGCGATCGTCAATGGTGACGATTTCGGATTCTCTTCAGGTGTCAATCGCGCTATTATTACGGCTCACGAGCAAGGAGTGTTAACAAGTACTAGTTTGATGGTGACAGGAGAGGCGTTTGATGAGGCAGTCGTGCTAGCACAAGCCCATCCTAAACTAGCCGTCGGGTTACATCTAGTTCTGGGTTGTGGTAAGGCAGTACTGCCACCGTCGCAAATTCCGCACCTAGTTGACTCAACTGGGAACTTTCCCGATCGAGTCCTCCGCAGTGGACTACGTTACCAGTTAAACTCCAAAGCTCGAAGAGAACTATCGCTTGAAATCCGCGCTCAGTTAGAAAAGTTTCGTGACACTGGATTGCCATTATCGCATGTTGACGGGCATTTACACTTGCACATGCACCCAGTAGTATTACGTACTTTAGTTCAACTAGCTCCAGAATTTAATATTAAGACGATTAGGCTGCCTTCTGAAGAACTAAGATTGACACTAGGACTAGATCGTAGCGATCTGTTAACCAAATTAGTTTGGGCTGTTGTATTTGGTGGACTTCGTTACTACGGAGAGCGCTTACTGAAGTCGCATCAAATTAGTTTTGCCGATCGCGTTTATGGTTTGCTTCAAACTGGTCGTATGACGGAGGCGTACTTACTCAATCTGATCCCGCAAATTCAAGCAGATTTAGTGGAAATTTACTCACATCCAGCGATCGCCGTTGCTAAAGAGCCATCGAATGCACCGCTAGGCTTAGGTCAGGCTGAACTTGATGCTTTAATCAGTGACCGAGTACGTCAAATGTTAGTTGCTCATGGTTTTGAGCTGACCAACTACGATCGAGTCAAGAATACGGTGCAGGGTATGGACAGATTAGAATGAATAAACATTACTTAAATCTGAGGACATCATGGCTCCCAAAGTTGAAATCTACACTTGGAGAACCTGCCCGTTTTGTATTCGTGCTAAGGAATTGTTGAAAAAGAAAGGCGTTAATTTTATCGAATACAAGATTGATGGAGACGAGGCGGCACGGACTAAGATGCAAAAGCGATCGCATGGAGGGCGCTCTGTGCCTCAGATTTTTATTAATGATGAACACATTGGTGGCTGTGACGATCTTTATGCTTTAGATGCCCAAGGGAATTTGGACCAACTTTTAGCAGAAAGCTTAGCTAAAGAATGAGCAAGAAGCCCCGCTCTGTAGAGCAAGCGCAGTGATGCTCTCAGAGTCGGGGACGCTAGTTTCTTACGGAGCGGAGCCGGAGCCGCTCCGCCTCCGGGGAAACCCTCCTCAGAACTAGCTCATGAATTGCGAACCGGAACTACGCTTGAAGCCTTGGCTCATGCTAGACTGAATTTGGTAGAAACAGCCCTCCAAATGTGTGTACCATAAGAACCACCGTAGCTTGGGAATTGTTGAACTGCGGGACACGTAGTTGATGCCTGTCGAGCCGACCTGGTTACAGGGGCTGTAAAGCAGGAACTTCTCAAGAGCGATCTGAGAAGCCAGCGCTCTCTCGTAGAGGAGCGTCTGGAACATGTCACGTAGCTGATCGAGCTGCTAAATGCTGCTAAATAAGACAGGTAGCCTACTTGCTCAAGTTAAGACAGGCTACCAAAAATTTAAATCCTCTCAAATCTGGCAACAGGCTTTTTAATCGTCATAAATTAGACATTCGGCAGCACTAGGGTTGTCGTCACAGTATTTCTCTAGAGAGCTTTTTGATTTGGCAGGAGAAGTTCTCTGATGTGCGGCTTCGGCTTGTAGTTCTTCAACCGCATCCCACGCAGCAGCACACTCACTAGAGTCACTACCGCTAAGATCGCAGGCAGCACGAGCTTGTTCGCGCTCTTTCATAATCAATTCATCAATGTTACTATCAGCTTTTTTAATTTCCTGCTGCACTTCGGAGATGTTGCTCGGAACTAAAATGCTCTCTACAGCTTTTTGCATCTCTTGTTCAAGATTAGTCATGATTTTTTCCTCAACCAATACATTTATTATCTTAATATTAAGAAATATTGACAGTCTCCTTCTGGTAGAAAATCTCTCCTCCGATCGTAGAATGGCGATTTCTGGCAACCACAAACGACGAAATTACCCAGAGCGGAAGAATACTTAACCTGCGATACTAAAGGAAAGATTAAAACTACCAACTATCTGGATGCTGTGAGACTAGTCTTCATCATTGACCCAATTCAAAGCCTTGACCCCACGCACGATACTAGCGTGGCACTTATGGAAGCAGCACAAGCTTTGGGACACGAAGTTTGGGTGAGTCAAGCCCACTGGTTAAGTGTAGTAGATGGTAAGGCTTGGGCTATTGTGGAACGAGTGCAGCTTAAGCCAGTCCGGCTAGGAGAGGGACGCTGGGTGGCGGAAATTCCTTGGTACGAGTTGAGCGATCGCACTTTTGAACCACTAGAAGCGATGGCTGCCGTATTTATGCGGACAGATCCGCCAGTTACGGTTTCTTATCTAAATGCCACTTGTATTCTGGACTACATTAACCCAGCTCAAACCTTAGTAATCAACACTCCCCACGGACTGAGAACGGCAAACGAAAAAATGTACGGTCTCCAGTTTACTGAGTTAATGCCAGAAACGATTGTCAGTGCCGACAAGCAGTTTATTCGGCAATTTGTTGAAGCTAAAGGAGAAGCAATTCTCAAACCCTTAGGAAACAAGGCTGGGGAAGGAATTGTATTTTTATCACCAGGCGATCGCAACTTCAACTCGATGGTTGAACTCAGTACCTTTCAAGGTCGAGTGCCAGTTATGGTTCAAACGTACTTGCCTGCAGCGAAAGAAGGGGATAAACGAATTATCTTGCTAAATGGTCAGCCAATCGGAGCGCTAAATCGAATTTCTACAGGCAGCGAATTTCGCAATAATATGGCTGCTGGCGGCACAGTAGCTCGGACCGAAATCACCGAGCGAGAGCAGATAATTTGCTCTCAGATTGCAGCAAAATTGCGTCAAGACGGTCTATTTTTTGTCGGGATCGACGTTATCGGTGGCTACCTCACTGAAATTAACGTCACTAGCCCTACAGGAATTCGAGAAATAGACCGACTAGATGGAACTCGCTTAGGCGAACAGGTAATTGAGTGGGTAGCGCAGAAGAGAGAGGGGGGGAGGGGGTGAGGGGGAGAAAGAATAGATCAAATTTTTCTCTTCTATTGCTGATGACCTAGAAAAAGACAGAAATTAGATAGGCTAATCAATGTTAACTAGAAGTTGGAAGTTGAATGAACAAGCCTGCTTCTAATTCATTTCTCCCCCTCTCCCTCTCTCCCCCTCTCCCCCTCCTCTTACTGGCGTGGATAGCGCCGTCGTTGGAGAAACTCTGGAATATTCAATCCTGGTTTGTCTTTGAATTCAGCTTCTAACGTGGAGGGAGGCATTGGGCGTGATGCCTTGTTCGTTGTCCGTGTTGGTGAAGCTGGCTCACTGGTAAATCCGGTGGCAATAACTGTGATTCTGATTTCACCTTGGATTTTTTCATCGATCACAGCCCCAAAAATGATGTTGGCGTTGGGATCGACGACTTCATAAATTGTTTCTGCTGCTGCATTGACTTCGTGTAACGTGAGATCGTTACCGCCAGTAATGTTAAACACAACACCTCTAGCTCCTTCGATTGACGACTCTAGTAAAGGAGAAGAAATAGCAGCATTAGCAGCTTCTCTCGCTCTTGATTTACCAGAACCTAGACCGATCCCCATCAAAGCTGAACCTGCATCTGCCATCACCGCTCGGACATCAGCAAAGTCAACATTAACTAAACCTGGGATCGTAATAATGTCTGAGATTCCCTGCACACCCTGACGTAGGATGTCATCGGCAAATCGAAAAGCTTCTTGTACTGGTGTTTGTTCGGAAATTACTGCGAGTAGCTTATCATTTGGGATCGCAATCAATGTATCTACACGACTTTGCAAAGATTCAATCCCTTGATCGGCTTGTCCAGTACGCCGTCTACCCTCGAAGATAAATGGGCGCGTTACTACACCCACAGTCAAAGCACCCATTTCTTTGGCTACTTCTGCCACAATTGGTGCCGCACCTGTGCCAGTGCCGCCTCCCATGCCCGCAGTAATAAAAACTAGGTCAGCATTGTCTAGAGCGGCGGTAATTTCGTCGCGCGACTCCTCAGCAGCTTTTTGACCAATGGCGGGGTTACCACCTGCTCCCAACCCCCTTGTCAGTTTTTGACCAATCTGCAAGCGTCTAGGGGCAGCCGCGTGAGTCAGGGCTTGAGCATCAGTGTTGATTGACCAAAACTCAACTCCCGCTACATTACTTGCAATCATGCGATTGACAGCGTTACCACCACCACCGCCCACACCAATTACTTTAATCTTTGCCACTCGACCAGGCACAATGTCATTTTGGTCGTCTGGCTTAGGTAGTTCCTTATCATGATTTCGGTCGAAGTTAAGCCCAGAGGCATTAAAGGGATTGGTAGAATTCATCATCACTGGTAGCCCTGGCTGACCTAAAGGTTGAGAGCTTTGCTTGGCAAGCTCACTTCTATTATTGAGTATCATTTGAATCTGTAATAGTATACCAACAATCTTCTGCGACTTGATTTGACTAAGATATTATCTTTCAAATAACCTGTTACATACTAATTCATTGACTTAATCACAGCATGAATGGTCAAGCGACTTTGTATTCTTTGCAATCGAACTTGGAAGAGTCACCAGTTTCAATCAAGATTGTCCAACATATTAGACGTTATTACTAGCTATTTGTCGATTTTGGGCGATCGCATAGGTTTTCTGAAGCGAGTGATACAGTTAGTTTACCTTTGAAGGCGAATCAATGCTGACGAACTATACCTTTGTTGTCAAGCTTAGTCTGAACCGGTAGCGAATTGGATTTTGCTGGTGTAGTGCTCAACTTCATTTGAATTGAAGGCGACTTAGAGCTTCTAAGATCGATGTAGGCAATCTGACTAATGTCTAATTTTGCAGATATTTTCCGCATTTGAGCCAGTAGATTCATTTGCTGAGTTAACTGAGTACTGTAAGGACCAAGATACACAATTCCTAGCTCCGTTTTTAAAATTAAATTAGCTTGGTCTTGACAATCGATCTCAAAAATTTTAATTGGACTGTGGATCGCTGCTTGATAGAGTTGAGTCCAGTACGAGCGATATTGCGATGGTGAACCAAAGACGATCAGGCGGGGTAATTCTCGGCTGTTAGACAAAGAGGTATAACTCAGAAGCGGCATCCACGCGCCAGTTTCATCCAATAATCCCCTTGACGCTCCGGTTAGACGGGAACTAGCTAGTCTTTGTCTAGAAGCGATTCGGGCATTTGGGATCTCTTGTGGAGATAAGGCATTCTTGCTTAAGGTTAATGCCACTGGGACTCGTTCTTTCACTTGGATAGTTATGCCAGGAGGAAAGAGTTGACGAGTAACTATTGCATCAGCGATCGCCGGTTGCGCTTCTAGTTGGCGAGCGATCGCCGCTGGTTCTATTTTGAGTAATGACTGGGGATAAGATAGCGGTAGAAGTGAACGAATTGCCTTAGCCGAGAGCAAATGATTGCCTAAAACGACGACTTGGTTTGGTTGTCTTAGCACCCAAATTGGTCTTGTCGTTCCCCAAACTAAACCGCCAAAAAGACCGAATAGAACTAACGTCCGCCAAAGCCCCCGAAACAATTTGGTACGTCTATGACGACGCAAGAAGCTTCGTCGCTGGGCTGAGTCTGAGCGACTTGATGGAATGCTGGTCATTCTAACCGTTCACTTGTTTTAAATTAGATTTACTGTACACAATGCTCAGCAACCATTCAACTTAAATGTGATTTATTTGACCCTTCAAAATTAATCATCTGATTCGAGATTGTGGTTAGTACGGTCATCCGGATCTGGTATTGCTACTAATTGTGCTAGGACTGCTTGCAACTGCATCCGTTGAATGTAAGGCCAGCCGCCGTTTGACTCAATATCTTTCAGCAGGGCATAAAGTGCTTGACGGTTGTCGGGCAGAGATGCTTGAAAAAGTCCATCCCGGATTTCTCGATGCAACTGCTCTAATTGCCGCAGTAAAGCTAGTATTGCCAGGTTGTCTCCCTGTTTGCTCAAAGCCAAAGTCCGAACAACAGTGGCAATAGCTTGTAACTCTGACTGCCATTCTGTTTCAAGATTAATACTGCTAGTCATGCCACCTTTAGTAATAAGTTCAGCCAACTCAAATTTACCGGAGATTTCTCGATCGCCGTTCAACTTCTCCCTAAAGGCTACCAACCCGTGTAAAATGATGTCCTGGGCTTTTGGTCGAACCATTATAAAACCCATAAGAAATTAGTTGATTCCTGGCGGTTCAATGGCTCTTTTGGGTAGTGGCAATTGCGGCAGAGTAAATCTCGCTGGGGTCTCCTTAGATTGCGTAACCTCTTCGCTTCTTGGGCAAGTCCAGACTGTAGCTCTCTCGTGATGATTCAATGAAGCCCAATCCGAGCCAGGTTTTCAACTGTACTGGCAGGGATTTTTACAAGTTAGGTATTGAATTTAGACATTGAGGTTGACCATGAGGTATCGTACTTTAATCGTTGCATTTCTAGCATTGTGCTTAGGGGTACTAACTGCTTGTAGTCAAGATCCGACAGCAGGAAGTAGGGATTTACTTACCTACGATCAGATCAGAGGCACTGGCTTGGCTAACAAATGTCCACAAATGGTAGAAACAAGTCGCGGTTCGATCCCGATCGACACTAGCCAGTCTTACGAGATCAAAGAGCTATGCTTGGAGCCGACCACTTTCTTCATTAAGGAAGAACCCGTGAACAAACGGCAAGAAGCAGAATTCGTGGCTGGTAAATTATTGACCCGCTACACTTCTACGATTGACCAGGTACAAGGCGACTTGAAAATTAACCAGGATCGTAGCTTGACTTTTGTGGAAAAAGATGGGCTTGATTTCCAAGCTATTACTGTACAACTGCCTGGTGGTGAGCGAGTGCCTTTCTTGTTCACTGTTAAAGGTCTAGTAGCTCAATCCCAACCAGGCTTGACTAGCATTAACACCTCAACAGATTTTACTGGCGAATTCAAGGTTCCTTCTTACCGGGGTTCTGCCTTCCTCGATCCCAAAGGTCGCGGCGTTACTGCTGGCTATGACAATGCGATCGCACTGCCTGGCCAAGCTGACAGTGAAGAACTTAACCGTGCCAATGTCAAGCAGGCTGAAATCCTCAAAGGTGAAATTTCCTTCCAAGTTGCCAAAGTGGATAACGTTACGGGGGAAATTGCTGGTACTTTCTCAAGCGAACAGCCTTCTGATACTGATTTAGGCTCAGCCGATCCAAAAGAAGTTAGGATTCGTGGTCTATTTTACGCTCGGATTCAACCGTCATCGGTTTGAACGAGTGTAGCCAGTCCAGCTTCCACCTAAACTAAATTATTTAGCTAAAGCTAACTGTGTAAGGGGCATCTCGCCCCTTTTCTGTTTCTTAGTAGAAATACATAACTCAATCCTCACAGACTTTTCATCATAACTAAATATAGATTAAGACTAATTCAGTATAATTTCGGTAGTGTTATTTGTATGAAAGTTAATACTCTAGATAAGTGAGAGGTTGGTAGATAAACAGCAAACAAACTTAGGAAGCAATTGAACTGATGCTAATTTTTGAAACAAGGTTAGTGGAGTTTGCCGCTAACTGACAGGCATCATGCTGGTTTCTGAAGAGCTAGGCTACACTTGCATTTACTAAATCTTTCAAGTGGTACACAGATTTATAAGACTTTTAACTCTAACCGTTGAAGAATAATTATGGTGCTATTATATACTTCTTCTAATACTGATGTGAAGCTGAAGAGTGCATTTTTACTACAAGAATATCAACAATGTCGCTCTGCCGCGATCCGTAATCAATTGGTTGAGCTGAATATGGGACTAGTAAGAAAAGAAGCACACCACTGGCGGGAGCAATGTACTGAAAGCTATGATGACCTCCTCCAAGTAGGCTGTATGGGTTTAATTCAAGCAATTGAACGATTCGATCTGTGTAAAGGCTCTGCCTTCAGTTCATTTGCTATTCCATATATTCGAGGTGAAATTCAACACTATCTCCGCGATAAAGGAGTCACTGTTAGGATTCCTCGACGCTGGCTGGCACTACATCAGCAGGCAATAGGAATTCAAAGGCAATGGCGTGAAAAATATAATCGTCAACCAACTGATGGCGAAATTGCCTTGGCACTGTCAATTCCTCTATCCCAGTGGCAGGAAATCAAACTAGCCTGGACCAACCGCGCTCCTTTGAGTTTAGATATGCCAGTACAGGATGGAGAAGAGGGCGCGACTCCCTTAGGAGAACTAGTTCCAGATAGCCGTTATCGCAGCTTTCAGTTAGCACAAGAAGACGAGATCCGCTTGCAACAAGCTCTAGCCGATCTGGAACGGCGGACTCACGAAGTTTTAGAATTTGTTTTTTTACATAACTTAACGCAAAAAGAGGTAGCAGAACTTCTAGGAATTAGTGTTGTTACGGTTGCTCGTCAAGTCAAAAAGGGGCTAGCCTTGTTAAAGCAATCCATGCTAGGGACAGATGAATAATTCGCCTATCTAAGCTTTGGTTTCACCAGTGCCTTAGTCAAATCTGGGCGATAGCTGTACCGATTGCAATTGATTTCAATCTTTCAGATTAGCTTTGGATCAAACTTGTGGGGAACTGGTAATGAGCCGACTTTCAATGATTTCGTCATGCGCCGGGATGCTAGCTTTAATGACGGCGGGGTGTAGTGGTAGCAAGGTAAGTACTGTTACTACACCATCTGTCTCACCAGAGGTGAAACCACCCGTAGTTCAACCGAAAGCGCCCTCAAATGTAGCTGGGCAAAATGACGCAATTGCTGTTGCTCCTGGCTTAATTCAAGCAACAAATCCCAATGAACGTGCGAAGCAGGTAGTCAAAGGGAAACCAGACCCATTTGCCTTACTACCTGGACAAGCAGTTCCAGTCGTATTTAACGTTCCGACGTTCCAAAGAAATATTAATAGACCGCCACAAAATTTTTCGATTTTACCACCGCTCCAGCCAATAACGCTGCAACCAGGATTGCGACCATCAATACCATCACTGCCGCGACTACCAGCGTTAACACCTATACCACCGAGAAGCATTCCTAATCCATCTAATCCTCTCGTAAATAACCCCTTGCCTCCATCTCTTCCAATTGTTACCGCGCCACCACTACCACAAGCAGACTTAGCAAAGTCTGTCGCGGTTACAGGCGTGGTTCAAGTAGGTGACGAAATTGAGGCAATAGTCAAAGTCCCAAATGAGGCAACAAGCCGCTATGTTAAGGTAGGGCAGCGACTGTCGAATGGGCAAGTGCTAGTGAAACGAATCGAGATGAATCAGGGTTCTAATCCAGTTGTGATTCTTGAGCAATATGGCATTGAAATAGCTAGAGCAGTAGGGGAACAACCAGTTAACCCAGCACCAGCTAAGCCTACAGCCGCGCTTCCAAATAATCAGGATAAGGAAACTAAAGAGGTGTCGGCAATGAGTCAACCCGCAACGACACTTCCGAATACTCCACCACTGGTTACTAATCAATCGTCCACAGGGGAAAATACTGAGCAGTAACAGGGATAGAGGACACAAATGGAGCAAGACGATCGCTTGAAGGATGAAGTTCAGTTTTCTGTGCCTCTAGCAGTGTATCGGGAAATAGCAGCTCATCTACGTCAGGTAGAAGGAGTACAAACAGGTCTTTATCCAGCAAATTCCGATCGGTTTGATTACAATCAAAGTCAGGTGAGAGGCTTATGGATTGAGTACGCCGAAACAACTAGCCCCCAAAGCCGAAAGCGTGTGGAGCAGATTTTGGCGTATTATCAAGAGCGTTACGGTTTCTGTGCCTAAAAGCGCCGACAGAGGCTCAGGCGAAACCAAGTTGGATGAATAATTAATGGGCGAAATTCAAGCTTTACGCGGCACGCGAGACATCCTACCGGAAGAAGTGGGCTACTGGCAGTGGGTAGAGGCAGCAGCGCGGGTGCTTCTGGCAAATGCTGCTTATCAGGAAATTCGGACTCCTACTTTTGAAGCGACAGCCCTGTTTGAGCGCGGCATTGGTGAAGCCACTGATGTAGTTGGTAAAGAAATGTATACCTTCTTAGATCGGGGCGATCGCTCAGTTACCCTGCGACCCGAAGGTACAGCCGGAGTAGTCAGAGCTTTAGTTGAACACGGGATGTACACCCAGGGCGGCGTTCAACGCTTGTGGTACACCGGACCAATGTTCCGCTACGAACGTCCTGGAGCAGGAAGACAACGGCAATTTCACCAACTGGGGGTGGAAGTTATCGGCAGTGCCGCTCCTAGAGCGGATGTAGAGGTAATTGCGATCGCGACCGATATCCTGCAAAATTTAGGGCTAAAAAGTCTGCAACTTTACATCAATTCAGTGGGTAATGTAGCAGATAGGCAAGGTTACAGAGCGGCACTGGTGGAATACCTAACACCTTATCAACAGGAGTTAGACCTAGACTCGCAAGATCGCTTGATCCGTAATCCCTTACGAATTTTAGATAGTAAGGATGAACGGACACAAGAAATTGTCAAAAATGCTCCTAGCATCCTAGATTATCTCGGTTCGGACTCGCAGCATCACTTTCAGCAAGTTCAGCAGTTGTTGAACGATTTGGGAATTACTTACCAACTCAACCCCCGACTAGTCAGGGGTCTAGATTACTACACCAACACAGCGTTTGAAATTCAGTCGGCTGATTTGGGTACTCAGGCAACAGTTTGTGGCGGCGGTCGCTATGATGGGCTAGTTGCTCAACTGGGTGGACCGGATACACCTGCTGTAGGTTGGGCTATTGGTCTAGAGCGCTTAATTATCTTGCTACAACAGTTACAATCGCCCCCAATAGTCGGACTAGATTTTTACTTAGTTTCGCGCGGTGAGGTAGCTGAGGCTCAAGCTTTGAGGTTGGCTCAAAAGCTGCGTCAAGCTGGGTTTAGTGCTGAATTAGATTTAAGTGGTAGTGGTTTTAAGAAACAATTTACTCGTGCCGATCGCAGTGGAGCCGTAGCTTGCTTAATTTTGGGAGATGAGGAGGCAGCTAATCAAACTGTGCAGATCAAGTGGATGATGTCTAAAGAACAGCAGGCGATCGCTCAAGCAGATTTACTACTCATGACGGACGATTTGCGGCGGCAAATAGACATGAAGAAATCTGAAGCTAGCTAATGTTAAAAATCTTGAGAAGTTGAACACTCAAGCCCAATTTGCAGTAGAGTCGTCTTGTGATTAACATCGGAAAACTATGTTTTCAGCTTCATATTTACCATCGCTCCTAGTTCCTTTAGTCGGTCTAGTTTTGCCAGCAGTAGGTATGGCGTTCTTGTTCCTGTACATTGAACGCGAAGATCCATCTGGGATCTAACTACAGCTAGCCTTGACAAAAGAGCGCCGACCTTAATTAAGATCGGCGCTCTTTTTACTTAAATTTGGTAAACAAGCGCTCACTAACACACCTGTTTATCTATCAATTGGTTCAGAGTGCTTACAAAGAAGAACCAAGTCCAGCATAAGCACCGTAGAAGAAAATACCTAGCACAGTAATCAGACCTAGCCCAACGATCGTGGCTACAATCCACAAAGGAATTCTTCCAGTTCCAGACATAGCTTTTCTCTCCTTTCTTAGTTACCAGTCAACTCGGTCAGATCGTGACCATTAAAACTTCGACAAATTCCAGTTAGTTAAAGAAATAACTAGAAAATAGTATACCTAGAACAAAAACAAGTAGTAGTCCTAGAAAAAGTGATGTCCGGTTAAGTTCAACCGGCTGGTTATTCGGATTACGTAGTCTTTCTGGCATCGGTTTTTCCTAACGTTGAATGAACTGCATTGCGGCGATCGCACCCAAAAAGAAAACTGTTGGTACAGCCAATGTATGAACCGCCAACCATCTCACTGTAAAAATCGGATATTGAACTGGCTGGTTGATGTTGTTACTAGTATTTGTCATTTGAAGCTACTTATTGATAAATTGGTCAATTTGTTTTTTCCCTTCAAAGCGGTCTTTGACGATTGGCAATTCTTGCCGTGAGGGTGTGTAATATTCATTCGGTCTAGGTGTCCCAAAGGCATCATAAGCTAGACCTGTCTGCACAAATAACCAACCTGCAATGAACAAAGCCGGAATGGTGATACTGTGGATTACCCAGTAACGAACACTGGTAATAATATCTGAAAATGGACGTTCTCCAGTAGTCCCTGACATTCAATCTCCTCCCTTAACAATTATTGCTTGGTGCTATCATCATTATCCTATGAAACCCCAGCAGATTCACAGAACAGGCACTTTTTGATTAAAAAGGACTTGATATTTGTAATATAAATTTACAAACATCACTTACGCCTTTGCTGCTTCAACTGGTGCTTGATATTTCAGCAAAGTACCTCTCTGCCCAATAATAAATCCTTGTTCTGGCGTAACAAAGACAATTTTGTAGAGGTTAGAAGCTACATCCTCAACTCCACGATCTTTTTCCCAAGTTTTGCCGCCATCCAAACTACGTAGCAAATTACCACTACCGCCACTAATCCAAATCTCATTCGGTGTCCGATAGGCTAAGTCGAGTAAGCCCCAACTAGTAGAAAGCTCTGGATACTGAGCTTTTTCCCACTCGTCAGGATTTTCTGAATTAGAAAACTGCACTTGACCGCCTCGTGCCAGCATCCACAGCCGTCCATCTTGCCCAAAACCCATATTTTGGACTCTTCTGGAGCTGTTGCGATTGCGTGGTTCCCAAGCCTCTTGTCCTGGTTCCCAAGTAGAGTAAAAATTGCCCTTAGCTGAAACGGCAAGATATTTACCATCTGGAGAGCGAGCTATGTTGCGTAACACCCCAACTGCTTCTTGCACCATTGCCTTCCAAGTTAGACCCGCATCTGTTGTCCGGTAGATAGCTCCAACATCAGTAGTCATCTCTGCCGAGTGCGGACCTAATGCTGTAATAGTTTTAGGGTTCCCTGGAAGCTTTTCGCTTAGCGCAATCCGCGACCAAGAACGTCCCGCATCTTCAGTATGTAAAAGAATAGAAGGCTCTCCTGCAATCCACCCCTCAGAGTCGGCAAAGCTTACGGAACTAAAAATGTAATTCTGCTCTCCTAGATCTAGACTTTGGGGTTGCCAGGTCTCACCCCCATCCTTGGTTTCTAGTAGGGTTGAGCTACTGCCAACTAACCAGCCATGTTGGAGGTTGCCAGTAAAGCCAATGTCTTGCAAGTTAGCTGCTGTCGGCACAGTAATAACTTGCCAAGGGTTGTAGCTTAGGGATGCTACTTTGCTACAACTTATACACAATAAAGCGATCGCTAATAGTCCGAATCGTTGCCAAAATTTGAAATGTGAATACATCAGTATCTGTAGCAGACAGAAAGCCTGCGAAGTGAGCCATAGACGGTACTTATTGTAAACCGTAAAGGCTCATAAACAGCAAAAAGCCAAGCCCCAAGGCACCAAAGATTATAATGTTCTTCTGCCCTGGTGTTAGTTTGTTTACACCAAAACCATAACCAAGATTTTCTTTAAAGCCTGATGCTGTGCCTTCAGGACCGATGTTCTGGAACTGAGTAGTTTTAACACCACAAACGGGACAACGCCAAGCGGATGGTAGTTCAGTAAAAGGCGTTCCAGGAGGAATTTGATTTTTATTATCCCCCTTCAGGGGTTCGTAAGTGTAGCCACAAGCGCGGCATTCGTAGCGGTCTAGTGCGGTTTCAACTGCTGGTTCGCTCATAGCTCTACAGGTGGGACTAAGGACAAATCTTAAATATCCATTAAATTATTGCATGAAAGATTAGCGACAAGTGAGTTATCTAGGTACAGTTGCAAGCCGACAGACTTAATTAAACTTGTATGTAGGGCAAAGAAAGCAATCTGCTCAAGTAGGCATCACAGTGCGATCGCTTGGGATAGATAATACCCAAGAGGAGAGTAATTCATTCACCTGTTCTGGAACTTCATCATGCGGACAGTGACCTGCTTTGAGGAAGTATTCTGTAAGTTGGGGAGAGAATTGACGAAACTTTGGCGATCGCGCTCTTGCCTTCACCCAAGGATCAGCTTCTCCCCAAAGTAACAACAACGGACAAGTTAACTGTTTGAGTAGAACATCAACTTTTTCGCCTTGGGGAGTGCTGAACATTGAGGCAAAAACTTCGGCTGCACCAGGATCGCAAGCAGGGCGATAAATCTCTTCGACCAATTGCTCGGTAATTGCACTGTGGTCTAGATAAACTTTTTCTAGAGTTTGCCGAATTACCCACTTTTGCCGCATGTACTGAAATAACAAAAACCGCGCCCAAGATTGCTGAAAAACTAACTGCGCCACTTCGCCAAAAACTTTTTGGAAAGGACTAGGCTGCTGAGGAGGCTGAATTTCAGATTGTAATGAATCAGGCTCAGAAGAACTTGGCTCGTTGAAGGGACCAGCACTATTAAGTAATACTACACCTGCGGCTGCATCCGGGCATTGAGCAGCAACACATAAGCAGGCATAACCACCCAATGAATTACCTACTAATACTGTCGGTTGACCAATGAATTTAGTAATGAAATCGTTGAGCTGATCGCGCCAAAGATCGCCATTGTACTGCCAATTAGGTTTGGCGGAGCGTCCGAACCCCAACAAGTCGATTGCCCAAACTTCAAAGTTATTTTGCAGTTGAGTGATATTTTTCCGCCAGTGATCTGTGGAAGCACCAAATCCATGCACTAGGAGTAAAGGTGGACGTTGGGATGTTCTTTCTCCGGCTCGGACGTAGTAGATTGACTGTCCTCTCCACTGCCAATATCTACCAGGAATTGGAGCTGTAGCCGTTACCGTTACCTGCATACTCAGAACAATGTTAAGTAAAGTTAACAATCTTATTCTAGCTAGTCTTTTTGATTTCTACTTCGCAGGAAGTTTTGAGCCATTTTGGTGTTAGTGATATCAATATCGGTATTCACCACCATGTACTTCGGTGTTCCCGGCTACTAACTCAAGGGGCAAAGCCAGAGGAAATCAATGGAATTACAAAGCAGTACCGTTTTGGACTACCTTTGTACCTGATTGCTGTCGCACTGTCATTTATATCGGCTCCAAGTAGTTAGCTAGTTGCCTTCCTCAAAGCCATATGCTTGCCAATTCTGCAACACTTGCTGCTGCAACTCTGGTGGATATACGCCTGTGAAGCTGCTACGCTTTGGTAATTGTTCGCCCCACTCATCCGGTGGTAAGCAGTTGTAGACAACTTTTGTCGTGTGCATCGACATCTTTTCGTCCTTTCCTAAGAATGCCACAAGTGGGTTAGTGGATTCATCATTGAAAATGACCTCACCTTTACTACCTGGATAGTTGCGCGTGGTAAATGCCCAGACAACTTCTTTGGTGTTAGTGATATCAATATCAGCATTCACCACCATATACTTCGGTGTTCCCATTCCAGCTTTGGTTTGAAACAGGGTAGCGCCGATTTGACGACAGAGTTCCATCGCGCCTAAACCTGGTAGCTGCTTGCGCCAGTCACGTTCCATCGCGATCGCATACAAGTGATTGGCACTCTCAAGTGGACTCCATGCCATTGCTACAGGAAACCCTGCTTGCCGCAACAAATAGACAATCTCTGCGGCATTTGGCACACCCCAGGCTGTATGATTTTCCTCAACGGGTTCACCAGCAACTGAAATTGGTAGGATTGGCTGGTTGCGGTAAGTCATGGCGGTAACACGGTATACAGGCTTCTGCGTTCCCAATCCGCCCCACATATATCCAGCATACTCGCCCATCGGTCCTTCCAGGTCAGTCTCGGTGTTTGAGAGCATACCTTCGATGACAATTTCCGCAGTAGCAGGCACTTGTAAGTCCACCGTTTCGCATTGCACGACTTCGATTGGTTCACCAAAGTAGGCACCAGCATAATCGGCTTCGCTCACGTAGTTAGGTAGTGGCATCCCGCCAACAAATGGTAAAAAAGGCTCAGCACCAAGCACTAGCGCAAATGGCATGGGTTCGCCGCGATCGCTCCAAGTTTGGCGCACCATGCCGATGTGCTGATTCGGAGCAACGATGCCGTTCATCCGGTTTTTGTCAAGCATCATGATTCGGGCAATTGACCAGTTAGTCCATTTCTTATCGGGTGTTTGAGCGACAATGATACCGTATGTGTTAATGTAGCGTCCGCCGTCCCCTTCATGCAGTAGCGGAGTTGGTAAGCGCAGCAAATCGACCTCATCACCTAGTAGGATATTCTCTTTACAAGGACCTGTACTGACAAGTTGTGGTGGAATGAAATCGCGATCGCGTGCCTTAACCAATGCTTCAACGATTTCTTTACCTGTTGCCTGTGGAGGTAGCCCCAGCGATACGGCAATGCGTGACAAATACAACTTCGGCTGACTGCTAATACCAGCAGGCGCACCCAGTACCCGGAAGCCTTTCTCAATTCCTTTAATACTGTTAAATAACGGTGCTGGCGATCCCGTTTCATAACAGCGACGCGAGATTGCACCAATCTCTAGATTCCAATCCACTTCTTTGTTAATTTCTTGCACCTCACCAATTGCTGCCAGGGCATCAACATACTCGCGTAAACTCTTCAAGTGCTGTTTCTTCATCTATTACACAGGTTGACTACTCGGTACAACTAACAATCTGGGAATGATAATATGAGGCGGTTGCTCTATGACAAAACGGACGTAACGAGCAACATCTTCTGGTTGCAGCATCCCGCCAGCAGAAATTGCGTCTTTGCGATCTTCATTCCAGTTATCGTACAATCCAGTATCGACCGTTCCAGGTTCAATACAAGCGATACCAATATTCGTTCCAGCTAACTCCATCCGTAATGAGTCGGTGAATGCCTCAACCGCAAACTTTGTCCCGCTATAAGCACCGTACTGCGCCGATGTTTTTAATCCGGCAATACTGGACAAATTGACCACAAACCCACTACCAACTTGCTTAAAGTGCTTCAGGGCAACATAAGACATGCGGTAAAGCGCTTCCACATTCAAGCGCACCATCTGGCACATCTTTTCAATATCAACCTCTTCAATTTTGCCGACGTTCATCACACCAGCACTGTTGATGACAACATCAACTCGATTGAATGCTTGCAACGCCTTGTCCATCAGTTGAGAAGGCAATTCTGGAGCTGTTACTTCACCAGCAACGGCTTTAGCTTGTTGGAGACTTGACGCAAGCTTGTCGAGCTTATCTGGCGAACGGGCGGTTAAGATGAGTTTCATCCCCGCTTCGTCTAAGCTGTGGGCGATCGCTTTACCAATCCCACCAGACGCTCCGGTAATAATTGCAACTTTACCTTCAAGTTCCATAAGTTTAACCTCTTGTTGTGCTTAAGCAGGAACGGGGTAGGAATTAAGACAAATCAACCCACACAGTCTTAGTCTGGAGATAGAAT
>JAABUQ010006114.1_pt1 | contig 18535 bp, 17 predicted proteins | sample 5560001 | NCBI WGS metagenome assembly JAABUQ01 (sample SAMN10711888, study PRJNA513371) | rock metagenome | isolation source: Antarctica rocks | place: Antarctica: Victoria Land, Finger Mt nord | collected 2015-12-18
CCCACCCCCCCCAACGCCGCCCTCACAAACCTCCTAGGACTCGGCACCATCACCGAACTCCGCCTGATCTTCGACATGTTGGACGTGACGAGGTAGCTCTGCACCAACTCGACAGTGACGCCGTGAGGGGCCAGTTCTCCCGTTAGGGCCGTGCTCCAGGCTTGCAGGAAGGCTTTGCTGCCGCTGTAGGTGGCGAGGAGGGGGGTGGGGACTAGGCCACCGAAGGAGCCCATGGTGAGGATGAGCCCGCGTTTCCGCGCGATCATGCCGGGCGCGACCAGTTGTGTCACGCGCAGGGTCGCGAGGTTGTTGACTGTGATGATGTTGGTGAGTTCCTCGTGGGAGGTCTCCGTGAAGGGCACCGGGATTGAGTGGCTGCTGCCGACGTTGTTGATTAGGATGCCGACGTCAAGGTCTGCGATCAGGGCGGCGAGGGCGGCGTAGTCGGCGTCGCGGTTGGCGGCGAAGTCCATGGAGAGGGTTTTGGTGGGGGTGTTGTGTTTGGCTTTTATCTCTTGGGCTAGGGCGGAGAGTTTGGAATCGGTGCGTGAGACGAGTATGGTGCTGTAGCCGGCGCGCGCGAGCTGGAGGGCGAACTCTTTGCCGATGCCGTCCGAGGCGCCGGTTATGAGGGCCCAGGTTTTAGGGGGAGGGCCGAAGGTGCGGAGCTGGGGTTTGGGGGTCAGATGGGGATTGGAGATTGGGAAGGGGGAGAGGGGAGGCAGAATGGGTGAAGGGGACGTACGGGCTTTCCGGGGAGGACGAAAAGCGAGAGGAGCAGGCGGGTGAATTGGACGAGGAGGTAGAGGAGGTAGAGGAAGCCGGTGAGCGTGAAGAGGGATAGGAGGCCGTAGAAGATTTTGTGGTCGAGAGATTCGGGGGTTTGCTTGGACAGTTTGCCACTGTAGAACCAGACTATATTCTCCCAGGATTGAGCCATCTTGTCTTGAAGGTGAGTTGCCAGGAAAATGGTCTTTATGTATGTGGTCGAGTACCAAAGAGTTTTCATTATGCACGCGAACAATCGCGCTAGGGTATTATACTTTCAGGAACTCGAGTATCATAAAGAGTACCATGTATTCCGGTACCTAGGTATTCATCTATCGATATTGAGTAATTCGCTATCAACATAAGAAATTGAATAGAAACGAAGATATTCTATCTTTTATTATTGAATTACTAGATCAATCATTGATATACAATGTCTTGTGGGAGCTCTTAGTGATATATTTCAAGGGGCAGTGCCTATGTATCCATTTATCAATCAGATGATTTCTATCTGGGTCCAATATCCAGTAGGTATATATTCGCACCATCTATCACCTCCTCTTAATCCAATGCTATAGTTGTATTACCTTCTAGTATTCCAATGCTAACGAAAGCTTCCGAATCGAGGCAAGCAGACGCCCTTCGACGATTAAAAGCAGCGTAAGCGCGAACAATGATGAAAATCACAGCATCCTGTTACCCAATGCGGACGATAGCTTTTTTGAAAATGGAAGCAGGACCCTCAAGCCATATACAGTAGCCCAAAGCCAAAAGCGACACAAGTCGCGATACCAACCATCAACCCAGGGCTGGCGGATCCAGCGCCTCCAGTAAATGGCACCGGGGTCGCACCTATCACGCTGCCCGTCCCCTGGCTCGAGGCACCTCCCGTGGCAGTCGGCGCGGCACTTGCAGTGGATGTCGCGGCAGACGTGTTCTGCGAGAGAAAATAATTCGCTCCCGCCAAAGGCCCGATTCCCTGCTCATTCGCCACACGACTAACACTGAAGCTCAAACGGTTCATCCCCATCTTCCCATTCACGAGCGCCGTACTGAATGGATTTCCAGCTGACGGAGGCGCAAAGCTTGCCCCTTGCTCGAAGAGGTAAAAGACGTATGTATGAAACCCATCGCCCGGTGGTGGTGCAGGGCCTCTGTAGAATGCTATGGGCTCGGTCGTGTTCAGGAGGGTGCCATTGGCGCTAAAGGTGATGCCGGGTTGCCAGTAGTGCAGATAGGTAGTGCGACCAGCGCTGATACCGGGAGCGAGGGGGACTTGGACGCCCGGGGTGAGCATGGAGGTATTGATAGGGGCTTCGTTGATGGAGAGATCGACGAGAAGGAGGGAGTAAGTCTGGTTAGGGACGGTGGAGATGTGGGAGAAGGTTGGAATTGTAGATGTTACTGTGATAGACTGTTAACGGAGTTTTTGTGGGCGTCAATGGAGCGAGTAATCACAAGGTATAGATAGCTCAATGCCTGGGGAAACCCCAGTAGAGCCATAGGTAACAGCGAGGCTGCTATCCCTTGCCGGCGAGGTCCCTGGAGGTGTTTGGCAGAGTACGGATGGAGCTATGATGCTCGCGACAACGAGGATCAAGGTGGAAAATCGCATAGTAACAATATATTTATGTTCTTTTGTTAGCAAATAAGTAGTGAGCTGCAAGACACTGAGTAAGACTGGAATATTTCTTCCTGGCCAGACACCGATGTTATATACACATAACACAGCCACCCAGGTCGGTACTCGGCTTCACGATCCTTGTGGCTTTAGGGGTACTAAATACATGCCGGTGAAGCCGATTTCCGTGGATCGAAATCTAGACAGCCTTTGCGATTTCGAAATACCGCGATCGCGGCTGAATTTGTTGCCGCCTCGGTGGATGATGTCGATGAGCTGAAGAGACTTTGTTAATGAAGTGGACGGATCTTAACGTCATAGACAGTGCTAAGTCCGTTATCACCGTCGATAATTTTGGCAACCTTTGTTGCTAACTTTGACTATAGGTTGTTTGCAGTATGGTTTATTACTTGTATTAGGTTCGATTCCTAATGGCGCTGGTACCATGGGGTGGCGGGTTTTAGTCCCATTTCTTAGGTAAGGTACTCAAGAGGTGTTCCTGGCAGGGTACTACTAATTGCCTCTATTTGGAAAGACTTCGCTCGGGCTTAGGCCCCTGGAGGATGGATTTAGGAGAAGAGGAGTGTGATTTCAATGTCAACTTCACCAAATTCAAAAAGTAAAATCAACGTCACGTTGGAACCGCCAAAGTCACCAAATGATTGACCAACATAAAATATTCGCAAATCTTTGCTACTGTTAGCCCTGGAACTAAGGTGATACTAATTACCACTATACGTAGCTCTCTCGGCAAAAAGTCATCCTTTGGATTAATGATCTGCCTATACTACTGAACTGCTGGTTCGGCAGGGCCTATTTCAACCTTCCCTAGCCGGAAAGCACAAAGAATCTAGGTACACTCATTCTGTTGCCGAAGTATTTGGACAACATTCATTTCGGTACCATGCTGTTGGGCTTAAGTTAAGGTGTCCGTATTGCACGAGATGATCTGCCAAGGGCATTAATGACGTCCGCGCCTCTTTAATCACATGGTTTGCAATTTCCAGAGAGAAGTGACTTACTATATCGTAAGCGCCTGCTGTTGTCGGCTCCCATGCTGAATATTGGAGGTTTTTGAGGCCGACGAAATTTGCTGCTTGCCCTCCTCCGAAAACCGCCCAAAGCGACGTGATGGGTTCTTCGGCAAACATATAATTGAAGAATGCGAGGGCTGCCGAAGTGGGCGTGTACAAGTCCTTCGAAGCTTCCTCTGCCAATGGTATTGCCAGACCCATCTCCTGTAGAATGAAAGCTTTGGTAGAGCCTGAGCATGTTGAGTCGAGGAAGTGAAGCCCCGGCGCGGTGATGGAATGCACCTGGAAGGCAATACCGATAACAATCGGTATATGAAATGTGAACCTCATTGAGAAACAGAGTTGAGTAGACAAAGATGCAACATAGTCGGCTTCATTAAGCTGTATTCTGGAAGAATTCTAAAAGTTGAGACGATGCTGCTGATTTGGGTTTACTTAAGCATTCAGAATGGCAGGCTAAGAGCCAGCTCCAGAACTTCTTGAAAGTGAGATCTGAAATCACGAGCGGACAGAAGCCAACCTACAGGGGCTTGGATGATATAGCTAATTTACTGAGGCAAAGGCATGGTGTTTTGCTAGCAAAGCTTGAGGTGGCCGGGTGATTGGGCCTAGTATTGTTAATTTCAATATAGAAAGTGATCTCGCGTTGTTAGTGGCTTGAAATATTGGCATGTTGTATCCAGCGATTGTTGGATCTGCTACATTGATAGAATTCCATTGGATGACGAGTTGCACGGAGAAGTTGATGTGGCAGAAGACGCCACGATCCGTAATCTTGGTATCACGTACATAGCAAATCAAAATTACGGTAGCTTGTTGTTTTTGGGGGCCAAAAATACCTTATGTACTCGCCTCGTGGATTTGCTCCAAAGGAACCTTACCTTCCATAACACCTGTTTGTACGGATTAACACATCGAACATATCTTATCTCCAATATTATACTCTTGAAAGTTCAACCCTGATCCTAATCCTGTCTCTGGCAGACACTTTGTCTTTGTGGAGTCTCCGATCGGACAGCGAGCCTCCTCCAAGATTGATTGTTTAGTGTTCTTAGAACGCATGCCTTCACCTTCCTTGCCTTCGTGAGCCTCCAATATCTGTCTCAATCGGTTTCATTTTAGACAATTGGGGTCATATATGGTTACTCTTGCATGCTTGGCCACTCGCGTTCTTATCTCGTACAGGAAGACTTCGCGAAATGGTTCTCTCCTTTCAATGTGCTGTCCCACTTAACGCCGTTTCATGTTTCCTAGATCCAATTAGGGTTTTTATGGATTTGGGTTCTCTAGTGATAGATATCAGGACTAGAAAGGGGTAGAGCGAATCTGGAGGTAGTATGGAAACTGTTCCTTGTTCGTCTACATTCACAACAAAAAACCTTGGGATCTAGCACTCTCTGCCCATCCAGCATACAGTCCTGTACTTGCTTATTCCCGTCTCTCCCACTCAGTCCTCCCAAATACACCGCTTTATCAAGCCCATCATGCGTATCCATACAGTCCTATGCATGTCGGGTACCCTAGGCACTGCGCTTGGAGCAACGATATCCCAACGCACATCCCAGCCGACTACAGCCTCAACCTCCGGGTGAGTGGGAGCACAAGTCGTGCCATAGAGTTGAACGAGAGCTGACGAACACACCAGTGCTCACATTGCCCTCTCAACTGCCGCAGATACAGATGTCACCATCACAGTACCCCTATACTTAGCAACCTTTATGACGCCGCACCTGAACGAAGGACAAGACTGCAGCACCCTTCCGAACGGCAACAGCAAACGAGGTATCAGCGTATCGGCCGACGTGGCCTGCACAGTCCGGAACGGGGAATCGGTTCTGAAAGCTGCGACTCAAGGAAGCGCGATTTGGAACGAGCTCATATTACCTCGAACCAGCTGTCCCAATCTCGTCGGTGAATACCTCACGGCAAGGAATCAACTCATCCAGTTTGCACAGACGTTGGCGCAGTGGCAGACACAGTACACAACGGCTCTGGGAGTGGCATTCGCCGCTACCATTGTGCTCGGGGTGGCGATACAAGTCTGGAATAACGCTAGGGAGACTATCACGACAACTCTCATCCCATTCTCTTGGACCAACCCTACACAATCGTCCGCCATTTCATCAGCGCGTACATGATCGACCGGCTGTCCCAGCGAGACAGTGTCCGCAACATCCGTCATAAGTTGCCCGAAAACGCTCAAACACCACTGCATGTGCTCACGCACTGCATAGCCTGTGTGCTGCGCAACGCCCGGATGTAACGGCAACGGCAGGAACTAGAACGGAGAGGATGTGTGCTAGGTGTATGTTTCGTTTGTGCAGTGAATTTGTGTATAAAAAGACTGTTGAAAAGGGAAGTACCCCTATCGATAGATGATGACTAGGATTGACTTTTTGTTTCGCAGATTCCGAAAGACGATTTTAGAGGACTAGATGTTCACTTTAAATATCTCGATGTTTTCGTCTTTCCATTATTGAGTCAACACGCGAGGACGAACATGTTTAAATAGCGTGTAAAACCCGTACAGCCATCTCTAATCAACAGAATGCGAATCCAGATATTAAAAGTACAGTGCTTGAAACATTTCACACATTTCACAAAATGCGCACAGAGCAATATGGAACATTGAGAAGCCCGAGTGTGAGCCCAGAGTCCACGAATGTCAATGTTGGTGGCTGCCACCCTAGAAATAGAACCTCGCAGCAAGACAAGGGGTGCATTGCATGAAGAGAGCTAGACTTGGGTGGGAGGTTGGTCACGTGCCTCTATATTTTACAAAGTCGCCTTTTTGAAAATCATGCTCGACTAAAATGTTCTTCGTAGTTGTGTTCGTATTTTTTCCGTTTGTGTACAATTTTGGCCGGTCTTTCTCAAGGTATCAACAATATCGAACGAGTTTAATAGACATAGCATTAAAGCGCATAAGCTTGACAAGCTACAGCCTTTCTGGTGCAAGATGCTATCTGGAACTCCGTAGTTCCCAATGTTCCAGCACTACGCAAAGGGAGAACAGGAAGCTTGGTTGATGACAGTAGTAGTGTAAAAAGGCCTCTGGTCTTATAGATGCACTCCATGTAGGCGGTGTTCAGCAACGGAAAGCCCCTAGAGTATGCCTTCTGTTGCGCAGCAGGTACGTTGGGAGTAGATCAGTATAGTAGAAATTGAATAAGAAAAGGGGGGGCCTGGGATCACGCCTTTCCCAACAATCGTTTCTTTTTACAAACGAAATGGTGACAGATCCAAACCCATTGGCTTCGGTGGGCGCGAATAGAGAACATGATGTTGCTTGTTTGGCACCTACCTGAGGGCTCACGCCTGCCCTCTGCAAAACCTACCGTCGTCCCGTCGAGACCTTGGACCTTCCGTAGCAGCGACTTCCTCAAGGGCTTGGTTTACTCCTCATAGCAACACGTAGCTTTTAAGGAAACTTCTCTCCCAGATTTCTCTCTCTCCTCTTCATCATGCCTCTCCATTATCCATCTTGTCCAGACACCGACACCATCCATGGCAGCATCTCGTTTTCATGCATCTCATTGGGATCTTGTCTTCGGTTGTCACTGCACACTCATCAGACACGCTGATATCATCTCTGACATGGCTGCTCTGCCCTCTTCTTCACGCTTACTCGCTGCCTTCATCTTTGACATCCCGATATCCGTCATGACTGCACACAAGTATCTCAATCTGCGGAGTTCGTTGGCGTAGCTGTACTACCCTCCCTCCCTCCATCCATCCACTGCTGTTTCGCTGCCTTGGGCTCACAGCCTTCGCTGTCCTGGAGGAAAGAAAGTGATGGTGTGTGACAGCTCGTGTTGTGTTTGAGCTCAGACACGTGCTGACTATCCGTGCCTGGCAGAGATCCCCCACTACGAAGTGCAGAAAGATCTCGTCGGCATCAAGAGGAGGAGTAGCAAGCACAACATCGTCATCGTTCAAGACACCACTGCCATTCAAGATCCTTGAAAAAACCAGCGTTGGACATGCCAAGCGGCTTCATGCAAAGTGCTTGCTGCCCGTATAGTCTATAGAAGGCCGGTGATGATTTGATTCCTTCCACTGAGATACGTCGATGACGTGAAGCAATTGTGTATGAGGCAATGTCAGCTTTGCTGACACCTTTGATTCTTGATAGCAGATCTTTGATTCCTGGCCGCCGTACTCAACAAATTCTATCTTGCCGTCCCCAATAAAGGCTAGTAATTATTTCAATCGAAGGATCACCGAGATTCGTCATTGACGTGACCCGATTATGTATGAGGCAATGTCAGCTTTGCTGACACCTTTTTTCCCTTGACAGAAGATCTTTAATACCCAGTACCCGTGCTCGAAAAATTCTATCATGTGTACCTTTCCCGAGTGGTGCTCCACTTAACAGAGTACCTCAAACCCAATTTTTCCGACGCCATGCGCAAAATGCAGAAAAGAGTATGTACCCTACATGTATCCTTGCTGGCCGAGACTGATTTCCGACTTTCTAGCAGCATGATGCATGCATGGAGCTCTCTGGTTGCTACTGGCCACCGTTGCTCTGATGGATGGTAGAAGAGTGCAGTCTATAGGCGCATGCGGGGGTACCATAGCAAGATTACTGTTTTAGCCATATATACTCAGTCACAATTCTATGCAGTGCTCTTTGAAGCCTGCATACCCTTCTTGACGCCTTCCTTAGGCAAGGTAATCTAAGTTGTAAGTACCCAGTCCGTTCACAGTGCTCTTGGTATAGATCTCATTTGCATCTGCTCACTTCTTACCCCTCATGGATGTATGCTTCAGGGCGTGAGTCAAGAGGCCACAACGTATTGTTGGCGGTCACACCTAGAGATGGAATCTCGTAGCAAGATTGGGAGCATATCACATAAGGAGGATTCGAACGAAGAAAGTCATTGACTCTCCCGCTTCTCTACTTACATTGCCGCCTTGCTGAGGATCGTGTCCATTTGAGATTCATGGCCACTTGAAATTGACGTTCACTTGAAATATCGTTGATGTTTTTTCGTCCCTGTATTGTTGTAAATATTTTATACGACTGGGCTCACTAGTGGCCTGCGAGCCAGCCCGGGCCGAGGGTCGATCTCACGCGCTTGCGTACTTTTTACTCAAGCTAGGTGAGTTGGAAGTTTTGAATAACTCAGGAGAGCATACTTTGAACCTCTGTTTTTGACCCGAATCTGTAGATACCTTACCTTATGGAATCACTTTTCCAGATCATATGTCACTGTAATCGACGTGTAAACTTAAACCGCCTCCTCGAATGAACGTACCAAGACAACCCAAACTACCTCAAGAAGCCAATCTCCCATTCACGTAGGCGGTGCCGAATCCTTCTGTTTGTGAAGACTTTGCCTCACCATTGCAGCACAGAGTTTTTTACAGCAATTTCGTCAAAGCCTAGTCTCTATACAGAAAACTGTTTCGCCCGCCGAGCCCAATCTTCACAACAAATCTGCAAGTGAGGCACGCAAAAGCAACACCCCCTCCTCCGTTCACAACCTCCCTCAGCCATCCTCCCGCGTAGTGACCCAGCCACCATGCTCGCCTACCTCCCCCAATCCCCCGGCTACCTCCCCTACTGGCTCCTCTTCGTTCGCACCCCCCTCCCCCCTCCCCATCCCCCTACTACTAAACTCCCCAAATAGGTCTCCATCCTCTCCATAGGCAACAGCATCCAAGCCTACCTAACCCTACACTACACAACCCAAGTCTACGCCCTCGCCCCATCATCCTCCACCACCACCACCACCACTACCAACCCTCCCCCAACATCATCCACCATCCAAGTAACCCCCCTCCAATCCCGCACCTTCGGCACGTGGACCTTCCTCGCTGCCATCGTAAGGATCTACGCTGCGTATAACATTCAGGATAAGAGGATTTATGAGTTGGCGCTGTGGACGTATGGGATTGCGTGGGCGCATTTTGTGAGTGAGTGGGCTGTGTTTGGGACGGCGAGGTGGGGGAGGGGTTTTGCTGGGCCGGCGGTTGTGGCGACGGGGAGTTTGCTGTGGATGCTGGGGACGTGGGGGGCGTATGTGCGGTAGGAGGGGGAGTGTGGGTATGGTTGTAGGAGGGAGAGGAGGGGGGAGGGAGAATGCGTGGAGCGTGGGAGGTTTAGGTGCATGGTATGTGTGCTGTGGGAACCGATATACGTACCCGAGACTGAGTATCGATCGCACCGTACTTTGCGACTATGGTTACTTGCTGGGACTCCTGGCTAAGGAAATGATGCGATTCGCAGGGTCTCTTCGCGTTCCCCCTACCCTCCACCTAACTCGCCTCAATTCCACCCTTCGACTCCTCCAGGATCCTCAATTCCCACCCCCCTCGGTGAATTCATACCTCAAATCTACCCACTCCCCACCCCCAAACTGCACCTTACTCATCCCCGTCTCCTCAAATCCCAGCCCCTTATATAACGCCACCATCCCTTTCCTGGCGATCAAGCCAATCCGGTCCGCGATACCACTCCCCTCCATCCTCTGCTGGAAACTCTTCATCAAAATCTTGCCCAATCCTTTCTTCTGATACTCGGGCAGTACACCCAGGGTGTGTATGCATATCGTCCGGCCTGCCTCCTGGTGCCCTTGCGGCTCATCTCCTGCCTCTCTCACGCCATCTGGGCCGACGACGCTTAAGCCGGAGTGTTGGGGGGGAATGGCCATGCTTCCGTCGGTGACGTAGGGGGTGGTTGTTTTGGTGCAGCAGATCATGGCGATGAGGACTTGTTTATTTTGGGCGTGCGGGGGTGGGAGATAGTGGGCTGTGGGGTAGGTGGGTAAAGAGTGGGAGGGGGAGGCGGGGAAGGAGGGTATCGTGGTAAAGATTCCTAAGGTTAGTTCGGGGCAGGTGGAGAGGCGGTAGTGGAACTAATAATGGGATAGGAGTTTAGCAGAGCGTAGATTTTGGTGAGAAAAGAGGGGAAGTGCAAATCATATGAAGGGAGAGGGTGGGGACGGGTGGGACGAAATATCTCACCTTTTCTCGAGAGCAGCGCTCGTGTTCTGGGAAGACGGCATTCTCTAATGCTACACAGCTTTTCAAGTCGGATATTGAAAGGGTCTGCACGTAAGGGTGTATGTCATTCAATTGGTTCGTTCTCGCTCTGCTGTCTCGGAGGTATTGCAGGCTTGTGAATCTGGGTTCCTCGCGGTGAATGGTGAATTCGTTGTATCCATCGGTACCAGTGGCGGTGGAGTCTTCGGAGTGATCGTTCTTGGGCGTCTGTGATTCAGGGCTGGCCACCACGGGTGGATCTCCTCGCGCTTCTCGTTCTTCTCGTTCTTCTCGATCTTCTCGTTCTTCGGAGGAGAAGAGATCGTGGGGCATTGTTGCAGTATGAAGGAGAAAGTGGTGCTGACATGACTATTGACTGGCGTTGGATGTTGATTGATAAACTAAGAAGGTGCAGGTTTAGACTGAGACTCGCTGCAAGGCCAGGGATTTGATCGCGTGACACACGTCATATTGCTTGCGATGAGAAAGCGCCGAAATGCACCATCCCAGCAAATGGGGACTTCAGTTCGTGCCTCATACGTACTGTGTGCTTCATGCTCCATCTTCTACCATCTCATCCATATAACATCTCCAAGTTCGAGTATATGGGCGCAAATGGTATGAGAAGGGTTCGTCGTCGTCGGCTGCAATGATGATGGGGCATTGTCCCGCTGTGCCCTCCAAGCGATGATATGTTTGTGCCATAGCCACATCCCAACATTTCATCTATCTTCCATAAGGACCACTCCTCCTGTACTTCCAGACCATCTGTTCCTCTCCCATTACTGTGGCACATTCATGGTATCACGAAGCTCTTGATTACTAATCCCTTCTTTTTCCATCTGCTTCTATAGCAAGTCTAAATCGCCTCTTCTTGCAACGCTTTCTCAACATAATTCCCTTTGAAATGTGAATTTGTTGTCAAATATCGTCTTCTTCTGCCCTCATACGAGAGAATTATCCAAGCAGTGTTGTGACACTTTGTATGCTCCCCCTGAATTCATTTGACCCACACATCACCCCTCTTCCCCGGCTTGAAGCAATCTCTGGCTTGGTACCGCTCACAATGTAAGCTACCTTACCTCTCTTGGCTTCACAGCTACTAACACCGCTCTCCAAACTAGGCAGATCACCGTGGCGATCAATGCTCCTTTACAACCCGGCCAAGAAGATATCCTCTTCCTCGAGGTAGCTGAAGATACAACTGTCGCCTCGCTCAAGAACAACATCGAATTTCAAGCGGGCTATCCCATCGCGAAGCAAGTCCTGTTCTACAACAATGCACCACTTGCCGACGATACCAAGACGATGCAACAGTGTCAAATCGCACCCGACTCTATGTTGGGCTTGCGAATTAAATCCACACAAACGGCATCTGCTGGATCAAGCATATCTACCCGGCCCCAAACTGGTCAAACCCAAGGATCACGGGAGACTAGACAGGATGTGGATGACCCAGAGAGGCTACGTTTGCAGACACTAGCCAATCCAGGGAGTTTGGCTCAATTAAGCTACCAAAGCCCGGAGCTTGCCAACGCTGTACGAGATCCGGCTCAATGGCGAGAGGTTTACTTGCGATTTCAACGAGACATAAGAGATAGAGAGGCCGAAAAACAGCGAGAAATTGCAGCGCTTGAAGCTGATCCATTCAACGTTGAGGCCCAGAGGAGAATGGAAGAGTTGATTCGGCTGGAGAACGTGGAGAAGAACTTTCAAGATACACAGGAGTATCATCCGGAAGGTAAATTTTCACCTCGCATTCCGACGCTTTTGGCAGGCCACCACTAATGTTGCGTTTAGCGTTTGGCCGAGTTCACATGCTGTATATCGACGTTGAAGTGAATGGCAACAAGGTCAAAGCATTCGTCGACTCGGGTGCTCAAGCAACCATCATGTCCCCGAACTGTGCAGAAAATTGCGGCATCATGCGCCTCCTAGACAAACGATTTGCTGGAATGGCTCGCGGAGTTGGTACAGCTAAGATATTGGGTAAAGTGCACTCTGCTCAAATAAAGATTGGGAGTTCCTTTCTTCCCTGCGCCTTCACCGTAATGGAGGGGAAAGATGTGGACCTCCTACTTGGACTGGACATGTTGAAGAGGTACCAAGCTAGCATAGATTTGCAAAAAGGGGCACTCATCATTCAAGGCGACGAGGTGCCTTTTCTCGGCGAAGCGGATCTCCCCAAGAACAATTTGGAGGAGGAGCCTACGGTCGATGGCCCGTCTGGTACGAAGATCGGAGGCATCTCTGGTGTGGTCACGCAGCCAGGCACTGGCAAAACCCCTGGAGGCTCCGCATCCCAACAAGTTCCAACCGCCTCGCAGCAGCCCTTGTCAACGACGGGTCCAGCATCTTTCCCGCCCGAAGATATCACGAAACTCACGGACATGGGCTTTTCTCGTGAAGAGGCAATTCAGGCGCTATCGATTTCAGGAGGCGACGTTGATGCTGCTGCAGGGATGCTTTTGTGAGGGGAGCATGATCTACATTTTTAGAGTCAGAAACAATGTCTCATAAATAGGTAAGACGAAACAACACATTCCTATCTTATGCGACATCGCTTTGGCACCCCACGCACCCGGCTATGCGCGTAGCGACGTTTGGGCTTGATCGTCGCCTCTATCCCCTCTTTCAAGCTGCAGAATCCTTCGCGATGCGTCTACAAATTTCGCAATATCCCTCCAGGCTTGCTTTCTTTTGTTTGAAGGCGACAGGCATCACAAATGAACTCGCTCATCATGCAGGGAATCACTCGCTTCTCGACGGCTCTCTTCATCACTACTGTCTCGAGCTTGTATATTCGATCCTGCCACCTTCCCAACACTTTGGACGCGGTCCCTCTCAATCCAAACAACGCAGCCCGTTGTTATCCCATGCCCACCGCACACATCGAACGTCAACCGGAACCCATAGACATTGGATCTGTTTTGTCACTCATTCACAACAAGTTTCCGGATCCGACAACACCTATTAGCATCGGTCCTAATGAGCCTGTCTCCTTGAAGGTCCCCGAAGCGTGGGAAAGGTTCACCGCGGCAGCGATACTGACTATGGAAGACGGCGACTTCGATAAGGTCGATAAGGAATCATATCATGGCGTGGAGGTAGCCGCCCGAAAGATTTTTAATAAATGTATACTACGTATCCGGGAGCCTCCTATTTATTGGGGAGGAGAGGTTACTTTGGGGGAGGGGGGATTCCTGAAGCTTGTACTGAAGGGAACAGGTTGGTAGTAAGGTCCAAACCGTGAAGTTGGATGAACAAGTCTTCCTACATGTAGATACTGCTCATACCGCTCGTTAGAGATTTTGAAAATGGCAGGAATATATTCAGCTTCGAAAATATCCCACAGAATGATTTTTCCCCGGGGGTATCTAATCACTCCGTCATCATTACCACACCGCCGTTCGCTTTACATCTTGAATGAGTCAAATGAACTACTGGAAGCCAACATGAGATCTTGCCCTCTCTCATTAATCTCTAAATAATTGATCCTTTCTCCTATGGTCTTGTCTTTTGGGTCCAGCTTTCTCCAGAAACCCTCCATTACGCCCCCAACGCCAACGCCCCTCTCCTGCCCTCCCTCCAACTTCCTTCCCCTCCATTCTGGGGAGAATCTAGAGATACAAAAAGTAAAAAGTGAATTTTGAAGAAATCATTGTGGTGCATGTCGCGACAGCAGGCAGATAGGTGGGCCCGGAAAAGATATTTTGGATAGCAGGGTCTGGGACAGTGGGTAAAAAAAAGAACGCCCGATCTGGAGGCCTCAGTCTTTTGGACATTCCTTTCTATGCTGATACGTTCAGGCAAATTTGGTGAGTGGCCTCCTTATAAGTGGATGCCTTGGGCCCTCATGCTGGCTCAAGATGTATGCCTCAATTCTGGCATAAGTAAATGGGCCACGCTGTTCCTTTCGTGTTTCCGTCCACCGTCGTTCAAAGCCCACAAAGCCCACTGCTAATTATATCGGCTTCATTCTCCATAGTCATTTACCATGCATATCAAAGACAAGCTGGCCGAAGCCCAGCGAACAGGTCAGCCAGTATTCTCCTTCGAGTTCTTCCCCCCCAAAACCACTCAAGGAGTACAAAACCTTTACGATCGTATGGACCGTATGCATGACCTCGGTCCGGCTTTCATCGATATTACCTGGGGCGCTGGAGGCAGCAGATCGCAGCTTACGTGCGACATGGTCAAGAAGGCTCAAAGCGTGTACGGCCTGGAGACATGCATGCATCTGACATGTACCGACATGGAGGTTTCCAAGGTTGATGAGGCGTTGAGGGAGGCCTACAAAGCTGGGTGCACGAATATCCTAGCTCTGCGAGGGGACCCGCCCAGAGAGAAAGAGAAGTGGCAGGCTATGGAAGGTGGATTCCGTTATGCCAAAGATCTCGTCAAATATATCAAGAAGAGATATGGGGATCATTTCGACATAGGCGTTGCAGGATACCCAGAGGGCTGTGATGATCAGAAAGACCAAGAAATACTGATGGATCATCTGAAAGAAAAGGTTGATGCTGGAGGTACATTCATTGTGACTCAAATGTTCTACGACGTCGATGTTTTCTTGTCGTGGGTGGACCAAGTCCGAGCCAAAGGAATCAATGTGCCAGTTGTCCCAGGAATCATGCCGATTCAGACGCACGCTGCGTTTCTAAGAAGAGCAAATCATATGAACGCACGTGTTCCCCAGGACTGGATGGACGCGCTGGAGCCTATTAAGAATGATGATTCTGCTGTTCGTGATGTGGGGAAGGACTTGGTGGCACAAATGTGTCGAAAGATCATCAATGCAGGCATACTGCAACTGCACTTGTAAGATATGGCTTTGCTACTCTTAGGATTTGACTAACGCTAGTAGCTACACAATGAATCTCGCACAAGCTACGAAAATGGTACTGGAAGAATTGGAACTAGTGTCAAAGCAAGGCACGCCGAAAAATAAGACTCTACCATGGAGGCAGTCCCTTGGACTCAATCGCAGAGACGAGGACGTCAGGCCGATCTTTTGGAAGAATCGCAACAAGTCCTACGTTGCACGTACCCAGGACTGGGACGAATTCCCAAATGGCCGTTGGGGTGACTCAAGATCTCCAGCTTTTGGTGAGCTTGACGCGTACGATATCGGACTGCGGGGCACGAACGAACAGAACATCAAGCTTTGGGGCAGTCCAAAATGCGTGAGGGACATTGCAAACATTTTTGTACGCTATCTAGAGAACCACGTGCAGAGTCTACCATGGAGCGAGTCACCCATCACGGGAGAAGCGGAGGGGATCAGGGCGGAGCTCATTGACTTGAATCGAAGAGGGCTTCTAACAATCACATCGCAGCCTTCGGTTAACGGAGTCAAGTCGTCTCATTCTGTCCACGGTTGGGGACCTCATGGCGGCTATGTTTATCAAAAAGCTTATCTTGAGTTACTGATATCCGCTGAGTTGATTTCGGAGCTGATCTCCCGCATCGAGAAAGATCCAAATATGACATACTACGCTGTTGCGAAAGACGGCAATCTCATTACGAATGCTCCAAACGAAGGTCCAAATGCCATCACTTGGGGAGTCTTCCCTGGAAAAGAGATCGTACAGCCAACTATTGTCGAAACAATCAGTTTCATGGCGTGGAAAGATGAAGCGTTTCGTCTTGGAACAGATTGGGCCAAATGTCACCCTTCAAGGAGTCCTAGTCGACAGCTCATTGATGGGATTATGGATAATTGGTTCCTGGTCAACATTGGTAAGCCCCCATGCACGCACCTATCAATCTCTCTGTCAAAAGCTAAGATCTTACAGTTGACAACGACTTTCATGAAAATCATCGCATATTTGATCTATTCAACGGTCTTGAAGTGAGAGACGCAGATAGTCCTTTGAAAGCCCCTGCCGTCGGTGGGCATGTTCACGAAGATGAAACCCAAGCCGGCGCTCAATCCGCATAATCTGGCTGGAAACACACCGAGAACTATTTCCCAGCATCCATCTCATCACCGCCCTAGGCCCCTTCTGGACCCGAGTTTTTCTCCGCTCATCTTGACATTTGATCGCATTCAGTATTTACAAAAGCATGGCAAGGCGCTCGAGCGGCAGTGATCCGCCCATTTAGCATTCGACACATACAGGCGTTGCATTAGATCCTTCCACGATCTTCGGGGCGGGGGGAACAAAAGCGTGATCATCTCAACGATGTTACGACTTATGGGAAAAGCGTATTCAACTAGAAGTACTCCGCAAGGAGGTGGGCTTTTTGGGAAAGATCTCGACATAGAAGATGGGACGGGAGTACATCATCTATCATTCATCATCTAGTCAACACTCAGGGATTGGTCCCAAGACCTTAACCAATCTATCTTGATTATCTATCCATTGTTGGTTCCGGTAAAGGTGCATGTCTTCCAGTAGCCATTGAATGAGTCGGGACCAGGGCTGCGATCAATACTCAAGGTTGTTTTTCTGGACGGTTTTAATTTCAACAAGCTTGGACCCCTCGGACCTACTCAGAGATTTGAAGCCTTGGGCTTGAGGTATTCAAATCTCTTGCAGCAACGATAAAGGTTCCTGAAACGGTCTAAAGGTCATAGAGATTGGCTTATGGACCTGATGAGCTAAGTAGCTCAAGCAGAGAAAAGGGCTATTTCGACATTTTCCAATACTCACAAGAAGCCCTGACATTCTGCCCTAACCCGGAAATAAGCCATATTCCCACCTCACGACTCGAAAGTCCGCCAAAATTTCTTTTACTCCTTCCCACACATAGCAATGTTCGCAGTGCCCGGATGGAACCTGGCTGCTTCATCTTTGAAAACTCAAATCAATACAAAGCCTTTAAAAGCAACTAAGGGCACTGCCTCGCAGACCCAAAAAGACACCACAGAAAAGAAATCTAGGAAGCGCAAGAGGGGTAATGGGTCTACCAAGAACGTGGAGGTCACAGAGGAGAACTTGGGGGAGCTATGGAGGAAGCATATGGAAGGGAAAATCCCAAAGGGAAATAAGAACGAAAAAAAGGACAAGGAGGGAAGAGGCAAGCGAAAGGAGAAGACAAGGCCAGAAGAGGGGGACGAGATTAGAGAAGATGCTGTCAATGGAGACAGGCCTGGCTTCGACGGCTTTTCCGATGAAGGCAAGGAATCTGAACTTGCTACTAAAGAAGACTCTACCGGCAAAGAGAGGCAAGATCGAAGTCCTGTGGTAACGAATGGGCACACCATAAAACCAGACACATCCAACACTCAACCCAAGGAACACCTCTCAAAAGCCGAAAGCAAAGCAAAGTACGAAGAACGCAAAGCCAAGGCAGCTCGAAAGCGTGAACAGAAACAACTGCTCCGAGCCAATGGCACACTACCGCCCTCTCGACTAACCGCACCCTCTTCATCCACCGCAAAGAAAACAACCCCAGACCCATCCAAATCCCCAAGTAACACCACCCAAGAACCAAACTCTCCAACCCACCTAAACCACACCCAACTCAACCACTCAGCTCACTCACCCGCCCCTCCCCCATCCCTAACACCCCTCCAAACCCTCATGGCCCAAAAACTCCTCTCCTCCCGCTTCCGCCACCTAAACGCAACCCTCTACACCACCCCCTCCACCACCGCCGCAGCCCTCTTCGTCTCCCCCCACCTCTACGAATCCTACCACGTCGGCTTCCGCAACCAAGTCGCCACCTGGCCCTCCAACCCCCTCGAAACCTTCATCCACGACTTAAAAACCCGGGGCCGCGTCAAACCCCCGAGACGAGATAAACCTGTCCGAGGCCGGGGGGCCAGGGGCAGGGGCAGAAATATAACCCCCAGGCCCACGAGGGCGCAGGCAGTAGAGGAGCCCCTCCCCAGGGATCCAGCGGGCCAGTGCAGAATCATAGACTTAGGCTGCGGGGACGCCGGCCTAGCCGCTTCACTCCTCCCCCTCTGCCCCCCACACGCACTGAACCTGCACATCACATCCTTCGATCTGAACCGCGGGATCGGGCCCCACGCGCACTTGATCACCCCGGCCGATATCACGGATCTGGGCAAGGAAGTGCGGGATCAGAGCGTGGATGTTGCGGTGTGCTGTTTAAGCCTTATGGGCACGGATTGGGTGAAGGTTGTGGGTGAGTGTGGGAGGGT
>JAABUQ010006115.1_pt1 | contig 18535 bp, 13 predicted proteins | sample 5560001 | NCBI WGS metagenome assembly JAABUQ01 (sample SAMN10711888, study PRJNA513371) | rock metagenome | isolation source: Antarctica rocks | place: Antarctica: Victoria Land, Finger Mt nord | collected 2015-12-18
TGCGATGGTGGCCCATGAAATGATCTTTGCAGAAGGTGAAGCAGAACAATGGATTACTGAGCATGTATATCGATCTCTCCAAAAAGATATTGATCCAACAGTCCTCTTGCAATTACGTCGAGCGAGTGAAATGCTTCAAGGCGTCTGGGACAATGCGGCGATATTGTTAGATGAGGGAAGGTCAGAGCAAGAAGTGGCGCAGTACTTCTCCAAGTATATGCTGACCGCAAAAGACAAGGCTTCTGGAATGATCGCTCACCTGAAACATCCCATATGGGGGTTGTACAATTTGACCTATGCAGCAGGTCAAAAGCTGATGAGACCATTGTTACAAGGGACAGATCGTCGTACTGTCTTCCGTCGCTTCTTAATTGAACAACTTGTACCCTCGCAGTTAGAGAAAGAGGCAGAGTGATAGGTAAAGTATCATCCACCCAGACTAATTCTTTGGCGTTACTTATTGACGCCGATAACACGCCGCCTGATATGTTTCCTTACATTATGAAGAGAGTTGCAAGGCTTGGGAAAGTTACCATTCGTCGCGTCTATGGAAATACAGAAACACTGATAAGCCCAAAGTGGAAAAAGGTGTGTCTTCGCTACGCACTTCAACCCGTACATCATGTTGGAGTAAGTGGCGTGAAAAATGCTACCGATATTGCACTCACAGTGGACGCGATGGATATTCTTTACAAAGAGGGCATCACAAAATTTTGTCTAATTACGGGGGATCAGGACTTTACCGCTTTAATCCTGCGCTTACGTAGTGGTGGACATGAAGTGTTTTGTATTGGTCGTCCATCAAAATCTGAGTCTTTAACGAAGGCATGCACAGAATTTATCTCGCTTGAACAGCTTGCACCGCCCATATCAGTTCTGAAAAAGATTGCGAAGGCGGTGCAGAAGGAACTCCACCTTACCACATCTGATGCGAAAAAGCCTCATACTGATGCTGCACTTATCAAACTACTTCAAGTAGCTACGAAAAAGGTTATGGATAAGAAACATGTAGAATGCGTGCTTGTATCACAACTTGGCTCATCACTAAAGCAGTTAGATCCTCAGTTTACAGCAAAAACCTATGGACAAAAAAGCTTACCTGAACTTGTCAAAACACGGACAGACATTTTCGACGTTCGCAATGAAGGGAATCAACTTGCAGTCCGGTTGAAGCACTAAAACATTATTACTTGCTTAAACATTTACACGCTACACAGTTACATAATAGACTAAACATGACAAGCAGGCGACTTCTCCTGAGAGGAGTCACCTGCTTTATGCTCTGACCAACCCTTATTCTTTTTCACTCTACGTTTATTACTGTACAGTTGCTTTGTTAAGCTAACTTTAAGTGATAGGTCTAACTCTGTTAAAAATAGGCTCTATTCAATAGTATAGCTATAGCATACATACAAAATATTTTTTTATATACTTCTTGTCTATTGTAGAAAGGACGGGCTATTACGTACACTGTGTGTAGGTGGCGTTCTTTCTATTGAACGTTGCCAACTCTCTGCATACTCTGGCCTTCCCTATAATCCTGTTATCATTGCGTGTGTTGCGCAATCCATGCGTCCACAGTGTAACAAAGCATATCCTGCTATGCTACTTTTTAATGGCATTCAGCGATATACATCGAAACACCTGTGACCCATTCAGGCAGCCGGAGGTATCTTCATTCATGAGTAACCAGGAACTATTTGGTAATGTATTCGCTCCTCGTAGTCGTCGCCGTTTCCTTGAACGAGCCGCTGCGCTTGGCGTTTCCTCAGTTGCACTAGCATCCTTCTTAGAAGCATGTGGTAGTTCTACGACATCAACCACCACAGGTAGCAGCGTGAACATGGCTGGTCCCATCGACATGCAGACATTGATTACGAATGCAAAGAAGGAAGGCAAGTTACAGGCCGTTGGTATTCCACCAGAATGGGCTGATTACAAGGACATTCTCGCTGGCTATGCCGCGAAGTATGTGCCAGTTGAATATCAGGCCGAGGCCGAATTTTCTTCCGCGCAGGAACTCGAAGTGTTTGTGAAGTCGAAATCCCACGCGCATGGCGATATCGGCGACGTTGGCTTCAAGTTCGGGCCTCAGGCGGTGAAGCAGGGTCTCGTCACACCATACAAGCACTCGAAATGGGCTGATATTCCTGACAATCTGAAAGACCCAGATGGCAACTGGTGTACCGAGTATTATGGAACACAGGCGTTCGTCATCAATACTGATATTGTGAAGAATCCTCCGACCTCGTTCAAAGAGCTGCTTAGTGGGAATTATAAAAATCAGGTTGGTATTGATGTCGATCCACGTCAGGCCAATGATGCATTCATCGCGGTCTACTCCGCGGCCCTTGCCCAAAGTGGGAGCATTGACGATATTCAACCCGGCATCGACTTCTTCAAGCAACTGAAGCAGAAGGGCAACTTCAGCTCAGCGCGTGCGAATATCGCCAATATGACTAAGGGCGAAGTTGCTATTGGTATCATGTGGGACTACCTCGGCCTCGGTTTCCGTGACACGCTTAACGGCAAACCTAATCTAAAGGTCCTGATTCCTTCTGATGGTTCGATTGCAGGTCCTTATGTCTCCATTGTCAACAAAACCGCGCCCAACCCTTTCGCGGCGCGTTTGTGGATTGAGTACCTCTTCTCTGACGAAGGGCAATTGTTCTTCCTGAAGGGCTATGCACATCCCGCACGTTATCAGAAATTGGTAGACACAGGGAAGGTGTCAGCAGAGCTTTCGGCGAAGTTGCCAGCAGCAGAGCAGTATACCAACGTCAAGTTCGTGACCGATCTTACCAAGCTTTCAAAGGCTTCGGACACTCTGACAAGCAACTGGCCGTCGGTTATCGGTCAGTAGTTCATAAAGGAGAATTACTAGTTGTTAGTGGGAGGAGGGCTAGCCTTCCTCTCTCTGGCAACAAGCAAGCATACATATACGTTTTATTCAGGAGGTGGTGGAACATGCAAATACCCGCGTCGGCTGAAACTTCGACGACAGATGCTCCGGCTAAAGCCATTACAAGGACTGGACGGGGCTTTCGTCTAAGTTATGCGTTCATCAGTTGGTTAGGATTACTCCCATTCTTACTTTTTTGTCTCTTGTTCGAGTTGTTGCCAGCACTTATCATCATACAAAATAGTTTTGTGAATAGTGATACAGGTGGATTTACACTCAACAACTATCAACGATTACTCTCGAATCTCACCTATCTGCATGCATTTCAAAATAGTATTAGTCTTTCAGTGGTCACGGCACTCGCGGGTGCTGTTTTTGGCTTTTTCGCGGCCTATGGGGTGTACACATCACGCGCGAACTGGCTCAAAAATCTGTTGATTGGCTTCTCAAGTATTGCCGCGAACTTCGCGGGTGTACCACTCGCGTTTGCCTTTGTATCGACACTGGGCGTTACCGGACTTGTTACCATCTTTTTACAAAACCTGTTTCACTTCAACATTTATAATGCTGGCTTTAACCTTTATAGCTTTTTGGGGCTAGCACTCGCGTATACCTATTTCCAATTGCCATTGATGGTTCTGCTTACGGTTCCTGCCCTGAGTGCGCTCAAATCTGAGTGGCGTGAAGCGGCGACAAATCTGGGTGCATCGAATGCAACTTATTGGCGACGCGTGGCTCTTCCTGTGCTCATGCCTTCACTGATTGCCGCAACTATGTTGCTGTTCGCCAATTCGCTCGGTGCCTTTGCCACCGCCTTCGCGTTAGCACAGGGCAACATCAATCTTGTTACTATTCAGATCGCCTTCGCGGTCGATGGAAATGTCAGTGTTGATACTGGCCTGGGAAACGCACTTGCCGTTGGGATGGTTGTTGTCCTACTCTTAGCTGTTACGTTATACACTGCTATGCTGCGCCGCGTCAGCGTCTGGCAAGGGAGATAGCATCATGAGTATACAGACAAAGCAAGCAACGCGCTTCACCTTTCGATGGGACATACTCTTCCTCGTGCTGTTCGTGCTCTATCTTGTCATTCCATTGGGCGCAACCCTGATTTTTGGTCTTTCTGGAGGCGCAGGCATCGACTTTCACAGCTATCAGCAGATATTTGGGGACAAAGACTTCTCTTCAACCATTGTGATTTCATTAGAGTTGGCACTGGCCTCAACAATTCTTGCCGTCGTGTTGGTGACGCCGACCGTGTATTGGATGCGATTACGTCTACCGCAGGCTCGTCCATTGCTCGACTTTCTCTCGCTCGTTCCTTTCGCGGTACCTGCGATTTTGCTTGCGTTGGGACTTTCTGAGGTCTATGGCAGTTCAAACATCTTCATCGACATTCTCTCACTTGGCCTTGTGCCGCTCCTGAGTAACCAGCCGTTCAATGTCGTCAACACACCACAATTACTAGTATGCGCTTATGTGATCGTATCGCTACCATTCGTCTATCGGCCTATCGATAACAGTCTACGGGCGATTAATACGCGTGTGCTTACGGAGGCATCATACAGTCTTGGCGGTGGCTGGTGGCGCACGTTTTTAACGATTGTGCTACCAAACATTTTGCCAGGCGTTATTAGCGCGGCACTTTTGACCTTTTCAACTGCTATGGGTGAGTTTACACTCTCCTCGCTCTTTGGTATCTATACGTTCCCAATCTACCTGAACCAGATAGGCCAAAGCGACGCTCACAAAGCGGCATCGCTCTCCATTCTCAGCTTTCTCTTCACACTTGTCTGTGTCCTTGCCCTTCTCCTCTTTGTTGGGCGCAGAGTCGGTGGTGCAAGACAAACTATTCAAATCACAGCAGCAAAATAGGGAAGAAGGTAACACCGATGGCTTTTCTTGAATTAGAGAATATCGCCAAATATTTCGGGGCGACGGCTGCCGTTGCTCACGTTAATCTTTCAATCAATCAGGGTGAGTTTCTGACATTGCTTGGGCCAAGTGGTTGTGGCAAGACAACAATTCTACGTATGATTGCGGGTTTCGAGACGCCAACCGAAGGCACAATCACGCTTGATGGCGAGGACATTACCAACCGTCAGGTGAACAAGCGTCCAATGGGTATGGTGTTCCAATCATATGCGCTCTTTCCACACCTGACTTCCGAACAAAACATTGCCTTCGGCATGGAAATCAAGAAGTTTTCCAAAGACCGTATTAAGAAGCGTTGTGCTGAACTGCTCGAACTGGTCGGACTCAGTGAAATGGGTCCACGCTACCCACATCAACTCTCTGGTGGACAGCAGCAAAGAATCGCGATTGCGCGTGCCCTTGCCGTTGAACCCAAAGTGTTATTGCTCGATGAGCCACTATCTGCACTGGATGCAAAAGTGCGTGTCTCGTTACGTAATGAAATTCGCCGCATTCAGCAGCAACTCAAGATGACCGCAATCTATGTCACACACGATCAGGAAGAGGCATTAGCAATCTCTGATCGTATCGCGGTTATGGCAAAAGGCAAGATCGAGCAACTTGACCAACCAGAAGAAATTTATAGTAACCCGAATACCGTTTTCGCGGCGACCTTTGTCGGAACTAGCAACCAGTTCAATGGTGTCGTCGAGTCGGTCTCCGAGGGACTATGTAAAACCGAACATCAGCTGATCTCTACCACACACCTGACACATCTGCACAATGGTGATCGTGTGCTGGTCATCGTGCGTCCAGAAGAGGTTTCGCTGTTGCCAGATACGAGCGTAGGAACAGTGCCAGGCATAAACGGAAAGAGTAGTGGTAGCAACCATATCGCAGGTGTAATTGAGTTACGTACCTTTCTGGGACCATTCACACGCTTCCATGTGCATGTTGACGGAGATACAACGCTCACCGCCGATATCCCCAATCAGCAAGCGCGAAGTTTTGAAACGGGCCAGAAGGTAGTTCTTTCATTCGCGCCTGATGCCTGTCAGGTCTTACCGATTGACTCACGTGATCACGAATTGAGGCAATTAGCCGAAGCGGAAAAATTGTAGGGGCACAATTTATCGCGCCCTCGTTGCCATGAACCACAACGAGGACGCGATTTATCGCGCCCCTACAATTTTTTCGCCATCTCAAATACACGCAAAGCTTCTTCTTGTCTGCCAAGTCTTTTTAGCACATCGCCTTTGTTTTCGTAAAAGGCGGTTGTGTTTGGTTGAAGTTGGATAGCTTGATTGTAGGCAACAAGGGCTTCATCGTAGCGTTTCAGATCGGCGAGTGCGTTGCCACGCCCGTTGTGAGCAGAGGCTGTGACTGGATTCAGTTTCAATGCCTCCTCAAAGGCTGCAAGCGATTCGTCATAACGTTTCAGGTCCGAGAGGACGCTTCCTTTACCCTCATAGGCGGTTTCGAGTTTCGGGTTGAGCTTGATAGCTCGTTCAAAAGAAGGCAGTGCCTCTTCTGATCGATGCAGATGCCACAACGTCTTTGCCTTGCCATCATAGGCCGAGGCAGTATTCGCGCTGAGTTCGATGGCCCGATTATAGGCAACAAGGGCTTCGTGATAGCGGTGTAGGGCATACAGAGTGTCACCACGAAACTCGTAAATCAGGGCGATATTCGCGTCACGTTGTATAGCCTGCTCAAAAGACGGTAGCGCTTCCTGATAGCGACCCAATCGGTATAGAGTGCGTCCTATGCCGTTATAAGGAGAGGGATTGTTTGGGTCAAGCTCGATGGCACGTTTGTAGGCTGTCAATGACTCTTCATGGCGTGACAATTGACGCAACGCCCAACCCATCCCATCATAGGCTTGCACACATATATGGTCACGACGCGCAACCTCTTCATAGGCAGTCAATGCTTCAGCAAAGCGTCGCATGTAGTACAGCACGTTGGCTTTACTCAAGTAGGCATCCGTCAGTGCTGAATCAAGCTCAAGTGCCTGCTCTTGACATGCTAACGCCTCCGGTAAACGCTTCAAGGAATAGAACACATTGCCTTTCCCGAAATACGCCTGCGCGAATTGAGGGTCCAGCGTAATTGCTTCCTCATATGAGGCCAAAGACTCGGCATAGCGTTCCATCAAGTAAAGCACACTGCCACGTCCTTCGTAGGCATCAGCATAGGTGGAGTCCATACGGATCGCACGGTCAAATGCATTTAACGCTTCCATGTAACGCCCTGTATTAAACATGGAATCGCCATCATCGACCCATTGCTGCTTCGTTTTAGAACTCTTGAGAGCAGAGGTATGGGGTGTCAACAAGTCGCTCACAAACGATGCGACATCGTGATAGCGGTCTTCGCGCTTCTTCGACAGTGCCATAAGAATCGCCTTCTCGATATGCTCAGGGACCGCAGGGTTAATTTCGGTAAGTGGACGTGGTTGCTCATTCTGGTGTTTATTCCACAGCGCGATTGGATGGCCCGCGGTAAATGGTGGCTGGCCCGTAAACAACTCATAGGCGATACAAGCCAGCGCATATTGATCGCTACGACGACTAGCAAAGCCCTCGAATTGTTCTGGCGGCATGTAGTGAGGCGAACCGATCACGTTTACGTACTTGGTTTTTTGTGTCTCTAAAAAGACAGCAATGCCAAAATCTGCGATTAACGCCTCATTTTTCGCGTTGAACAGGATGTTTTCAGGCTTGAGGTCACGATGCACAATCAGTTGTTCATGCACACAATGGAGTGCCTGCCCAACCTGCGTAAGAATACTCAGTGCCTCTTGTTGCGGCATAGGATTGGGAAGATAACGTTGAATACGTTTCCGCAGTGAGCCATTGGGCGCAAATTCGGCGATGAAGTATGGGAACCCCTCATCAATACCTAGATCGTAGATAGACAGGATGTTAGGATGCTTGGATATTTCCAGTAGACGTGCCTCTTGTAAAAAGTTCTCACGCTCTTGCTGTGACCCCAGGTAGGTGAGATGCATAACTTTAATAGCAACCACACGATTAGGCAGATAGATATGCGTGGCACGATAGATACGTCCAAACGAGCCACTATCAAAGAGGTCTGTGATGCGGTAGTTGCCAATTTGTTTTCCGACGTAGCCGTCTTCGCCTTCTGTCATTATGTGTGTTCCTTGCTCTTTTGTCTATCTCGTACAGGCAGAGACACTTTTAAGCGTTCGTACATAATAAGACGCTGTGGAAGAACAAAAATAAAAATGTATGCGTTCCTAATATGTATGTACGAGTGTAGTACAGCTTTCTCGACGCCAGAGTATTATAACATATAGCGACGGCTACGTTTTTGCCCTATAATTACGCCATCAAGCAATAAAAAAGGGAACGAATACAACATAGTGTATTCGTTCCCAGCTTAAAGTCAGTTACGCCTTCATCAGCCTTCTCAGGACGGTTGGCAGAATGCCACCGTTCTCGTAATAGGTTACGTCGATGGGGCTGTCCAGGCGTGCAATTGTTTGGAAGGTAAAGGTCGAGCCATCTTCGCGCGTGGCTTTGACGGTCACTTCCTGGCGTGGCTTCAAGCCCTGCTCGATGCCTTCGATATCGTAGGTTTCGTGGCCTGTGAGGTTGAGCGACTCTTTACTTTCACCCTGCTTAAATTGCAAGGGTAGAATACCCATACCAACAAGATTGCTACGGTGGATACGCTCGAAGCTCTCAGCGATAGCGGCCCGCACTCCTAACAGCAACGGACCCTTTGCCGCCCAGTCACGCGAACTGCCGGAACCGTACTCTTTGCCAGCAATCACGATCAGAGGTACACCGTCTTGCTGGTAGCGCACCGACGCATCATAAATAGTCGTCTGCTCGCCTTCGGGCAAGTGTATGGTGTAGTAGCCTTCTTTGTCCGTCAGCTTATTGTGCAAGCGGATATTACCAAAGGTGCCGCGTACCATCACCTCGTGATTGCCACGACGCGCTCCATAGGTATTGAAGTCGCGCTTCTCCACACCCTTCTCCAGCAAGTATTTTCCTGCAGGACTGGTGGGCGAGAAGTTGCCAGCAGGGGAGATGTGGTCGGTTGTGATGGAGTCGTCAACCATGACCAGCACTTTCGCGCCGTGAATATCCTTGACTGGCTCGATAGTATCAGAGATGTTCTGGAAGAATGGTGGCTCCTGCACATAGGTCGAGTTAGTGTCCCACGCGAACAATGCACCAGTTGAGTTCGAGAGTGCCTGCCAATGCTCATCACCATCAAAGACGTGCGCGTAATTTTGCTCGAACATCTCTGGTGAGAGCGAATGAGCAACCACATCGCGTACCTCTTCCTGCGTAGGCCAGAGGTCTTTCAGATAGACGCTATCTCCATTAATATCAGTTCCCACAGGGTCTTTGGTCAGGTCGATATCAACGGTTCCCGCGAGGGCATACGCGACCACAAGAGGCGGTGATGCTAAGAAGCTTGCGCGTACCTGTGGGTGAATGCGTCCCTCAAAATTCCGGTTGCCGCTCAGGACAGCCGCGACAACAAGGTCGTTATCCTGTACCGCTTCGGCGACTGGTTCAGACAAGGGACCGCTATTACCAATACATGTTGTACAACCATAGCCAACAAGGTGGAAACGTAGGGCCTCAAGATAGGAGAGCAATTCGGCGTTCTTGAGGTAGTCAACAACGGCACGTGAGCCTGGCGCAAGGCTTGTTTTGACCGTTGGCTTGACCGAAAGACCGCGCTCAACAGCATGTTTGGCGACAAGACCAGCAGCCACCATCACAGACGGATTAGACGTGTTTGTACAGCTTGTAATGGCTGCGATGGCAACAGACCCATTCGTCATGTGCGACTGCGAGCCGTTCATTTCGACCAACACATCTTTATCATGTCCATTATGTCCATTCGCACTCTTTCCATTACCGTTTGCCTGTGCAGTAGCAAGTTTTTTCTCGGCATCTTCCTTTTGCGCCACAGGGTCGGTTTGGCCTTGTATATCACCTTCACCCAGATAACGATTGACATCATCTTCCGAGCTTATCTCGTCTTTCGCCTCTTTGAAGCGGTCAGCATAGGCAGCACGGAAAGCTTGCCCCAGATTCTGCATCGGCACACGGTCTTGTGGGCGACGTGGACCAGCCAGACTCGGCTCAATCACGGCAAGATCGAGTTCGAGCAGGTCATCGAAGTGTGGTTCCGGCGAATCGTCTGTGCGGAAGAGTCCTTGCGCCTTTGTGTAGTGTTCGACCAGTTCAACCAGTTTCGCGTCACGACCTGTGTCACGTAAGTAACGTAACGTCTCGGCGTCAACAGGGAAGAGTGTGGCAGTCGCGCCAAATTCTGGTGACATGTTGGCGATGGTGGCGCGGTCAGCTAATGGGAGATGGCTCAGGCCAGGGCCAGTAAACTCAACAAATTTACCGACGACCCCACGTTTACGCAGCATCTGTGTCACGGTCAACACAAGGTCTGTCGCGGTTGTACCCTCTGACAAAGCACCCGTCAAACGCACGCCGATAACTTCTGGTGTGAGGAGATACAGAGGTTGACCGAGCAGCATAGCCTCGGCTTCGATACCGCCGACGCCCCAACCAAGAACGCCCAGTCCGTTAATCATGGTTGTATGTGAGTCGGTCCCAACGAGGGTATCGGGGTAGACAACCATCTCACCGTCTTCGTCCTTTGTCAGCACAACATGTGCAAGATATTCGAGATTAACCTGATGGACAATACCTGTACCAGGAGGTACGACACGAAAATTATTGAACGCCTGTTGCGCCCAGCGTAGCAGTGCGTAACGTTCGCTGTTGCGCTCATACTCACGGTCAACGTTGCGCTCGAATGCCAGCGTTGAACCGAACGAGTCAACCTGTACGGAGTGGTCAATGACGAGATCGGCAGGCACGAGTGGATTGATCTTTTGCGGATCGCCACCAATGCGAGCAACCGCCGAGCGCATTGCCGCAAGGTCCGCCACTGCTGGCACTCCTGTGAAGTCTTGTAACAAGACACGACCTGCCATAAAGGAATACTCAGCCTCAGAGGTCGCGGCATGTCCTGGAGTCCAACGTGCTAGAGAGAGTACATCATCTTCAGAGACTAGCTCGCCACCAGCATTGCGCAATAGATTCTCTAACACAATCCTGAGAGTGAAGGGCAAGCGGTCAAGGTTCTGAATACCCTTTTCAGCGAGTGCGGCTAGCTTATAGTAAGTAATTTTGCCATAGGCACCCTCAAGACTTGAGCGTGCGCCAAATACGTCGTTGTACGTCATACTATGTAGGTCCTTTAAGTGAAGTTGTAGAGAATGGGAAAGAATGAGGAGTATATTTCCCTTCCGCTCTGTACCAACATTTCTTCTCTACATTATATAACAGGAAGACAGTCCTATGCTTGTTGACATCCTCCCCATGCATCGAATGCAGGGTATCCCCTTCATCGCTAATGGTACGGCGACGCAACGCCCAATTGTACATCACTCGACAGCACCCGAACGTACACGCGAAATTGTGTGCTTGCTCGTCTGTTGGGAAGAACCTGTACTTGTAGGCGCGTCGCGTCATACTCTCTACTTGCCTTTCTGACTCTCGACATACTTCTTGACCACTTCCAACGTGACACCGCCAGTGGTTCCACAATAGTAGCTATTCGTCCAAAGAGACGGTAGCTGACTCTTGAGAGCTGGGAACTCCTGACGCAAATATCGTGAAGATGTTCCTTTGATATACTTGATGAGGCGGTGTATGCCAAATTGTGGGTCACAACTCACCAAGAGATGTACATGGTCTGGCATCACTTCAACGCTAATCAAGTCTTGTCCCCACTTCTGGACGGTTTCAAGAAGTATTTGTTTCAACCTCACATCTATGCCATTGACCAACACCTTACGGCGGTACTTTGGGCAAAAGACGACGTGATAGTGACAATTGAAAACACTATTTACGTTGTGTCTAGCTACTGTATCTATGTTTAGAGTATAACACATATTAATAGAAATTGGAATGGTATCTATTACCGCATTTTACCCCATACCCATCACGCCTCGAACGGAACGCCCTTTCTATCCCCATATGTTGAACGCAGAGGTTTTACAGGGCGACATAGATAAAAACAGGTGCTTTGCATATTGACAAAGTAACTCTATTTTCGTTACAGTAGAGGCACTAACTGCCTGACCAATGTAGAAGTCAAAAGAATGTGCAGGACGGATAGGGAAAAGGAAAGGCGTCATGTCATGGGGCAATGTTTAAATAAAGAAGAATGTGGTTATCAAAACCGCGACAAGGCTCGCTTCTGCGCTCGTTGTGGTATTCCATTACAGGGAGCATTGCTGCTCAGTCGCTATGAAGTCCTTGCACTTACAGGCAAAGATCGCAATATCGTCACACTGTCTGCGATTGATCGCCATACTAACCAACCTGTAACAGTACGCGCCCTTGTGCCGCGCGAAACCAAGACGGAAGAACGCGAAAATTTTCTACAGGATGCCGAGCTAGCAGCTTCGTTCTCCGCGAATATTCACGACCCTGGCAGTATTCGTGTTACTGATTATGGGCAAGATGGACCAGTTGCCTTCCTGGTAAAATCAGAGCAGATGCCAACGGAGAATGAAACGGCACATCCACATATCGTTGCAAATCATATAGAAGGAGATGTCGTTCAACGTGTTTCAGCAAAAGCTACCTCCCTCCCTGAGGTACATCCTGACATGCTGGAGGATGAAGATGCGCTTACACAGCTAAGAGTGGTTATTCCACCCGTTAAAGAGGAGCATGAAGCCCCCCTAAAAGCTCAACAATTCACCCCTCAACCACACACTGATTGGTTAGCGGAGGGCAATCGTGCTTATGCTCTTGGACATTATGGGGAGGCACAAGCAGCTTACGAGAAAGCTGCTGCTGCTGATACCACATCAGTTGACGCATGGAGTGGTAAGGCTATTGTGCTTTTTCACCTGGGACATGTGGAAGAGTCACTGGCAGCCTACGATCATGCACTTTTGTTGCAGCCAAATAATCCTGAGCTGTGGACGGCTCGCGCGAGTGTCTTACATGAACTACGCCGTTTTGATGAAGAAATGTATTGTTACGATCAGGCACTTGCTTTTGACGCGAACTATGTGTATGCATGGAGTGGACGAGGTATGGCATTCGCGGAGCAAGGTCGCACAGAGGAAGCTCTTTTTGCTTTTGACCGTGCGCTTCTCCTCGACCCACAACAGAGTGTCGTCTGGCAGGCCATGAGTGATACGTTGTACACATTGCAGCGTTACGATGAGGCACTAATTGCGATTGACCGTGCATTGGAGTTAAACGCAAACGGTGCGTCTTTATGGGACACAAAAGGCAATATTCTACGCCGTATGAAGCAACCAGAACAGGCATTACCGATGCATGAACGGGTGACATTGCTTGATCCGCAGAATGCGATGGCATGGTTTGACCGCGCCAATGACCTACGCGACCTACGACGTTTCGCCGAAGCCCTGGCAGTCTACGATCAAGCACTTAGTCTTGACCCAACACTAGCGGGGGCGTGGTATAATCGAGGAAACGTTCTCGCGGCACTACGAATATATGAAGATGCATTAGAATCGTATGACCATGCACTAGCATATGACGATGGTTTGATTTCTGCTTGGTATAATAAAGGGAGTTTGTTACACGAACTAAAACGCTATGATGCCGCGCTTTTCGCTTTTGACCGTGCTCTAGGTATTGATGTACACTATATAGCAGCGTGGAATAATAAGGGCCTGGCTCTCTTTGCACTTGGGAGGATGGATGAAGCATTAGCAGCACTCGATCAGGCAACGTCATTTGCACCAGACGAACCAGACGCCTGGTACAATAAAGCTGTTGTCCTTGAGAAATTGGGGAGAAAGCAAGAGGCCCAAACGTGCCAGGAATGGGCGCATTCACTAGAGCAACATATGCGACCAATCGAAGTATAAGTACACTTTATGAACTCATTTATATTATTGAAGGTTTCTCTATATTTAAGAAGGGATTAGCCCTATGACTCGGAGGAGGGAATGCGACGCTGCGCCGATCTTGTAGACTGCGGATATGACAATCGGGACAGCGATCTGTTTTGTCGAGCATGTGCATTGCCGCTATTAGATACTTCCCTGGCAGGGCGATATCTTGTCGAAGCGTTATTGAGTAAGGGCGGATACGCGGCAGTTTTTCGTGGAATAGACCAAAATCTTTCGCGCCACATTGCTATCAAAGTGCTGTTACCAAGTAAAACCACATCGAATGAACGAGACCATTTCTTACGAGAGGCTAGAATCGCTGCGGCGTTGGACCATCCCAACATCGCGCCTATTCTGGACTATGGCAAGGATGGTCTAAATGTGCATGGTAGAGATGGCGTGGTATTTCTCGTTATGCCGCTTTACACAGCGGGTTCGCTTCGTACCCGTTTAGCACAGGTTAAGGGACCTATGCCAGCATCAGAAACAGTACAAAATCTGCATCAACTGGCACAGGCACTCCACTATGCTCATACACGTCAACGTCCAGTTATTCACCGCGATATCAAGCCCGAAAATATTTTAATTCATCAAGAAGACCACCGACTGGTCATCACAGATTTTGGCATCGCACGCTCGTTAGAACCTGGCGCACGCGTGGGCAAAACTGTTACTGTGCGTGGCACTATCGGCTATATGGCACCAGAGCAAACGAGCGGTGTTGTTGACCCGCGTAGTGACCAATATGGGAGTGCGATTGTCCTCTATGAGATGCTGACTGGCTATCATCCTCTTGATCCAGCAGGCGGAAACATTCCTGCTGTCTCGACGCTCAATACCGAACTGCCAACCACGCTCGATGCTGTATTGCAACGTGCGCTCTCGTCCCGACCAGAGGACCGCTATGCCGATATGTTAGAGTTTATGTACGCCTTTGATGTGGCATGTCGTCCCGCGTCTACCGCAAAGATACGTGTTCCAACACAAAATCCGCCAGAGTCACGTACCCCCCAAATAGTACGAGGTGCTACCAGTTCTTCGTTGCCTGTTGCTTCTAATGGAACAGGAAAAAGTCCTGCGGGCAATGGCAATTATGTATCGAGGGCTATACCGAATACGGGCAATGTACGCGACAGATGCCGCGAGGGAGATCAGTTTCTCAAACAACAACACTATTCGCAAGCTTTGCAAGCATATGAGGAGGCGTTACGAATTGACCCGCGTAATTTTTACGCATGGAATGGCAAGGGAACTGCTCTCTATAATCAAGGCAATTATCGTAAGGCACTTGAGGCATATCAACGCGCAACCGAAATCGACTCGAATAACGCAGTTGTGTGGGTAAGTGCGGGGCTGGTCCTCAATCGTTTGCAACGCTATCAACAGGCACTTGTGCATTTTGAACGTGCGTTGAATATCGACAAAATATATGTTGCGGCCTGGAATGGCAAGGCTGATGCACAGCTTGATATGAATATGCCCTCCGACGCGCTTTCATCATATGAGCAAGCATTGACGATTGACCCAAAGAGTTTTCAGGCGTGGAACGGTCTGGGCAATGCTCGCTCTTGTCTACGAGATTTTAATGGTGCCGTCGATGCTTATACACGCGCATTGCTCGTCAATCCGCGTAGCGCGGTAGCATGGTGCAATAAAGCTGAGGCACTTATCCGCCTTGGTCATAACCGTGCTGCCCTCGACGCCCTCAATGAAGCAACCGAAATGGACAAAAGCTATGCCCGCGCTTGGACCCTCAAGGCCGATGTCTATGAAGCATTAGGAAATCCGCAAGAGGCGCAAAAGGCGAGGCGACGCGTAAGACCCTGGGGATTGTTGAATTAGCACAATCAAATGGTGATGGCACTCGCTCATGAGCGAGTGCCATCACCATTTGATTGTGCTAACTCGCGATACCACGTCGCATTGATAACACACCTAAACCTAGTGCAGCTATTGCACACAACCCTAATACGAGCATATCACGCCCAAAAAGGTCGGACGAACTGTAGAATACTGCTTGCTCTAGCGCATGAATACCATAGGTAAGCGGAATATACGCCGCGATATTTTGTAGAAACAACGGTTCAAAGGCGATAACACCGATACCGCCTGCCAGGAAGAACAGGTAGATAGCGACATTGATCGAGATGGCAATTACTGGCTGCGATTTGTGTAGTGCGGCACCAAGCGCGACTCCCAAACCTGTGCTGAATAGCGCAAGCATCGCAAGAATGATGATACTGGTGAGCCAATAGATACCTTCCGGTCTCGTCCAACCAAGTGCTGCTCCTAGCAGGAATACTAACATACCCAACAAGAATGTTGTAATAAAACCTGCGAGCACCTTCCCGACAATGATCGCGGTATGTGATGTTGGTGAAAGCAACATCTCTTTGACGGTTCGCGTCTCCCACTCACGCGCTGTCGCAATACTGCTAGTCACTAATCCTGAAAGGGTCAAAAGCAGGATAATTGTTGGTAATACTGCATACTGGAAAAGTTGCACGTCTCGCGCACGTACATCTTGTTCATGCACCGTCACTTTGATCGGGCTGGCACTCCCTTGAGCCTGGTAAAACTGCGTAATCGCATCTGGTACTGAACGCCTAATATCGTTGGTAAAATCGAGATTCAGGTTATTTACGCGTACATCAACAGGTGATGGGTCGTGTGCGTCAACACGTTGCGTGAAGTTGCTTGGAATAGTGATAATCGCAATGACCTGAATGTTTTTGTACAGAGTCGTCGCCTGCTGTGGAGTAGCATCAGTAATGCGGAATACATCGGCACTGTGCAAAATTTGCTGCATCTGCTGCCCTTTTGCTCCCTGATCTAAGGTGACAAGCGCGACGGGACTGCGCCCTACCGCGACAGCACCGAGTGCTTGAATCAGCAAGAAGGCAATTGGTGGGACAACGGTTGCGGTGATATTGCGCCGATTGCTTAACCAGACACGTAAATCTTTTCTTACAATAGCCCAGACTGAGCGAAAAAATGCTAACGTCATAACAAAACTCCTTTCATGAAAAACGCCCATATGACGTTAATTTGCTACTGTGCTGCGTCGTAATACAAGTGCCGCCAGCAGAATGAACCCAACCGCATACGCGCATAAGATTAAGACGTTAACTCCAACTCCATAAGTGTTCAAAGCAAAACCATGAAAGGCATGCTGTTGTACCACAATCGCATAATAGACAGGAAAGATTTGTGCAACAACCTGGAGGATTGGTACATTAAACGAGATTGGGCCAAAGGCACCACTCAGGAAAAACAAAGGAATTGCAACTCCAAATGCCAATCCTGTAAATGCTTGACGTTGCTTTAACAAAGTGCCTAACAATGTTCCAAACGCGATAAAGATGGCTAGCGTAAGTAGCGTAAAGCCAATCACCTCGCCCCAGTGTAGGGGATGAACTCCGATAATGAAGATGAGTACAGCAAGCACAAGAATGACAGAGGCGAGACTCATCACGAGGGCACCCAACATTTTGCCTGTCACAACGGCCCAACGACTCGCGGGAGACAACAACAGTTCTTTCATTGTCGAGTTTTCCCATTCACGTGCCGCCGAGGTTCCTGACTGCAAAAGCCCACCTACCACCAACGCAATGACAAGAATTGAAACGGTCAGGTAAGGGATATAATCAGTATCTTGCTGATACTGGTCAGTTTCTTGTGGTACAACCGTCACTACGTTAGGGAACGCCTTCGCATAGAACGAGGTGATTGAGAGTGGTACCGCGCGTCGAATATCGTTCGTGAAGTCAGTGTTCAGGTTGTTGACAGTAACATCTACCTGGACAGGCTGGTTGTTCTGAATGCGCTCCCCGAAATTGGCGGGAATCGTCACTACCGCCACAATTCTGCCCGCTTGAATAAGTGAATGTGCCTCACTCGCAGTAGACTTTCGCAAGATAAACGAGTGTGCTCCTGCCATTGAGCGATAAAACTGTTGTGCGTATGGGCCAGTATCATTCATCACAACGGCGGTGGGTGCTTGCCCGCCTGATAGCACAAACAGGCTGAATAGAATTAGAAAGTTTACAGGTAGGAACACGCCGAGAATGACAAAAACGCGGTCCGTGAGCGAAACCTTGATATCTTTTTTCATACACGCCCAGATGACGCGTAGATTATAGGTAATCCGTGACATGATATTCCTCTCCTAGTCGCGTAGTGCGGTTCCAGTAAGACGCAAGAAAATTTCGTCAAGGTTTGGTTCGCGTATCACAATATCGCGTATTTCGCCCTCTTGCGACACAATGTTAATCACCTGCGGCACCACATTGCCGGTTCCTTGCGTGGTAATCGTGAGGTGTGCGTTCTCTTGCTTGACCTCTTTAATGCCCTCTAAAGCGCGTATCTTATCTATCGCGACAACGGTGCGTGCCGTCTCTAGTTCGATCACACTGCCACCATATGTCTGCTTGAGGTGCTCAGGAGTGTCAACCGCAATAAGTTTGCCGTGATCGATGATCGCAAGACGATCACACAATGCCTGCGCCTCTTCGAGGTAGTTCGTGGTAATCAAGACAGTTTTACCTTGACTACGCAGTAAGAGGATATAATCCCAGATAGCACGTCTTGCCTGCACATCCACGCCCAGTGTTGGCTCGTCAAGGTAGATCAACCTGGGATCATGTAATAGGGCGCGACCAAGTGCGAGACGGCGTTTCATGCCGCCAGAAAAGGTACCTACACGCGAGTTTTTGCGGTCCGCAAGCTGCACCAATTCAAGCATGTTGTTAATG
>JAABUQ010006116.1_pt1 | contig 18532 bp, 16 predicted proteins | sample 5560001 | NCBI WGS metagenome assembly JAABUQ01 (sample SAMN10711888, study PRJNA513371) | rock metagenome | isolation source: Antarctica rocks | place: Antarctica: Victoria Land, Finger Mt nord | collected 2015-12-18
CGATGCAGCTTCGAAAGTTACCGGCGCCGTGACTGGAGGAACCTCGCGCGCCAGCGATGCGGCGGATTCAAGTGGCTCGCGCCTCAGTAGCACCGTGTCGGGCATGAAGTCACGCCTTGGACAAACGCTGCCCGATGCTGGCGATGTGAAGTACGGCGCGCGCCGTGCGGTGGGTATGGCCGTGGAGAACCCCATCGGGTTGATGATCGGGGGACTGGCGGCGGGTTTTCTGGCGGGCTTAATGGTGCCGGCGACGCGCTTTGAAAACGAGCAGATCGGCGAGGTTGCCGATAACCTCAAGGAGCAGATGAAGGCGACCGGGCAAGAAGCCGTGCAGCACGGCAAGGCGGTAATGCAGGATGTCGCACAGGCCGCGGGTCAAGCAGCCTCGCAATCCGCGCAAGATCATGGACAGCAACTTGCCGGAACCGCCAAACAGAGGGCCGGGGACGTAGCCGACACGCTCAAACGCACCTCGCCGTACGATACTTCGGCAGAGTACGATACCGCTGCCGACTATACCAATCCCGGAACCAAGTAAGCGTCCCGCGGATCGCGAAAGCCCTCTGTGCAAACAGGGGGTTTTTTCTTTGACCCAACGCGATTTTGCTGAGCAGCGTTCGCCGTCGTGGCAACGATTGCAGACGCTGCTCGAGCGCATTGAACGCCGGGGCCTGCGTACACTGGACGGTCATGAGATCGTAGAATTCGGCAAGCTCTACCGCTGGGTTACTTCGGATTTGGCCTACGTCAGGGGGCGCCACTTTGACTCTGAGGTTGCGAGCTATCTCAATCGTCTCACGGCGCGCGCACACGCTCGCGTTTACGCCGGCAGCGCCCACAGCGGCAACGAGCGGTTCTGGGCCTTCTTTAGCCAGGTATTTCCACAAGAAGTGCGTCGCTCGTGGGCGTACGTGGCGCTTTGCGCGGCATTGACGATTTTTTCTGCCGGCACAGCATTCAACGTTGTGAGCGCGCGCCCCAGCAGTGCATACGCGCTCTTTCCAGCGAACCTGGTTCCCGTGCGCATTGAAAAAAGTTTACACGATTCGTCTTTTGCGTTTAAACCCCAAGAATCTGCCATGATATCGGCTCAAATTATCACCAACAATATCCGCGTTGCGATTGTGGCATTTGCGGGCGGCATGACCCTGGGTATGCTTACGATATACATCGTTCTATTCAACGGCACTATGCTGGGCGTAATCGGTGCGCTGTTTTCAAATGCAGGATTCGGTTACGATTTTTGGGCCACCGTGGCTCCGCATGGCGTTTTGGAACTGACCGCGATTCAAGTCTCCGGTGCTGCGGGGTTGCTGCTGGCAGCCGGTGTCTTGAACCCGGGGGCGATGCGCAGGCGCGATGCGCTGCGGGACAACGGCAGGCGAGCGGGCGTACTGATTCTTGGGGTTGCAGCGATGTTGTTGCTGGCCGGAATCATCGAAGGCTTTTTCTCCCCCTTGCGCTTTGCGCCGCCCTTCCGAGTTGCCGCGGGCGCGTTAAGCGCCGTTGCGCTCATCGGATATTTCGGTTTTGCGGGATTGCGCGCTAGAGCAAGCCGCGCTGCTTGATCTGCAAATAGGCATCGATCAGGGATACGCTTAGTGCGGGTGCCGGGACATCGATGACTCGCACGCCACGCACAGCGAGCAGCGCGGCAGCCTTGCGCCGTTCCTCGAGCAGCGTGAGTGCCACACTTGCCCGATAGGCGTCCTGAACGCTCAGCGTGGGAATCGTCACTGCTTTTTGGATTGCAGCGTCGTTCATAAAGACGCACACGACGAGGTGACGGGCTGCTAAGCCGGCGACTTGCTGGATGACCGCAGCGGAGACAACCGGATCGAACATGTCCGTGAAGAAGACGATGAGGCTGCGTTTGGCTACATGGAGCCGCAAATAAGTGAAGGCTCCACGGTAGTCCGACTCCGCGAAGCGCGGCTGCAAGCCGTAGATGCGCCGCGCAATTTCGGGTATGGCTTTGCGGGAAGGCTGTGGGTCAAGCGCATCGATGAGATCCTCTTCAAACGCTAGAAAGCCGATTTTATCGTTTGCAAGTCCGGCGATGGTTGCCAAACTGAGTGCGGCGGTAACCGCATAGTCGAATTTCGAACGATTCGCGAGCCGTGCCGTCATCAGACGACCACAATCGAGCAGCAGCATGACGTTTTGACTGCGTTCAACCTCATGCTGCGCTACCATTAACTTTCCGCGCTTAGCCGTGGCCTTCCAATCGATCCAGCGATAGGCATCGCCCTGCGACCATTCGCGCAAACTCTCGAATTGAGTACCGGTGCCGCGCAGCCGCATTCTGCGCAGGCCGCTCTCGATCAAGCGGTTATGCGAGCGAAGATTTCTGTAGCGCTGCACCGCCGAGAGGTCCGGGTACACGCGTATCTCCAGCCGCGCCGAGATGCGCATGCGGCGCCGAAACAGACCGATGCGGTTTTCGAACCACACATACAGCACGGTGAGCGCCGCTTTGCCGCGTTCGCAGGGCAGCAGCGAACGCTCGAGCCGGGCAAAACTGCGCCGTGCGATGACCGCGTGCACTTCATCTGCATCGAATCGCACGAGGCCTACCGGAGTTTCGATGAGGCCGCAGCGCACCGCCACACGCGAATGGTTCGCAACGCAATACTGCAGAGCGCTGCGCACGCCAAGTGTAAAATGCGGTCCGCCCTCTCGGGTTATCCCTAGATCGACGCCGCGCGGCCCCCACAAGACATCGATGAACATCAACGTCGCGACCACAAGGGAAGCGACGCAACCAAGGTACCAAGCCCAAGGAACCCAGAGGCTCACCGTAAACAACGCCGCAAGCGCAAGGAAAACGCACAGACACCGTGCGCTGAACCACACGGACAACCACGGATTGCTCAATCGCTAGACGGTAACCGCGCGCGGTTCCTGCGGGACGGGGACCGATTCCAGCACTTCGCGCAACACATCGCCTGCCGTCACGGCTTCAATCTCGGCTTCCGGCACAAGGATAAGGCGGTGGGATAAAACCAAGTCGGCAGTATCCTTAACGTCGTCGGGCGTGGCGAAATTCCGTCCCTGCAATGCGGCCGCAACTTGAGTGCAGCGGAGCAGCGCCAGCGCAGCTCGGGGACTAGCCCCGAGCGCGAGCCGCCGGTGGCCGCGCGTTGCGCTCACGATTTCGTAGATGTACCGCTGCACCGCCGCTGAGAGATGCGTGCTGCGAATCGTCGTTTGAGCCTCACGCACCTCCGCCGCACTCGTGACTTGCGCGAGCCCATCTTGCTCCAGGGTGCGCGCCTCGAAGCCGCGAGTCGCACGCGCGAGTAACTCTAGTTCCTGCTCTTCCTTCGGATACTGCGAAGAACATTTGATCATGAACCGGTCCAATTGCGCTTCGGGAAGTGGATATGTTCCCTCGTATTCAATCGGATTCTGCGTGGCGCAAACCATAAACGGCTCGGGCAGGGCGGTAGCGACGCCGTCGAGCGTCGCGCGATGTTCTTCCATCGCTTCAAGCAGCGCCGACTGCGTTTTTGGCGGAGTGCGGTTGATTTCGTCTGCCAAGATTAGATTCGCCACTATAGGTCCTGGCCGAGTCACAAACTCGCCATCTTTGGGATTGAAAATGGTCGTCCCAAGAATGTCTGAAGGCATCAAGTCGGGTGTGAATTGGATCCGCCGGAACTCCAAGCCCAGCAACATAGCGAGCGTGCGTACGTAGAGCGTTTTTCCCGTACCGGGGACGCCTTCGATGAGGACGTGGCCCTGCGCGAAGAGTGACAACAGCAACGCGAACGTCACGCGTTCCGCCCCAACGATAACTTCAGATATGCCGCTCTGAATATGCTGCGCGATGCGCTGAACTGACGCTGCCATATTCTCCGTAATCCTTTCTTAGCTCGGCACATAATACCGCGGCGCGTATCAAATCGCCGTCCCGGGGAGCAGCGCCGTTGCGTAAACGTTGAAGTTCAGCAACGGGCCCCGCACGCAAATCGCCCGATTGTATGCGAACGTTGCGCAGCGTCAAATCGATCAGGTCCCGCATGGCTTTGCCCCGAGCCCTGCCTCGTTCCATCAGACTCGCCATCGAATCGATGAAGGCGGACGAGTTTTGAGCCTGTGTGGGAGCAGGCACGATCACGGGTCCAAAACGCACGTTGCTGCCGATGAGCGCCAGCAACGCCGTGGCGCCAATCAGTCCCAACGCAACACGGACAGGCAAGGGCAAGGCGTGCCACGCATTTTCGGTGCGCGCGTAGCCCTGCGCGGTTTCGTCAAACCAAACAGGGGCATACGTACTCGCCAAGTTATACGCGAACCGAGCGTTATCATGAGCGCCCAGTTCTGCATTACTGAAAATGGTGGGATCACTTGCAGCAATAATTCGGCCCTTACCAAAGGAGAACAGTGCGGCGATGACGCCCGCGTGTCTGCGGCCCAGTAACGGTATCGCCGGTTTGTGCAACGCGATGAAGACACTCGTACCCGACGCCCCGAGGTACCGGACACCTCGCGTCAGGCTCACGATCCCGAGCACGTGAGCGAGCGCTGTGGCGCCTTTCACGGTATGCGTCTGGGGCAACCGGACGCCGGGTATTTCCCGATCGCCGCCGTCCGGGCTCAACACGATGAGCGTTCCCCCCCGAGCGACCCAATCTCTGATGGCCTGGGCTTCATTTTGGCTCATGTGTCGAACTGGTCTCGCCACGATGAGCGTTCGCAGGGAACGATTCAGCAATCCATGCGGTTGCTCGAAACGACTGGACGGGATGTCTTCCCGATGCAATAACTCATAGAATGCGGCATAACCGTTTCTACCCGTATCGTAAGAAGAATACGTCGATGCCGGCGAGTTCCTCGTGGCGTTAAACCGCGCAATCGCAAGCAAGGACAAAAGCGATGCCGCCACGATCAGAGCGATGTTCTCAGGATGGATGCGCTGTTTAACGTGCTACCTGCTGCTGCAACGATAAGTACGCCGCGCGCGCCTCATCCCAATCGCCACGAGTGATGGGACGCTCGGCGTAGATTGCCTGCGTGAGTCCCCGAGCGATGGTATCGAAGGCACTCAGGGCTAGCGGCTTTCCACGTTGGACCGCGCTGCGATATTCGCCCACCGTTGCGGACGGTGTGGCATCCAGCACTCGCGCTTCCGCAAGAGAACTCAGAGCGGCTTGAAAAAGCCGTGCAAGCGCGGCCACGTAATCACGATGTTCGCAAGCGGCGCACCCTTGAGCGTACAATTCGGCAGCACTTACTCGCGAGGGCAACGGCGAAGACTGCGCAACCGGTCCCGACATGCGCCGACGCAGTCGCAGGCGAGTCAGCAACCGCCCTAGCCCGACCAACGCTAGGATTAAGAAAATCTCGCCGGCGCGCGTTAAGAGCTCCGCCGGAAGGCGGGTTCTAGTGAAAATTGGCTCCAAAATCCGCGCGATGGCGCGACTGGCCCACGTCACGGCCCGCTGCAGTAAGCTGGGGGGCGGTTCGCGCAGCGATACTTCCAAACGATAGAGCCGGTGATTGGAAAGGATCTCTCGCGCGAGGACTTTGGGATCGTGCAGCGGCGCGCGAGATGCGCAAAAACCCGGTTGTGGCGCGGCGCAAAAGAGAAGCAGCGCGCACAAGGCGCAGCGTACCAGCATTACGCCGGCGCGGAGATGCGCAAGTCGAGCCCTTCCAGCCTCACCCGAAGGTCGTAATAATAGACAGCAACCGCGACGGAGAGAAATGCGGCCGAAACCATGCTGAGCAGCGTCGTCACGACGGTCTCGAAGAGCGCGCTCTTGAGGATCAAAAGGCTGATCGCTTGGCCAACGATGACCGCGACGACGCTACCGGCTTGTATGGCCAAGAAGGCCAGGCTCACCAGCATGGTACGCTTGAAGTGTGCCCGATTGTAGGTGCGGGCCAGTCCCTGCACAAAGGCCCTCGGTGCTGGTACATGTTCTATCCCGATCGCGCAAAAGCTCAGCAGCACTGCGAGGAGCAACGGCACGAATGTAAGCAACCAGGCGAGCAATGCTAGGGCCAAAAGAATGATTCCCGCCACGCGAAGCCCGGGCAGCGCAATGCCGACCGCAACGCCGAACACCGCAAGTATACCAAAGATCAAGCCGCCTGCTACGCCCCAAACAAGGATTGCCAGCATCTCAAAGATGCCCATGAGCAGCACCGCGGGCCACCGTCGAAGCGCACCGAGAACTGCCAAGCGCACATCCACGCGGCGCGCGTCGTACACCATCGCAACGCCGAGGGCAATCCCGACATTTGCGAACGGTAGAACAAAAATGGCAAAGACCAGGGCAGCAACGCTCGCTGCGCCGAGTGCAGGGCTGCTCTCGAGTGCTTTGTTGATCTTGGCAGGGCTCGGTTTATGGCCGGGTGCGCCGGAAATTTGTTGGAGCAACGCGCCATAGAAAGCCGCTGAATTTTGCATCGTGTAGTATCGCGCGAGGGAGGTCGGGATCAGCGCGAAGAGCATGATGAGCGTTAGCGGCGCGAAGTTCCGGATGTACAACGTAACGGCGCGATCGAGAATCTCACCAATAGTTAATGGACGCAAGTCAAAGACTGCCGGCTCCGAGCTCACGCGGCAGCGTTCTTGAGGATTCGTAGCCCCTCCTGGGGTACTATTAAGGATGTCCAAAATCGCGGTGACGGAGCAACTTTGGCGCTATCCGGTAAAAAGCCTAAAGCGAGAATCGCTGAAGGTTGCGCCCGTGGAGCGCGACGGGATACGGGGTGATCGGGCAGCAGCAGTGTTCGTTCGGGCAGGTCATCCAAGACGTGAGAAAACGTACCGCGGCAAAGAGCATCATCTCTTGCATACATTGGAAAGCGTAGAGGCAGCGCAAGGGGTCGCGCGCAAGAACGGGGTGGACCTCGAGATGCGAACGGGAATGCGGTATTTCGACGCCGCGCCCATTTCCATCGTGATCGATACCTGGTTGCGGGAAGCCGAGAACATAGCCGAACGTGAACTGGATCCGCAACGCTTTCGGCCAAACATTTTTGCCCGCGCGGAGCCTGGTTTCGATATGCCGGAAAGCCGCCTCGTAGGCAAAGTGCTGAGGATAGGCCCGGTGCTTCTGCGCGTCCTAAAGTCCATTGAGCGCTGCGTCACCATTACGTACGACGTAGATAGCGGTAATCAGGACGGCAACGTTTTGCGGTCGCTTGCGTTAAAACGCACCAACATCCTGGGAATCTACTGCGAGGTTGTGCGTCCGGGTCACCTCAAGTTGGGCGACTCCCTTTCAATCGATGGCCTGCCGGCTAGCTTTACAAAATAAGGGGCCAAAAGTCCCAGGCTCGCTCACATCGTTCTTCGACCCAACTCCGTTTTCATATCAATGATTTCGCGCTCGAATCCTGCGCTCCAAACCGTCGATCCTGAACTCCTCGCGCAGGCGATGAACCGTTTCGTGAGCTCGTGTTCGTCTCCCCAATTGGAACGGGCCATCGTAAAAAGTATACCGACGCTCGACGAGTCGCATAGGGCGGCGTTCGCGCGCGCGTTGACCGACGACACGTTGTTTGCCGACGTCAACAAAATAGACGAGTCGACGCTCAAGGATACCGTACAGATTTCGGGGCGCTGCGGCGAGCTGCATCAATCGTTCTTGTGTTTTTTGCAGAGCAATCCGCGGGCATTGGAACAATTGCACCCGCAGATCGTCAACGGTATTTTTGCCGGCATGGAAAGCCCGCGCGTCGCGTTTGAAGAGACGATGATGCCGCGCCGTTCGCACGACCTCAAAGTTGGCGCGTTCGCCGCTTTGGCAACGCTGCTCTTGAGCGCGCTGGGGTATGCAGGCTGGGGTGCCTTGCGCTCGCACCGCAACGACGCCGCGCAGGTCGCGCTTTCAACGCCTGTTTATCAAGCAACACCCAATCCGGCAAGCCTGCGCAAGACAACGATGCTCGTGCACGGACTCGCCCCCAGGCGGCGTCCGATAGCGCCGCGTCCAATCATTAAACGGGTATTCGTCAAGCAAATCGTTGTCAAAGAAGTGCAGAGTCAATCGGTTCCTGCCCAGGCGCACATGCGCGCGTCGGCAGCTCCCCAGCGGCCTGTTGCCGCGCAAGTGCGCAATAATCGCATCGCGCTGCGGCCCGACAAACGGGTAGCGAGCAACTCCGGCGGCAATCGCCCTACTCGGCTGACTCAAGTCCCCGGCGGTCGATCGGTTAAGTCCGCCGGCAGTAATCATGCTGCGGCCAAGCCGGCTCCGGTGAGCGGAGTTTCGAGTAGTCAGCCGGTGATTGCGGCGGCTCCTCGACCCTCGGCGCCACAACCGCCACCGGTGCTGGCATCGATTCAGACTCCCGCGCCTGCGCTAACTGCGCGCGATTTTGTCGCGTCCACCATTAGGGCGGCCGCGCCCGACACGAGGATCACTTCCCTTTGGGTAAGCGACGGCGGCGGGGACCTTACCATCGTCGAAGCGGAATCGGCAAACCGAGGCGGGACCTTTTACGATAAGTACGCCGTGCGCCCAGCCGGCGGGGGGTTTGCGATTGCCTCGCACGAGCAAATACCGATCGACATCGCATCGCCGCACGCAACCGGGGCTGCGTCGCCCGCCGTTAGCCGGAAGGCACGCGCGCTTTTCGGACACGTTAGGCGCGCGCATCACTAGCGCAGGGTTGACCAACAACGAGCTTCCTGAATATGCTGGTTTCTTGAAATGCAGGCGACTCGTATAGCGGCATAGCAAGGCGCACGCACCTCCCGTGGAATGGTGCCTCATGGATTCCCGGTTTGCAGCCACAGCATTCGCCACGGCCATCACCATCATCGATCCCGTGGGCATGATCCCGATGACGCTGACGGTAACCGCCGGCGACCCGCCACACGTACGCAACAAGATTATCGACCGAGCGATCATCGTCTCCGCCGCCATCATCGTATTCATGGGTTTGCTGGGGCGCATGATCCTCAATTACTTAGGCATCACGCTGCCTGCCTTCACGATTGCGGGCGGCGTATTGCTTTTCCTCATTGCTATCGACATGCTGTTTGCCCGCAAGACCCGGGTGAAACATACCGATGAAGAAGAGCGCGAGGGCGCCGAAATGGAAAATCCCGCCGTCTTTCCGCTCGCCGTGCCGATGATCGCCGGTCCCGGGACGATCGCCACGGTCCTGCTCCTCGTGAACTTAACGCGCGGTGATCGGCTTGAGCTGGTAATTGTTTTTAGCGGCTATGCTTTCGCGCTGTTTGTGACTTGGCTTTGCATGCGTGGAGCATCGGTTCTGCAACTGGTCATCGGCAATACCGGCGTCCACGTGGTAACGCGCCTTCTTGGCATCATTTTGGCGGCGCTGGCCGTACAGTTCGTGCTCAACGGATTAATGAATACCCCGTTGCTCAAGCACTAGCGGTTTACAATGCGCGCCGGCCCTCCAGCGCTTTGGCGAGCGTCACTTCGTCGGCGTAGTCTAAATCGCCGCCGATCGGCAGCCCGTACGCGAGGCGCGTGACGCTTACACCGAGGGGGCTTATTAGACCGGAAAGATAGAGTGCCGTGGCTTCCCCTTCTGCGTTGGGGTTGGTTGCGATAACAACTTCCCGCGGGCGTTGCGACCCAATGCGCTCGACCAGTTCCTTCACGCGCAGTTGCGCCGGGCCGATTCCATCCATCGGTGAGATCAAACCTCCGAGTACGTGGTAGCGACCGCGGTATGCTGAAGTGCGCTCCAAGGCAAAGATATCTTTTGCTTCGGCGACCACGCAAAGGAGCGCGGCTTCGCGCCGGTCGTCGCAACAAATGTCGCACGGGTCGCGCTCGGTTATTGAAAAGCAAATCGAACACAGCCGAACCCGATCCTTTACGGCTAAGATAGCTTCGGCCAAGGAGGCCGCTTCGTGTCGTGGCCGGTTCAGCAAATGAAAGACCAGACGCGCAGCCGTCTTGGGTCCAACCGTTGGAAGCTTACTGAATTCGTTAATCAGACTTTGAACGGGGCCGGCAATAACGCTCAAGGAAGTGCCGGCCGTTATGTCAGGCCGGGAATACGTAATCCGCCGGTTAGTGCGCCCATGCGTTTATCGGAAGCCTCTTGGACTTTGGCGACCGCATCGTTCATCGCGACAACCACCAAATCTTCGAGCGTTTCACGGTCATCGGGATCCATCGCTTCCTGGGCGATTGAAACGCTCTTGACGCGGTGATCACCCGTCATCTCGATCTTCACGACGTCGCCGCTGGCGCTACCCGTCACGACCGTCCCAGCTAGTTCTTCTTGCGCTTTGGTCATCTCGGCTTGCATTTTACGCATCTGCTGCATCAGCTGGGTTTGGTTCATGTGTCTACCTACGAGCGTCCCGGGATTCGTTCCCGGGCGTATTGCAAAAGTTCTTCCGGCGATTCTTCGTGCGCATCCTTTGAGTCTCGGGCAGCATGTCCACCCGTGTTGCCATCAATCCGTAAAGCGATGTTCACCGGTACCCCTACGACCTCCGTAACGGCTCGTACGATGAGCGGCAAGTGATCGCGCAGTGCGTCCGCCATCCAGCCCTCCGCAAGTTTGATGGTCAAAACGTCGCCTTCCAATGATTCGAGCAACGCGCGCGAAAGCGGCGCGCGCAGCGGCATTCTCTCCCCCTCGACGCGCGCCCGAACGTTTTGCCAGCTCGAGCGTATCTTTTGCAGGGTCAAAGGCGAATTGTTTGGCGCGCGGTTTTGCGCCGGTTTGGGGCGTACTGCCGCGGACTGCTTCTCTCGCCCCGCGCCGGAGCCATCCGCCACCGGCGTCCCGCCTTCCAGCACGCTCACGCGGGCGCTCAGCGCTGCCACGGTCGGGTCCTCGCCCGCCAGCACAAAACGCAGCAGCGCACTTTCCAGTTCCAGACGAGGATTCCCTGAGGAACGCGCCGAGTACGATGCTTCCGTTAGAAGTCGTAACGCATGGATTAATAGGGCTTGCGATATTTTCTGAGCCATCTCGACCACATGCTGCGCATCTTGCGCGGCGAGATCGCGCGCGAGCAAGTCGGGGCTGACGCGCGCCACTAGCAAATGCCGGAATTCAGATGTCAAGTTGCGCGTCAACGCGTGCATATCGCTCCCGGCGTCGCTGGCTTCGTCGATGATGCGCAGCACGTTATTCGCATCGCGCTCAATCAATCCGTCCATTATGGCGCGCGCATAGTTTCTTCCGGTGGCTCCAAAGGCAAGGTCGATCGTTCCCGCGTTGACGGATCCATCTCCGAAGGCCGCCGCTTGCTCGAGCATGGTCAGCGCGTCGCGCAAGCCTCCGTCGGCGCGGTACGCGATCGCACCGAGTGCTTCATCGTCTATAGCGATTTTTTCGGCCAGCGCAATTTCACGCATTTTGTCGATCATGATCGGGATCGCAATACGGCGAAAAGCGTAACGCTGACAGCGGGAAAGGATTGTCGGCGGCAACTTCTCGGGCTCGGTGGTGGCCAAAATGAAAATGGCGTGGGGCGGCGGTTCTTCCAGCGTTTTCAGGAACGCGTTGGCCCCCTCTTTCGTCAGCATGTGAGCTTCATCAACGATATAGACCTTGCTGCGCATGCTGCTCGGAGGGAAGCGCACCGCATCGCGCAGCGCCCGGATCTCGTCGATCCCGCGGTTGCTCGCGGCGTCGATTTCCAACACATCCAAAGCGTTGCCGGCAAGCATCGCCACGCAGTTCGGGCACGTATTGTCGGGCACGGGCGTCGGCCCGCTTACACAATTAATACAACGGGCAAAGATTTTGGCCGCCGATGTCTTGCCCGATCCTCGCGGTCCCGAGAAAAGATACGCATGCGCCAATTTTCCCGAGGAGATGGCCGTCGAAAGCGTGCGAACGACCGCATCTTGACCTACTAAGTCGGCAAAAGTCTTGGGGCGCCAGCTGCGATAAAGCGACACCCAACATTGTTAGAAGTCGCGTTTAAGCGTGCCTGCCTGGGGGTAAATCTGCGCTAAGCTGCTTCTGATTATTATCAAGAAGGAGCGATTGTTCTGTCCATTCCGCGAGATCGCGTGGGGGCGCGCAATACCGGTGGTGACGCAGCGTGTTGCAAGCGGTATGGAGTGCCTGGCGCAGCGCAGCGTGCTGCGCCAGCTTAAACGGGGCCCGCGCGCACGGTCGCGCGGGGGCACGCAATACCGTTTGCAACGCAGCGTGTTGCAAGCGGTATGCAGTGCAAGGCGCAGCGCAGGGTGCTGCGCCTATAGAAAGGAGAACCGTCGGGCGGTGGATTTACGGGCGGCGCTTCGCGAGAAATTCGGCTTCGAAGAATTTCAGGCGGGGCAAGAAGAGATTGTGCGCCGAGTGGTCGCTGGGCAAGACACCCTGGCAATTTTAGCAACGGGCGCCGGCAAAAGTCTGACCTATCAGTTGTCGGCTCTTTTACTGGATGGCACTACGGTTGTCGTCAGTCCTCTCATCGCGCTGATGAAAGATCAGCTCGACATGCTTTCCGACTTGGGCATCAAGAACATCGTCGCGCTGAACTCAACGCTTTCCGAAGATCAAGAGCAGCGTGCGATCGAGCACGTCCGCAGCGGCACCGTCAAGATCGTATTCGTAACGCCGGAAAAGCTTGAAGACGAGCGATTCATCGGCTTGCTCAAAAGCCTTCGCGTGCCCTTGTTCGTGGTGGATGAAGCGCACTGCATTAGTGCTTGGGGCCACGATTTTCGCCCGGCATACCTGGCACTGGGAGCGGTCATTTCGGCCCTGGGACACCCGACCGTTCTGGCACTAACGGCCACGGCGACCCCCGCAGTTCGCGAGGACATCCTCCTGCAGCTGGGGATTGGCAACGTCAAGCCGATTGTCAAGGGGTTCGACCGTCCGAACCTCATTTATGAAGTACGGCGTGCCGAAAGTGAAAATGGTAAGTTCAAAATTCTGAACGCGCTTTTTAGCGAACGGCGTCTGGAAGGAACCGGGATCATTTACACTGCAACGATCAAGAACGCCATGGAGGTCCAAAAGTATCTTCACGACGCGCTTGACATTCCGGCTGCGGTGTACCATTCGAAGTTGCAAAAGCAAGACCGCGTTTCCGTTCACGAGCTGTTCATGTCCGAGACTATCCGAGCGGTGGTTGCGACCAACGCCTTCGGGCTAGGAATCGACAAACCGAATATCCGGTTTGTCATGCACTACGACTTGCCGGGCTCTCTGGAGGCATACACCCAAGAAGCTGGGCGGGCTGGTCGCGACGGAGAGCCTTCGCGCTGCGTGCTGGTATACCGCATGAGCGACACGCGGGTGCAAAACTATTTCTTAACTGGCAAATATCCCGGGATCGAAGAAGTCCAGAAGATTTTCGCTACGCTGGAATATTTCTCGGCGCAGCTCGAAGGCGTTTCTCTGACCGACCTTCGTAAAATTGCACAATTGCCCCTTACCAAGCTCAAAGTGATTTTGGCGCTCCTAAAAAAGAGCGGTTTTATCGAACCACGCGGCCGTTCTAAATACGCCCTTACGGATGCGGCGCTCAAAAACCGAGAGCTCGTACTCAATCTGGCCAACTATGAAACCAAGAAGTCTTACGACCTCAGCAAACTTGCGATGATGTTGCAATACGCTGAGTCCAGCTCGTGCCGGCGGAAGTTCATTCTGAATTACTTCGGAGAGGATTACGATTCGCCGAATTGCGGCGCGTGCGACAATTGCTTGCGGGGCCAATTCAGTGCAAAGGGCTCCGGATATCGTATCGCAGACGTTGTTTTTCATCGCAAATGGGGCCAAGGTACGGTCGAGCGTGCGGAAAAAGACCTGGTCACCGTGCTCTTCCCCAACGTCGGATACAAAACACTGCTGGCGACGGCCGTCAGCCGCGAAGCACACATAGCCTAGCGTTGGCGCGCAACCTTAACGCGGTTTCCTGGACCGTCGTGGCAGCAGCTTGCGTGCTGTGTGGCGCGCTCGCCAGTGCGCAGCAGAGTCCCCCTGCGCCGATCGAATCGCCCGCACCCGTCGCGTCGCCCGCACCCGTTGCGCCGCCGGCCCCGGTAGCCTCCACCGCGCCGGTGCCCACCAGCGCGCCGCTCCCCCAACCGTCGACTTCAGCCCCAAGCCCGACGCCGCCGCCTATAATCGTCGATCCTCCAACCGCCGGTGTCCCCTTCGGGGGAACGCAGACGTTGCGCGTCAACGGCGTTTTGGGCAGCATCGCCGTCACCGTCGCCAATCCCGCGCTGGTGGATGCGGTGGTGGACCAAGAAGCGCGCAGCATAACGCTGCGGGCCAAGGCCTTGGGCACAACCACGCTGACCGTGCGAGACGAGCGCGGTGTTACCCGCGAGGTGCCCATCAAGGTCGCCTATAACGCGGGAAGCGTTGCCGATGGCGGTATGGTGCGCATTACCGGAGATCCGGCGAGCGCGCCGTTCGTTCGCGAACAGGCGGCTGCTGCTGCAGAGCGGCTAGCGAGATCGCGGCCGGGCGCGAGCGTGTCGGCGTCGGCGGAAAGCATCGCCTTTACCGCGCCCCTCGCCGCCGATGACGTCGCCTCCCTGAACGTTCCCGTCATCATTTCCGGAAACGATTTTTTCACCGTCGCGGGCACCACGCGCGTGCGGGTAGAGAACGTGGCTGAACCCCGCATCTCTCCAAAGTCCCTGCTGGTTAGCGATTTTCCGGAAACCTTGACCGAAAACGGCGTGCTGTTCACCGCTGATCTTGCGCGCGAAGCGCCCTCGCGCTTCTTGTATTTTCACTACAATCCCGCGGGCCAGCCCGACAGGCGCATTCTGCTGCGTGCGCAGAACGGGTCGAACCAACCCGCCGTAGTGCAGTTCATTTCGGCTACCGCCGGGCCGGAAGCCAACGAAATGCACGTCGGGCACCTCGCTACCCAGCGCTTTCTGCTTGCGCTCGCACAGAATGAAGGCAGCGTCGTGATGATCCCCCCAAATGCGACCGTAAACCTCATCGACCATCCTATGCCCGCAAAGTCAGTGCTCAGCGGCATTTTACAGTTGCGGGAATTGGAGGGGGCGCAGCTGCACCTTACTTTGGTGGCGCAAGATGCCGCCGATCCGCTCGACGCGCCGGTATCTCAAACAACATTACTGACCAGCACCGTTAAGCATGCTCGCGGGATGTATCAGGTCCCCGAGTTTTATTACCAAACAACTTGGAACACGACCGATCCTTACCTGGAATTACCCATCGGGCACATTCCGCTGGCCAATTTGCTGCGCGGAGAGGCGTTGTCGGGGGACTACGGAGTGCTGCAATCGTTTGTCGTGCGTATCAGCAATCCCAACAGCAGCCCGCAAGCAATCGCGCTTTATGAAAACCCGCGCGGGGGGCGCGCCACCGTCACATTCATCATCGACAGAACCCTCGTCCAATCACACGGTGTACCACCATTTTCCCGCTACAAACTGCGTCAATACGAAGTACCGGCTCGCGGGTACATTCAAGTGAAAATCATAACGATGCCCGAGGGTGGTTCTAGTTATCCGCTGCGCTTGGAGTTCGCGCCGGACGATGGAAGCGTCTCTCCGGGAGCTCCCGGCTCGCCTGTCTATTGATGTTGCAAGACAGTCTGAAAAAGTTCGCGCATGTTCAGAGCGCTTGCGGCCCAGCCGAAGCGCTTCGCGGCCCGTTCACGCGAGGCGCGTTCCTGCGTAGGACTCGGTACACCGATGGTCAAGGCGCCCTGGAGCGCAGCAGCCCATGCCTCTGCGCTTTCTGCCGCAACCATCGTCGCGTCCCCCCCGGCTATTTCGGGCAGCGAGCTCGCGTCTGATACAAGGAGAGGAACCCCTGCGGCGAGCGCCTGCGCCGCCGCATAACCGAAACCTTCGTACTCAGACGGCACTGCTGCCACCGCGCACCGAGCGTACCACTGCAAAAGCTCGATGCGGGAGACGTATCCGCGGAATTGAAGGCGGTCTCGCACGCCCAGCAGCCGCGCGAGCTCTTCACATTCGTGCTGATACGGCGTACTTGGACCGATGCTCACAATCGTTGCGCCGGGCACCGCCGGCAAGGCACGAATGAGCACGCCGAGGTTCTTGCGTCGCTCCACGGTGCCGACGACCAAAATCGTTTGACTTGCTCTCGGGCAGCGAACTATGCGGAAAAACTCCGCCGAGACACCCGGATAAACGACGCTGACCCGATGCGCTTCGATATCGAGCATCGGCAGCAGTTCCGAACGGGAAAAATGGGAATCGACCACGATGTGATTGGCGCGACGGTAGCGCCGCAAAGAAAAACGGCCGAAGTACCAGCGCGAATAAGCCGGTGCGTGGGCTTGAACTTTGAGCCACGCCACGTCGTGCACCGTAACAACCATCGGTAAACCGCTTAGCAGCGGCATGGTCCCCGCGGCGCAATGCAAGAGTTCGGCATGCGATTTGCGCGCCGCGAGCGGAAGCAGCAACTGATCCCAGAGCAACCGGCGATCGAACCGCCATGGGTCTAAGGCGGGCTCTCGCAGTTCGGCAACCTCAGTTCCAGCCTCTCGCAGCGCTACGCACAAGCCGCGTACGTACTCTCCGATTCCGGTTGCCGTTCCCACGGTCAGTTGCGCATCGATTGCGATTTTCATGGCACAGGCGATTACTGGCGGAGCCTGCGTTCTAAATCGCGGAGCACCGCAGTATCAGGGTTGAGATTGCGGCTACGCTCTGCGTAGAGACGCGAGCGCGAGAGATCCCCAGCGAGCAATGCCAGTTTCCCCAGTCCGGCATACGCTTCCGCGCTCGCGGGGTTTACGTCAATAGCGCGGGTGAAATACATTAACGCCGCATTTGCATTGTGTAAGGCAAGGGCTTGAAAACCGGCGGCAAGCAAATATTTTTCCGAGAAAGGCGCAAGTCCCAGCGCCCGCTCGTAGTCTTTCTGCCCGTTGCGCAGCCATGCTTCACCCGACGATTGCGTGGCCAACGCAGAGGCGAGCTGTCCGAGACGCCACCAGGCCTCGGCCAAGGCGTCCGGATGGGTCGTCTGAGTCGCGAGGTGTTTGACAATTCGCCGCTCGAACGCGTATGCGTCAGCCGCTCGTCCCATACGCGCCAGGCGGTCGACTTCAAATTGCAGAGCTTCCACATCGTCGGCTGCGAGATACGCACGCAAGGCCTCATCCATTTTTCCCTGCGCCGATGCTAGTTGGCCTTGCAACTCGCTGCGTTGGGCACCGAACGACATGCGTACGATCCGTCTTCTTGCATCTTCCAACCGGTTATTCGCGAGGTCGTCTCGCGCGAGCATGGCCTCCACCGTATCCGATGGGGCGAAGCGTTCCAGCGTTTGATATATTCGTTCCCCGGTACTGCGCTTGATACGGGCTGGGAACGAGCCCGCGCTTGCAGCATCGGAAAAGAGCGCCATGGAACCCAACTGCAGCAGCGCAAGTGCGCCCAGGATGCACGCTACGACTGCGCGGAGCGCCTTCACTCCGGCGGGTGCATAGCCGAGCTAGAACTTAACGGTAAAATTCAAATCTTGCCGGTTCTGCGTCAAGTTATACGACGGAAGATAGTTGTCGCGGTACGTGTACTGACGCGTGCTGAAGACGATGGCGCTATTGGTTCGTGGAATCGAATACGTCACGTTGCCCAGATAGTAATCCTTGCGCTGAGCGATGTTTTGACTGAGTGATGTCTGATATGCTCCTACGTAACTCTGCGTGTTGTATTGCAGGTTGACGGTCATGTCTTTGCTCAATGGGAATGCCGCATCCACGTTAAATTGCTTTTTCTTCACGTCTTCAAAATTTGGATAGAACGTTACTGGGCTCACACCCCCGGGCAAGGCCGCCGAAACCCCTCGATCCACCGACTGTGACGCCGGATTATACGGAACGTACGGAAAGCCGGTTCTGTCCTGACGACTAAGCCGCTCGTACGTACCCGACACGTCGAAGGTTACAAGCTTACCGAGGGTGTGGATATTGAACGCCGCCCCGAGCGTGAGCGCATCGTCGTGTTGTTTAACCGCTGAGCGGAAGGCGCAACCCGCTGCTGGGTTACCCGCGCAATACTGCATCGCTCCCAGCGAGTTGGGCGTAAGCTCAGCAAGGTGCGCAGCCGAGAGCCGCGCCTTCATATTCCAGGCACCAATCCGCACGGGCGCGCTGAGGCTCGCCGTTATTCCCTGCGTATTAGGAACGTACGCCGAGTAAAAGTTCGGCCCAAAGGCTTGAAATGGATTAAAGATGGGGTACGCGTACGTCAGGGCCGGGTTGACGGCGATTTTACTGCCGTTACCCAGCGCCGCATCGAGTTGGCGGTTGATCATGAGGTTATTCGCCAGTCCAAAAAACCCGGGGAAATACGGTAGAGTGCTATAGGAAAAAACGTTCGGCGCGTTGCCGAAATAGCGAAAAGGCGTCCCCGCGAGAAAGTTCGCACCGATCGTCTGATAGGCGACTTGACCGCTCGCCGTGTGAGCTTTGAACTTGAAGCCGAAAACGGTCGCAAAATCAGTTTTTTCCCCGAGGATAAACGGCGCAGCCGTGCTGCGGTCGTCGTTGTGCAGTCGGCTGCTCGCACTTTCTGCGAAAAACACCGGAGCCGAGCTTCTCCCTCGCAGCAGCGGAAACTGGACA
>JAABUQ010006117.1_pt1 | contig 18531 bp, 18 predicted proteins | sample 5560001 | NCBI WGS metagenome assembly JAABUQ01 (sample SAMN10711888, study PRJNA513371) | rock metagenome | isolation source: Antarctica rocks | place: Antarctica: Victoria Land, Finger Mt nord | collected 2015-12-18
ATCACCTCGAAGGCGCCGGGCTGCGGAACCTCGATCTCCTCCAGCTGGAAGGCGTCGCTGGGCTCACCCTCGCGCTCGGGGCGGATCACCCAAGCCGCCATTGTTTCGGGCAGCTGACCCGGCTCGGTGTCAACGTTTGCAACTTGTAACGGCCTTTCTACGGCCACTGAGATGCCTCTCTGGTCGGGTGCCGAACGGGGTCGCGAACTGTAGAGAACTTCGTTCGACGCGGACCTATCCCACCCGCTCGGGCTCGGGGGCAAGCTGCTCGGGAGCCTCTCCCCGGACCGATGGCGCGGTCTCGGCGGCGTGCTCGGGGAACCCAGGGCGCAGGCGTTACCCGTGGGTGCGGAGGCTAGGGCTGCAGCAGCGTGTTGGAGGAGCTCGGCCGGGGCTTGCCGATGTGGACCGTCGCCGGCCGGATCGAGCGCGCGGAGGCCAGAGCGGAATCGCTTCCGGCTGCCTTGCCCGCGGCGACGGTGTAGTCGCCGGGACCGTTGAAGTCGACCGTCACCTCGGCGGTGGTCTGGGGGTTGATCGGTCCGGTGCTGGCCAGCGTCCGCGCGCCGTCGGGTGACTGGACCATCAGCGACTCGGTGCGCTGGGCGGCGTTGGTGACGATGAACACCACGGGGCCGGCGCCCACGGCAGCGGGGGAGACCGACACGCGGAAGTTGTTGACGTAGACCGCGAGGTTCACCGGCACGGCCGGCCGCGCCTTGTTGGCGAAGCTGCCGCCGGTGCTGCCACAGGCGGCGATGAACAACGCGCTCACCACGAACATCCCGATCGTCGTCCTGCGCACGGTTGCTGACTCTCCCTATCGTGAGGATCTTCGTGGACGCCCGACGGCTCAACGACCGGTCTGGTTCAGGACGCGGCGACGATGCTCCACGCTGCGCAGCTCCACCTGGAGCGCATCCCAAGAATCGTCCTCGGCGCTCTCGTAATCCTCGGTGCTCAGCCCGCGCAGGCGCTCGCTGTAGGCCGACCAGGCGCGGCGCGTGTCGTCATCCAGTTCGCGGAGCTTCTCGGCGTCGGGGGCGATGAGCGTCACTTGCGACTCCTCTCGGGCTCTTCTGAGGCTGCGATGCTACCCAGGCCGGCGGTTGTCAAGCCGGCGCTCCTGCACGCGCTCGTTCATGCCGTCCGGCCCCCGGCGTATTCACCGGCGTCGTGGAGCTGCTCCAGCAGGCGATCGCCACCACCGAGTTCCTCGTCGTGGACACCGAGACCAACGGCCTCGGCGGCGACTCCTGCGAGGTCACCGAGATCGGCTTCGTGCTCGTCGGCGGGGGCGAGCTGCACGATCGCTGGCAGTCGCTCGTGCACACCAACCTGCCGCTGCGGCGGGGCATCCAGCGCTTCACCGGGATCACGCAGGCGATGGTCGACGACGCCCCGCCACCGGAGGCCGTGCTGCCGCTGCTGGAGGAGCGCCTGCGCGGCCGCGTGATGGTGGCTCACAACGCACCCTTCGACCGCCGCGTGCTGGCGCAGGCGTTCACGCGGCTGGGAGCGCAGTGGCCCCAGCCGCCGGTGCTCTGCACCGCCGCGCTGGCGCGGACGCTGCTCCCGCTGCAGCGCGAGCGCCGCCTGGGGGCGCTCGCCGACGCACTCGGGATCGAGGTGGTGCAGGCCCACCGCGCGCTGGCCGACGCGGAGACCTGTGCCCGGGTCCTCTGCGCCCTGTTCCCTCGCCTCTGCGCCCACGCCGGCACGGTCGCGGAGGCCCTGGCGCTGCTAGCGCCCAAGCGCCGCCGGCGCCGCCCCGCGCCGGGCAGCGGTCGCCGCGCCCGGGCGCCGTCCACCGACGCCCGCCCGACCGCGGGCGTCGGGTCGCTACCCGCCGAGCTGCCCCAGCTCGACTTCGGGGAGCTGCCGCGGGACCCCGGTGTCTACCTGTTCCGCGACGACGCCGGGCGAGCGCTGTACGTGGGCAAGTCGGTGTCGATCCGCAGTCGCGCGCGGGCGCACTTCGCACCGTCGGCACCGCGCGCGCAGTGGACCGCTCACGCGCGCCACGTCGACTATGAGCCCACGCAGTCCGAGCTCGGGGCGCTGGTGCTGGAGAACCGTCTGATCAAGGAGCTCCGCCCGCCGGGAAACGTGCGCCTGACCCACGGCGATGACCGCCTCGTGTACATCCGCTGCCGGCTGGACATCCCGTTTCCGATCCTGGAGGTGGCGGCGGCGCCGGCGGCGGGCCACGCCGTCACGATCGGGCCGCTGCGGGGACGACGGCTGGCGCTGGAGCTGGTCGAGCAGCTCGACTCCCTATTCGGTCTGCGCCACTGCGCCCGCAAGCTGGTGCGTCGCGAGCATCCCTCCGCCTACGGCCAGATGGGGCGGTGCCTGTCGCCCTGCCTGGGCGACCTGGACCCCAACCTCTACCGCCGCCGCCTGGACGCGGCCCTGGAGGCCTTCGTGGCACCGCACGGCGACGGCGGCGGGCGGCTCGTCGGCCACGTGTACGCACAGATGCGCGGGGCGGCCGCCGAGCACCGCTACGAGCGCGCGCTCTGGCTGCGCCGGCGCGCACGCCGCCTGACGGTCATCCTCCACCGCCTCCAGGGCCTCCTGCAGGCCACGCACGCCGTCCCGCGGCTGATCCTCGCGCCCCACCCGGCCGGGAGTGGGGGCGACGCGTTCTGGCTCGTGGCCGGGCGCCTGGCCGGATGGGGACCGGTACCCCTGTCGGATTCAGCGACGGAGCTTCATGCTCGCACCGCAGTGCTGCTGCGCCGTGGCGGACGAGTCGGTGAGCTCGGCGCCCACGTGCCCCCCGAGGAGGTCGACGAGGTGCGCATCCTCGGTAGCTACCTGCTCTCGCATCCGCACACGCCCGCGCTGGAGCTGGAGCCGGCGCCCGAAGCCGGGCGCCTGGCCGCGTTCCTGCGCGAGGTCCGTCAGGAGAAGGGCAGCTCGACGACCTCCGCCCGCACCGTGCCGACGCCGACGCCGACCGCGGTGCCCGGAGGCGCCTCGCGCCGCACGAGCGCCAGTGCCAGCGGCCCGAGCCGGGGGGAGAGCGTGGTGCTGGCGACCCGGCCCACGGGGCGCCCGTCGAAGCTGATCTCGTCGCCAGGAGCGACGGCTCCGCCACAGCGTAGGCCGCGCAGCTGACGGTTGGGCTTGCCGCGGTAGTACAGCCGCGCGACCGTCTCCTGACCGACGTAGCACCCCTTGGTGAACGACACGGCGCGCTCGTTGAGTCCCGCCTCCTGGGGAATCACGGTGTCGTCGAGATCGATCCCGTAGCGCGGGCGGCCACGCTCGATCCGCACGGTCTCGGCCGCGTCCTGCGAGACCGGCACCGCCTCTCGCTCGGTCATCGCCGCCGCCAGCGCGGGGAGGTCCGGGGCGTCGCAGAGCAGGTCGACGCCGACGTCGGTGCGGATCGCGCGGGCGCTGATCTCGTCGATCTGCACGACCGCGTGGGTGTGCTCGGCGCCGAGCAGATCCTCCACGCCGGCGGCGGCTGCGGCGCGCGGCCCGATCAGCGACAGCAGCCCGCGCTCCAGCGTGCGCTTGTGCAGCTCGACGCTGTAGCCGATGCAGAAGCGACGGATCATGTTGAAGAGCTCCTGCAAAGCCCCGCGCTCGGTGTCGAGCAGCAGCTCGCCCCCGGCGTTCAGGATGCGCAGGTCCCCTAGCATCTTCCCCTTCGGCGTGAGGAACGCGGCGTAGCAGCCGGCGCCCGGGGGGAGCGCCTCCACGTCGTTGGTGACCTGTCCCTGGAGAAACTCCGCGGCCTGGGCGCCGGAGATCGCCAGCTTGCCGCGCTCGGAGCGGTCCAGCAGCCCGCAACCTTCGGTGAGCGCGCGGTATTCGGAGGCGATGGTTTCAACCGGTGTCATCTCCCACAGCATAGGCGGCCACCGGGAGACGAGGTTCATTCTCACCCGGTGGCCTAACACCAGGATTAGGCATGCCATAATCAATTTCGTGCCTGCGCAAGAGCCTCTGTCGATCTCCCCGGCGGTGGAGGACTACACCAAGGCGATCTACGCGCTCCAGCTGCGTGGCGAGCAGCCGGTGAGCACCACCGCCCTGGCCGAGCGCCTGGGGGTCACCGCCGCCTCGGCCTCGGGGATGGTCAAGCGCCTCACCGAGCTCGGCCTGGCACTGCACCAGCCCTACCGGGGGGTGACCCTCACCGACGATGGCCGCCGGGTGGCGCTGGAGGTGATGCGCCATCACCGGTTGCTGGAGCTCTACCTGGTGCGGAGCCTGGGTGTGCCGTGGGATCGCGTGCATGCGGAGGCCGAGGTGCTGGAGCACGTGCTCTCCGAGGAGCTGGAGGAGCTGATCTCCGAGAAGCTCGGGCACCCCACCCACGATCCCCACGGCGATCCGATCCCGACGCGTGAGCTGACGATCGAGGAGGGGGCGACGCTCGCGCTGCAGGCGCTGCAGCCGGGGGACAGGGCGCGCTTCACCCGCGTCTCGGACTCCGAGCCGGAGATGCTGCGGTTTCTGGCCGAGCGCGGGATCGCTCCCGGGGGCGATCTGGAGGTGATCGACAAGCAGCCGTTCGACGGGCCGCTGTTCGTTCGCATCGCCAATCAGGTGCACGTCTTCGGCGGGGCTCTGGCCGCGGCGATGCGGGTGCAGCGCCGCCCATGACCGCACCGCCGCCCCTGGGAGAGCCGACGCTCGGCGGCGACGGCGCTGCCGCGCTGCCGCGCGGGCCGCTGACTGGTGAGGACGCCGCCCGCTCCCACGACCGCTCCCGCGTGCACGCCGCCCGCCAGAGCGGCCGGCGCTGGCATCTGCTGTGGCTGCTGATCGGGCCGGGGATCGTGGCCATGCTGGCCGAGAACGACGGCCCGAGCATGCTCTCCTACGTCACGAGCGGCGCCACCTACGGGCTCGGGTTCTTCCTGCCGTTCATCGTGATCACGTTCGGGATGTCGTTCGTCTGCCAGGAGATGTGCATGCGCGTCGGCGCCGTCACCCACCGTGGCTACGGCCAGCTTGTCCTGGAGCGCTACGGAAGGCTGTGGGGGTGGTTCACCGCCGGCGACCTGATCCTCACCAACCTCGTGACGCTGATCGCCGAGTTCGTCGCGATCCGGATCGGGATGGCGTACTTCGGCCTCGGTGGCGGCTTCGCCGCGGCACTCGGCCTCGTGCTCGTCGTGTTCACGCTCAGCGGCGGACGCTACTGGCGCTGGGAGCGGATCGTGCTGGGGCTGGCGATCTTCAACGGCCTGTTCCTGCTCGCGGCGATCCTCACCGGACCGAGCTGGGGGGCGGTGGGCCGCGCGTTTGTCACCTTCTCGCCGCTGCCGGGTGGGAGCTTCAACACGATGCTGCTGCTGATCGCCTCCACGATCGGCGCCACCGTCACCCCCTGGATGATCTTCTTCCAGCAGAGCGCGTCCGCCGACAAGGGACTGACGCCGAGTGACCTGCGCCACGGCCGCTACGACACGATTGTCGGCGCAGGACTGGCCGGGATCTTCGGCTGCGGGGCGCTGATCGCCGGCGCCGCGCTCGCCGGTCACGGCGGCGCCAGCGTCCTCTCGCTCTCGGGGGCGGCCTTCCCGCACGCGCTGGAGCACGTCTCGGGCCGGCTCGTGGGGGCGGTGTTCGCGCTGGGGCTGATCGAGGCCGGCGCCGTCGCGGTGCTGACGATCTCGGCCAGCACCGGCTACGCCGTCGGAGAGTGCATCGGCGCACCGCACAGCCTCAACAACTCCGCTCGCGGGGCGGCGCTCTTCTACGGCGCCAACGTCGGTGCGGCGCTGATCGCCGGCGTCATCATCCTGATCCCCGGCGTGCCCCTGCTGTCGATCGCGCTGAACGCCAACGTGCTCGCCACCGTGCTGCTGCCGGTCGCTCTCGTGTTCATGATCATGCTGGCCAGCGACCGCGAGCTGATGGGGGAGTGGGCCAACGGCGTGTGGCGCAACCGACTTTCGGCGACGATCGTCGGCTTCATCGCCCTGTGCGGAGGTGCGTACGCCGTCGACTCTTTCCTGACCGCGGTGCACGTCCTCTGATGTCTCACGAACACGGGGAGCTGGAGCATCATCTGGAGCCCGATCAGCTCGCCCGCGAACGGGCCCGGCCGCTGGCGCCGGCCCGCCTGCGGCGGCGAACGGACGCCGCGCTGTGGGCGTTGCGGATCGCGGCGCTCCTACTGAGCGCGATGGTGATCTACACGTTCGTCTCGACCCTGGGCCACTGATCGCTAGGGTTCCGACGCGATGCCGCTGGCCGACACCTACGACGCGATCGTCGCCTCGCTGCCCGATGACTGGACCGATCTGGAGCTCGAGCTGCGGATCCACGACGAGCGTCGCTACGTCGACGCCGCCGTGCTGCTCGTGACCTGCAACGCCCAGCCCAACTCCAAGAGCGAGTGGCACTGGCGGATCCTCGTCGCCCACCGCTTCGGTCACGCCGCCGCCGCGCCCGTCGTCCACGCCGCCCTGAAGCTGCTCGACGACGCCGGGGTCGAGGGCGCACTGGCGGTGCGCGAGGTTCGCACGGGTCGGGTGGAGGTGACCCAGATGTGGGGTCGCCCCGAGTCGGTGCGGCGAGACTTCCAGCGCCTCCGGGCCCAGTAGCGAGGAGCAGGCGGTGGCGCGGGTGGTGGCCTACGTCCCGGACCTGCTGTTCGGGTCCCAAGTCGTCGGAGCGCTGCGCGCCGGGGACCACGAGGTGGAGCTCGTCAGCGTGCTGGAGCGGCTCGACCCCGGCGTGGACGTGCTCATCGTCGACCTGACCGCCGATCCCGGCGAGCGGATCGCGCAGGTGGAGGCGCTGCCAACCGAGGGGGTGAAGCTGCTGGCCTTCTACTCCCACGTGGAGGCCGAGGTGCGCTCCCAGGCCGAGGAGGCGGGCTTTGACCTAGTAGTGCCGCGCTCGCGGATGGCGCGCGAGGGATCGCCGCTGGTGGCGCGGCTCGCGGCGGGCCCCCCGGCCTGAGGTCGCTCAGCTACCCGCCAGCGAGCTCGTCCCCGCCAGGAACTCCGGGTCGAAGGCGCGCTGCACGTCCGGGGGCCGGGAGACGATGCCAAAGCGGGCCTCCCAGACCGCCCAGCGGCGCAGCACCGGCAGGCTGAGCTCCCCGACGGCGCCGTCAGGACCGAGGAAGGCCGACTGCTCGGCGGAGAGCTCGGCCGCGACGAGCTGGGGATCGAGGCCCGGGACCTGGGACTCCAGATTGGCGGCGCTGGCCTCGGGATCGGCCAGCGTCTGGTCGTAGCCCCGCACGAGCGTGCGCACCACCGCCCGGGCCAGTCCGGGGTTCTCGGTGAGGGTCTGGCGCGTGGCGCACAGCACGAGCTCGGGGTAGGGGGGCGCCCCGAAGCGCTCCACGCGGAACACGTGGTAGCCGGGGTGGCGGCGGCGGAGCGTCAGCCCCTCGTCGTTCCAGAAGGCGGTGGCGGCCGCCACTCTGTTGCTCAGCAGCGCGGCCACGGCGTCGAAGCCGATCGTGATCGTCCTCACCCAGGCGGGATTGCCTCCGGCCCCGGCGACGATGGAGTGCAGCACCGCGGTGTCGCTCGGCACCCCGGTGACGCCCACGGTGGTGCCCTCCAACCGGCGCGGACTGGAGATCCCCGGCGCGGCGATCACCGCGGCCAGCGGACGTTGGACGATGGCCATGATGCCGACGATGTCCTCGTGGCGCTGGCGCGCGAGCGCCAGGTCGTGGATGTCCAGGATCGCGAAGTTGGCACGGTCTGTCCTCAGCAGCTTCACCGAGTCGGTGCTGGCCGATGGCGCCACCACGTGCAGGTGGATGCCTTCGCCGTCGTCGTAGGTCCGCGCCAGCGCGGTGTAGATGCCGGTGTGGATGGCGTTCGGGGTGAAGTCGAGCACGAGCGTGGCGTCCTCGCCCTGCGGCGCCCCGGCATCGCCCGTTCCGCAGCCGGCGGGGATCAGGGCGGCGGCGAGCAGCGCGGCGAGCAGCAGGGAGGGGACGGTCAGGCGCATCGGACCGCAGGATATGGGCCGGTGGGCACAGCTCGTAGAATCGCTGACCCGCATGCGCCGCCGCGTCACCTTCAGCCGCAACCTGACGCTGTCGCTGTCACGGACCTGCCGCTGCTACTGCAAGTACTGCGCGTTCGCCACCCACCTGCCGCACCTGCACGAGCCCGAGGAGGTGCGGGAGCTGCTGGACCGCGCCGTCCAGCGCCACCGGGTCAAGGAGCTGCTGGTGCTGACCGGGGAGCGCCCCGAGGTCAACCCCGAGGTGGCGGCGCGCCTGCGCGCGCTGGGCCACGCCGACTTCACCGCATACGCGGTGTGGGTGTGCGAGCAGGCCCTCGAGCGGGGCCTGCTGCCGCACACGAACCTGGGAGTGCTCGGCGTAGACGACCTCGCTGCGCTGCGCGAGGTCACCGCCTCCCAGGGACTGATGCTGGAGTCGATCTCGCAGCGGCTGATGCAGACCGTCCACGCCGGCTCGCCGACCAAGCACCCGCAGCGGCGGCTGGAGACGATCGCCGCTGCCGGCGAGCTGCGGATTCCGTTCACCACCGGGATCCTCGTCGGCATCGGTGAGACCGAGGCGGAGCGCATGGCCTCGCTGGAGGCAATCGCCGAGCTGCACGAGCGCCACGGGCACATCCAGGAGGTGATCCTTCAGAACTTCGTCCCGCACGAGCGCTTCTATGGCCGGGAGCCGGCCGAGATCGCCGACGCGGCGGCGCGCGAGTACTGGCGGACCGGCCTCGGCATCCCTCCCGCGCACCAGGCGCCCGCATGGGCCTGCGAGGTGAGCATCGAGGACATGAAGCGGCTGGTGGGCCACGCCCGAGTGCTGATGCCCGATGTCGGCATCCAGATCCCCCCGAACCTCTCGGACTGGTGGCTGGAGCTGGTCCGGGCGGGCGCCACCGACCTCGGCGGGCTGAGCGCCAACGGCGACCACATCTCCCCCGAGCACCCGTTTCCCTCCCCGACCCAGGCGCGGGCGCGGCTGCAGGCCGAGAACCTGGCCCTCACCGAGCGGCTGTGCGTGTACCCGCAGTACATCGACCCGGAATGGGTGGCCCCGCCGGTGCTCGACGTGATCAAGGCCAGGTTCTGGTCGTTCATCCCCCGCGGGGGCTCTGGCCGTGGGGCTTCGGTGACGATCGCCGACGCCACCGCGCCGCGCGCGATCCAGCGGGGCCGGGACGGTGCGCCGCTGAGCGCGGAGGAGCTCACAGCGCTTTTCGCCGAGCGCCGGCCGGAGGTCGTGGAGGAGATGCGCCTCGCCGCTGACGAGCTGCGCCGGGAGCTCGCCGGGGAGACGGTCACCTTCGTGGTCAACCGCAATATCAACGTCTCCAACGTGTGCGTGGTCGGCTGCGCGTTCTGCGGCTTCGGCCAGTCCCGCCGCTCCCCGGACGCCTACGAGCATTCCGAGGCGGACTTCTCCCGCCGCGTGCAGGAGGCCGTGGAGGCCGGGGCGACCGAGCTGTGCATCCAGTCGGGCATCCATCCCGCCTGGGGCCTTGACGACTACGAGCGGTGGCTGCGCCTGGCCAAGCAGCTCGCCCCACAGCTTCACCTGCACGCCTACTCGCCGATGGAGGTCGCCCACATGTGCGACGTCTCCGCCCTGTCCCCGCGCGTGGTGTTCGAGCGCCTGCGGGCGGCCGGCCTGGGCTCCGCCCCCGGCACCGCCGCCGAGGTTCTCCACGACGGCGTGCGCCAGCGGATATCTCCCAACAAGCTGCCGGTGGCACGCTGGGTGGAGATAATCGAGGCTGCGCACGCCACCGGGCTGCGCTCGACGGCCACGGTCATGTTCGGCCACATCGAGGAGCCCTGGGAGCTGGCCGAGCACATGCGCGTGGTTCGGGAGCTACAGCAGCGCACCGGCGGCTTCACCGAGTTCGTCCCCCTGTCGTTTATCCCCTACCACACGCTGCTCGGCCGCACGCATGGCGTCCAGGAGATCTCCGCGCAGGAGAACCTGGCCCACACCGCGGCCTTCCGCCTGGCGCTGGGGCGCACCGTCGGAAGCCTGCAGGCGAGCTGGGTCAAGATGGGACTGGAGGCGGCCACCGAGGCGCTGCGCTGGGGGGTCAACGACCTCGGCGGCACGCTGATGGAGGAGTCGATCTCCAGGATGGCCGGCAGCGTCCACGGGGTGCGGCTGGAGCCCGCGGAGCTGGTCGCCGCCGCCCACCGAGCGGGACGTCCGGCCGCCGAGCGCACCACCCTGTACGAGCTCCGGCGTCACTACGAGCCGCATCAGCCGGACGATTCTGGCGGCCCGCAGCCGTGTCGAGCCCGGACGGCGAGGGCGGGCCGGCCGGAAGCGGCATGAAGTTCACCACGGCCGGGGTGGGTGGCGCGCGGGCCACCGAGCGTCCGGCATCGCTGTTCGCCGGAGTTGAGCCGCTGGAGGTGTTCGCCGAGCTGCTGGCCGACATCGACACCGACAACGCCTCCAACCGAGTTCTACGACCGTATCTGCGAGGTGATCTGCCGCCTGACCACGATGCGCCGCGCGGCGATCTTCATCGCCGACGCCGATCGCCGCCGGGTTCGGGCGGCGGGGGCACACGGCACCCAGTTCGAGCAGCTGGCCGCGCTGCGAGGGCGACGAGGAGCGCGAGCGCTGCCGGGTGGAGATGCAGGAGGCCATCGGGGAGCTGCGCCGCGCGCTCGAGCGGCCGCTGGCCCCGCTGGTGCGTGACACCGGCACGACGCTCGCCGAGGAGCTAGAGCGCCTCCCTGGAGCGCTGGCGATCCCCGTGCAAATCGACTGGCCGCCGTGGCTGGCCGCTCGCAGCGGTTCCGAGCACTGCGCTGACGATCGACCACGCACCCCACGTCGCGCTCGTGGACCTGTTCCTGGCGGGGGAGTCCGGGGCCGACGTGTGCGAGTCGATCCGTCGGGCCTCGCCCTCCACGCGGGTGCCGCTGATCTCGGGCGCCGGGCGGATGTCGCCGGCGGCGGCCCGCGCCGCGGGGGCCTCTGGCACACGGTCGCTGGCAGCGGCATCCATCACCGGCCCTATGACCGCGGTGCCGCCCCCGGGGCGGGGCGCCACTTCGGCGAGTCGCCGCTGGACTCCCCGTGGACGATGAACGAGTGGAGTCGGGGTACCAGTTCCCGCCCGACCCGCCGGCGCCGTCGTCGCTGAGCGGTAGACTTCTAAGAGAAGTTAAACGCGCCCGTCCGGCGCCGGCTGAAAGGACTCCCGCGTGACGGTCATCGATCTGGCGCGACAGGCGGCCACCCCACTGCTGCTGGTCTCGCCGCCGCGGCGACGCACTCCGGGGGAGGCGGGCTTCTAAGAGCCGCCCTCGCCGCTGCCCGAGGGCCGGCCCGGGGACCTGATTCGCGCCGAGCGCTGCGACGCGTACCTCACCCCGGCCCTGCGCCTGCGAGCCCGCGCGTGGCCGATCCTCTACCGGCAGCGGGCTGGGCGGCGCAGCTGCAGCCGACCTACGCCCCGGAGATCAAGCTGGCCGGCGTCGTGGCGGGCGCCGCGGCTGCGGACCTGGGCAACGCCGAGTCCAGACTGAACGGGACGTTCTTCTCGTCCTTCATCGCCTATGGCGGGATCGGCTATGCCGCGGCCTACCCGGAGCTGGAGCTCGACCCCTACCTGACGCCGATGGCCGCGGCGCGGATCGCGTGGCTGCGCCGCTCGACCGTCCTGCAGGCGGCGCTGTTCGGACCCCGGTACATCCGCGCCTCCGACCTGACCGAGCCCAACGTGCTGGAGATGCCCGAGTGGCGCGCCCGCCTGCGGGAGAACAAGCTGGGCGAGATCGCCCCGGACGCCCCGGTGCTCCTGCACCACGCCCGTCGCGACCAGATCGTTTCCTTCACCCAGAGCGTCAAGCTCCGCGAGGAGTGGGAGCAGCTCGGCGCCGACGTGCGCCTGAACGTCACCCGCGGCGGCGTGGACCACATCAGCGGCGCCATCGCCGGCACGCCGGTGGCCCTCGACTGGCTGGCCCGCCGACTAGGGTGTGGCTCACAGACCCAGCCCCCGGTTTCCTCGGTGGTCGAGGACGCCGCGGTGCAAGCCGCCTGAGCGCTCTCCGCGTCGCGTCAGCCCGGCGGGTGGGCGTCCCAGCCCTCGCGCAGCCCGGCCCGGATCAGCTCGCGCCAGGGTCCGGTGGCCCCAACGCGGGCGATGGTGGCGAACAGATGGACCACCCCGCGCGCCGGCCACAGGTCCTCGGGCAGGAGCTTCCCGGAGAGGATCAGCTCTGTCATCGGTCCGGTCCGCGCCAGCACCCGGTCGCGCACGGACTGCACCGCCTCACTGTCGAGGCGGGCCGCTGCCGGCCCGGCAAGCTCTCCGAGGGCGTGGCGGACCAGCTCCTCGGCGACGGGAGCGTGCTCGGCGGGCAGCCATCCGAGCTCCTGCATCGCAGCCGCCAGCCCTGCGTGATCCTCGGCCGCAAAGGCCTCCACGAGCTGAGCGGATCGCGCCACGCGCTCGAGGTCCACGGTGCGGGTGGCACCGAAGCCGATGACGGCGATCCGCCCGTCGGGGAGGGCCAGCACCTCCCCGGGGAGCAGGTCGGCGTGCACGGTGCCCCACCGCGCTGCGCCAAAGGCGAAGAGGACGAGCCGCGCGGCAACTCCGTCGGGGTCCAGGGCCTCCTGCAGCGGGAGGCCGTCGATCCCGTCGCTGACGAGGACGGACTCGTGGCACAGCCGGGTGATGGGCGCGGGGACGACGAACAGGGGATGGTCGCGCAGCGCCCGATGAAAGCGCCGCTGGGTCGTCGCCTCGTTCTCGAGGTCCAGATCCTGAAGCACCCGCTCGCGCACCTCCCGCAGCACGGCGGCGGCGTCGAGCGCCGGAAACGCTGAGGCCATCCTGCCCGCCAGTCCCTCCAGCAGCGTCAGGTCCTGGCGCACCGAGCCCTCCAGCCCGGGGCGCAGCAGCTTGATCGCCACCGGACGCCCCTTAAGCGTCCCCCGATGCACTTGCGCCACCGGGGTGACGCGCACCGGCTGAAGGTCGAGGTCGTCGAGCTCCACGCCGGGATGCACCCCCCAGGCATCCCGCAGGGTGCGCTCGATCAAAGCGGCGGGCACCGGCTCGCACGCCTGCGCGCTGGCGGCCTCCAGCTCGGCCACGATCGGATCGCCCCACCGCTGCGGGATCCACCCCGGGTCGATCGCCGCCGCCAGTTGGGCCAGGGCCACCCGGCCCGAGGGCGCCGAGCGGGCCAGGCGCAGGGCGACCTGGAGCAGCGAGTCGAGGCGGCGGAAGGGTTCGTCGGCCATTGGCGCGCGAGATCATAGGGGTGGTGTGATCGAGAGACCCTCTCGTGAGCCCGGGGATCGAAGCTCTGCAGCGGCCGGCGCGTGCTGTTCACCGGCGCCGCCCGCGAGATCGGGGCGGCGCTGGCCGAGAGGCTGGCCTCCCACGGCGCGCGACTGGCGCTCGTGGGGCTCGACCCGAGCCGGGACGCCTCGCCACCGCGCGCGTCGTCAGCGTCGTCCCCAATCCCAACCCGCAGCGTCGTTCCCAGTCCCACCCCGGGCGGCCGCTGTGTCTACCCCCGCCGGCCCATCATCCAGGCGATTGCCGGCAGCTTGAGCGCGTGCGGGAGCACGCGCGAGGCCTCCATCGCGGCACGCATCGGCAGCCCCGGCACGACCACCCGACGCCCGGCGGCGAGGCCGGCGACCCCGGCGCGGGCGGCCTGCTCGGGCGTGATCATCGCCGAGCCGGGAACGGCGTCCTCGAACGAGGCGCCGGTGGCCACCTGCCAGCCGGCGATCCCCCAGAAGTCCGTCTTCACCGGACCCGGCGCCAGCGTGGTGACCGTGACGCCGCGGGGGCGCAGCTCGTAGTGCAGCGCCTCGGAAAACGCGAGCACGTAGGCCTTGGCCGCGGCGTAGCCGGCTGAGAAGGGCATCGGCTGCATGCCCGCGGTGGAGGCCACGTTGAGGATCGCGCCCTCGCCGCGCTGCACCATCGGCGGGGCGAAGGTGGAGGTCATCCCCACCACCGCCTCCACCAGCAGCCGCACCTGCTGGAGCTCACGCTCGGGATCCGCCTCGTGGAAGGGGCCGCCGGTGGCAAAGCCGGCGTTGTTGATGAGCACGCTGACCTCCAGGCCGAGGCGCTCGATCTGTCCCGGTAGCCGCCCCCGCGCGGCCGGGCGGGCGAGGTCGCACGCCTGCACCTCCGCGCGGATCGGATAACGCTCGGTCAGCTCGTCGGCCAGCGCCTGCAGCTGGGGCTTGCGGCGGGCGACCAGGATCACGTTGTGGCCGCGCTCGGCGAGCTCCCGCGCGATCTCCCGGCCGATGCCGGCGGAGGCGCCGGTGATCAGCGCGGCAGTGGTGCGGGAGGGGTCGGGCAGGCTCATCGGCCGGATCCTAACCGGCTGCCTGAGAGCCCGTCCTCGGCCTCTCCGTCCGAAGCCCCCCGAACGGGGGGAAGTGGTCCGCGCGGCTGTATCCCGCGCGGCGCCGGCGCGTAAATTGGGCGGATGGCACGCACAGCACTCCTGTTTCCCGGGCAGGGCTCTCAGACGCCGGACATGCGTCAGACCGTGGCGCGCGAGCGTCCCGACCTGCTGGAGCCCGTGGCAGAGGCCGTGGGCGAGGATCCCTTCGCTCGCGCGCAGGAGGGGACGATGTACGCCCAGCCGGCGATCTTCTGCGCCAGCCTGGCCGGCTGGGCCGCGCTGGGATCGCCTCCCGCTGAGCTGATGGCCGGCCACTCCCTCGGTGAGCTGGCGGCGCTGGTGGTCGCGGGGGTCCTGACGGAGGCCGACGGCCTGCGGCTGGTGGCACTGCGCGGCCGCCTGATGCAGCAGGCCGGGGAGCGGGGCGGTGACGGGGGCATGGTCGCGCTCATGGGCCGTGACGCCGCCGAGCTGGCCCCCGATCTGGCCGCAGCCCATGGACTGGCGCTGGCCAACGACAACTCCCCGCAGCAGGTTGTCCTCTCCGGCGCCCGCGCCGCGCTGCCGGCGGTGAGCCGGGAGGCGGAGGCGGCCGGTCTGCGCGCGCTGCCGCTGCCGGTCACCGGCGCCTTCCATTCGCCGATGATGGCCGCCGCCGTCCCCGAGCTGGAGGAGGCGCTCGCCCGGGTGAAGCTCTCAGAGCCCCTGGCCACGGTGCTCAGCGCGGTCACCGCCGCTCCCTTCAGCGACGTGCGGGCGGAACTGGCCCAGGCGCTGACGATGCCGGTCCGGTGGCGGGAGACGATGCTGGCGCTGCAGGCGGAGGGTGTCGAGCGCTTCGTCGAGGTTGGTCCGGGGCGGGTGCTGAGCGGTCTGGCCCGCCGCACCCTCACGAACGTGGAGCTGGTCCATGCCTAAGTGGTCGCCCCCGCAAATACGGTTGCATTCGAGCGGCGCCACCGCACTTACGGCCACGACCACTGAGTCCGCGCCTGCCTCGATTGCACCGCCGCTTTCAACCGGCCACCGGGCGGCCATCCTGTCGGTCGCCACCGCGCTGCCCCCGACGCGGCTGACGAGTGCCGAGCTGGCCGAGCGGCTGGGGATCGACGAGGCCTGGATCCTCTCGCGCACGGGGATCCGGGAGCGCCCCCAGGCTCGTCCTGACGAGCGCCTCAGCGACTACGCCGCCGCCTGCGGCGCCGAGGCGCTGGAGCAGGCCGGCGTGAGCGCCGCTGAGGTGGACCTGGTGCTCGTGGCCACCCTGACCCAGGACGAGCTGACGCCCAACACGGCTCCGCTGGTGGCCCATGCGCTCGGCGCCGAGCGCGCCGGCGCGGTCGACGTGGGGGCGGCCTGCACCTCCTTCCTGAGTGGGCTCTCGCTGGGCGCCGCGCAGATCGAGAGCGGTCGCGCCCGTTACGTGCTGCTGGTCGGTGCCGACTTCGTCACCCGCATCACCGACTACGACGACAAGCGCACCGCGCCGCTGTTCGCCGACGCCGCCGGGGCTGTGGTGCTCGGACCCGCCAGCGAGGGCTCCGGAACCGTGGGGCCGGTGGTGCTGGGTGCCGACGGCTCCCACGCTGCCACCATCACCGCTTCCCACGCTGAGCGCAAGCTGCGGATGGACGGGCCCGAGGTGTTCCGCCACGCGGTCAGCCGAATGGGTGAGGTCACGCTCCAGGCCGTCGCCGCCGCCGGCCTGACGCTGGAGGAGATCGACCTGTTCGTCTACCACCAGGCCAACGCGCGGATCACCCGCGCCCTCGGCGAGCGGTTGGGCCTGCCCGAGGAGCGCGTCGTGGACTGCATCGCCACTCTGGGCAACGCGTCCGCGGCCACCGTGCCCGTGGCGCTGGCGGTCGCCGAGCGCGACGGGCGGCTGCGGCCGGGGGCGCGGGTGCTGATGAGCGCCTTCGGCGCGGGGTTCACATGGGCGGGAGCCGTGGTGCATTGGGGTGGAGCGGCAGATGGCTGAGTCCGCCGGCAGCGCACTGGTGACCGGTGCCTCCCGCGGGATCGGCGCGGCCATCGCCCGCGGGCTCGCGCAGGACGGGTGGAAGGTTGGGGTCGGCTACCGCAGCGACGCCGAGGGTGCCCGGAACGTGGTCTCATCGATCGTGCGCGACGGCGGCGAGGCCATGGAGCTGCAGGGCGACGTCACCGATCCACAGGCTCCGCAGCAGCTCCTCGCCGCGCTGGAGGAGCGCTTTGGCGCCCCCGTGCTGGCGCTGGTCAACAACGCCGGCATCAGCCGGGACGACCTCACGCCCGCCCTCGGTGACGAGGATTGGGATGCCGTGCTGGCCACGAACCTCACCGCCGCCTTCCGGATGACCCGCCAGGCGCTGCGACCGATGCTCCGGGCCAGGTCTGGGCGCATCGTCAACATCTCCTCGGTGGTGGGCCTGCGCGCCAACCCCGGCCAGTCGAACTACGCTGCGGCCAAGGCCGGCCTGATCGCGCTGACGCGGAACACCGCCGTGGAGGTGGCCCGGCGCGGGATCACCTTAAACGCCGTGGCGCCGGGCTGGATCGACACCGAGATGACCGCTGGGGTGTCACGGGACCTGCTGGAGGCCGTGCCGGCCCGGCGCGCGGGTACGCCGGAGGAGGTGGCGGCTTGCGTACGCTTCCTCGTCTCGGCACAGGCAAGCTACGTGACCGGGGCCGTCCTCACCGTGGACGGCGGCCTGGCCGCATAACCACAAGACAGGAGAACGAACATGGCGACAGCAACTACCGAGCAGGTGCAGGCCCGAGTGGTCGAGGCCCTCGCGAGCTTCGGCCCCGACGAGAGCGAGATCACCCGGGAGGCGACCTTCGAGCAGCTCGACGTCGACTCGCTGGATCTGGTCGAGCTGGCTCAGATCGTCGAGGACGAGTACGGCGTCGTGCTCAAGGGCGAGGACATGAAGGAGCTGAAGACAGTTGGTGACGCCGTCGACCTGATCGCCCAGCGCGTCTCCTGAGTGAAGCGCCGGGTCCTCATCACCGGCCTGGGGGCCGTCACCCCGCTCGGGGTCGGCGCCGCGACGCTGCACGACCGCTGGGGGGCCGGCGAGTGCGGGATCATCGACGGCGCCGGGGCCTGCAGCACCTTCGCGCCCGGCGAGCACCTCTCGGTCAAGGAGGTCCGCCGCCTGGACCGCTTCTCCCAGCTGGCGATCGTCGCCTCCGGGGAGGCGGTCGCGCAGGCGGGCTGGCAAGCGGAGCTGCCCTACGATCCCCTGCGGGTCGGCTGCGTGATCGCCACCGGCATCGGGGGCATCGGGACCGTGGAGAGCACTCACGACGTGATGCGTGATCGGGGGGCCAAGATGGTCTCCCCGCTCGGCGTCCCCCAGTACATGCCCAACGCCGCGGCCGCGTCGGTGTCGATGAAGCACGGGCTGCGCGGCCAGAGCTTCGGCGTGGTCTCGGCCTGCGCCAGCGGCGGCCACGCCCTGGGGCTGGCGATGCGGATGATCCAGTACGGAGACGCTGACGCCGTCCTGGCCGGAGGCTCGGAGGCGACGCTGACCGAGTTCGCCTTCGCCTGCTTCAACGCCATGCAGGCGCTCTCACCGACCGGGACCTCCCGGCCCTTCGACGCCCGGCGCGACGGCTTCGTGATGGGCGAGGGAGCGGGCATGCTCGTGCTGGAGGAGGAGGAGGCTGCGCGTGCGCGCGGAGCCACGATCCTGGCCGAGCTGGCCGGGTACGGCTCGACCGCCGACGCCCACCACCTGACCGCGCCCGATCCCACCGGCGAGCCGGCAGCCCGCGCGATCACGCTGGCGCTGGCGGACGCCGGGATCTCCCCGGAGGAGGTCGACTATGTCAACGCCCACGGCACCTCGACGCAGCTCAACGACGCCGCCGAGACCGTGGCCCTGAAGCGCGCCCTCGGCGAGCAGCGGGCCCATCAGATCCCGGTCTCCTCCACCAAGTCGGCGATCGGCCACCTGCTGGGGGCCGCCGGCGCGGTGGAGGCCGTGGCCACCATCAGGACGCTCCAGACGGGCACCATCGCCCCCACCGTCGGCTACGAGGTTCCCGATCCCGAGCTCGACCTCGACTACGTCCCCGAGCGCTCCCGGGCGCTGCCAGCCACGGACGGACGGCCACCGGCGGCGCTCTCCAACTCGTTTGCCTTTGGCGGCCACAACGTCACCCTGGTCCTGA
>JAABUQ010006118.1_pt1 | contig 18527 bp, 16 predicted proteins | sample 5560001 | NCBI WGS metagenome assembly JAABUQ01 (sample SAMN10711888, study PRJNA513371) | rock metagenome | isolation source: Antarctica rocks | place: Antarctica: Victoria Land, Finger Mt nord | collected 2015-12-18
GGGAAACAACACTGCTACTGCTCGTCATGGCGTATCGGCTCCTTCGGGAGTTCAGGCAGGCCTTCACCCGCCTCGATACGCCGCCTCTCTCAATCCGCCATCACCCAGGTTCGGCCATAGCTCGAACATGTGCTTGAAGAAGACATGTCTTCAAGACGGGAGCAGCGGTCCTGAGGCCACCATCATTCCTCATATGCAGGGGGCGGCCCGGCAGGAGGCGGAGGTCTATCCGCTTCGAATGGAGGCGGCCCTTCCAGCGTCTCCCGGATCCTCGATGGGTGGTCGAACGCGTCTGGCGAAGTGAAGATTTGCTGCCGCACCGGGTCGGCGTTCGTATCTGTACTGGCGAGATCCTGCGCGACTCCATTCACTATTCGCGGCCCAGCATCTGTGTTTCCCGCCTGCCTGCTGTAGCTGTTTATCGTGTGCGGGTCGCGCCGGATCACCTCTGCCATGATCTGGGCATTCGGAGTGCCGGCGGTGGCTTCGAACGCTCGCTCGATTACAGCCGGGGTCGGTCTCATCCTCAGCGCGTTCGTGATACCTGGCCTGCTGTGCCAGCGTTGACTCTCGGACGTGCGATCCGCTTGATAGGCTGTATTGATGCTGTGCGGAGATGCATCAGGGTGGCGATAGGCATCTTGCGCGGTGGCACGGATCAGGTTGTGGTTCGCTGGACCGTTCGCGTTGAGCTGATCGAAACGTCGGGTGACCGCTGTGGCTTGCCGCCCCTGCTGATCCAACAACGTCATACGCTGTTCAAATCGAGATGGTGACAAATCTTCCACGCCTGGGTGTCCCTCGGTCTTCTCGTGCGGATGCGTCTCTCCACCCGGCACCTGTGGCGCACCAAGTCTCCTAGGGACATAAGTTCCGGGCGCTTGCGACGTGCCGGCGGACGGCTGCGACGGTCCGGCCTCGGAACCCTCTCCACCTCCTCGTTGGTGAAACATAGCTTGGAAAGCTCCTGCGCCCTCCGCAGTCGAGGCAACGGATTGGGATGGATGGGCGCTTGCCTCGCTCGTTCTCGAGGATGAACCGCCAGGATTTTCGATCCGCATCATCAGTTATCCCTCCTTGTAGCGATCTTTTGCAGTTAAGGTTCGGTGAAGTCGCGAAATACTGTGACGCGGTCAGTCTCTATGATGCAAGCTACACGGCCCTGCTATCAAGGCGATCATTGATATAGCCGCGAGCTTCTGCTTGACGTTCTTCATCCCGAGCGCGCCTTCGGCGAAGCGGAGCAGCGGGGGGAGAACTATCAGATGTTCTTTCCACTTTCGATGGTATCGAGCGCATCGGCGATGAGCCGGCTCTCGGCAGCGGCGATGCGGAACAATTTGACGGCTTGGCCAAACAGTAATCTTTCAGCACGGGTCGCCTGATACTCCAATTCCAGGGCACTGGTGCGGTATGCATCGGCCGTGGCGCCAAGCTGGTATGCGGCGCGGGCACGAGCGACGATACGGTCAGCGGCGCCCTGTGCGTTCTCGCGCAGGCGTGCCGCAGCAGGAAACCAGCGAGCGGTGTTGGAAATAGCGGACATCAACCCGGTCCTCCGCCTGCGCGTAGCGAACCAGATGGCTGTTGTCGTGCGGAACGTGATGTGTCGCATGAGTGCCTCAGGTCTTGACTTCACTTCGTTGAATGCACGAGCCAGAGCGCTGGTGTCTGTGGGAAAGACCACACTACTCGGCTGCCTTGACTTCCTGGATTAAACGGAACGCGATCTTATCGCTCCGCGTATGTATCCTCCGTTGCCAACGACGCAGCGGCGCGAAGCCGCGGAGTGATTTTTCCCACAGACATGGACACGTCGTCTCGTGCATCCAATTCGTGCAAGAAAATCGATAGGTAACCATGAGATCTCTATTCCCACCAACCGTCACCCAGGCTGCCAGATCTATCAATGTCGTGCCAGCGTTCCCATGTCGGCCGAATGGCCTGTACGTCTTCGGACTTTCCACATGATTACGACTCGCGCGGAGTAGGCGAGATATTCATGCATCCCCGGCGTGCCGCCGCCATGTTCCTGACTAGGAGACCCTGCGCTTTAGACCTCGACGCCGGCAGTGCCGCGTTCGCAGCCGAAGCGGGTTCGCGGAATACATGCGATCCGCAAGACCAATTGCGTTTCCCAGCGAAAGCTGAAGCCCGGCGCAGCAGGTCTACTGCCTGGAAGGATAGCCCAGTCCATAATTCCCGGACCGCCCCGTCCGTATTTGGAAAACTGCGACACAGCCGTTCAAGGTTGTAAACGCCACCGCGAAGACCCGGCGCCCGCCAAAGGGCGAGAAATAGTTGCAAGGTCGTCCAGGGCGTCATCATTCACCGATGGCGTAGAAGTCAACAACGCGCCAGCACAAAACGCCACCTAATCACGGCGTCACTCAAACTCTGGCACAGCTCGACAGCTCATAGGTAAGGATTTTCATGTCTGAACTCGGTAGCATTCACTCGAACGGCATCAGTGATCATTTCGTCGTCAACGAACGTCCCTTCGACCACGCGGCGCCGCCACCCTCTCAACCCTATCAGCGTTACGCGCAGCATCAATATGAAGATGCTGGCAACACGTTCAACGCCCTGATGCAGGGGAGCGACGGCCAACGGCCTCGCCCCGCGGTCGGTTCGGGATTGGGTGGCGCGTCCGACGGATATCATGACCAGCTGCCGAGCTATCAGGAGGCAGCACACCATCCACTCCTCGAGGCGGGGCCGCCCCGCGTTGCTGCCCAGCCTATGCAGGAAGGCCGGACTGCAGCGCCTCAAGAAAGAACAGGAGCATCGGGATCGGAAGCTGCCACGCAGCCTCAGGCCGAGCAGTCAGCGCCACCGAGCTACTTCAGTGCCGCCGCGCCGGGGGCCGCTGCGCAAGCTGCCACGCGGCCTCATGTCGAACAGGCACTGCCACCGAACTATGCTGGCGCCACCGCGCCGGGTGCCGCTGCGCGTGCTGCGATGCGGGCTCAGGTCGGGCAGCCACAACCGGCTACAGGAAACCAGAACATGGCCTTAGCGGCCGCGCGAGCGGCCATGTCGGCCCAGACGGAACAGACACCCGCAGTCCGCCGAGCGACACAGCATAGTTAAGAGCCTGAAAGCACTGGTGAGCCGCTACGGCGTCAACCAAAAGACCGTCGATAAGCTGCCCGATGTCGAGGCCCCCGAACCACAAGTCGTTCCAGCCCAAGGCCGGGCCAGACGACCCGCCGCTGCTAGGCGACACTTCGTCCGCGGGCCGCAACGTCGAGCGGGACTGGCGCGGGCAGAAGCGCTGCAACAAGACACACGCCAGCACCACCGACGCCAACACCCGGCTGGCGCGCAAGTCGGACGGGCAGGCCAGCATCATGGCCTATACCGGGCACGTGCCGATGGAGAACCGCAGTGGGCTCGTGGCCCAGAGCCTGACGCATGCGACCGGCACGGCTGAGCGCGCATGTGGCAGTGGATGGTCGTCTCTCGAAACTAGGCGTCCGCCACGGCTCGGGCGTCGACGGCCGCACGATGCACACCCCGGTCATGTCGCCAGCCAGCGCGTGCGCAAGCGGATCGAGGAGGCGTTCGGCTGGATCAAGAGCTCGGCCGGGCTGCGGCAGACCAAGCATCGTGGCCAAGAGCGCGTCGGCTGGTGCTTCGCCCTCGCGACCACGGCCTACAATCTGATCCGACTGCCAGATTGCTCGCCGGAACGCCGGCCCGACGCATAAACCCGTGCCCTCGACAAGATGAAACCCGCTCGCCAGCCTCAGGGACGTCGTCACCTCGTGCATCGCTCCACCAAAACCGGTCCCACAGAGAGGATCATCCCTCCCTGAACGACATTCTTCAGCAGCCTGCTGGAGCCAACATCCAGCGCTGGTCGAGGTGGATTGCAAAAGCCAAGAAGAGCCTGGTGAGCTCCTTCGCCAACGGCATCAGCCCAATCAGGCGGCGGTTTCGGCTGCCATCACTCCGTCCTGGTCCAACGCGCAAGTCGAGGGCCAGATCACGAAGCTGGATTTTGCGTCAGGACCAATTTCTACGCCTATCTACAAATAGATACGGTCATTAACACTTCAGTAATACTCTTGACCCTAGATCGAGGTGATTAGGCTTTATTGCCGCCGCTGTCGGGGGCTAGCCGTCGCTTTCAGGAGGTCGCTCTTGCGTGTTATCAAATCCACGTTCTTAGGCGCTGTGCTACTCGCCACAAGCTCCCTTGTCGCACATGCTCGACACGATGCGCTATGGATCACACCCGGCTCTAAACATTCCTCATCTTCTCCGAAACTGAAGGAGCTTGGCCCGGCCCCGGCCTCACAGCCCGTGGAATTCGACGTCGTCCTGCCGCTTAGCAATCCGGCAGCGCTCGACTCGCTGCTCGCTGAGCAGCAGAACCCTAACTCGCCGCAATTTCATAAATGGTTAAAGCCTGCCGAATTTGCCGCCCGCTTCGGTGCGGAGCAGCAGACCGTCAACGCAGTAGCATCGACCCTGAAACAGTTTGGCCTGCAGGTCACGCCCCAGAGCCGGTCGCTTCACGTCGCCGGTAGCGCCGAGCAGGTGAACAGGGCGTTCAACGTCAGCCTCGCCCTGGCCGCGAATGCAGCCGGCCAGCAGGAACTTGTTGCGAATGGTCCGCTCACCCCGCCGGCGGCTCTGTCTTCGGCCGGTGCCTCGGTCTCGGCCTTCAATCCCAGCGGCTTCCAAGCGACGCCGATGATGCACCGCAGCTCGGGCGGCTACATGAACCGCAGTTCGCGTGGGTATGGCCAGGTATCCAATAGGCCAGGCTACTCTCTACAACGATCTCAAGCAGGCCTACGGCTACCCGTCCTACGAAGCCACGACCACCGGAAAAGGCAAGGGCTCACGTCTGGACGGTACGGGCGCTACGGTGGCCGTGGTGATGGCGAGCGACGTTCTGGACTCCGACGTCTCTGCCCTTTTCGAGAAGATGAACTTCAAGACGACCTCGGGCCAGGGCTCCGATCCTAAGATCTTCGGCCGCCGGCCTGTCAACGGCGGCGCTATCTTCTCGACCACCAACACGGCCTCCGAGGAGGCGACCGTAGACGTCGAGCAGGTGCTTGGTGGCGCGCCCGGAGCACAGGTCATCCTGTACGACCCGCCGGACCTGTCAGATCAGTCACTGATCTCCGCCTATACCGCTATTGTCAATGACAACATCGCCGATGTTGTGTCATTGTCTTTCGGTCAATGCGAGCTATACTACACGGCACAATACAATAATGGATCTGATCAAACAGCTGTCCTTGGTATATTCTCCGAGTTGTTTAAGCAGGGCAATGCCGAAGGCATCACCTTTATTGCCGCCTCGGGCGACGCCGGCGGTCTCGGCTGCATCAGTCCGGAATACTTCTCAGGCGGCAGCGGTCAGTTCATTCCGGGCGTCTCCGTCCCGGCAGCGGATCCGAACGTCACCTCTGTCGGCGGCACCAATCTCGTCACCGCGGCGGCGGCGGGTGGCTCTGGTTCGGCCTACTTCAGGGAGAACGCCTGGTCCGATCCCGAGCTCGCATTGGACCCCTTCGGCCTAGGCGTAAATGTCTTGGGCGGGCTATGGGGTTCCGGTGGTGGCGTCTCGACTTTGTATCCGCGACCATCATATCAGGCTCTCGTGAGCACCGGCTCTTTGTCGTTCCGTACCGTCCCGGACGTCGCCATGGAGATGGGCGGCTGCCCGGACATCGCGCTGGCGCCCTGTAGTGGCGGTCTAAGCTTCTGGAGCAACACCGAACGTTCGAGCTTGCAGGTCGTTTTTGACGGTCAGCCGGATAGTGTTGTCGGCACCAGTGCAGCCGCCCCCGAAATGGCTAGTGCTGTGGCCTTGCTCGTCGAGACTCAGGGCCGGCAAGGGAACCTCAACTCCTACCTCTACACGCTCGCTCGGCGGCAGGCCTTCGGCGGCGCGACCTATTTTCATCAGTTCATCCCGGGCTTCAACGGCACTGCCTACAGTATCGGCACCTATAATCGGATAACCGGAAACGGAACACCGGACGTCGCGGCGATGATCGGGTTGGCTAACATCACCCGGGCGGGCGTTCCGCAATCTGCCTCCAACCCGTGACCGGACCTTCTATCCGCCGGTGACACTTCACCGTGAAACGTGAGCAGGCGACCTCGTTCTTCGGAGCGCGGTCGCTGTCGCGTGACCCACCTCACTATTAGATTCCATGAGCAGAACGGAGTGGGTCGAGTCGTTCAGCGGTTCTTAATTCAATTGGAGGACTTTGGCTGACCATTCAGGCGATTGACATGTCATCAACCGAACCGGGTCCGATCACCATCTGGTCTAAGTCTCTCCCCCGGCGGTTGCTGCACGCTATCCTGTTCGGCTGCCTCCTGGCCAGCTTCGGTCCCAAATGTGCTCAGGCACAGTTCACGCGCTTCGAAAACTACACCGATGAGCAGGGTCTTGGAAATGCGTCCGTTTCCGCCCTGGCTCAGGACGCCGATGGCTATATCCTGCTCGGGACGGAGGCGGGGCTCTACCGCTACGATGGCTCGACCATCTCTCCTTACGGTGCCACGGCGGGACTATCCCCCGCCGCCTGGATCAGGAAGCTCGTCACCGACGACCGCGGTCGGATCTGGGCCGTGACGACAGACGGCATTTATCTCCGCGACGGATCGAGCTTCAGCCGCATCGACGTTGGAAAACCTCTTAACCTAGTTTCGCCACATCTTATAGCGTTCTCCGAAGATAACGTCATCGTCGACAGTGGCGGTACGCTGCTGCGTGCTCCACTCAATACGCACGCGCCGGGACCGTTCTCGCCATTGTTGAGCCCAGCGACGTCGGCTGCAAATCCCGAGTTGAACCGATCTCGCTTCGTCGTTTCCGACAGTGACGGCGCGCTTCTGGTAGGATGCGGCGTAGCGATCTGCCGCTTGAAGAACGGTCAAGTCAGCATGTTCGGACTTGCCGATGGCCTGCCTGCCGATGACTGGCAAGTGGCACTTCGGACGCCGGACGGCACGATGTGGGCTCGGAGCCTTGACCGCCTAGCGTGGCGCCGGCCGGGCCAATCATCGTTCAGCGCCGTGGCCATTCCCGGTCGACGCGGCCAGTTCAACATCGCCGTTCCCGCTCGCCTCGATCTGCTGGCCAACGGGCATGACGGTATTTTCACTATGGGTGAAGAGGGCCTGCTCGAATATGATGGGAACTCATGGCGCAGCTTTCTGCATCACGACGGCGGCCTGTCAGCCAATCCCATCCAATCGTTCATGTTCGATCGAGAAGGATCTCTCTGGGTCGGCAGCGTAGGTCACGGTGCGTTCCGCAGCCTCGGATTGGGAACTTGGGAGCACTGGACTGCTTTGGACGGGCTCCCGAGCAATATTGTATGGGCGATGACCCGGCTCCGAAATGGACAATTCTGGGTCGCGACCTACGGCGACACTGTGCCGCTCGACGGCAGAACTTCCGGCATCCCCGGCGGCAGCGAGAACGTGTCGGCGACCCGGGCTGGGCGGTTGTGGCTCGCGCCGCTGCGGGCACCTCTAGTCCGTGTCGACCCTGATCGAGGGATCACCGAACAGTTTCCGATTACAGGCACTGTCTCGTCGACCTATGTAGACCCTGAGAACCGCCTCTGGCTGTCGACGGACAAGGCTCTCCTGACGATCGCGGATGCCGACGCGCCTGCTGCCAAGGTGAAGGCAGAAATCGTGATACCGCAATCCACAGCGCAGGTGATGACCGACCTGTCGGGCGTTACATGGGCAGCGACCACGACCGGCATAGCCCGCCGCAGTCCTTCCGGACAATTCCAGACTGTCGTCCCGTCGGTTTCTCTCAAAGGTCAACCCGGCGGGCTCGCGTTTGCGCCCGACGGCGACCTCTGGACTTTCACGGACGGCGCTGGCGTGCTGCGTTTTCACGTGACCAACCATCATGTGACCTCGCTTCCTTCCATCACCGTGCCCCTGATCGGGTCCAACAACATCATGTTTCTGCACCGTGACCGCCGCAATTGGATGTGGATCGGCACCGATCACGGTATCGACCTGTTCGACGGCCGATCCTGGCGCCGGTTCGACATTACCGACGGCCTGCTGAGCAGTGATTTGGATCAGTGGGCCGTCTTCGAAGATGCCGACGCCTCGATGTGGTTTGGAAGTAGTCGCGGTCTCACGCACCTTGTCGACCCGGCCCGCCTCCCACCGATAGTCCCACTGCACCCCAAGATCACCGGCCTCTCGATCGGGACCCGCTTCCTGTCTCCGTCTCCTCTAATTCGGATCGACTGGAGCTCGGCGCCTCTGGTCATCCACTTCGTCGACCTTGACCCCGCTCGAGCGAAAAATGTTACTTTCCGCTATCGGATGCGCGGTCTCGACACCGGCTGGAGCGACACTGTCGCGCACGAAGTCCGTTACGCAGGCCTGCCTGCGGGCACGCTCGATTTTGAACTGGTCACCGTCGATCAGGCACACGGGTCGATGTCGGCTCCCGTCGGCTTTACGCTTCGCATCCGAGCACCGTGGTGGCGGCACTGGTGGTTCTATAGTTCCTGCGCCCTGGCATTGGCCGGCGCGGTCGCCGGAACCTGGCAGATGCGCGTGCGGCTACTCTTGCGCCAACGGAGGCTGCTAGAGAGGCTGGTCCGTGAGCGGACGGCAGAGATTGAGCAGGCCCGAAGCGAACTGGAGCGGCTGGCAATGTCCGATATGCTCACTGATTTGCCGAACCGGCGAGCACTCATGATCCTGCTTGAGAAAGCGGTGGCAACATCGCTGTCATCGCAAGCTCAGCTCGCTGTACTCTTGTTCGACATCGACCACTTTAAGAAGATCAATGACGGTTATGGTCACCTTGCGGGCGACGCAGTGCTGGCCGAGTTCGGTAGACGTCTGAGCGCGGCCATCGAGCCGCCCGAGGCTGCCGGCCGTTACGGCGGCGAGGAGTTCTGCATTGTCCTGCCAGTGCCGCGGAAGAAAGTTTTGGAGCGCGTCGCCATCATCCGCCTGGCTATTGCCAACTCGCCCTATGGTGTCGGCAATACGAGTCGAGCCGTTACGTCAAGCGGTGGCCTTGCCTTCCTTCGTGCCGGTGAGAGCGCTTTGTCGCTCCTCGCGCGCGCCGACGCCGCCCTTTACCGGGCCAAGGAGAGGGGCCGAGATCGGATCGAACACGAGCTACTGGAGGAAGCGGCGCATGCGTTGGGAGGCACGAAATCTGAGGGGTTAGGGAGATCCCAATCCGAGGAAAGCAACGTCAAGCGGGTTGAATATGGCTCGAGTGGGGCCGGGTCCAATTCCTTGTCGCAAGGCAGGAATGATCTTGAGCACGACCTGCGCGAGGCGCTCACCGATGGCCAGTTCCTGCTCAATTACCAGCCGGTGGTAGATCTTGATAGGGACGTGGTCACCTCGTGCGAGGCGCTGATCCGGTGGCATTCGCCGACACGTGGCAAGGTTTCCCCCGCCGATTTCATTCCGTTTGCCGAGGAGGTCGGTTTGATGCCGGAGATCGGTGACTGGGTGCTTAACACCGCCTGCCGGGAAGCGGCTACATGGCCAGACAACATGAAGGTCGCGGTCAACCTGTCAGCCGTGCAGTTCCGTCTGCCCGATCTCGTGGCCAGGGTCGAAGCGGCTCTGGCGGCGACCGGGCTTTCTCCCGACCGCCTTGAGCTCGAGGTGACGGAAACTGCGATGATCGGGGAGATGGAGGCTGCCATTTGCGTGCTTCAGCAGCTCAGGGCGCTCGGCATCACGGTGGCACTCGATGATTTCGGTACGGGCTACTCGTCGTTAAGCTTTTTACGCACCTTGCCGTTTGATCGTATCAAGATCGATCGATCCTTCGTGCAGGATCTTGGGATGAGGCCGGAGGCAACCGTCATCGTGCGTGCCATCGCCGGAATGTGCGCGAGCCTCGGAGCTTCGGTCACTGCGGAGGGTGTGGAAACGAACGAGCAGATGGAGGCACTGCGTGCCGTTGGCTGTTCGGAGGTTCAAGGTTACTGGATCGGTCGCCCGTGTTCGGCAACGGATCTGAAAGCGTGGCTAGCCGCGTTCGCGGCCAGTCATACGACAGAAGTAGGCGTCAGCCTAACCTCGCACTGAAGCTCTTATTGAGTTGCATCACGCGTGACGGCTATCATGACACTCGGCAGGATCGGCAGCGCTATCGATGCAAGACATGTCTTCGACGCTTCGACGGCCTTGCTGACACGGTGCTGGCCGGGCATCACTAGCCGCTACGAGTTTGGGTGCCGTGTCCCTACTCCATGGGCTGAACCTATCAAGCTGGCAGGTCGCTGCGGAACTGAGCTTGAGTGTGTCCGATGTGCAGGCGATGATCGAGCAGCTCCGCGGCGGCCTGATCGCGAGGATGCCAGAGGTGAGGCTACAGGGCGAGGTGGAGGTCGACGAGATCTACGTCGTGGCCGGCCACACGAGTGTGGTGTCTTTGTTTGTCTGCCGCGCATGGCGTGAATACGCCCGTGACGAAGATGGAGACGGCTTTCGCGAGGTGCACGTCAACACTGTCGGGAAATCTTGGACGCTCTCTCAGCTCTTGAGGTAGGGCTCCACCACACCTTGCAGCTTCATCGTCATCGGGGCACCGGTGCGTGTCACGGTCTTGCCGATGGTGACGCGCACCCAGCCTTCGCTGACGCAGTACTCCTCGACATTGTCCTTCTCGACGCCCTCGAAGCGTATGCCGACGCCGCGCTCCAGCAGGCCCGCGTCGTGGAACGGGCTCTTCGGATCGGTCGAAAGGCGGTCGGGAAGCGCGCCGCTCATGCTGCCATCCGGCGCAGGCCCAGCAACGCGCGCGCTTCCGTGGCGGTGGCGGGACGACGTCCATGGCGGGCCACCGCCTCGGCCGCGATCTGCACCAGCTCGGCGTTGCCGGTGGCGAGCCGGTCCTTGCCGACGCGGATATTATCCTCCAGCCCGGTGCGCACGCCGTCGGCGCCGCGCGCCAGCACCCACGCCATCACCTCTGCCTGATGACGGCCGATGCCGGCACCGGTCCAGGTCGCGTGCGGCAGGATGCGGCGCAGCTCGCCCAGCATGATGTCGAGCAGGCGCTCCTCCGCCGGCATCGCGTTGGCGACACCCATGACGAACTGCACGTGCGGGCGCTCACTCATCAGGCCGGCATCGACCAGGCGCCGGGCGCCGTGCAGGTGCGACAGGTCGAAGATCTCTATCTCCGGCAGGATCGCGTGGTCGCGCATCTTCGTCGCCAGCTCGGTGACCAGGGCGGCCGGGTTCTCGTAGACGATGGTCGGGAAGTTGACCGAACCGGTCGAGAGCGAGGCCATGTCGGGGCGGTGCGCGAGTGCGCTGCCGCGTGCCGCCTGGTCGCGCCCGCGGCCGCCGGTGGAGAACTGCACGATCATGCCCGGACAGTGCCTCGCCACCCCCTCCTGCACCTGCGCGAACAGGGCCGGGTCGGAGGACGGGCTCTCGTCGGGCGCGCGCACGTGGATGTGGACCAGGCTGGCGCCGGCCTCGAATGCCGCCCGGGTAGACGCGATCTGCTCTTCCGGCGTCACTGGCAGTGCGGGGTTGTCCCGCTTGCGCGGCACCGATCCGGTGATGGCGACGGCGATCACGACCGGGTTCATCCCTGACCCGACTCCTGGGCCGCCTCGACCTGGGCGCGGGTGGATTGCAGCCGGTCCAGGTCCGGCTCCAGAGTGGTGATGTCGGACTTGTCCGCCGCTTCCCAGGCGCGTTCGGCCTCCTGCAGCTTGGCCTCGCCGACGGCGCGCGAGAGGTCGGACAGCTTGGTCGCCTCGTCGGCCAGGATAGTGCAGCGCTGCGGCGTGATCTCCGCGAAACCGCCGGCCACGAAGAACTGGTCGGTGACACGGCCGCCCTCGTGCAGCGACACCACGCCGCCGCGCAGAAGCAGGATCATCGGCGCGTGCTCCGGCATCGCGGCGATGTCGCCCTCCGAGCCGGGCATCACCACCATGTCGACCGCGCGTTCGAGCAACTTCCTCTCCGGGCTGACGATCTCGACGTCGATCGGCATCCGGTCAGCCCCCCTCCTTCCTGGAGGCCTCGAACTTCGCCACCGCCTCGTCGATCGAGCCCACCATGTAGAAGGCGCTCTCCGGCAGGTGGTCGTACTCGCCGGCGACGATCGCCTTGAACGAGCGCACCGTGTCCTCGATGGAGACCAGCTTGCCGGGCGCTCCGGTGAACACCTCGGCGACGTGGAACGGCTGGCTCAGGAAGCGCTGGATGCGCCGGGCGCGCGCGACGGTCTGCTTGTCGTCCTCGGACAGCTCGTCCATGCCCAGGATGGCGATGATGTCCTGCAGCGACTTGTAGGTCTGCAGGATCCGCTGCACGTCTCGCGCCACCTGGTAGTGCTCCTCCCCGACGATCTTGGGATCGAGCGAGCGCGAGGTGCTGTCCAGCGGGTCCACCGCCGGGTAGATGCCCAGCTCGGCGATCGAGCGGTTCAGCACCGTGGTCGCGTCGAGATGGGCGAACGAGGTGGCGGGTGCGGGATCGGTCAGGTCGTCGGCGGGCACGTAGATCGCCTGCACAGAGGTGATCGAGCCCTTCTTGGTCGAGGTGATGCGCTCCTGCAGCGCCCCCATGTCGGTCGCGAGCGTCGGCTGGTAGCCCACCGCGGAGGGAATGCGTCCCAGCAGCGCCGACACTTCCGAGCCGGCCTGGGTGAAGCGGAAGATGTTGTCGACGAAGAACAGGACGTCCTGGCCCTCGTCGTCGCGGAAATACTCCGCCAGCGTCAGGCCGGACAGCGCCACGCGCATGCGCGCACCCGGCGGCTCGTTCATCTGGCCGTAGACCAGCGCCACCTTGGAGCCCTCGGTGGTGTCGTCGCCGAGCTTGATGACGCCCGCGTCCTTCATCTCGTGATAGAGATCGTTGCCCTCGCGGGTGCGCTCGCCGACGCCCGCGAACACCGACACGCCGCCATGCGCCTTGGCGATGTTGTTGATCAGCTCCTGGATCAGCACCGTCTTGCCGACGCCGGCGCCGCCGAACAGCCCGACCTTGCCGCCCTTGAGGTATGGGCACAGCAGGTCGACCACCTTGATGCCGGTGACCAGGATCTCGGCACTCGCCGCCTGCTCGTCGAAGGCCGGCGCCTCGCGATGGATCGGGTCGTAGCGCACCGCCGGCACCGCGCCGCGCTCGTCGATCGCCTCGCCGATGACGTTGAGGATGCGGCCCAGCGTGCCCGGACCGACCGGCATGCGTATCGCCGAGCCGGTATCGATCACCTCGGTGCCGCGCACCAGCCCGTCGGTGCCGTCCATGGCGATGCAGCGCACCTCGCGCTCGCCGATCTCCTGCGCCACTTCCAGCACCAGGGTCTGGTCGTTGAAGCGGCAGGTCAGCGCGTTGAGGATGTAGGGCAGCGTGCCGCTGAACTGCACGTCCACCACCGCGCCCTTGATCTGGGTGACGCGGCCGACGACGTTGCCCGCCCTGTTCTGGGCCTGGCCCTGGACAGGGGCCATGGTGTTGGTGTCCGACATGGATCAGCTCCTGCGAAAAGACCAGCTTAAACGGCGTCGGCGCCGGAGATGATCTCGATCAGTTCCCTGGTAATATTGGCCTGGCGGGTGCGGTTGTAGTTCAGCGTCAGCTTATCGATCGCCTTGCCGGCATTGCGTGTGGCGCTGTCCATCGCGGTCATCCGCGCACCCTGCTCGCCGGCCGCACTCTCCAGCATGGCGTGGTAGATCTGCACCCCCAGGTTGCGCGGCAGCAGCCGGGCCAGGATGGTCTCCTCGTCCGGCTCGAACTCGTAGGTGGCGCCGGTGCCGTCATCCCTGTCGTTGTCGTTGGAGGGCAGCGACAGCGGCACCAGCCGCAGCTCGGTCGGCGTCTGCGACATGACGTTGTTGAAACGGTTATAGATCAGCGTGCAGACGTCGAACTCGTCACGGGCCAGAATCGCGGTGATGCGCTCGCCGAGCTCGCGCGCGGCTGCGAAATCGACGTCGCGGCCGGCCGATCCCGCGATACGGTCGATCAGCGACGAGCGGAACTCGCGCACGAGGTAGTCGCCGCCCTTGCGTCCCACCGGCAGCAGCTTGACGGTCTTGCCCTCCGACTGCAGCCGACGCACCAGGTTGCGCGCGGCGCGGCCGATGTTGGAGTTGAAGCCGCCGGCGAGGCCACGATCCGAGGTGATCGGCACCACCAGGTGCACCTGGTCGCGCCCAGTACCGGCCAGCAGGCGCGGCGCGCCCTCGCGGCCACCGACGTTGCGCGCCAGGGCGGCCAGCATGCGCTGCATCGCCTCCGCGTACGGCCGCGCAGCCTCGGCGCGCGACTGCGCGCGCTTCAGCTTCGAGGCCGCCACCATCTTCATCGCCGAGGTGATCTTGCGCGTCGACTTGACGCTGGTGATGCGTCCGCGCAGCTCCTTCAGGGAGGGCATGCGTCAGTCCTGCGAGAAGCGCTTGGTGAAGTCGGTGAGGAACCTGGTCAGCTTCTCCTCGACGTCCTTCTTGATCTCGCGCGCGTCGCGTATCGCGGTCAGGATCTCGCTTCCGTTGCTTCGCATGTCCGACAGCAGCGCGCGCTCGTAGCCCACCACCTTGTCCACCGGCACCTTGTCGGTGAAGCCGCGGGTGCCGGCGAACAGCACCACCACCTGCTCCTCGACCAGGTAGGGCGTGTTCTGCGGCTGCTTGAGCAGCTCGGTCAGCCGCGCGCCGCGTGCGAGCTGCGCCTGGGTGGCGGCGTCGAGGTCCGAGGAGAACTGCGCGAACGCGGCCATCTCGCGATACTGCGCCAGCTCCAGCTTGATCTTGCCGGCCACCTGCTTCATCGCCTTGATCTGTGCCGCCGAACCGACGCGCGACACCGAGCCGCCGACATTGACCGCGGGGCGGATGCCGCGGAAGAACAGCTCGGTCTCCAGGAAGATCTGGCCGTCGGTGATCGAGATCACGTTGGTCGGGATGTAGGCCGAGACGTCGCCGGCCTGGGTCTCGATCACCGGCAAAGCCGTCAGCGAACCGCCGCCGAACGCTTCCGACATCTTGGCGGCGCGCTCCAGCAGGCGCGAATGCAGGTAGAACACGTCGCCCGGATAGGCCTCGCGCGCCGGCGGGCGGCGCAGCAGCAGAGACATCTGGCGGTAGGCGACCGCGTGCTTGGAGAGGTCGTCGTAGGCGATCAGCGCGTGCATGCCGTTGTCGCGGAAATACTCGCCCATGGCGCAGCCGGTATAGGGGGCGAGGTACTGCATCGGCGCCGGGTCGGACGCGGTGGCGGCGACCACGATGGAGTACTCCATCGCGCCGTTCTCCTCCAGCATGCGCACGATCTGCGCCACCGTGGAGCGCTTCTGGCCGATCGCGACGTAGATGCAGTAGAGCGAGCGCTTGTCGTCGCCGAGGGCGTTGATCGCCCGCTGGCCGATGATGGTGTCGGTGACGATGCTGGTCTTGCCGGTCTGGCGGTCGCCGATGATCAGCTCGCGCTGGCCGCGGCCGATCGGCACCAGGCTGTCGATCGCCTTGATGCCGGTCTGCATCGGCTCGAACACCGACTGGCGCGGCATGATGCCGGGCGCCTTCACCTCGGCGCATCGGCGCTCGACGTCAACGAGCGGGCCCTTGCCGTCGATCGGCTCGCCGAGCCCGTCCACCACGCGCCCGAGCAGGCCGCGCCCGACCGGGACCTCGACCACGTTGCCGGTGCGCGAGACGGTGTCGCCCTCGCGTATGCCGCGGTCGTTGCCGAACACCACGATGCCGACATTGTCGGCTTCCAGGTTCAGCGCCATGCCGCGCAGGTCGGAGCCGGGGAACAGCACCATCTCGCCGGCCATGACGTTCTGCAGGCCGTAGACGCGGGCGATGCCGTCGCCGACGCTGAGCACGGTGCCGGTCTCGGAGATGTCGGACTCGCTGTCGAACGAGGCGATCTGCTGCTTGAGGATGTCCGAAATCTCGGCGGGACGGATTTCCATCACGCGGCTCCCTTCATGGCATGGTTCAGGCGGGCGAGCCGCGACTTCAGGCTGGCGTCGTAGAGACGGGCGCCGACGCGCACGACCAGTCCGCCGAGCAACGCCGCATCGACCCGCTCATGGATGTCCACGCGCCCGTAGCCGGCCTGGGTCAGGCGGGCGCGAAGCTGGGTGCGCTGCAGGTCGGTCAGCGGATGGGCGCTCGACACCTCGGCGATGGTGATGCCGCGCCGCGCCGCCACCAGGGCCGCGAAGGCCGCGATGATGCCGCGCAGCGTCGGCAGGCGGCGGTTGTTGGCGATCACCCCCACGAAGTGCCGGATGGTGGCGCCGAAGCCCTGCGCGTCCAGCACCGCCAGCACGGCATCGCGCGACTGCGCGACGTCCAGGGTCGGGCTGGCCAGTAGCGCGCGCAACGGCGGGCTCTGGTCGATCAGCCGGCCGAGCGCGTCGGCCTGGTCCACCACCTCGTCGAGGTTGCGATGCTCGTCGGCGAGCTCGTAGAGGGCGGTCGCGTAACGGCCGGACAGGCCACCCGGCTGGCCGGCGGGCTGGGACAGTGTCGAAATGGGAGGCGTTCCGCCTGTTGCTGCGGCTTGAACCACGCTCGGCGTTTCCATCTATTCTCGTGGATTAGCGGCTTGTGCCAGTGCCGCGGCGTCTAGCATGAGGGCCATGGCCGTGCAACCGACACACCCGACCGACGGGGCGACCGGCTCCCTTGAGCACGCGCCGCTGCTGCTCACGCTGCAGCTCGCGGAGCCGGCGCAGTCGCTGTTCCAGGCACTGTGCACGCGGCACTTCCCGGAGCAGCGCAACCTGGTGCCGGCGCATGTCTCGCTGTTCCACGCCCTGCCCGGCTCGGACCGCCGGCAGATCGTGCAGGTGATGCAGGCGCTCCAGGCCGAGCGGCCGGCGATCCTGGTCGAGCCGCCGCGCCTGATCGGCCGCGGCGTCGCCTTCCCGCTGGCGGCACCCGACCTGGTCGCGTTGCGCGCCCGGCTGGCCAGCACCTGGTCGGCGGAATTGTCCCGGCAGGACCGCGAGCGCTTCCGCCCGCACGTCACGGTGCAGAACAAGGTGACGCCCGAGCTGGCGCGCGAGACGCTGCGACGCCTGCAGCATGGCTTCGTGCCGTGGTCCACCGAGGGCACGGCGCTGCTGCTCTGGCGCTACCTGGGCGGCCCGTGGGAGGCGGTCGAGCGGGTCGAGCTGCTGCAGCGCCCGGAGCCTGCCCGCCTGCCATAGGACCAGTTTGCGCCGGAAGCGGCTTTGGGCAAGGTTGCGCGGCTGCACACTGTCCGGAACGAACCGATGCCCAGATCCCGCGCTGCCGCCCGTATCGCCATCCTCGTCGTCTCGGGAGGATTGCCGGGGGCGGTCTTCGCATCGGCCGCATGCGCCCAGATGGTGGCTCCCACCACCGATCCCTCCCGCATCGAGGGCGGCGCCTATGCGGTCGAGCCGAGCCACACCCAGCTGCTGTTCAGCGTCTCCCACATGGGCTTCTCGACCTATTACGGCCGCTTCACGAACGTGAGCGGTTCGCTGACCCTGGACGCCAAGGTGCCGACCCGCAGCAAGGTCGAGATCCGGGTGCCGGTGAGCTCGGTCAGCACGACCAGCGACAAGCTGAACGACGAGCTCAAGAGCAGCGCCTGGCTGGATGCCGCGGCGCATCCCGAGATCACCTTCAAGTCGACCAGGGTGACGCCGACCGGGCATGGCTACGCCCTGGTGGCAGGCAACCTCACCCTGCACGGGGTGACGAGGCCGACCGTCCTGAAGGCCAGGCTGATCGGCGCCGGGATCAACCCGCTCGACAAGAAGTACACGGTCGGCTTCGACCTGAACGGCAGCGTCAAGCGCAGCGAGTTCGGCGTGAAGACCTACGTGCCGCTGATCGGCGACACGGTGACCCTCACCATCTCCGGCGTCTTCGAGAAGGCCTGAGCTTCCGGGAGCGTCGGAAGGGGATGGATTGCCGAAAGATCATGATCGACAAGCTTCCGGATGGTCGGGTCGAGGGGAAGGCCGCCCCGGGCGACCGGCCGATCGGATGCTTTCGACTGCCTGAAAAGGGTTGTCGTCATGCCGCGACGAACAGGGACTTCATGATGCCTGAACCCTTCCCCAGCAAATCGATCAGCATGGGCGGCTACACGTTCCAGCTGCGCGGGATCACCGCCGAGGATCCATACTGGGCCACGGCGTACAACGAGTTCGAGCCCGACTTCCAGCGGTTCTGCCAGCGCCTCGTCCTGCCGGATTACGTCTGCCTGGACGTGGGCGCCAACATCGGCATCAAGACGCTCTATTTGTCGCGCCATTGCGCGCAGGGCCGGATCGTGGCGGTAGAGGCGGGAGCGACCGTGGCGGAGTGCCTGGCTGCCAACATAGCCGGCAACGATGCCCACAACGCGACCGCGCTGCACGCGGCGGTGGGCGATCAGAATGGCACGCTGTTCTTCGAGGAGGCCTCCGCCTGGGGCCACGTGGCGTCGGCGGGTACCGCGGTCCAGGCGGTGACGCTGGAGGAAATCGCGCGCCGATACGACCTCCAACGCCT
>JAABUQ010006119.1_pt1 | contig 18525 bp, 17 predicted proteins | sample 5560001 | NCBI WGS metagenome assembly JAABUQ01 (sample SAMN10711888, study PRJNA513371) | rock metagenome | isolation source: Antarctica rocks | place: Antarctica: Victoria Land, Finger Mt nord | collected 2015-12-18
GGTCGAAGACGACTGGGGTGATCCCCGTCAACTGGCGGAAGGCGTTGGGCGATCGTCGGAGGCGTTCGGTGTGGCTCATCCCGGAAGTTTACCAGGCCGGTCGGCTATTGTGCAGCGACTCTAATGTGGATCAAGAAAGAACACCTCTTCGGTTCGCGTCGCGATTTCCTCGGTGCCGGCATGTACGCCCTCGGGATCTCGGCGGGGCTGCCCGCCTTCCTCCAGGGACTCAGCCTGGCGCAGACGGCCAAGGCGATGGACGACGTTCCGGAGAAGAACCCCGAACGCATCATGGTGGTCCTGGAACTGACGGGAGGCAACGACGGCCTGAACACGGTCGTCCCCTTCGGTGACGACGCCTACCACAAAGCGCGACCAAGGCTGGCCGTCCCGACCCGAAAGGTTCTGAAGCTCAACGACCACTTCGGCCTCCACCCGTCCTGCACGGGCCTGCACAGCCTCTTCAAGGACGGCAAGATGGCCGTCGTCCACGGCTGCGGGTACCCCAACCCGAACCTGTCGCACTTCACGGCGATGGAGTGGTGGCACACCGCCATGCCCCATAGCAACAACAAGTATGGATGGGTAGGACGGTTCGCCGACGCCCGCCAGCCCCAGCCGGTCGAGAATTACCTCGTCAACATCAGCCCTCGGCAATCGCTTGCGGTCACCAGCGCGAAGCATGCACCCTTGGTCTTCAAGGATCCCAAATCGTTCGGCCGGATCGGCACTGAGGGGCAACAGAAGGTCTTCGAGACGTTCGGCAAGGTCTACCCGACGACGAACCCCGCCCTCGCCTACGTCAATACCGTTTCGCGGACCGCCACCGTGGGCGCGGCCTCGGTGCGGTCGGCCTGCGCGGAGTACCGGACGCTGGTCGACTACGGCAGCGACAACGAACTGACGCTCGACCTGAAGAAGGTCTCCGCGATGATCGCCGCGGGACTGCCCACGCGGATCTACTACCTGAGCATGGGCGGCTTCGACACCCACGCCGCCCAGCCCGGCCTGCACCAATTGCTGCTGATGTATCTTTCCGATGCCCTGCGCGGGTTCCTGGAAGACCTCAAGCGGACCGGGCGAGGGGACGACGTGGCGGTAATGGCCTTCACCGAGTTCGGCCGCCGTGTCCACGAGAATGCCAGCCAGGGAACCGACCACGGCACGGCCACGCCGATGTTTGTCCTTGGCGAGCGGGTCAAGGGCGGCTTCCACGGCAAGGACCCGAGCCTGACCGACCTCGACAACGGCAACCTCAAAATGACGACCGACTTCCGCTCGGTCTACGCCGCCATGATGAAAGATTGGATGGGTTACGAGGACACCAAGGTGGTCCTCAAGGGGGACTTTCCCAGTCTCAACCTGTTCGCCTGATGCGGGAACGTCTGTTCCGGTGGCGCAGAGCAGAGAAATGCTCGCTCGCCGAGGTGGCTACGCTCGGCCTCCGACATACCGCTGAGCGGAGGCTGAGCCATCGCCTGGGAGACTCCCTGGTACCTGCGGGATGGCGAGCCAACCACGCCGTCGGATGCACCGCTTCTCGGCCGATGGTGCCAGATAGCTCCAAAGAAATCGTGCCAAATACCGGACAACTTAACAGCATGTACTCTAGCATCTCGGACGGGGTCGGATCGGTTCGTCTCGGGACGATCTCCTGTTCCTTTCGATGGACGCGAGTCGGATGGAACGAACGCGATCGATGCCCGCCGTGGACCGGGACGGCCCGCCCCCGCGCGGAATCTTCACCATCGCGGCGATAATTCCGGGCAACGCCCGCGCTTGCCAGGGGGTTCGGCGTGCTATAAGATGTCACCGCCCGAGCCGGTCTCCACCGCCATCGCTCGTACCTTCCTCGATTCCATCCAGAGTTTGATGAGCATCACCCAAGACCTGGACGCCGCCCCGAACATGGATTCGCCCCGCGCCGTCGCGGCCCCTCCGGCCGGTCTCGATGATTTCGAGACGGTCATCAGGCCCGGCAAGGGGTGGATCGCGATCAACTGGCGCGAGCTGGCGCAGTCGCGCGAGCTGTTCGACACCCTGGTGATGCGCGACATCAAGATCCGCTACAAGCAAACCGTCCTGGGCGTGGCCTGGGCCGTGATCCAGCCGTTGCTCCAGATGGTGGTCTTCACCCTCCTCTTCAGCCGAGCGCCGGAGCTGAAGCCGGCGGGGATCCCTCACGCGCTGTTCCTGTTCGCCGGGCTCGTCCCCTGGACGTTCTTCACCAACGCGGTGGCCGGGGCCGGCCTGAGCCTGATCAACCAGCAGCAGCTCCTGACGAAGATTTACTTCCCGAGGATCTTCGTGCCGGCCTCCACGGCCGGGGCATTCCTCGTGGACCTCTTCATCGGCCTGCTCCTGTTCGCCATCCTGCTGCCAATCTACGGCTTCGCGCCGAGCTGGGCGATTTTGACCCTGCCGATCCTCGTCGTGCTCTCGTTCGTGGCGGCCCTGGGACTCGGCTTGACGCTCGCGGCGGCCACGATCCTCTTCCGCGACCTCCGCTTCGTGATCCCCTTCGTCTTGCAGACCCTGATGTTCCTCAGCCCCGTCTTCTACCCGCTGACGATCCTCACCCGGCCGCAGCAACTGATCGCCTCGCTGAACCCGATGACCGGGATCATCACCGCGTACCGCTGGGCGATCCTGGGGATGCCCCTGGACCCGCTGATCCTGGCGATCTCGACGGCCACCTCGCTCGCGCTGCTGGTCTTCGGCCTCTTCTTCTTCCGAAGGACCGAGCGACTCTTCGCCGACCTCGCCTGACCTCCTCGGTCGGAGCTTTGCCCCCGGCGACCGCCCGCTCGGGCGCCGGGCGACTTCACCCCACCGCGAGACCTCCATGAGCCGCCCGGCTATCGTCGTCGAAGACGTTGGCAAGATGTACCGCCTCGGCCGGGCCGCCCGGGCCGGCTCGTTCCGCGAGGCGATCGGCGGCGCCGTCGGCTCGACGTTCCGCAAGCTCCGCTCCTTCGGCGAGGACCGGGCCCGGCTCGACGACTTCTGGGCCTTGAAGGACGTCTCCTTCGAGATCCAGCCGGGCGAGGCCGTCGGGATCCTGGGCCGCAACGGCGCCGGCAAGTCGACCCTGCTGAAGCTCCTGAGCCGGATCACCGAGCCGACCGAGGGCGTCGCGCGGCTCCGGGGCCGGGTCGGCTCGCTCCTGGAGGTCGGCACCGGGTTCCATCCCGAGCTCACCGGTCGCGAGAACATCTTCCTCAACGGCTCGATCCTGGGGATGCGCCGGGCCGAGATCACCCGCAAGCTCGACGAGATCGTGGCCTTCTCCGAGATCGAGAAGTTCCTCGACACCCCGGTGAAGCGCTATTCCTCGGGCATGTACATCCGGCTGGCCTTCGCCGTCGCGGCGCACCTGGAGCCGGAGATCCTCCTGGTCGACGAGGTCCTCGCCGTCGGCGACATCGAGTTCCAGAAGAAGTGCCTGGGCAAGATGAACGACGTCGTCGGCCACGGGCGGACCGTCTTCTTCGTCAGCCACAACATGCAGTCGATCTCGGCCCTGACCTCGCGCTGCCTGGTCTTCAAGGCGGGCCGGCTGATCATCGACGCCCCGACCGACCAGGCCGTCCGATCCTTCATCGAGATGTCGCTGAAGGGGAGCGAGCAGGGCCAAGGGTACAGCAACACCAAGGGATCGCCGGATGCCAACTACCTGGCCGCGGCCCGGGTCGTCACCTCCGGGCCGTTCGGGCAGCACGCCTGGGGCGAGCCGATCGCCTTCGAGTTCGACGTCCACGTCGGCCAGCCGCTGGCCAAGCTCTGCTTCTCGTTCTCGATCCTCAACAGCCTGGGCGGCAAGGTGTCGCACTTCTGGCTGTTCGAGGAGAATCAGAACTTCCAGCAAAAAGCGGGCGATTACCGCTTCCGCTGCGAGGTCCCGAGATTTCACCTCTACAAGGGCCAGTACAGCATCTTGAGCTGCATCTCGGATTCCCGGGGATTCGCGGCCATCGAGAACGTCCCGGAGATCTGCCCGTTCGAAGTGACGATGGGCGAGTACCGGAGGAACGCCTACGAGTGGAACGAGGACCTGGCGACCTACCTGGAAGACGTCCATTGGTGCCCGGTGGTCGAGACCGGGCGGGTTCCGGAATGAGCGGTCCGCGATCGACCGGGTGGAGGCCGAGAGGATGAGTCTGGTCGACCCTGATCCGATCGGCCGCGAGGTCGGCGCCCCTTCGGGGCCCCTTTCGCTGGCGTTCGCGTGCCCGGGTTGGCCGCCCGCCGCCTTCGCCAACGGCATCATCAGCCTGGTCGCGGCGTTCACCGAGCAGATGAGGCGTGACGGCCACGCCGTGACCGTGCTGTCCGACCGGGGGGTCGCCGGCCCCGGCGAGGATGTCCGCGTCATCCACGACCTTCGTCGATCGGCCCACTTCGCCGGCAGGATCGCCGATCGGCTGGTCCGCAGGGCATCGCCGTGGCACGCGGACCGGCGGCAATTCGTCCGATCCTATCATGTCGCGATCCGCCGCTTGATCGCCGAGCGCGGCGTCCAGCTGCTCGAGATGGAGGAGGTCAACGGGTATGTCCGGGGGGTGCGGCGCGGCCTGAGGATCCCCGTCGCGCTTCGGCTGTACGGGCCCTGGTTCCTCAACGCGATGGACGTCCCCGCCGACGAGGGGTTTCGCCGCCGGGTCGAATCCGAAGGCTGGGCCATCCGCGACGCGTTCGCGATCTCGAGCCCTTCGCTCGACGTCCTGAGCAAGACGCGCGAGTTCTACGGCCTGGAGCTCCCCCAGGCCCGGGTCATCCCCAACGCGGTCGCCGCGGTGCCCGAGGTCCTCCGGTGGTCCGCGGATGCCGCGGACGCGGAGGAGATCCTCTTCGTGGGCCGGTTCGACCGCCACAAGGGCGGCGACGTCATGATCGACGCATTCGCCGAGCTGGCCCGGCGACGCCCGGGCGTCAGGCTTCGCTTCGCGGGGCCGGATCGGGGGGTCATCGACGACGCCGGTCGGAGGTGGACGATCGAGGAATACGCGGCCGATCGCCTCGGGGGCGATGCGAGGGGGCGCCTGGCCTGGATGGGCCAACAGCCCGCCGCCTCCTTATCGGCCTGCCGGAAAAAAGCCGGTGTCGTGGTGGTCCCTTCGCGTTACGATAATTTCCCGACGACGGTCCTGGAGGCGATGGCCACGGGCTGCCCGCTGGTGGCCTCGCGGGCCGGCGGGATCCCCGAGATGGTCGAGCACGAGGTCAACGGCCTGCTCTTCGAATCGGGCGAGCCCGAAGACCTCGCCGTCCAAATCGGACGGCTCCTCGACGATCGCGGGCTCGCGATCCGCCTCGGGCGCCGGGCCTTGCTGGAGTCCGAGCGGAGGTATTCTCTCGAAGTGATGACCTCCCGGATGGAGACGTTCTATCGCGAGGTCATCGACGCCTTCGATCGGCGTCAAGGGTGGGCGAGGTCGCGATGATCTATTTCGCCGTGTTCATGATCTGGGCCTGGGTGCCGATCGTCGTGGCGATCTTCGGGACCCGCCGGCCCCGCGAGGCCGTGATCCTCTCGTTCCTCTTCGCCTGGCTGTTCCTGCCCACGCTCATCTTCGACCTGCCCGGCCTGCCCGATTACACCAAGATGACCGCGACGACGCTGGGCGTGATGCTCAGCGCCCTCATCTACGACTCCGGGCGGGTCCTCGCCTTCCGGCCTCGCTGGTACGACGCGCCGATGCTGGTCTGGTGTCTCTGCCCGTTCGTCTCGGCGATCACGAACGGCCAGGGGGCCTACGACGGCCTCTCGGCCGTCGTCCAGGAGGTCTTCAACTGGGGGATCCCCTACTTCATCGGGCGGCTCTACCTCACCGATCTGGAGGGGATGCGCCGCCTGGCGATCGGCACGGCCATCGCCGGCCTGGTCTACATCCCGTTCTGCCTGGTCGAGATCCGCCTGAGCCCGGTCTTCGATCGCTGGGTCTACGGGGTCATCAAATGGGAAGGCGAGCGGGGCGGGACGTTCCGGCCCCACGTCTTCCTCTTCGGGGGCCTGGAGCTGGGCATGTGGATGACCGGCACCAGCCTGGCGATCATCGGCCTCTGGTCGAGCGGCTCGCCCAAACGGCTCCTCAAGATGCCCATCGGCCCGCTGACCCTGGCCCTGTTCGTGACGACCTTCATGATCCGCGCGACGGGCGCCTTCCTCCTGCTGCTGGTGGGACTGGGCTGCATCCGCCTGGCCCGCCTGACCAAGTCGAGCTGGCCGGCCTGGGTCGTGATCCTGACCGCCCCTTGCTACATCGGCACCCGGACGACGGGCCTCTGGACGGGCTCGGAACTCGTCGCGATGACCGAGGCGGCGACCGACGCCGACCGCACCCAGTCGATCCGCTTCCGCTTCGAGCAGGAGGAATATCTCATCCGCAGCGCGATGAAGCGGCCGATCTTCGGCTGGGCCAGGGCCGGCGGCTTCAACCGCAAGGACAACGGCGAGCGCGAGGCCATCACCGACGGCTTCTGGATCATCACGTTCGGCTACACCGGGCTGGTGGGATTGACCTCGCTCTGGGCGATGCTCTGCCTGCCCCTGATCCTCACGATCCGGCGGTTCCCGGCCCGGACCTGGAACGATCCGAGCGTCGCCCCCACGGTCTCGATGGCGGTCCTGGTGTCCTTGTACATGGTCGACAACCTCAGCAATGGGATGCTCAACCCCATCTACGCGCTCATCATGGGCGGGGTGACCGGCCTGTCGAAGGCCGGGAGCGACCGGGGCGCCCCCGAGGTCGACGCGGCCCTGGCCTCGGGCCGCGACCGGGCCGCCGCGGGCCGGCCCGAGCTGGCCGAGCGGGAGTTTCGCCGGGCCCTCGGGCGCCATCGGGGCTCGGGCCGGACCGCCGGCCCGCCCGGGCCGGACGAGGCCCTAGAAGGGCGGGCCGCGGCCCTGCTGGCGACCGGCCGACACGACGAGGCGGCCCGCGCGTTCGAAGACCTCGTCGCCTCCAGGCTCGTCGCCGCGGCCCAGGACCATGATCTCGCGCGGATCCGCTCGCTGGCCGCCGCCCACGAAGGGCTGGCGCGGGCCCTGGCCCGGCTCGGCCACCACGAGCGGGCGATCGACCAGAGGCTCAAGGCGATCGACCTTTGGTCGGGCCTGGTCGGGGCCCATGCCGACGAGCCCTCGGACGTCCGGCGGCGGGCCGGTTCGCTCAACGACCTCGCCTGGCTCCTGGCGGCGGACGCCCCCCCCAGGATCCAGGACCCGATCCGGGCCGCCGAGCTCGCCGCCGAGGCCGCCCGGACGACGCCGGGCGATCCCGCCTGCTGGAACACCCTCGGGGTGGCCCGCTACCGGGCGGGGGACTACCCGGGTTGCGTCGATGCCCTGGGCCGGTCGATCGACCTGGGTCGGCAGGGCGGGACGGCGTTCGATCACTACTTCCTCGCGATGGCGTCCTATCGGCTCGGCGACTTCGACCATGCCCGCGGCTGGTACGCTCAGGCCGTCGAGTGGTCGAGCCGCCACGGCTCGGACCACCCCGGCCTGGCCCGGTTCCGCCGAGAGGCATCGCTCGTGCTCGAGGCGGCGGGCATCGGCGAGGCCCCGCTCCGGGGCTGAAACGACGCGACCGGCCCGTCGCCATCGGTGGCGACGGGCCGGTCGTCGAGGGGTTCGCGGCGGCGATCGACGGGGCGGCTCGCCCCGCCGGCCGGCTCATCAATTGAATTCAATTGATGATTGTAACATTCTGAACACCCGAGGTCGCATAAACCGGCTTGTAAGTCACGTTGGGGGGCGGCGTGGCTTGAACCAGCTTATAAGTAATGACATTGATCTGGCACTTGGGATGCTTTCCGGCGACGTTCACGGTAACATTAGCGATGAAGTATGTGGATCCGTCAGCCTTTGTTTGTTGAGTGATGTCGGTTCCAGTGGCCAGACCGATTTGGCTGCCGTTTTGATCATCGACCTCGACGCTATCCGGTTTGTAGCCGGTCGATCCGTCGACCGTGAAGATCACCTGAAAGGTGTCGTTCTGACAGACGGACGTGGATCCGGCGCTGGGATTGGAAATGACTGCGGTACCGGGAGGCGGGGAGGTTTGTGCGACTGCGATCCCCGTGACGCTCGACGAGAGTGCAACGACGATTTGGGGAAACATGGCGATCGAGAAGAATCGAACGTTCACGACTGTACTCCTGTCGTGAAGGCTCTTGGTGAAGCCGCGAACGGCGGCGAAATGCGAATCCGAATCAAGCTACGGATTGCCTCGGCAAGTGCGCGGAAAGTCTCACCCTCAAAAGGCCGTGGTTAGGAGCTTTCGGCACTACAACCCGAAGGGGTTGTTGGTCGTATCTCCCATGGAGCGAGTGCCCAACGCCGACCAGACCGCGGGGTTGATAGAATCCTTCGCAAAATGGACGCTGCCATCCAGCGCCAATACGTTGGCGCCACCCGGGTGGAAGCTCCCGGACGTGATGGCGGAAAAAGCTCCGCTACATGAGAGCTTATTCGGAGTCATGATATGATTGTATTGAGTTGCTCCGATCCCGCCGCAGATCCAGTACCGTCCCTTGATCCCAGGCAGGATCGGGTTAGCCCGGCTGAGATTCATGTCGTCGCAGATGGATGCAAATTCTGTGAGAGTTACTCCACGGTTTTCGATCGAATAGACTGATCCATATCTGTTGGATAATTTGTAACCACCCGAACCAACAATCCACTCGCTCGAAGCAACAGTGTTGCTGAAACCATCGGTAATATCTCTGGGACTGAGTCCTCTTGTGACGAAAACTCCTTCACCTTTGGCGAGGCTCCGGCCGCAATTCCCCGCATAATTCGACGACCACAAAGCTTCCGGGATAGTTCTGTTTGAATCCGAAGGGCAGGTCAACGTTGAGGGCATCATGATCAAAACAGTGAAGTTTCGCTCGCTGTTGATGCGAAGCTTCGCCTTGCGATCGATGGATAGATTCGCGGAGTTGTAAATGTTACTACTTTCCATGAACTGAATTACTTCTAACAAATAAGAAGATCCCAGATTAATGGTATATCCTGCCGGCAGGATGCCGTATTGAGTAACGTGCTGGTTCACCGCGATCCCGATGTTCTTGAGCCGGTTCCTGCATTCCAGAGTCCTCGAGGATTCCCTAGCTGATTGCACGGCCGAGAGTAGAAACAGGGACAACAAACCGACGATACCCACGACGACGGCGAGTTCGATCAGCGTGAATCCTCGGCGGGAATGCTTGGCCATGACGCCCTCGACTTCCGTTTCGACGGCTCCAGGATCAAATCCCGGGGGAATAGACGAACCCACGGCCGTCATGGGTTTATCCACTAAGGGCTATAGTTTAAGCGATTCCCTCGGGCTGTCAAGAGGCTTTAGGCGCGTTCCAGAACCTTATCACGTCAAAGGTCACGGACAGCCGTCCACTACCGCGTAATTCCCATGTCATTAGAGCGGTTCTCGATTGACCGTGCCGCAGGCGAAGGGGGACAGGCACCGGCCGACCACGACCAAAGCCAGTCCCCGTTCACCTCGACCGTCCCACTCGATCGAGAACCGCTCCAGGACCGGGGATTCTTACTTGATGATCTTGCGCTTGATGTTTCTCAGGGTGTCGGCCATCCCCCGGGTCGCCCGTTCGAGCGGCATCATGAGGTTGCCCTTGAGGAGCTCGTCGGGTCGGGCCTTGAAGATCGTCCCGAACGACTCGCCGGTCCAGTGCGGCGGGGCTTGCCGGGTGTAGTAGTAGGCCGCGAACGACTTGCGGGACATCCCCTCGGGGCACTTCACCGCGGTGACGCCGTGGTAGCTGATGTTGTTCGTCTCGAAGACCACGCAGCGGTTGAAGACCGGCGAGAACGACCGCTCGCGGACCTTGACCTCGGCGTCCCAGAGCTCGATGTCGCCGCCGTACTCCGGCTTCCAGCCCTTGTTGAAGTAGATCAGGATGTTGAGCCGGCGGTGCAGCTCGCGGTCGGCGATGAAATTGAAGTCGACGTGGACGTCGAGGTGCCCGCGGGGGCCGGTCTGGTGGATCCCGCCGCCGACGAGGGCCTCGTCGGGCAGGAGGTTGGGCATCGCGAAGACGTCGGAGAGCAGGGCCAGGAACTCGGGCGAGGCCAGGGTCCGGTTCAGCTCGGCGACCGGCCCGGCGAACGTCGAGGCGTCGGTCATCTGGACCTTGCCCTTCTCGTTCACCGCGTCGAACGACCGGCCGACCTTGAGCGCCTCGCCATAGGAGGGGTAGGCGGCCAGGACCGACTCCGCGAAGTCGGCGTCGAGGAAGTTGTCGAGGCAGAAGTTGGGGACCGGGGTCGACGACCGGACCTTCGCCTTGAGCTCGGCGGCGTCGATTGGGTTGATCCGCGAGATAGTGCTCGTCATGTTGATTCCCGGATGAATCCTCGTCGTCGTTCGGTCCGATGCGGCCCATCGGGGGACGTCATCTTAACACTTCGGATTCTTGCTTCGCTCGGCCGTTTTCGGGGGCGACTTGGTGGACCATCGCCGGCGGCTCGGGCTTGGGCCGGAAGCCGGGCAGGAACAGCCGCGCCAGCTTGGCGGCCTCGATCAGCGAATCGTGCCGCAGGGCGACCCGGCGGGCCCCCTCGGCGGCCATCCGTTCCAGGTCCTCGACGGGGGCCGAGACGGCTTGGCGCATCGCCTCGACCAGGGCGTCGACCGACCCGGCGGGGACCATCCAGCCGCAGGCGCCGTCCTCGACCAGCTCGGGCGTGCCGGCGATGTAGGTGCCGATCACCGGCCGGCCGGTCGCGAACGCCTCGAAGTAGACGGTGGGCAGCCCCTCGGCGAAGCTGGGCAGGACCAGGGCCCGGGAGGATTGCAATTCTCGGCGGACGTCCAGGTTGCTCAGGAACCCCAGGATCTTGACCTTGCCGACCAGGCCGAGCCGGACGATCAGCTCCTCGGCCTGGGCGCGCATCGGCCCGTCGCCGACGATCGCGACCTCCAGATCAACGCCCTCGGCGATCAGGCGTGACGCGGCCTCGATCAGGAGCATCTGCCCCTTCTGCTCGGCGATCCGCCCGACGTTCACCAGCCGGGGGGCTGCGGGGATCGGGGTCCGCTCGGCCTTGAGGAACAGGGCGTCGACGCCGCAGCGGACGATGGCGATCTTGGGCCAGTCGGCGTAGTCGGCCCAGCGGTAGAGCTGGCTCCGGGTGAATTCGCAGATCGCCACGACGAACGCCGCCCGGTGGACCTTGTCGCGGATCGAGAGGGCCCGGGGGGAGTCGAACTCCTCGGGCCCGTGCATCGTGAAGCTGTAAGGCGGCCCGCCCAGCATGTTCGCCAGCATCGCCACCGCGGCCGAGTTGGTCGCGTAGTGGCAATGGATGTGGGTCGTCCCGCGCTCGACGAGCCACCCCCGGAGGACGCAGGCCTCGGCCAGGTAGATCAGGTGGAGGACCAACCCGCGCTCGGATCGGCGGCCCATCCGGATCGCCTGGCCGAGCGCATCGAAGAGCGCCCGGGGTCGGGCGAACAGGTTGGACAGCAGCGCCCGGGCCAGGCCGACGGCCCCGACCCCGAGGACCGCCCGGACCTTGTCGCGCTCGGCGACGTCGGCCGGCTCGACGAGGACCTCGTCGGTCGCCCGGAGGGTGTAGCGGTCGATCGGGACGCCGAGCTGCTCCATCGCGACGATCTCGCGACGCATCGGGACCTGCGCGGTCCTCGGGTACTGGTTGAGCAGGTAGGCGATCATCGGGCGTCCGTCGAGGGGGGCGACTTGTAGCCGTCGGGGTGGGTCGAGTGCCAGCGCCAGGCGGTCGCGACGATGGCGTCGATGTCGGCGAAGCGGGGGGACCAGCCGAGTTCGCGGATCACCTTCTCGGGGGTGGCGATCAGGGTGCCGGGGTCGCCCGGCCTCCGCTCGACGATCTCGTGGGGGATGGGGTGGCCGACCGCCTTCTCGGCGGCCCTGAGCACTTCCAGGATCGTCGTCCCGGCGCCCGAGCCGAGATTATAATGGCGGGCGACGCCCGGTTCAAGCGACTCGACGGCGAGCTGGTGCGCCTGGGCCAAGTCGTCGGTGTGGACGTAGTCGCGGACGCAGGTCCCGTCGCGGGTGTCCCAGTCGCCGCCGAAGATCTTCAGCTTGGCGCGACGGCCGACGGCGACGAGCAGGGTCAAGGGGATGATGTGCCCCTCGACGTGCCGGCTCTCGCCGTGACCGCCGTCGGGGTCGGCCCCCGAGGCGTTGAAGTAGCGGAAGATCGTGTATCCGAAGCCGTAGGCCCGGGAATACTCGGCGATCATCCGCTCGGCGGCGAGCTTGGTCGTGCCGTAGGGGGTCTCGGGGACCTGTGGCGTCGCCTCGGTGATCGGCATGTCGACGCCGAAGGCGTAGGTGGCCGCGGTGCTGCTGAAGACGATCCGGGGGACCGCGGCATCGCGCATGGCGTCGAGGATGCTCTTGGTACCGACCACGTTGGTCGACCAGTAGCTGGCCGGGTCGGAGATCGAGAGCGGGACCGAGGCGAGCGCGGCGAAGTGCATCACCGCGTCAACCTGGTGCTCCCGGAGGGTCCGGGTCAGGAGCGGCGTGTCGCGGATGTCGCCGACGACGAGGCGGCCGTCGGGCACGGCGGCGGCGTTGCCTTCGAGCATGTTGTCGAAGGCGATCGGGTCGTGCCCTTGCTTGAGGAGCCAGCGGAGGCAGGCGGCGCCGATATACCCGGCGCCGCCGGTGAGGAGGATCTTCATCGCGTTTCGGCCTTCGAGGTGAGGATGAGCCGGGCGGCGGCGGGGAGGTCGGCCACGACGTCGAAGTCCGGCCCGTCGCCGCCTCGGTGTCCCGTGAATCCCTTGCCGGTCCGGACCATGATACTCCGCCGGCAGCCGGCGTTGATCCCGGCCAGGACGTCGCTGATCATGTCGCCGACCATCCACGACGCGGCCAGGTCGACCTCCAGGTCGGCCGCCGCCCGGAGCAACATCCCGGGCGCCGGCTTGCGGTCGGGGTGGGTGATCGCCGTCGGGTCGTCGCCGGTCGGGACCTCGGGGCAATAGTAGAGCCCATCGAAGGCCACCCCTTCCAGGGCGAATCGGCGGTCCATCTCGGCGTTGACCCGCTCCAACTGCTCGACCGAGAGCAACCCTCGGCCGATGGCCGATTGGTTCGTCACCACGACCAGGGCATACCCCTCGCCCTGGAGGCCCCGGAGGGCCTCGGCCGCGCCGGGGATCGGGCGGACCGCCGCCGGGTCGGACAGGTAATGGACGTGCTCGATCACCGTGCCGTCGCGGTCGAGGAACACGGCCGGCCGGTTCGGTCCGCGGTTCATGGGGTTCGAGGGCCTTCCGAGGTCGGGGGGGCGAGCCGAGCCAGGGCCTCGCGGACGGCCAGGTAGCCGTCGAGGTTCAGATGGAGGCCGTCGTCGGTCAGGTCGGCCCGGAGGTTGCCCGAGGAGTCGGCCAGGCTCGGGGCGAGGTCGACGTAACGATAGGGCGCGAACTCGGCCACGACGGCCCGGATCCGCCGGTTCAGAGAGAAGATCCGGTCGTTGCCGTGATTCGGGGCGTCGGGCATCGCCCGGTTCACCGGCGGGACCCCGAGGACGACGACCTCGGTGGCCGGGCTCTCGGCCGCGACCCGGGCCAGGATCGCTCGGTAGTTCCGCTCGACCTGGGCGTCGGGGACCTTGGCGGCGAGGTCGTTGGTGCCGATCAGGAGGGTGAGCCGACGGGGGCGGCGGCCGATCACCTCGTCGAGCCTGGCCAGGAGCCCGGCCGTGGTATCGCCCCGGACCCCCCGGTTGCGGATCGTCGAATAAAACTCGGCCCAAGGCCCGTTGGCGATCAGGCTATCGCCGGCGAAGACCTCGTCGGAGGACGTGGCCGGGAGCTTGCGGAAGTCGTCGACGATCGTCCGCCGCCGCTCCGACCGGTCGCCCGGGTGGTCGACGAGGTCGGCCATCACCAGCGCCCGCTCGAACGTGCCGATCCGGGCCAGGTAGGCCAGCAGGACCCCGTTCAGGCCGAACGAAGCCACCAGGAGGACCCCGAGGATCCGAGGCCGGCGGTCGACCGTCATGCGTCGGCCGGCTGGAGCGCGGGCGCGGGCTGGGTCGAAGGTCCCGGCGCGGCCGGTCCGTAGGTCCGCCGGAGGCGTTCGGCCGGTCCGAGCGGCGGGGCCCAGCCCAGGACCTCGCGGAGCTTGCGGTTGTCGAACCGGAGCGGCTTGAACCGGGCCTCGAACCGGCAAGGGACCAAGATGCTGGGGAGCTTCCCCTTCCCACGGAAGAGTCGCCGGCTGGTCCACCGGGCCGCCCGGACCCCGAGGAAAGCCAGGGCGTAGGGGATCGCCACCCCCCTGCCCCGCGCCTTGGTCCCTCGGAGGTAGTCGCGGAGGTATTCCTTGACCCGGACCCCCGCGTCGTCCACGACGTTGAACGTCTGGCCGATCGCCCGGGGGTCGAGCGTCGCCTCGGCGAAGCAGTGGGCGCAGTTCTCGACGTGGGTCAAAGGGAGCCGGGTCGAGCCGCCGAAGACCAGGTGGACCGGGCCGACCTTCTGGCCCAGGCCGGCGAGGTATTCGTTGCCCCGGCCCCAGATGAACCCGGGGCGGAGCACGGTCAAGGCCCAACCATGCTCCCCGGCCAGGCGGCGGGCCACCCGTTCCTGCCAGACCTTGGCCACGGCGTAGCCGTCGCGCTCGTACAACCCGGGGCCGGCTTGGACCGGCGAGTCTTCGGTCAGCTCGCCCCGGGCCTTGCCCCAGTCGTAGACCGAGAAGCTGCTGGCGAGGACGAGGCGGCGCGTCGAGGACCCGGCCATCGCGGCCAACAACCGCTCGGTCCCGACGACCGAGGCGGCGAACTGGGCGTCCTCCCCCCCCTTCACCGTCGCCGCCAGGTGGACCAGGGCGTCGACCCCCTCGAAGGCCGCCAGCAGGTCGCGCGAAACCCGGAGGTCGCCGCGGAACACCTCGACCTCGGCGGGCCAGCCCAGCCGCTCGACCGCCGCGGCGGGCCGGACCAGGGCCCGGACCGCGTGCCCCCGCCGGAGGAACTCGTCGACGACGTGCCGGCCGAGGAACCCGTTGGCCCCGGTGATGAGGACCTTCAAAGCTGGTACTCCGCGGCGGTGAGGTCGGCGACGAGGCGATTGACCTCGACGACCTGCTCGGGCCCGATCCTCGGCGGAAGGCCCGCGTTCAGCGATTGATAGGTCTCGGCCAGCAGCGCCCAGAGCCCTTCATACGCCCCGGGGCCGCCGTCGAGCTTGCGGCGGAGGGTGCCGAAGGCCGACCGGCGGACCGCCCTGGCCTCATCGAGGCTGTTGAAGAGGGATCGGAGCGGCTTGGGCCCGCCTCGGACCCTGCGGAGGCTCAGCCGGGTCTCGAAGAGGTCGGCGGTCGCCTGCATCTTGGTCCCGTGGACCCGGAGCCAGAAGGCATCGGGCTGGGTATGGGCGCTGAAGCCGACCGAGGCCGTCCCGCGCTCGGCGGCGATCAGGGCGTGGAACTCGTCGGAGGGGAGCGGGCCGCTCGAGCGCCTCGACCAGGTCGAGGCGAGCTTGCGGTGGGGGCCGACGAAGGCGTGGGCCAGGCTGGCGAGGTGCGTGAGGAAGTCGGCGATCGCCCCGCCGGCCATCGACAAGGCCGGGTGCGGGGCGTTGGGGTCGGCGAAGGCCGACCCCTCGCCGACGATGTCCAGGCAGATCAAGACCTCGACGTGCGTGACCTCGCCGAACCCGCCCGACTCGATCAGGGCCAGGACCTCCCGGGTCGCGCCGTTGTAGAGGTAGTTATAATCCTCGACCAGGTGCCGTCCGAGCCCCTTGGCCCGGTCGACCAGGCCCTCCAGCTCGGCGAAGGTGACGGTCGCCGGCTTCTCCAGCACGACGTGCGCCCCGGCCTCGAGCGCGGCCAATGCCAGGGCGTGATGCGAGGTCGGCGGCGTGGTGACGTGGACCACCTCGGGCCGGACTTCGGCGAGCATCGTCCGGTGGTCGGTGAACCAGGACGCGACCCCGAACCGCTCGGCGGCCGACTCGGCCATCGCCCGCGACAGGTCGCAGACCCCGGCGACCTCGACCCCCGGCAGGCCCTTGAGGCAGGCCAGATGCTGCCGGGCGATCTGCCCGGCGCCGATCAGGGCGACTTTCATGCGCGGGTGGCCCCTTGCTCGATCCGGCCTTCGAGGATCCGGGCGGCCGAGCCGCCGACGGCCACCGCGCCCGGCGGGACGTCCTTGAGGACCACCGTCAACGCCCCCACCTTCGCCCCTCGCCCGACCCGGACCCCGCCGAGCACCTGGGCATACGCCCCGAGCTCGACGTCGTCCTCGATCACCGGCGCGGGGCCCCCATCCACCTTGTTGCCGATGGTGACCCCCTGCCTGAGCGTGCAATTGGCGCCCAGGACCGAATCGGCATGGACGAAGATGTTGCCGAAGTGCCAGATCTTCAGGCCGGGGCCGATCGCCACCGACTTGGGGATGCTGATCCCCGTCACCGTCTCGACGAGCCGATGCCCCAGCCAGTAGACCTTCTCCAGCCCCTGTCGGGCCAGGCCGGGCGGCCGGCGGTCGACCCGGCGGCCGAACCGATAGACCGCGATGGCCCAGATCGACTGCTCCTTGAGCCAAGGGCGGCGGGGGTATCGGGCCAGGTCGGCCTCCCAGTCGGGGTCTGTCATGGCGGCGTCGGGCTCGGGACTCGCGGCTGTGACGGCGGGGGGGAAGCTTGCGGCCCGGGGCCGGCCCGCTTGTACTCGATCAGGCGGGCGGCCCGGCCCGCCTTGCGATCGACGAGATACCCCGCCTGCCCGGCCAGGTTGGCCCACTTCGCGGCGGTCGTCAAGAGCCCGTGGCCGAGGGCGGGCCAAAGGCCCCCGATCCGCCCGCGGACCTTCCGCGCCTGCCGGAGCACCTGGAGCGGATAGGCCAGCGAGCCCAGGGCCGCGACGGCCAGGCCGGCCCCGGGTCCGGAGGCCAGGCCGGCGGCGAGCCCGGCCCCGACGATCGCCAGCGGCAGGGCCGCGCCCCAGACCCGGGCCCGCCGAAGTTCGTCGCGGAAGAGCGCGGCCTCGCCGGGGAATCGGGTCCGGATGTCGAGCCCGTTGTAGCCGCTCCGATAATGGCGGCGCCAGTATTGGCGGAACCGGGTCATGGCGATGTCGTGCCGGGTCATCTCGGCGTCGACCCGCCAGATCGTCCAGCCCTGACCCCGGAGCCGCTGACAAAGCTCGGGCTCCTCGCCGGCCACGGCGGTCGGGTCGAACCCGCCGACCCCTTCGAATGCCTCGGCCCGGATCACCGAGTCGCCGCCGCAGGCGACCGCCAGTCCGACCGGGGTATCCCATTCGAGGTCGGCCAGGCGGTTGTAGATCGTCCGCTCGGGGTACTTCTCGCGGCGACGGCCGCAGACCACGGCGGCGTCGGGCCGGCTTTCGAGCTCGAGCCTCGCCCGGTCGGGCCAGCCGTCGGCGACCTCGCAATCGCCGTCGAGGAACATCACGTATCGCAGGCCCGGCGAGATCCCCTTGAGCCGCCCGAACCCCTCGTTGCGGGCCCTGGCGGCGGAGAACGGCGTGCTCAGGTCGAGCTCGACCACGTCCACGCCCGCCGAGCGGGCCAAGCCGACGCTCCCGTCGACCGACCCCGAATCGACGTAGACGGTCGGCAAGCCTCGGCCGGCCAGCGATTCCAGGCAGCGCCGGAGCCGATCCCCTTCGTTCCGACCGATCGCGACCACGCCCAGGTCATTCATGATCCCGGCTCCTCGCCCGAGCCCGACCGGCGGACGACCCGGGCGGGGACGCCGACCGCGGTCGAGCCGGCGGGGACGTCGCCGAGGACCACGGCATTCGCGCCGATCTTGCAGTCGTCGCCGACGGTGACGCCGCCCAGGATGCAGGCCCCGCAGCCGATGTCGACCCGGGCCCCGATCGTGGGGATTTCCAGGTGCCGGTCGACCCGGGCGATCCCCATCGTCGTATTCTGACGGATCTGGGTGTCGTCGCCGATCGATCGGGCGTGGAGGATGATCCCGCCATGATGCCAGATCCTGACCCGCCGGCCGAGCTTGACGTTGTACGGCAGCGAGACCCCCGCGGCGCACTCGACGAACAGGAACATCATCCGGTAGAGGATCGTCAAGGGGGCCCGGAGCAGCTTCGGGCGGCCCATTCGCCAGTTGCCGAAGCGGTGGACCGCGACGGCCCAGAACCCTTGCTCGAAGATCGTCCCGCCGTGGATCCGGAGGTCTTCGCGGAGCAAGGCGAGGAAGCCGATCCCGGGCGGGTTCATGTCCCGGTCGCCCCGGCTGAGCGGGATCGAGCCGGGGTCGGGGGCAACCAGGCCCTCGAAGCCCCCGACGTGGGCCTGGCTCATCGTTTCACCGGGAGGAAGTTGTAGCGGACGAAATCCCAGAGCATCAGCCGCGGGTCCTCGTCCGGCTTGCGCTGGAGGAACCGGCGGGCCCGGAACGTGGAGTAGGCCAGGGCGTGGGTCAGGTCGGCGGCGAACGCCTTGGCCCGGCCGTGGTTGGTCCGGAAGAACCGCCGGCGCGCCTCGAACCAATA
>JAABUQ010006120.1_pt1 | contig 18521 bp, 20 predicted proteins | sample 5560001 | NCBI WGS metagenome assembly JAABUQ01 (sample SAMN10711888, study PRJNA513371) | rock metagenome | isolation source: Antarctica rocks | place: Antarctica: Victoria Land, Finger Mt nord | collected 2015-12-18
CATTGTCGAACACATGCCTGACTTACCCCTACCTAGAAGTGCTAAACCATCTCCGCACTCTCAAAGGCCTCACTTGCATACTGTCCCGGCTTAAATTGGTAGCCACTTTTGACTCTTCTAGTAGCTGGAAATGGGGACTAGATTATTTGGAGACTGGTCTGGAACTTTTAGGATTTAAGGACGTAGCAGCACTGGTCAAGACAGATTTCCCTAAGTCAGCAAGTGTCTTTGCTGAAGGACTGAAGGGAAATAGCCTATGAAAGGAGTCAGGAGTCAGGAGTCAGGAGTTAGAAGGGGAAAACCGCCAGGCGAGTCTGGCCGGAGAATTAATTTCTCGCTAACTCGCTCCACAGGAGAGCGAAGCATCAAAACTCGCATGTGGGGTTTCAAACTTCCCAAGTATTTAAGGAATCTTCTGTCCACTAACGGCGAGGCTTGTACCTTGGTTCAGAAGTTAGGAGTCACATTCTGACTCCTGACTCCTGACTTCTGACTCCTTCTTCTAGTTGTTAAGTACATCAACACGCACAGGTGCCACCCCAGATTGCATGAGTCCTAATACTCGGGCGGCTGCAGTGGAAAGGTCAATAATTCGACCTTGGATGTATGGTCCTCGGTCATTAATTCGGACCACCACAGAAAGGCCATTTTGCAAGTTTGTCACTCGTACTTTCGTCCCAAATGGTAAGCTGCGGTGGGCTGCTGTCAGTGCATTCTGATTAAAAGTTTCTCCACTGGCACTCTCAGTACCATCAGAGCCAGGACCGTACCACGAAGCCAGACCACTGAGACTGATTCGCACTGGTCCCAAGGAAATCTCCCTTGGCAGCAATGGCCGCAGCACCGGTCTACCAGCAATTTCGTGCAAGGGGGGTGCGTTGCCCAGTAGTCGTCGCAAGCGATTAGCTGCTTGCAGTGCATCTTTTGCCAGGTCATTGGTCGTATCCGCTAGCCGTGTTTTGCCATTGATCTCGACCAATTCTTCCCCGTTGACTCTAATAAGATAGCGATCGCCTGTCTGGGCTTGAGAAACGCCCCCGGCCTGCCAGTTGACCGTAATCTTACCGGCATCCACATTATCCCAATTCATCTGGTTGAGCTTAGCCGCTACCAGAGTTGCCCGCCGAAGCGGAGAATCATCGCCGGCGCTAGACTGTTTGCTAAAATCCTGCAAGTCAGTGGTAGCAACCTTAGTCTGAACCCTACGATTAGCACCTGTGCCATCCCCAGATGCCCCAACTTTAGTACTGCCACTAACTACAGTATCGGAACCGAGAAACGTAAAAACGGGAATGTTACGGATATAAAGTGTTGCAGCCTGACGCCCTGCTACTTCATGCGACTGAATTCGCGAAATTAGCCGCTCATTTCCCTTAGTTCCTGCTGGAGACTGATACTCGCCCACCTTGACAACATCAATCGGTTGAGTCGCAGTAGGTGGTACGGTTGGAGACGTTGCTCTGTTTACCCTAGAAGGGTTAACTGTCTTGTTTTGTTGAGCATGACTGGCTAACGGTATGCCCACAGCAGTTAGCAGGGCGGCAGTAGTCCAAAAAAGTCTTTTATTCATGCGGTAAGTTGTAAATGGCAATCTCGATTCAAGCTGCAATGGGGTATTGCACGACGGTGATTCTACTTACATCGTCAACTCGTACTGGTTACGCGTTCATTTTCAATTCACGACTGCAACAGATTAGCATGAAGTTTTTGAATTGGGGATCAGGGTAATAGCGAAAATTTCTCCAGCTTCATCAAAAATTTAATCCCAAATTCATCACAAAATGTAGTCTGAGTGGATGTTTTAGTGTTTTATTTGTTTCCGACTAATTTTACAAAACTTAACAATTTTTTAAAAAACTTTACACACGCAGGAGGAGACAGGCAGTTATGGATTATCGAGAAGCAGGTGTTGATGTTGAGGCTGGTCGAGCGTTTGTAGAGCAAATCCGCAATTTAGTTCATCGCACCCATCGACCTGAAGTCTTAGGTGGACTGGGTGGTTTCAGTGGCTGCTTCCAACTACCACCGGGGTATCGCGAACCAGTTTTGGTTTCTGGTACAGATGGTGTAGGTACGAAGCTAAAACTCGCTCAAGTTCTCGACTGCCATCACACCGTTGGGATTGATTTAGTAGCGATGTGTGTCAACGATGTGCTGACTGCCGGGGCAGAACCGCTGTTTTTTTTAGATTATTTGGCAACTGGTCAGCTGAATCCAGAGCAGCTAACTCAAGTGGTTGCTGGTATCAGCCAAGGGTGCCAACTGGCTGGGTGTGCCTTGCTAGGAGGAGAGACGGCAGAAATGCCTGGTTTTTATCAGTTAGGCGAGTATGACTTAGCTGGATTTTGTGTGGGGATCGTGGAAAAGAGCCAGCTCTTGAATAGCTCTCAGGTACAAGTCGGCGATGTGGCGATTGGTTTAGCAAGTACTGGCGTTCACAGCAATGGCTTTAGTTTGGTGCGAAAAATTGTTAATGAACACGGCTTTGATTGGAGCAAGTCTCTCAGCCAAGCCCCCTTAGGGCATTGGTCAGAAATGAGTGAAGGCAAGAGCTTAGGAGAAGCTTTTCTAACACCGACTCGAATTTACGTCAGACCAGTTCTCGCTGCACGTCAAGCAGGGATAGAAATTCACGGCATGGCTCACATTACTGGTGGTGGTTTGCCAGAAAACCTGCCTAGGAGTCTTGGTGCCGGTCAATCGCTCCACATCGATCCCAGTAGCTGGTCCATCCCCCCTATCTTTCAGTGGCTGGCTGAGACCGGCTCAGTAAATCTCTCAGACATGTTTAATACGTTTAACATGGGTATTGGGTTTGTCGTGCTCGTACCACCAAACCAAGCTGAACCGACTATTAACTGGTTTGAATCACAGGGAATTGCCGCCTATGCGATTGGTGAGGTGATTACCGGCTCAGGTAACCTAGTGGGACTGCTGGATGAGATATAGACATTAATATTGAATCTGATCAAAGCGGAATGAGACATAAAGCTCAGCCGCTCGATAGTCTTCAGGTAAAGGTCCAAAAGGAGCTGCTTGCTGAATTGCTTGTAGTTCTGCTTGGTCTGTGAGCGTAGAACCAGAGTGCTTGAGAATTCGTAGATCGCTAATCTGACCAGTACGGTTGACGTAAAAACCTATTATGGTGTGCACAGAGGAAGGAGCTAATTCAGGGCGCCATTGCTGTTTCACTTTTTGCTTTAGCCTTTCTAGGTAGGGGCCAAGATCAGCGCGTTGGCTACCGCCCCCGCCCTGAGAACCTGACCCCAAGCCACTAGCATTTAAGCCTTGATTCCCATCACCCAAGGACCCCTCATTAGCGAGTTCCGGGCGGCCTAGAAGACTGGCATAGTGCTGACGCAGCTGTGACAGGCTTGAGCTAGATTTAAATTTGGGCATCTGAGCTACAGGTGGTCCAACGCTGGTGTTGCCAGCTGTTAGTGGTAAGGAGTCTCGACGCGGTGCTATCTGAGGCTGTTCGGGTGGCAAGACACGCTGACTAGGCTGGGGTGTTGATGAGTTTGACTGAGTTAACCTTGGGTGGCTTGAACGCACGGAAGTAGTAGGTCTGGCCTTAATCTTCCCTGTCGCATGCGGTAGTTGTGGACTGGCTTCACCCCCAGAGCTTGAGTCGGTAGAAGCCTTTACTCCTGGCTCTTTTGCTGGCACCTCAATAAACTTGACTGGGAGCAATGCCTGTGAGCGATTTTGAGGTGTGTGGTTCATCCTACCCCAGTAGGTTTCTAAGACTAAGAACACAGCCCAATGCAGGAGTAGCGCTATTGGCAGGAAAAGCGTCAAATTGTAAGGACGATTACCCGAACGACGGTGGGGCTTCCAGTTTAGGGACATGCAGTTGCGCCAAAAATAATAAAGTTAGTTTATGCTGTAGACCAGCGATCTCATGGTTATGTGGCAGACCCGTTCTTTACCATTATCGGCTTCATACTAAGTTGCAGACACTCATAGAAACCAGGAAGTGCTTTTATGCCATACCCACCCATCAAACGCCTTAATCAGGAATTGTTGGACACCATCGCCCATCAAGCTCGTAGCAGTCCTCGCCAGCGCCAAAACCATAATTTCCACGACACCTCGGAAAAAGTCCAACGATTTCTCAACGTCCTCCAGCCCAGAACTTACGTCCGCCCTCATCGGCACCGTAGGGCAATTGGAGTAAATGGCTTTGAGTTCTTCCTAGTTGTCCAAGGAGAACTGGGAATCATTATCCTGAATGAGAGTGGTCAAATCCTGCATCAAGAGCGAGTCAGTGCCAATGGTCCGACTCACGGGGTGGAACTCCCAGAAGGGACTTACCACACCCTGGTCGCTTTAGCTCCAGATACCGTAATCTTGGAACTCAAAGAAGGGCCGTACGAACCCAGCACTGATAAAGAATTCCTCGATGCTTTTCCAACTGAGGGGACATCAGCAGCAGGACAGCTAGTTGAGACCTGGCAAAGCTACTTCACGAGCAACATCTAAAACAAATGCTTGCTCAAGCTACCTGATAAACAAAGCTAAGACTTGCCCAAGCATTCACATCTAAGGCATAGGTGTCAGCATCTGTACTGCTGTTCTCGGCTTCGACCGCACTAGCCTGATGGAGATCTTGCAGAACAGCTTGAGCAACTTCCAGAGGGTTCAACAAAGGACCAATGTGTTCTTCTTCCCTAGGACGCATAGCGACTTCCAATGCTGTAAGGGTCTGGGTAAAGTTAGCACTGCTGAAGATGAGTTGAGTTTCTGCCAGTCCAGCTGGCCCATGAATAACCCATTCAAAATCAACAGAATTTTGGGGCACAGTGAGGGTTTGCGCGGGAGCAATAACCAAATCTTTGAGCGATGGTTTCGTTTCTGAGCCATTGGTTTCTTGAGCTGGTGCCGTAGGAAAAAGGGTGATCGCATTCCTACTGCTATCTAAACCAAGCAGAACCAAGTGAACAGGGCGATCACTGTCATTATGAACCCGGTACTGAATACGGCTACCAATCAAAACAGTGGGAATGTTTCCCTGAGAGGCTAGAGGGGGAAATGCTTCCTGAACCAAGACGCGACTTTGCGTCCGCGGCGTTTCTCGTTGCATCAGCACCTGTTCTTGGGTGACTATTACCTCTAGCGTTGCCATTACGCCCAGGCGGGAAGAGCTTTCATTTGTCGTCAACCGCCATAACTTTGCTGCTAGAAGTGTTTGCAGTTTAGGCACTAACCGCTGTACCGCTACCTTCACAGCTTCGCCTGCTTCCCCTGCTGTATTAGGGATTAGCTCTTGGCCAAGGGAGAACAGACCATAGCGACTTGGGGGACTATTTGAGGGTGGCAATTGTGTCTTTGCCTCCCGCACCCGACCAAACAAATAATCAGCTGGTTGCTCACCTGCTCTAACCGATGACACATGAGGAATAGCAGCAAAAGCGCTCGTCGCATCCACCCGCTCAATTCGTTCCAGGCTAGCATCAAGGGCGATAGTCAAGCCAACGTCACGGGGCAAAACCCGGACGGCTTCTTGAACGAGTTGCCCGACTTGTAGGGAACCCGTACCATCATTGCCGAAAATTTGCGCTTTTGCCGTCAGACCTGTATGCGATCGCAGCTGTAGCTGCAAAGGTTGCTCACCTCTAACTATAATCAGTCGGGAATTCACTGAGTAGTATTCTAAAACTGGTGGTGGTAGTCCTGCTAGCCAGAGCTGTGCTGTTTTGCCATCGTCGTCCACAGCTATCACTACGCCGTCCGCACCTATGCTCGTGTCAGGCATCAAATAATAGGCAAGTTCAGCCTGATGTTGGCTTTTCTGACCACTCAGCGCTGGCTGCTGTTTCCCACCTAGCTGTTCAACGACCCCAGTAACTCGACTGAGGCTGACTTGAACAGTCGTCGCCCGGGTTGCTTCCCAGAGGTACTGCGTCAGGGCATAAGTAAATAGCCCAGCGCTGAAACCAGGCCATTTTGCCTCACTCGCTAACTGAGTCGAGCCAGATGCTGTAAGAACAACCCCTGGCAGTGGACGGTCAGAGGCGAGAGGTGATAGTTGTGCGTGGAAATCCTGCGCTTGGGTACTCAGTTGCCCTTGTATTAGTTGGGGACGAGCACGAATTCGCAGGTTGCCTTGGAGAACGTTGCTAGAAGCGTTATAGCTAGTATCCAAGACAGTTGTTACACGGTTGGTGGGGAGCGATCGCAACAGCAGCTGCAGTGTCTCTTCCATCAGGTCATCCACCGCCGCGACTCCCGACGTTGGCACCAGACCATCCGCGGGAACTAAGGTGTTTAGCACCACTTCAGGAGACGTTTCCAACTGCACACGGCGACCATAGCCGCTGAAGTGGAAGACGACCACATCATCAGGTTGAGCTTGCTCAGTTAGATGCTTTAAGAAAGCAGTTTCAATCTGTTGCCTAGAGGCTTGCTGGTCCGTCAGGGTGAGAATATCGAGCGGGTGGAAGCCAAATCGATGAATCAGGAGTTCCCGTTGCAGCTCCACATCCGTAATACAACCAGTCAGAGGCTGAATTCCAGAGTAATTATTTATACCTATTAATAGGGCCAACTTGCGCGGACTGGATTGGGCGATCGCTTGGTAATAGCGATCGCCCAGTCGTAACCATCCAGCCTCACTTGCCCCCAGCGCTGCAAGCACCAAACCAGCCCGTTGTAAAAAATCCCGCCGCTTCATCTTAGCTATTAGCTCTCAGCCATCAGCTATAGCCTACCAGGAATGCACCAAGCCAGAAGCCGCTCCTAGGTGGGATTAATTCAATTCTTTCCAGCTGGCTCAGGATTGCAGTAAGTAAAGCTGTGACTCATTGCACGTACCAACTCTGCCGCTACCTCTGGACGCGAAAACTCTGGCGGAGGCGTTTCACCTCGACACAGCATCTGCCGCACTTTTGTCCCCGATAGGTGAATCCGTTCAGATGGGCTACTGGGACTAGTCTTGCTCGTCGCCATCTGCTGGGTGCGAGTGCAGTAGAAAGCGTGTTCAAACTTCATCGGCACAATCCCTAGTTCAACTGGCTCAAACTCATCAAAGATGTACTGAGCATCGTAAGTGCCATAGTAGTCACCAACCCCAGCATGGTCTCGACCCACTATGAAGTGAGTACAGCCGTAGTTTTTACGGACTAAGGCATGGAAAATCGCCTCACGCGGACCTGCATAGCGCATTGCAGCTGGATTGATCGCCAATATCACCCGGTCATTGGGGTAATAGTGTTGTAGCATAATCTCATAGCAGCGCATTCTTACATCAGCCGGGATGTCATCTTCTTTCGTTGCTCCCACTAAGGGGTGCAGGAACAGACCGTCCACGGTTTCCATGGCGCACTTCTGGATATACTCATGCGCTCGGTGGATAGGGTTACGGGTTTGGAAGCCAACAATGGTTTTCCAGCCCTTCTGCTTAAACAGCTGTCGTGACTGGGCTGGGTCAATTTGGTAGGCGGGAAACTGAGGATGAGGGTCGCGCTGCAACAGCCAGACCGAACCGGCGAGATGCACTGGTCCTTGTCTATAGAGTACCTGCACACCAGGATGTTTCGCATCATCGGTGCGGTAGACGTTAATTGCCTCGCGGGTTTTGTTGTAGTTATACTTCTGGGTCAGCTGCAAAACGCCGACAAACCTACCCTTTGGATCATCTAGACGTACCCAACTGCCTTCCTTTAGGGAGTCTGCGATCGCTTCCTCCACCGAAAGCGTAATCGGAATTGACCAAGGCAGACCATTAGCTAGCCGCATATCTGCCACTACCCGTTCATAGTCCTCTTGCTCCATAAAACCAGTGAGCGGACTAAACGCACCGATGGCGATCATTTCCAGATCAGAAATGGCTCGCTCATCGAGCTGCACTCGCGGCAGGAAATCGGCTTGCTCAAGAAATTCTTGTCTTTTTTCAGGTGTGGCAATGCGATTAATCAGCTGAACGCCGTGGGGCGCAATGCCCTCTCGATAGTTGCTCAAGGTGATCTCTTTTTTGTCGGTGACATACTCCCCCTTTATACCGCTTTGCGGTTGGTAGGGGCTTCTATCTAGTTAAGCTTGATCGCGATCGCCAGATTTACAGCGACCCTGTGTATTACACTCAATTCGCTTCTGACGTTGGGCAACAATCGTCGCTAAGTTTGGACGTCTGGTGAGCATGAGTCGCCAGTCAGCCCAAATTCCATAAATTGTATCAGCAATAGAATTGATAATGGGCCACCTGGTAGCAGCATAGACCCACCCCATACCAAGGGTTTCGTAGACTCGACGCAAGACCTCCACATTTTTTATGAGAGTGCCGTCAGGTAGCACGGCGTGGATTCGCCCCATCGCCGTTTCAAAGTCAACATTTCCATGCTTTTCGGGGGCATAATTATCGTCCGCAATGTCCACAAACGCCACTAAGCCTCGACCTGCATCCCGTTTTTTTAAGAAGTTGACCTCCCGTAGACATAATGGACATCTACCGTCGTACAGCAGCTTGATTTGCCATGGCGGCGAAGAGGACAAAGGCTGGGTAGCGACTTCAACTGTTTTATGGGACTGGGTCTTCGAAGAGGACATAAACTATTTATGGATCACGCAACATTACCACCATATCAAGGACTGGTGTTGCTATGTTTGCTTCCCCTAACATCTGATGAACCTGTCCGCGATGATGTGTTTGATGATTGAATAGGTGAGTTAAACATTGCCATAGGGGCTGACAGTACTGCTGACCCGCTGAGTTGCTGTAGGACAATTCTGCAATGATTGCTTCTGGCTGTAAATCCTGGATGTATGCAATAATCCGCGCATCTTCAGTTTGACGGGCTGGCCTTAGCAGAGATAAGGTCGGGGAAAGTTCATCCCTGAGGGAGGTAAATTCGTAGGCAACCCCTGTGATGCGACCCATCCAAATCCGGTCGGTTAGCAAAAGATGGTTCAGCGTACCATGAATAGAATCAAAAAATGCTCGGCGATTTTGATGATAACTAGCCGATTCTAGTTGTTCGCAAGCGTTATAGATTCGTTCATTTGCCCATTGGTTGTAATTGGCTAGATTAACGTAGATTTCCTTTATATCCATATTTTCAGGACCACATGTCTCCCGCATCAAAGACCTCGTTTGCCGTTATAAACTCGAATTAAGTGCTTAAACTCTTTGAAAAGTTTAAAAATACATTTAAATGATATACTCAAAGCGCTTTTTATTAATAGGCGGCTATGGTCGATCACAATCCAACAACTGCCCTTATAGTTGGGGCAAGTCAGGGGATTGGTTTGGAGTTTGTTCGGCAGTTGCTACAAACTGACCAAATTGATCGCGTCTACGCCACCTATCGAAGCGTGCAATCGGAACTGTTGACGATCGCAGATGCGCGTTTGCGCTGTCTGCCAATGGACATCACAGAAGAAGCGCAAATTGCCGCTGTCCTAAAAGAAATCCAAACAGAGACAGTAGCGCTCCATTACGTGATCAATTGCGTGGGCGTGTTGCATGAGGGAGCCATGCAACCGGAAAAGAGTTTGCGACAACTCAACGCAGAACAGCTATCACGCTATTTTCAGGTGAATAGCATTGGCGCAGTGCTATTAGCAACGCAAGTACAGCCCTTGTTGAAGCATCGAGATCGCGCCATCCTCGCAACGATTTCCGCCAAAATTGGCAGCATTGGCGATAACTACCTGGGTGGGTGGTATGGCTATCGCGCATCGAAGGCAGCGCTGAATATGTTTATGCGGACAACAGCAATTGAATATAAGCGAACCTGTCCACGAGCGATCGTCGTCACATTACATCCCGGCACGACGGATACGCGGTTATCCCGCCCATTTCAGCGCAACGTCCCTTTAGAGAAACTATTCCCCGTTGAGCGCACAGTCCAGCAACTGCTTACGGTTATCAATCAACTACAAGAAAGCGATAGTGGTGAATTCTTTTCCTGGGACGGCAATCGGCTACCTTGGTAAGATTAAGTTACTAGTTAAAGCCGGTTTGCCGACCCAGAAAGAGTTTTGACTACTAAACTACCCTTAATTTCAGCGCCAGCCATAACTGGACCTATCGATTGTTAAGATTAATGTTACAAGTTCTCGGTTATGGGCTTCTATCAATGATCCCAAAAAAACAATGAAGCTTGCCATATACCAGGGATCTGGTACCGCCAGTGACGTGCTAGCCAACCTGACCCTGCTGGCACGCGTTGCAGAGAAAGCTGCGAACCAAGGGGCAGACTTTTTGGTTTTGCCAGAACTTTTTTTGACTGGTTATAACATTGGCGATGATGCTTGGAGGCTAGCCGAGCCTAAAGATGGACCATTGGTCAGACAAACAGTCAAGATTGCCCAGGACTGTAAAATTGCGATCCTACTCGGCTATTGCGAGGTCAGCGAGGGCCGTTTTTACAACTCAGCAGTCCTGATTGATCGAGACGGTCATCTGGTTGCCAATTATCGTAAGATTCACCTGTTCGGCCCTGAGGAGCGCCGTCTTTTTGTACCCGGCAACCAGTGGGTGGTGCACCCGATTGCTGGGATAAAAGTGGGTATGCTGATTTGCTACGATGTGGAATTTCCAGAAGCAGTCCGCATCCTTGCCCAAAAGGGAGCTGAATTAGTTGCGGTTCCTACCGCTCTGATGGTTCCCAGTCCTCAAGTACCTACGTCAATCGAAATCTCGAAAACGCTGGTTCCGGCGCGGGCTCTTGAGAACCAGATTTTTATCGCTTATGTGAACCGCTCAGGCAGCGAAGGAGACGTGGCCTACTGCGGACTTAGCCGTGTGGTGGGGCCCGATGGTAAGGAATTAGTCCGCGCAGGTTCTGAGTCGGCACTGTTGATCACCGAAATAGACCTCAGCGCTATTGCTAAGGAGAGGTCTACATACTCCTACCTGGATGAACGTCGTCCTGAACTCTATCAAAATTTTTAAGGATGAGCAAAACCGAATTTAGTTTTAAATTGAATCAAAAGATGTAAGCCTTGTGTTATTCACGATACAAAACGCTATTAAGGCAAATGGGATGCTCCATACAGCAATTAATCACATAGGATTGCCGTAGCGTTTTTTGGTGTGAGGCTAGTTTAGGTGATACTTTCTAATAGTTTGAGGAAGATTCCTGTATTTCAGGTAAAATCTCCAGTTATTTGGAACTCTTTATTAATCTGCTTAATTTCCTTATTTTTGCTAGCTGCATGCAGCTCTCCGCCACCAGCCAACTCGAATTCAAACAAGACTTTAACGGTTGGTATTTCACCTTGGCCAGGGTTTGCAGGTATCTATACTGCCATGGATAAGAATTTTTTCAAGGCTGAAGGAGTGGACGTCAAAGAGGTGAACTTCCAAGCAGGTAGTGATGCTAACACTGCTTTCCTTGCTGGGAGATTGGACTTGGTTTGGACTGGTGTTCCAGACATGGTTGTGATGGCTGGAAAAGATTCATCAATCAAGCTGCTCATGCTATCCGATTACTCCAATGGGGCTGACGGTATCTTGGGACGCAACATCACCAAACCGCAAGATGTGAAGGGTAAGAAGGTTGCTATGGAAAGTCAATTTATTGAGTTTCTGTTACTTCGAAAGTACCTTGAGAAAGCTGGCCTAACTCAAAAGGATGTTACCCTCGTAGAAATGCCAGCAGCTGATGCTGCCAGCTCATTTGCAGCAGGAAAGATCGATGTGGCAGTAACCTATGAACCGTGGATGACTAAAGTGGCTAAACAGGGCCAGGGAGAAATTATCTTTACCTCCAAGAGTACAAACATTATTCCGGATGGCCTTGCTGCCCGTGAAAAGCTGATTCAGGAGCGTAGGGCTGACATTCTAACCTATATGCGAGCTGTTGATAAGGGTGTGAAACTCGCCAAAGAAAAGCCTGAACAAACTAAGGGTATGGTTGCAAAGCGCTTGGGCATTTCTCCACAAGAAGTATCTCAACAAGTTAGTGGAGCTAGGCTCTTTGATATAGAGACTAACAAATCAGTAGTATTCAATCCCAACAGCCCGCTCAATGTAGTTGATAGTAGCAAGTTTGCAGCAAAAACTGCTAAAGAGCTGAAGTTTACACCTAATCTTATTGATTCTAAAACTGTATACGACGATTCACCTATTAAGTCCCTGTAGCTATTCAACTAGCTCTATCAAAGCACTTAGTTAATTGTTTTATGAACCACGATTCTGAGCCTGTCACATTAGTTAATATGTCTCAGTTACCGATCTATAATTAGGGTTAAAAAAACAGAATGACTCAAAGTACTATTGCCCCTACAGTGCGCTTAGGATTACCAGGCCATTATTACTCCGACCCTCAGGTCTTCGCGCACGAACTCAAGACTATCTGGCGTAGCACTTGGCAATTTGTTGGTCGAGTAGAGGACCTGCCATACCCTGGTGATTATCTAACCTGTGTCATTGGAGAGGAGCCGATCTTCATAATTCGCAAACCTGATGGAAGGCTCCAAGCAATGCACAACGTCTGCCCACATCGTGGAGCACGTCTGCTCAATGGGCAAGGCAACTGTGGTTTAGTGCGTTGTCCATACCACGCCTGGACCTATGACCTGGAGGGTAAACTCCTAGGAGTCTCTCAGCCCAAACTCTTTCCTGACCTAGACAAATCGGCAATTCGCCTGCTCCCAGCGCGGGTAGATACCTGGGGCGGGTTCATCTTCGTCAACCCCGATCCCGAAGGAGAGTCATTAATGGCTTACTTAGCAGGTTTTCCAGACTACCTGCAAGGGTATAACCAGTCATGGGAAGAACTGCGATCGGTCGCATATTGGTCTTATGAAGAGCCAATCAACTGGAAGTTCATCGTCGAAAACTACGTCGAGGACTACCACTTCGCAACGGCTCACCCCCAGAGCCTGCGGATTTTCGATTACCAAGGTATCCGCACCACTCTCACGGGTCGCCATTGCCAGATCTATGTTCCCTATGCAGACAAGCCACCAGAGGGTTCACGCATATTTTCTTGGGAGTCTCAGGGTGCATCCTACCAGGGCCACATCTTTCCGAACATGATGATCAACACTGCCAAAGACCACGTTTCAGTCTTTCGGCTTGTACCGCTCAACCCTGTAAGTACCTCCATCGAAGTTCACATTTACCAGACCCCGGCCCAAACAGAGGAATTTCCCCAGGATGAAACTAGCTTCCGCTCTAACTTTGATCAGGTGATGAAGGAAGACTTTGATGTCTGTCGTTTGCTGCAGGCAGGCGTCAACTCCCGAGCCTACCAAGTTGCCCAGTTAGCCAGCGAACACGAACTAGGGGTTGCTCACTTTCAGCAGGTTCTATCAGAGTATCTTTAACCGAAAACGGAGTGTGGGGTGTGGAAATTAATTCACTAAGTTAATCGGGCTGCCCTTAATGCAAGCTTTGATGTTTTCAATTAACTCCTCGCCCAGCCTCAGCGCGGTTTCTTCTGTGTTGTAAGCGATATGCGGCGTTGCTACAACATTATCCAGCTCGGCTAGCTGTAGTATCTCCTCACTTGGAGCGCCCGTTGTTGGCTCCTTTTCAAATACATCTAGTGCTGCACCAGCAAGGCATCTTTCTTTCAAGGCAGTCAAAAGCGCTTTTTGATCTACAATTGCTCCACGAGCTGTATTAATGAGATAAGCTGATTTTTTCATTAGATTCAATCTTCTCTGATCAATCAGGTACTTGGACTGCTCTGTGGAAGGAAGGTGCAAACTCAAAATGTCAGCATTGGCTATTAACTCATCTAGCTGAATAGGGGGAGTTTTAGAGTTGGCATAACTAACATCCATGCCAAAGCTTGTAGCGAGTTGAGCAACTTTCTTGGCAATGTTTCCGTAGCCAATTAAACCTAGTTTTCTGCCGCTTAATTCTGTACCGACATAGGCTTGTTTGGTCCAATTACCTTTTTTTAAGTCAAGGTTTGCCGCAACAAGTCTTCTGGTGACGGCAAGAATAAGACCAATAGTGTATTCTGCGACCGCTAAAATATTGTGCGTTGGGCAGTTGATAACTTTGATACCTGCTTCAGTCGCTGCCTTGACATCTACAAAATCATAGCCCACACCAGTAACAATAATGTATTTTAAGCTCGGAGTACTTTTGATAATTTTCTCAGTAATACTAATCCAACTAACGGTGATTAGTTCTGCTCCCGCAATTCTATTGATAAACTCTTCCCCATCAGGGACATCATTATAAATAGTGACTTCTCCTAATCTTTTTATCTGAGACTCTTGTTCTTCCATCGAGTCAACGTAGTCTGGTAAAGCAATTTTCATTTGAATCCAATACCCCGTATCAGGAGACTACAAATGGGCGAATGTACTTTGCTCAACTCAAGCTTTTTGTCGCTAGCTAAGTTTGTAGTGTCTTAATTATATACAATATCGCTCCTTATGCATTCTGATTGTTCTCGCTGAACACCCATTCTAGATACTTCAAAATTCCCGAATCTTCAAGACTCTGAACAATTTCTTGCAAGTGATCGTATTCGTGAGTCTCAAACTCCTGATAGGCGCGTTTGAAAACATCATACAGTCGCTGAATTTGATGCTTGGGCAGCATTGATGTCACTTCGTTAGCGTAAAACTCTCTCGTTCGTTCTTCTGCACTCTTCATGACCTCATCTCCGTTAAGTATTCTCTCGTAACCATTTACCTACCACCTTTCCAAGTCCAATCGGCTGAGGTTCAAAGCCGAGTTTTTCATAAAGATCGACAGCATCATCCGTAAACAAGTAAACATGCTGTCCTTCAAGCTTAGCTAAAAGCATCTTCATCATGGTGCTTGCAACACCACGTCTACGGTATTTTGTCAATGTCCAAACGTCGACAATGTAAGCATTGCAAACACCATCAGAGAGCACACGAGCAGTACCGATAATGTGCTCATTGGCATAGGCAATAACAGCTGCATAGCTGTTTTCAAAGGATTCTCGGAGTTGGCTTAGAGTTCGTCCATTGTCGAATTGATCAGCGGCTAATGTGGATTTCATTTCTCGCCAATCGACATTCTCAAGCTCGGTTTTATATAGGAACATAAATCATCACTTCTCCCTCCTCTGCGTCCGTTGGGATAGGAATCACACAATGGTCATCGATCCTGGCAGCCAGAGCTTCTTCTAGACAATCAGCCGCTTCGGTAAAATACTGCTCTTTTGTTTCTCCCAGAGTAATGGCTTCAGGAAGGTCTCGGAATATTACCGTATAACCCCCGTCAACCTCATCTGGAGTGATCGTAGCAAGAAACGCAAACTTACTCATGGCTGTTCTTATTGGATATCGTCTTGCTATTATGTCCCTATTGGGTCGAACCAGAGGTTTGTTCCCTAAGTAGTTGGGATGGCCTGTGGTGCTGTTGGTAGTGATAGTGGATAGAAGGTTGCTTAAATGGCTAAAATTAGGACTCATCTTATTGTGCCTGACTTTTAACACAGGTGCCTTGACCAATCCATCTATGCAGTCAGCGGACATTCGGACAGTACTCAAACAAGCCAGAGATGCTTGGGTGGCTCGTGACGCAGATGCCCTAGCTCTACTGTTTTCGCCGGACGGCGAACTGATTGTGCCAGGGAAACGATGGCAGGGTCGGGCTCAAATTCGGGCCGAGCTCACCCGTTTCGCTCAGCAATACTCAGATGTTCAAATTGACATCCGGCGAATCATCGTTGAAGGCAATCATGCCGTAATAGAGTGGTCCTATAAAGACATGGAAAACGCCACGGGCATACGTCATCAAGCCGACGATGCCATCATTGTTGATTTTAAAGACGGTCAGATTGGGCGTTGGCGCGAGTATTTTGACGAGAAAACGCCAACTAGCAAAACTTAATGCTCTCAAAAGTGATTAGCTGAATCTTGAAGTGAAAGACTAAAGGTGCTCTTTATCCAAATTCATGCCGTGTCGCAAGTCTGATTGGTGTCTGCTCCCTCTATGGTCCCTCTAGGGGTAGGCGGCGGCAACTAGTATAGTTCCCTCTAAGGTCTAGCTGGGGTTATGCCCCTAGAGCGATAAAGTAAAAGTTGAGTGCAAGCTACTATATTCAACGATAGCAAACAGCACTGGATAGGCGTTATACACGCAGTGGCCTAGTATTAGACACCGAAGGAGAGCAACGGCAGGTGTTTAGACAGCATGAATAGAGGGCATGGACGGTGTGGAGTTTTTGTTGCTTTCTCCACTTTGTTCCCACCGAGGGGAGGCGCAATCCTCCATTAAAGCGGTATTAGCTGGTCTACGTCTGGGTCTTTCACTTGTATTAAGTTGGATATATCGCTAAACTGCCGTGGCTCAGTTTTGACACATGGCAGTTTGGTTATTAAGAACCTATCCAATCATCTCGTAACCGGCCTTTAGAGCAGCATTGTACATCCTACCGATCTCAGTATAATCTTCAGACTGCACAGCAACATAGCGTCGTATCTGCGCTTGCTCCATCGCTGATCGCAGTTCTTTATCTGGCTGACATAGCGCAGACTGTAGCTCGTTAATAAAAGTCGAACCAAGCCGCCGTGTCGCAACTATAGGTGGTATCGGGCATGGCCCAATTGACTCAACAACTCGGAGATCATTTGATAATTCAGGCGAATTGCGTAGTTCTTGTTCTAGAACGGTACTATCGATCGCTGAACAATCAGTTAGTCCGTCAACAACCAATCTGATGGAACTTTGATGCGAACCTGATGGAATAACTTTGCTGAAAAAGCTACTAGGGTGTCCACCCTGGATTAGGCGTTGGCGTACTAAGTTGTAACCACTGTTAGACCCCGGGTCGTTGTAGCACAGTATTTTGTCCGCCAAGTCGTCAAATGTCATGAGTCCACTATCAGCGTTGACGATGATATCGGAGAAGTAAACCGGACGGTCTTGATAACGGCTAGCTTGCATGACTGGTGCAACTAACGCCTGCAGTTGACCGAATTGGTTGAGCTGTACAAAGGGTAAGCCACAGATAAAAGCAACGTCCAGTTGATCTTGCAGCATTACTGGATCTTCCAGTGGCTCAAATTGGCTTTGTACGATCTGCGTTTCTACACCTAATACACGACCCAGATACGCTCCAACTGCCTCATAGAACCAAAACATGTTGGGAGCTAGATAAGATACGAACCTTAATTTATCGAGTTTGCTCATCGACGGAACTTGCAGCTTATTTCATTATGTGAATAATCTATTGATATGCTTGCTTTATGAATCCTCTCCACTCACAGCGTAGCTTGAGTGGGGACCTACGTTAGGAGTGCTGGCGGTGACTACTATCATTGGCGCTGGGATGGAAGCCAGCGCAGGAGGCGTCGGAGCTACCCCAGGAGCAGCTGCTGGCTTTGAGGTCGGCCTTGTGCTGCTCGATTAGATGGGATTGGGGTTTTTGGCGACCTGCTTGGGTGGCTGCTTACAAAATATTGGTCAACCCTTTGGACATTTTCTCTCCGCTGTCTGGGACACTAATGGTGATGGTAGACAAATTGACAAGGGAGCCAAACAATTTACGGACGCCCTTGCTCAATTGATAGTATCCGTATTGGAAGCGCTGGTAGCCTATGCCGTAAAGAATGGCACTGAAGAGGCGTTGTAACTGGTGGGCAACACTGGGTTTGGACGACAGATTGGGAAAACTCGGCTAGCACGGTGGCTTCAGCAGCGAGTGGCAGCCAAGCAGACTATTCAGCAACGGATATTAGATAGGGCAAAACAAGAGCGAGGAATGTTGGCCAACGTATTAGAGATGCTAGCAGACGACTACTCAACGGGGTAAGAGGACAGAACCAAGAGGTTTCGACTGAAGGACTGAAGGGGTGCAACAGCCGATTCAGTCGGAAGGACCGCAGCGGCTGTTGCCGCTGCGGATGGAAGGTAGGGAAGGCACAAATGCTAAAGGTAGTGAACCGGAAAGAGTGCCAGAGTGACATCCTCCCCCACTAACCGCAAGCGGTATAGTGGAGGCTTCCAGTTTCACAACTGGACATTCCTGTTTCAACGGACGTTGCGCCTAGTGACCGGCATGCCGATTTACCCAGCTCAGTAACCCTCCACAGGCTGACACCGTGAGTCCCACGGCATTTATAGCTCGAACCAAAATGTTTTTTGCAGCATTCAAATCTCGGTCTAAAACTGTTAGACATTTCGGACAGTCGTGAATCCGAATTTCTAAAGTTTTCGGAACTTTCCATCCACAAGTACTGCAATCAATCGTAGTACCATGAGGCTGCACTTTCACAACTCGGACGCCGCGTTTGACCAAGGAGGTTCGGCGGGGGAAGCTTCCCCCGCCGACACTCCGCGCCACTGCTTCCAGTATTGGGATGAATTCACCCCACGCTGCATCTAAAATGCTCGAAGCCAGATTTGTTCTAGCTAACCCCTTAATGTTTAGGTCTTCTACGCCGATGAGGTCATAAGCTTTAACTAGTTTGTGTGCAACTTTGTAATGAAACTCTTTTCTTTGGTAACCGTTCACGGGGGGGTCAAAAAAATTTCCCATATGAAATCACACGGAATCAGTACGAAAACCAGTCTAGAATTGATTTTTTTCGGCTAATTTTGAGTAGTCAAAAGTGCTACACTGGTCGGA
>JAABUQ010006121.1_pt1 | contig 18520 bp, 19 predicted proteins | sample 5560001 | NCBI WGS metagenome assembly JAABUQ01 (sample SAMN10711888, study PRJNA513371) | rock metagenome | isolation source: Antarctica rocks | place: Antarctica: Victoria Land, Finger Mt nord | collected 2015-12-18
TCCCATTCTTCCTCAGTGGGGAACATACCTCTCGGCGGCAGCAATCCCAAATGCTCATCCACATCAATCGATCTTCCCATGGCCTCAAACATCGGCAGTGTCGAATCGGCGTGGGGGTCGGTGCCCCGACGGTGCAGCCAGATGTGGACGAGGTGGTCGGGGCAGCTGACACCGAGGGTGCGCATGTGGTGCATGGCGGTCACCCAGCTGTTGTGGTGGTTGCTGCAGTTGTGTGGGGTGGTGCAGGGGGGAGGGTGGGTGGGGAAGGGGGCGTGGTGGGGGTGCTGGTGGTGGTGATGGGGGTTTGGTTTTGGGTTGTGAGCGCGGCAGCTGGGGTGGTGGGACATGTTGTAGGTTGGAGCGTGGTCGAGGATTTGGAGCTTGGGGTTTGAAGATTTGGGAATGTTTGGGTTTTGCGGTGTGGAGTATTTTTGGAAGGAGGAGTTATAGAGGCTATGGGTGCGAGGTTGAGGGGTTTATATAGCTTTGTCCAGGCGTCTGACTGCTCGATAGGGAACTCTGTCTGAGTAATACGAGTCATGGCTGTAGGTGAAAGAGGTAGATAACGTTACCTTCACTATCTGTATGTCATACTTCCTTGCAGGTTGCAAGTCCCAATCCCTTACTCATGATATTCAAAGGTTGCTGGTCGTCCAGACTCGACATGGAAAGGGGTAGAGTATATGTATCGCGATAGATTGTTATACTTGATGGAATATCGACAGGAATTGAAGCTAGAGAGATTGAGATAGAGAAGCAGACTAGGAAGAGGACAACATCAATAATTGACTAGAACTTGAAAAAGGGAGTATGTTATGGGGGCCGTTGCACACTCACGTCTTCCTATATTGTTTGTTCCAATATATAGCGTAGTCACTGTTGAAGCGCGTAGAAGCTGGGATCATGTGATGTAAAGAAAAAGAGTAGACATTGCGAGTAATCTGCTCTGGAGAGTAATTATCCTGTCAACGCTGCTTTGGTAACAGCGTTCGAGGACTCAGTAAAGTAAAATGGAAAATAGAAGTTGAGTAGCAGGAATCGAACTATTCGCGAGCTTTGAAGTTGGTAGCTAAAGTCCCTTCTCCGAAGTATATGCACAAGAATGGAAAAGGGGGTGTGACAACGTAACATGCAATTTCATGGGCTCTGAAAGCCAAAGACTTAGCAGCCTGCATACACGGCAGGCATTAGCATCAAGATATGGAGGCTGCTCCGACACCGCATTCTGTTACTCCGCTCACCATCCACCGGGGCGACGGGCCCCCCGTCGCTGGCCACCGCGGTGGTGCTCCATTTCCTCCATGGAAAGGACAGACATCCCTTCCTCCAGAGAGCTATCATCGAGTGCCTCGTGGCGCCTCCTCATACCACCCCCTCCAACTCGCGGCCCACCCCGATGCCCAGATCTCCCGTGAATACTCTCTTCCGACAAGTAATCCTCGTCCGACTCACCGGCATCGACGTCATATTCATCGTAGCTGTCCTCTGACTCCTGGCGGCTTAATCCTCTGTGCCCGCCCGGTCCCCGATGGCCTCCACCGCCACTGTGAGGACCACCGAAACCATGACCATGGCCTCCCATTGGGTTTCGTCCTCCTGCACCTCCTGAGCCATGCGGTAAGCGGGAGTCCATCGAATATTCGGTGTCATCTCCTTCTGAGTCAGAGAAGTCAGAGAAGCCTCTCCCTCGACCTCTCCCTCCTGCAGGACCGCCATGCCCATCAAGAAACCCAGGAGAATGGTGATCGTCCATCATCTGTCTCCCTTGTCCGCCTTGTCTTCGTGATGGTGGATGATGGGGATGACCACCATGCATGCCGCCGTGTCGGCCGCCTCCCATAGACGAGGCGTGACCGGCGCCGCCAGGTAGTAAATCATAATGCTGTAGCAAGAACTCGTCGGCGCCCATCAAATAAATGTCGTCTATGATAGCAGCAGCGTTGGGAACGCGCCCGCTGAAGAGATCGCGGAGCTCGCGGGTTCCTCGGATGCCGTGCCTAGCTATGTTGTTGAGAACGGCAAAGTACTCCTCGTCATGGTTATGGCCAGGATAGATGTTTGGGTCGGAGCAAGGGGGTGGGCCACGCCGGGACATTGTATGCTGGCGAAAGAAGAAGGTTTGAAAAACTGAACTGGGACTGATACAGGGTAATAGGTTGGAGTAACTTCTTGTTTGAGATCTTGGCTCGAAGATTTTGATTTGTATTGAGTATGAGAAATTTCTGAAGAGAAGATCTTGTAGAGGGATTATATATGTCAAATCTCCTACAGAGCTGTCACTGTAGGCGAGTGACATCGACAGATGTAATGAGTAACTGATGGTATCTGACTCGACAGCTTCTTCGCAGGGAGCGATGACACACACGTGCTAAATATGCGCTTACTTAACTTCCGAGCCTGACAGATATTACTCCGACAGTGACATGCTGCCGAGAAGAAAATACCTGAACAAGGCTATGAAAGACCGTACATCTATCACCCATTATCCTCGCTACTCTCATCCTACAAGTAATTCATGGGTACAGCTAGTAAGCCAATCATCTCCTGCCACACAGATTTTCAGCGACCCAGATCTTCAATACGACCAACGGAAAAAAGGTAAAACATCTCCCTTACGGTGAAGGTGAAGGTATGATCAGTAGACGGGCGGCAAAATCTTCCAATGTTTTACAATGTCAGTGGTTCAGAGCTAGATGAGAACACAACGATCTCGAAGGAGAAGAAGCTCAAAACTCAACGCTGTCCAGCTTGCTCCTGCTTGCTGTGTAGAACTCTGTAGACATACCTAGTAGCTCGATCATTTGTCGGCGGATCAGCATTATTGGCTGCGACGTACAATCAAGTAGCTTCATAGGTGGATGTATGTAGCTAGAGGTTCATCGAGACCTACTTGATGTAACGACTTGAGATTCTACAAAACCAAAAGTCTTGGCGCGCTAAGGCTAGCGTGACTTTCATCTCCCGCGTCTCTCGCGTTTCTCTGATTGTTGCCCAGCCCCTGATTCATGGAGATGTGGCCTGACTTATAAACACCTCGTGATGGAAGAAAGCAGGTGTGATCAAGAACTGGCAGGATCATTGAGTAGTCGGCGTGCGGAGCCCGCTACTGCTCCCTCGAGCCAATTTCCAAGCTTGCTGGACGAGCTCCGAAAGCATTACGGGCTGTCCGATAAACCTCCATTCGCTATCAACATACAAGGTAAAGCAGGACACCGTCCAGGCGATATTCGAAGACTCGTGCTTGCTTCAGATGATGGTGAATATCCACAAGCTCACGTCCAACGAGTCGATCTAGTCTTTCGGCGCTGGAATAAACGATGCATGTTCGCTACCATTGAAATCAATGGGTCGTTACAGATCGTAAAGTGTATCGTAGGAGGGCCGTCGAGTCGATTACGCGGACCAGCAGCTTTCAAGCAGTGGCAAAGTCCTCAGCATGGCTTCTCTAAGGTTCCTATTGCCTTCGAGGATAGAGGTCCTATGAGGGCAATCACCGAAATTTGTCAGGCTCCCCAATCAGCCTGGTCTGCTGTCCCAGCTGCTAGAAATCCCATACGCAAGAAGGTTTTGCGTGCGTCGAAACCGCATCGACATAGCCAAGCCAATAAAGACGGTGGTAGCTTTGATCAATCTCAGAAGTATGCACAATCAGGTGAAGCGATTTTCTTCAATGAGACATCTAGCAGCGATTCGTCATCTTCGTCGGATAAAGGTGAGGGTCGTTCGAGCTTTGACGCATTCCAACCCCGAACAACGAGGCATCTCAGCATGAAGGCTGGACCCAGTGATTCCCATATACTCTTGACTCCAGCCACGGCCATCTCAACTTCGAGTCCAGAGCGGGTGACCTCGCCACACACTGAGACTCTAGATCCTCGACTCGAAGCGAATGGCCTGCACCCGACCGTAATTGACCAGTTGCTTGTACAGCTAAGGGACGACGGTTAGACATTTGAAGAGATTCAAACCCATTTCGGTAGATTGACCGGCGAGGTAATCAGCATGAGTACATGGTATTCGCGCTACAACTATATCAAAGGAGGAGAAGGAACACTAACAGAGAACGACACTGGTTGTTTGGAGGATAAAAAATCCTTTGAAACGTTCGCGCAAGATCTCTACTTCGAGCGATGCGAATCACAATTCAGACGACGACTCAAACAATGAAACAGATGATGCCGACTTCAGGAGAGAATCAGCAAAACGCGCTTTCCAAATATCTCAACTTGCACGACCCTCTTTCGTTCCACAAGGGGCTCCCACCACTAAGAGGAATGGCACTCTCCGCCAGCGCGCCCCTATAATCTATCCGAAGGCTGTACCCCGTGATTTACCCATTTCTATGGAAGAAGCTTGCGAGGCCGACAAGATGCTTCTTCACCTGAAGAACGTTCAGGACAAGCCGTGGGCGGAGATCCGTGAGATCTGGACAGCCATGACTGGTCAGTGGACTGCGAGCAGCACGCTTCCTAACCGCTATAACCGCCTGAAGGCTAAGCTCATGCCTGCCCCTGCCCCTGCCCCTAAGGTTCCGGCCAAGGACCGTCAATCCCACCAGAACAAGGTCGTCCCAGCCGGTAATGCGTCGCCAGAGCCAGTCACAAAACCCGCAACGTCGTCTATGCCAACCCTCGCTTCCCACAAACTCAACCGCACCACCCTGCGTATTTCTCACTCTGGCTCATTCACTCCTCTCAAACTTCGTTCCTGCAGGACAATCTCAGACCTCTTCGACACCGTCGCAAGTATCTGTGATCTGAAACCGAACCGCCCACCGTAAGACCGTAAACGCCCTCAAAGCAACCTTTTCGTGGCTACCGGAGAACGACAGCAGCCGTACCATGTTGTTGAAGGAGGGGCTCGAGGACAGCTTTGAGTTTCTCCTCGAGACTATCGACGAAGCGCCGTGCTGGGAGACTGAGAATGGCAAATGCACCGTCCATGTTGAGGTGGTGCATCGAAATATCTCTGGTGAGCCAGCGGGGGAGGGATCGATTGGGAATTGGCCTTCGACTGACTTGGCGTATACACAATTGTTGCAACACCTCGGCACATGAAATACAACTCCGTATCAGAGAGGCGACCGAGACCGAGACTTACGTTTCTGGTAGAATGCACTCCCACTCATGGTATAGGCAGTTCTTACCTACTGCCCGAGTGTCTAATAGCAAGAGTTCCCGAAGAGGAAAAACACGAGCATAATTGACGATGTGTATAGCATACGGGCTAAGTGATTTTTCGGCATTGTAAATAGAGCGATGCTGCGTACAACCCCCTTTCCCACTATTTTCACCTTCTTGAATCGTCTGATCCAATGTTTGTAGAACAATGTTCCTATCAACTCGAACCATCATCGAGAAAACAGAGCATGCGCTCGACTTCTAATGCAAACAAAGAGTTAAGTTCATCCAACTATATTCTCTGGCTTATCCCCTTCCCACCAGTTTCACCCTTCAAATCGCCCACTCCCATATCTGTAGCACAAGATCCCAGAATTATCGCAGAGAAGGTAGAGAACATAATCGTCTTCTAATACAAACAACACATCCACCCAAAGCATACTCTCTGCCTTCTCTCAAATCACGATCAAGAGCGATGGGATATACAAAAGAACAACAAGAACTCAGCTCTTGCCAACAAATCCATTAATTTAGATATGAAGCATGTTCTATCGCATGCATCCCCACCTATTTACCTATTCTCAGCCATTCCCAGCTTCTCGAAAACATGTCTCCGGGGTGCTCAGAATCGAACCCTCAAGTCATCCTTCAAGTTAGACGCGTATCACAACAGCAACTCTACCCCATCGCCTATAGATCTAGCCTTGCTCATCAAAACCACGAAAATCGAGAATATACCCACAACAAAGACCCTACCAAGACTAAATCGACAAGACCTTCCCACGAAGTACATCAAGCGAGTAAAATCAAAAACCCCAAAGAGAGGATAAACATCGGAAAGGGGGGGGTTGACACACCACCCCCCCCCCCCCCCCCCCCCAAAATTGCTATCGACAATCTTTCAAAAGATATGTCTCTTTACAAGCAAGTCCTCGCCGACCGAGTAATCCCTCCCCATGGACTTACTGTAACCAAAGAATCGCCAGAGATCGATATTCAGTACGAGTACAGCCGCCGCAGGCACCAGGCTCATCGCTTTATTCCCCTCGCAAGGTTGAAATTTCGATCCTGTCCGCCCCAGCGGCGCATCTTTTCCTCTCTTCTGGTTTCCGATGGAGGGATATCTCATCAACCCTCCCTGGCCAGCGCTACGAGCGACACGAGGACGTATCCATCACCCCTTCTCACCACCTACACCAAATCTCTACGGTTTTTATTTTGCGGGTGGAGGGTGACTTTGTTAGTTAGTAACGGATTTTTGAGGGGATGGTAAAGGAGAACCGGGGGCTGTGGTGGGATGAAGGGGTGAGTGGGAGACGCGAGGTTTTGAGGAGGGGGAGGTGGGAGGGGGAGAGTGAGGGTATGGGGGGGAGGAGGGATGGTTGACAAGGTGGTTTTTCTGTGATTGTTATCTTGGGTCGCGATGTCCTATGCTGTATCCATGGTCGCTAAGTCCGCCGCCATTGCAAAGAATGCCAAAAGGATGTTGTGATAGTTCTTGCTAGTGTAAGAGGTAGGAGAGAGATGCTGTGCATCTTGCAAACGACTTCCGGGCGTGGGTTCAGAAGCTGGAGCAGAATAGACCTAAGCACACTTACCTCTCTTTTTCCATTCTTACAAAGAGCACCGGCTCAAGACGCGGATATCTCGGGTTTTGGATGCCTTTTTTTGCCCAGAGTATTACCTGACGCCCTTATGATGGTACAGTGAATGCACGGCGTACCGGACCTACCGACAGGCTTCACGACACACGTTCATTCGAAATTCAATTCTGCTCCTTCTATGGACGCATATTCCAATGCCATCGACTCTATCACCGAATGGGCTTTGGGACTGTAACCAAAATCTGTCACTCCGTGGGACGTAAATGTGACCGAGAATCGCTATTGGTGATAGCAAGGATCCAATGTCACCGCACCACTTGTATCTTAGCAAGCACCGGCCTTAGTCTCATTGACATCTTCGCATGAACTTTTGCTACGTTCTCCTTGGTAGTTGTCAATGGCATCATCATGGTAAGGCCTATGAGCTCCGTGCTCTCGCTGTCGCTTCGGAATCCTGCAGGGTGAAGTTGGGTTAGTGTCGGCTTGGCTATCAATTTTGGGTTTATCATCGGATGAGGGGATTCCCGCACTTGCTTTTGGCAATATAAAGGCTACCCACAAGATTGACGAGACGGGCGTTCTGTCTTTGACAGATCATGCCGAAGTTGGCTGGCGCCTGGATCTTGTTCTGACTTCGGACATTGTTATTAGAAGTCTAGATGCCGTGACTAATATTGAGACTTGGGATCTTAACACTGTCCATATGTTCATGGGTGCTGTTAGCGCTTTGGTAGATTGCTCTCTGCAATTTAACGAGGGTCCGATTCCAGAATTCGCAGTGTCGAGATTGACGGGGGTTTTCATTCTGAAGTTGCTATAGGTACTTTTATAAGCTTTTTCTGGTGAGGACCGCTTCTGTGTTGAGATGCAGCTTAATGCCAAAAAGAATATGGTTGACTTTGCGAGTGGATATACTGTAAGGGGGGGGCGGTAACACCACAGTGGGAACTGCAAGACTAGATAAATGAGAAAGGCATCAGGCGCAGTTGTGACGCTGGAAATTAGAACACCATGATGCACAAATCCGGGAATGGTCACATGCAAAATGCCAGGACGAGGTGTATGATAGGTTGGCGAGCTGACCTCCATATTACTCTTACATATATAGCAGCGACCAAAAGCGTAGAAACTTACGTATCCACAATATATACAACACGACCTACGACTCATTTCTTTGCCGGCGCCTTCGCACCCGGCCTTGATGCCGCACTGATTCTCGTCTTGCTTGAGGAAACCCCCGGCGGCAAACTCTTGGGTGCAGTAGCTGTCGTCGGTTTCTTCTCCTGTGGCTTCGGTCCTCCCGTCGCCGGCTTCTTCGCCGCTCCACCCACACTCTTATTAACGCCCGTACTAGGCGTAGCCGGCTTCTTCGCCCCAGCACCTCCACCCGTCGAGGTTTTCCGTCCCTGTACTGCAGGTCTCCCTGCCGTCGGCGGCCCCGTAGGCCTCTTGGTCGGCTGGTAAGAACCCGCAGTATTCATTCCATACGTCAGCGCCGCCTTCTGGCTCCTTTCCAATCCCAGCGGGTTGCTGCGTGTGCCGACGCGGGAACTAGATCCCTTCGTGCTGTCCATGATGTAGTTCCCAGTGTCCTTGGCATAATCGCCCCAGGAGGTCCCGACCGCGGTCACGCTGTCGCCGATGCCGCGGCCTGTGGTCGAAATGCCGGTGCCGACGGAGTTGACAGCACCGCCTGCTACGGCACCGGCGCCAGCGATGACGGAGTTGACGCCGGCGTAGACGGGGTCGAGGAGGCCCATTGTTATGTCGGTGGGGAAGAAAGGGTGGAGAATGGTGGGTGTGATTGATACGGAGATTGAAAGTTTTGAAAGCTTAGCTGGAGATGTGAAGCTTGAGTAATTGGAGATTGTGGGTGCGTTCGGAGGTGTTTATGTTTGGGTTCTGGGAAGGGGCTTCGTGAGGGATGAGGTAGCGATCGTCTATGACGTCATAGGAATACGCGCAGACGCGAAGCCGGTTTCTCGCGATCCGCAAGCCTAGATTATCCGAGTGCCCCTGAGCCTAGTCAGATATACTGCTTTCTTTGATTGATTGAGTACTTTACGATGTGATATCGAGGCTACGTGAGGGGGCCTGAAGCAGAGATACGGGATTGCAGAGCTTTCACGTCATGGCCCACGAGAGGCCTATTAGAGGCTTCGTAGCTTAGATGCAGCAACAACTCATCATCAATCTCATTCATAGTTGTGTTGAAAATTGCGAAGCCTGTCTTTTCGATATAGGCTGTGCTGTCCTTCCATTCAAGACGACTACTTCCAATATCTACTCGTACAATGCGGGCCCAATTCAGGCGTCAATCAGACCCGCGCTACCACAGCGGATGCCCTGGATAATCTGCAGCATCCTTTAGTTGACCTCGGCTTTGCCATTGTTGTCAACAACGGGCATCTCAAGCTGTCCCCACGTTATTCGTAGTAGAAGTCCGGTTTCCCTCCAAAAGTAAGTCTCGGCATGCCACTTGAAGCCAGTACTCTCCCTTTGGGCCTAGCAGGCTTCTGCCTCCTCTCCAGCCTGTCCTTTCTCTCATACAGTCTGCGACAACAACCGCTGCCTGTCGCGCGACGAGCATCATAGGGAAGAGTTCGTGTGATGTGGGCTCTAGGGCTCCGAAGGTGATGGCGCACAGTCCGTGGATTCGGCGGGCAATGTACTTGGATGTTGCAGGCCTTACAGAGTGCCAGTCGGTGGGCGCTTCCGCGTGGGGAAATAGGAGAGTCTCGTATAGGGCCAAGATGCAATCAATCTCCAATGTAGCGTGCGCCGAAGGTGCCTCCTGTGGCGTATAGCATTGCGGTATGTGACCAAAGGTAAGATTGGCAGCATTGCTCGAAGGAATGATAAGGTCTGTAGGGCTCTGCGCTGCGCCAAGTATGGTGGCTCCTAACATCGCCAGAATCAGAACGCGGGAAGCGGCCGAGCAAATGACGGATAGCAAGCACGGCATAGTAGCTGGTCAAAGTGGGAAAACGATGAGCCTAGTGCGGCACGAGGGAAGGCCAAAGTCTGAGGACCAACCTGATTGCAAACCTCTCGAATATGGGGAACCCTGTGTTACACAGTGAGTACGCTTCGCGAAGTGATTGAGAAGACGAACATTATGTATCCATCAAAGTACAATAGTAGGGCTGCGATTTACCGTAGACACCCGACAGCGCCGTCCCGTTCTCCGGAACCGCATATAGGTGTGGCCAAGCGGGTAGACGACGGCATTGCCCGCGACGAGTAGGCTCCACATCCTGAAGGACACCAAAGATATCTTCCACGCTTATACCGCTGACAGCTCACGTAAAGAATGCCGCTTGGTACATCGAAAGCTTTTCGAGCTCCACGCGCAAGGCAACTCTGAGATGTGGCGATGAGATGGTCTAGGCTTTGAATGCATAGCTTTCTTGTTTAGTTTGTGGCGCATCGGCAAAAGCGCGAAGATGCAAGATCAGGACGGGCTGGCGGATATCTCCCGAGCCGCCTGTTGGTCAACCTATCTGGACGCTACCTTGTGGGACACCCTTGCGGCTTCTCAGCCTTCTGGAGAAGAATCGCATAACGGGCAGCATTTCCTCTCTGTTTTGCGGCATGCCGTCTCCGATCTTAGACCATCTGTGATACTCCGCATCGGAATATATGCCCTTCAAGCCGTCGACGACACTCCTTGTGACAAGAGTCTTTGACGAGCCTCCAAGCAAAAGAACAGGAGTCCTGCTCTTCTCTAAACGTGGCTGAACAGAAGTAGGAGATGAGCCACCAACTGACACAACTCCAGCCAATTCTGCAGGCATTGAAGCCGCAATAGCCAAAGCCGCCATGCCACCCTGACCAAGGCCGAAGAGCATAATCTCTCTTGGCTGGTATCCACATTTCTTCACCAAAGCATCTTCTATCACGTTCTGCCCAACGGTCTTCATCGATTTCGCGAAACCAGTGTCGTATTCTATGCCTTCATCAGCAGGGTCGAACATAATGTCATCGCCCCAATGAAACCCGCCGAGCTCGAAAGGGAGCGGGGTGAGGCCACGCAGGGAGACGCAGCATGTCTCGGGAAGGGCAAGTTGGCCTCCTAGTCTGGTGAAGAAGCCGTTGGTATCGCCGAGGCCGTGAAGGAGAATAAGAACATTCACCGGCTGGCCGTTAGCTGGGGGAGGAGTGATGGTCAGATGTAGGTGAGGGGGGAAGTCGTTGGAGACTGGAAGCAGCCCTGGCATTGTTTAGAGAATAGAGGACGTGTGCACTTCGAAACATCAGTAGATGTCGAGATCATTTGTGCCTGGAATCATTGCTCGACCATGAGTTTGCGGATAGAATTTAGATCTTACTAAGAGGACAAGCGTTCAACGCCAAGACAAGCCTAGCAGATTCCCAAATAACAAAAGCTTGATTTGACCGTGCAATACTGTGCAGGTCATGTTGCAGGCCTGAACACAATTCATCATGCTTGAGGGAAGCATGACAGTACTCTTCTTGTGATGCATAAGGACTGAACAGTGATGGTCCCTTGAAAGTTGCAATGGCCCAAGGCAATCTGGCGACCCGAAACCTCTCGAAATAGTCGGACGATCGCATCAGCATGCAGGGCCGACAAGCGATGACATGTGTGGTGTTCCAGGACTCTCAAGCCAACGAACTTGCGTTAGCCTGACACTGGTGTGCTCGAGGCATCTTTCACTGGCTCACAATTGCGCGTCTCACTTTTGGCGCCCGGTTCGATGTGGGGCAAGATGAAGGGGCTGTTTGCTATTGATGATGATGGTGGGGTGAAGCAGCCTACGATTGCCATGGGAAGTAACATGGCCATGGTGACATTACGATTCATGCTGCCCGCTCTGTGACTGGCCCAGGTCAGCTTAGCTTCAGCAGAGGTACAAATACCCCCGGCCCTCATCGACTTCCCTTGTTCCTTCCCCTCATCAAACACATTCAGCAGCAACAACCACATACACAGTACTCACCACTCCCTAACACAGAAACTCACTCATTACCTATACATACATTACACGCCATGCCTTTCGGTTGGGGTACGTCTGTGCATCCCTGCCCCTCACCCCTCAATCCTTCTGTTTGCCTTACCTTATTGAGCATAGCCCTTGACTAATACTATCACGTACAGGAGACTCTGAGGACGCCCACAAGCAGGTCTACCAAGATGGCGGAGGGTACGACAACCAAGCCAAGTTCTCCCACGAGCTCATCGCTGGCGGTGCTGCCTTCGAGGGATTCAAGCTGTTCGAAGACCACCAGCGTGCTCAAGGTGCGTGGCAATGGTAGCTTTCCACTTGGGAACGACGGTTTGTTTAATTCTGTGAACAGGCAAGCCAGTCGAGCATGCCTTTGCCAAAGAACTTCTAGCTGGCTTCGTCGGCGGAGAAGTCGACAAGCTCGCTGAAACCAAGGGTACATATCGCCCCCATCTGCAAGTGCAGTTCTCATCTGACACGACTCGGACAGGAATGGACGCCTATGACCGTGAGCGTGCCCACCACCAAGCCAAGGAGGGTGCCCGTAACATGTACGACGAGCACTACGGTGACTCGGAGCGGTACGACCCAGATCAGCAGGATCGCCCTCAGTACTTCCAGCGTGGAGGGTCTGGCGGCGGTGGTGGTGGTGGATATGGCGGACGAGACTACTAGTTGTGGTGGTCGTCAATTCGTTAGCCTCCGTACCACAGGTAGCATGGTGGAGATGTATGATGGAGCATGAAAATGGTGAAGGAAGTCTAGTGGAATGCAAGGCACCAGGTTTAGAATAGGGTAGATTGAATAACAGATCTTACCTGAACCCAGTACTAGTGATGGTCTTCAGGTTCGCTGGCATTAATTACGTTATTGTTTATGGTCCATCGCCTACGTTATAGCCGTGGAGTGAGTGGCAGTCGCGCATTGACTTTGTACCTTAAGCGTGGAGATTTCATGCGATACTCCAGAAAAGTGATAGCTGGGGGGCATGGCGGCAAGAGTGACCTGAGGTATGATAGACGTGCTTTAAATATGAGTGAAGCTGAATGTATGGTGCTCTCTAGAACGGTCTCCTGTAGGAAGGCTGAGCGAAGCACGTGGGTGACGTCCAGGGCCCAAGCGCTCCCGCCAAATCGCGAAACCACAAAGGAACGTCACTGCGAGAAAAAAAAGATCCAAAACGCTCTTTTGCGCATGCAGACATCCCCAACCCATTCCACTCCTATTCTGGCGCGTCTATGCAAGGATCCACTCGCCAATTGATCACCTCTCCTAGAGAAATTTTTCTGACGGCCATCATGCTTGCTGTGTCACACAGGGATCGCCAATTAGGGAGACATGAAGTTCGCGAAGTGAGTGTGCCAGTCACTCGACCCTCCGATCAGTGTTGACAAAACATAGGGAACTTGAGCAGGACCTGGTGCCAGAATGGAGAGCCAAATATTTGGACTACAAGGTGATTCTCAGTCAGGACAGTTGAGGGCACCACTGACAATAGGGCTCAGACTGGCAAGAAGAAGGTCAAGGCTGTGGCGCGAGCCTTAGGCAAGGTTAATCAGACACCCAAGACGCCCGGTCGTCAAAAACCAGCGAACCTCTTCTTCACCACCTCCTACCAGTCTCCCAATCCGCGACGTGCCTCGCTGCTGGGGCTCGTCAATCCAACTTCACCCAATGACCCGTCGTCTGGGAGCCCTTCGCCTACATCTGCTCAGGACTCGTCTCGCAATGGGAGCGACACACCTACACCGCCGAAAGCGAGCCATCTCGATCACAACGGGAGCGCAGATTGGAAATTAGACCAGGGAACATCGCCCGTACCAATACAGCGACAAAGCTCACTATACGAAGCGAATCACGAGACAGCATCTCTCTGGGATAGTGGTGCTGTGACCAATTATGGAAGTATCGTTGCCTCGCCGCCGTCAGGTGGAATACTGCAACCACCCTCACTGGAGCTACCGGACTCTGCCATGTCTCTAAACGAGGATCCTTTTGCCCGTCACAACCGCGCCTGGCGTCGTAGTCGCCTCAATCCACTCGCAACCCCTCCATCTCGACAAGCGCCAGGTGCCGATGGTGATGCTTTCGAGGTCGGAAAAACCCATAGCCCTACAAAGCCACACTCCTCGCTCATGCCGCGGCATCGCAACATTTTCAGACCCCGTAGAACAGCATCGACCCCTACCGGTGCTAGCTCAGCCCAACCGCCACTTCTGCGCAGAATCTTCTCCAGTGCTCCGATCGGGTCTCCAGTTGTTAAAGATGTACCTCTAGAGGCCTACAGGGAATTCGATCTAAGGCAGGCTGAATTCATGACCTTCTTGGATAAGGAACTAGACAAGATTGAGTCGTTTTATAAATTCAAGGAATCCGAGGCGACACAAAGGCTTGAGATTCTAAAGCAACAGCTTCACGAGATGCGAGATCGCAGAATGGAGGAGGTCGTAGCTGCACAAAAGGCGGAAGAGTTAGCAAGACAGGAACGAGCTCGTCATGGTTCGAAGCACGCGGAGAACGACCTTCAGACCACTAAGGCTACGTCTAGCGCTGCTGCGTCTGCATTAAGAATGATTCAACCCATTGAACATGCCCTCGGCCTGGGCCCCAAATTCGGCAAGAACACAAGGGCGCTGAGGAATATGAGCTCACCCGGTATGTTACCCTGTGTCAGTCCTGAACACCTAGCTCGGCACCACCAGGTCGACTCGCACGCTCGGAGAGACTTTGCGAGGCGTCGAACACCCCATGATCATGTTCCTTATCGATCAGCTAAAAGGAAGCTCAAGCTTGCCTTGCAAGAATTCTATAGAGGATTGGAGCTTCTCAAATCATACGCTTTGCTCAACAGAACAGCTTTCAGGAAGATTAACAAGAAGTACGACAAAGCCATAAAAGCTCGACCCACTGGTCGATACATGTATGAAAAAGTCAACAAATCGTGGTTCGTCCAGAGTGAAGTGCTCGATAGCATTCTTGTAGCAGTCGAGGATCTATACGCAAGATACTTTGAGCGTGGCAATCACAAACTAGCGGTGGGCAAGCTACGCAGCAAGACGTCCAGGGTTGGCGCCTACACTGGGAGCATCTTTCGCAATGGCCTGCTCCTTGCTGGAGGACTCGTTCTCGGCATCGAAGGCATCGTCTATGGTGGAACCCATCTGTCGAATCCTGATCCTGCCGTAAGGACCAAGGCAAGCTATCTCCTGCAAATCTACGCTGGGTACTTTCTAGGATTGTTCCTCTTTCTGCTATTTTGCCTCGACTGCAGGATATGGGCTCGGGCCAAGATCAACTATGTTTTCATCTTCGAATTTGATACCCGACATAATCTTGACTGGCATCAACTATCAGAACTACCCTGCCTGTTGTTTTTCCTACTGGGACTCTTTCTCTGGCTCAACTTCCAACAGACAGGAGCCGATGCCATGTTTCTCTACTGGCCAGTAATACTAATCGCTTTGACATTACTAATCATCCTGTTTCCTGTACCGATATTGTATCATCGAAGTCGGCATTGGTGGGCATATTCGAATTTCAGATTACTTTTAGCCGGCATTTATCCCGTGGAGTTTCGAGACTTCTTCCTCGGCGACATGTACTGCTCACAGACGTACGCCATGGGAAATATTGAGCTGTTCTTCTGTCTCTATGCACGCAACTGGAGTAGCCCTGGTCAGTGCAACTCGACACATTCTCGCACCCTAGGGTTCTTCACTACTTTACCTGGCATATGGCGGGCTTTGCAATGTTTACGTCGTTACTACGATACCCGAAATGCGTTTCCTCATCTGGTCAATTGCGGTAAATATACGTTCACCATACTCTTCTACATGTCGCTCAGCTTGTTCCGGATCCACCAGACCCCGAGCCTCAAGGCGCTCTTCATCTTCTGCGCAACCGTCAACTCTATTTACTGTTCCATCTGGGACCTCGCCATGGACTGGAGCCTCGGCAACCCCAACGCCGAACATCGATACTTGCGAGACGTGCTTGGATACAAGCGTCCGTGGGTTTACTACGTATCCATGATCATCGACCCCATCCTCCGCTTCAACTGGATTTTTTACGCCATCTTTTCCGACGAACTGCAGCACTCCGCCATCCTAAGCTTCTTCGTCGCTTTCTCTGAAGTCTGCCGCCGTGGTATCTGGACTCTCTTCAGAGTCGAAAACGAACACTGCACCAACGTCGGTCGCTTTCGCGCTTCCCGAGATGTCCCGCTTCCGTATGAACTCCCCTCGCCGCCTTCGTCCCCACTTGAGAATGTTCCGGAACATGGCCCGCCTTCGGAGCGACGACCTTCCCACGATCTACGCCCTTCACACCAAGGCACGCCCGCCTCTACAGGCATCGATATCGAACGGACGGCTTCGCAGGCTGGGTCAGGCTCACTCCGCCGGCGGCAGACCGCTGACACGCTCACGCCAGTCCAGCGGGGCATTGCGCGAGTGGGTACAGCCATCAATCAGGCGCATGCGCAAGACTTCGAGCGGAAGCGCAGGCCCGGTTTGGGTGATGTGGGTGAAGACAAAGACGCGGAAGAGGAGGAAGGGAGCAGTGATGATAGTGGTGAGGAAACTGGGACTGAGAATGCGCAGGATGTCATGGACGCACAAGACATACTACGACGGCATCGCAGTGCGACCATAGATTGAGGCAACACCAGTCATACCTTATTCTCAAAGAGCTAACCACATTCAAGCCTAACCACTGTAGAGTAATGATAATAGGAATTCAATGTCACGTGCGTTGGCGCGACTCGGTACCAAGTCTCTAAGCGGAAACATCGTCCTACCACTGAGAGTCTTGCCTTTCTGGGCTCATCCAATTGACGTTTTGATCGAGTGTCTGGTATCATTCGAACGACCAGTCTCTTTGACACTGTTGATTCACTGGGCGATCGGTCCATCATCACTGCAGTACTACTTTTAACCTGGCAAGGCCTCATATGAGCACCTTAGCGACGCATAAATTAAGAACTGAAGAGATACAGAACCAGCGAAGTAGCCAGGAGACAATTTTACAACCACTGATATACTAGGCAGCGTAGAAACCCAATGTCAACGGTCAAGTTGGTCAATATAGGTACGTATACTCTGCCTTTGTTGATCCGCCAAGTTTGGCCATTCTTGCTCGTTTGAGCAAATTACCATCTTTCTCCCTTATATTATATGATACCTCCATCAACCAACGTGACTACTGTTTCTCATCACCCTCCTTTACAAGCACAGGAAAACTCTCCTCTTCAAAACAATGCCTTTATATTCCTCGCACCAGCTCCTCTTTCCGACCTGGTCTCCAACCCTGAATCTCATCCTAGCCTTTCTCTTCTTCAACCTCCTCTTAGCAACCGCCTACTCAATCGTCGCCGCCCACACCCAATTCCACAACCCAGAAACCGCCCACTCAACCCAGCCCCAGCCAACCGAATCCTACAACCTTAACACCCAACAAGATGCCGCCTCTTCGAAAGACTCGTCTCAGGAACCTCTTGCGCTGGAGATACTGGCACTCGTCGGCATCTGGCTGTTTGCACAAAAGATCCGTCCAGTGATCTTCGGATACGACGAGGAGCCTGAGGCGAGGCGGAGGAGGGAATGGGAGATTCAGACTTTGGCTATGCGCAGAAGGGAGTGGGAGACTGAGGCTATGCCTGCGCTTAGGAGGGAAGCCAGGAGGGAAGCCAGAAGGGAAGCCAGAATGGAAGTCACAGCTGACGAAGTGGCGAAAGTAGAAAAGGTAAGTAGAAGGGCCAAGACGAGGGCGAGATGAAGTAACGGATCCGGATGTTGACGTCGGCGTTGGAAGTTGTGGAGAATTCAGAACCGAGTTCCTCCATCATGGGTGACTCTCTCGCCCCAAAAGTTAGCGACTTCACAACATCCATACTTCCTTTTAGAGAGACTGACTGTAGGTATATAATCTCCCTTTTGGGAAAGTGGCAAAGTTGGACATCCGATGTCTATCACCTCAATAAACCCCCCCTCAGCTCCCGGGACCCTCACACTATCTACATCTTCCCTGCGATACTGGCACCTACCGCTTCAAATCTCTCCTCCTGCCCTCTCATCTCTCCAACCCCACCCCCTCCTCCCCAACCCCGGCTGAAACAAGAAATTCCCACAACCTCAAAATCAACATTGACGCCCAGTCTCTAATGGACCCACCCCATAACTACCCTTGTGAGTCTCAACGCGCGTAATGCCTCGATTACAAAGCGAGGTTTATATGAGAGCTGAGTGTTCATTATGAGGTGGATAGGAATTGGTAGGAGATTTTGGGTGAAAGGCAGGATGGCTTTTGGGAAGTGATAAGTGGGTATGAGGGGTTGGTGGGGAGTGAGGGGTGGATACGAGCGGGGGGGCGGGGAGATTGTGGGGGCGAGGGGGATGGGATGGGGAATGGCGGGTGAGAAGGGGGGGGGGGAGGTAGAGAGGGTAGGGGAGAGGTGCTAGAGAAGGGGGGAGGTCTAGGATGGGATGATTTTTAGAAGATGTGCAATGAGTATGAATTGAGGTGTGGATTGCATTAGTAGAGGATATTGCTGATCTTGCTATCGGTTTTTCGGTTATCAAATCACTAACCCAATGAAGAGATTAACACAAAGGCGAAGCCGTGAGATTTTATAAGTAAGTCCCACTATCTTCTCTCTTCCACAGACACACAATATCATCAACCAAAACCTCCCCTCCCCGACCCCCCCCCCATGCCCTCCTCATCTCCCGTCCTTGACTTCTTCAAAGCCTTCGACTAATCCATCACAGATATCCACCCCTCCCTCCCCCTCCCCCTTTCTCCCCTCGCCCTCGCTCCCCACGCTCAC
>JAABUQ010006122.1_pt1 | contig 18519 bp, 7 predicted proteins | sample 5560001 | NCBI WGS metagenome assembly JAABUQ01 (sample SAMN10711888, study PRJNA513371) | rock metagenome | isolation source: Antarctica rocks | place: Antarctica: Victoria Land, Finger Mt nord | collected 2015-12-18
GACGATTGGTCCACTTCCTCGCTACGCCGGCCACTGAGCCGGCGTAGCGGCTTCACAATCAGCAACTTACTTGACGTCTCACGGCTTCACGAGTCACGGCGCAACAGCGCTTTTTCAACGCCGTCGGCCTGTAGTGTTTAGGTCTTTAGGCGCGGTTTCCTAAGGGGGCCTTTGAGCCTTTCGGGGCGCTAAAAAATAATTTGGTCCCTTGTGAGTAAATTCGTGATACGGTAATCGCCTCTGCGAACCGCAGGCGTCCGGTATGCGTCCCCGGCGGTGAACGCTTATCCTGATCCCTACCGCCGAAGGTGTCGCCTTGAAGCCCACTGCTCGCGCGAACGCTCTGCAACTGATTTGCATCAGCGCGCTCGTCGTGCTACAGGCGGTCTCTGCATTCGCGGTCGAGCGAGCGGCGATCGCCTATGCTCGAACGCCGGGAGCGAATCCCGGTCTGGCCCACCTCGGCTACTACCTGGACCCCGAATACTGGGGCAAAGCGACCGACCTCATCGTTTTTGGCTGCCACTTCTTTGAGATTGTCGCTCTGTACGGACTCTTTCGTTTACTGCCGGCGCACCGCGTTTCGAATCTGACCAAAGCCTTCATAGCGGGCGGCGTTGTCATCATGCTGGCCGCTTCGCTGTCGGTTCGGCTGACGGGCCTCAATTCGATCCTGTACGTCTACTTTGCCAAGGTGGCCAACGTGGCGACCGCATATCACGTGCCCCCTTCATTCGCCCAGCTGCCGCCTAGCTTCGCCACCCTCCATCACGTCATTCCGCGGTTACTGCCGTCCCCGTACGGGCCGCTTTGGGAGCTGTTCGACCGCCGGCTCCTCGCCGGTACCCATAGCGTCGCCCAAGCGATCTTCACGCTGAAGGTTGCCAACGCCGTCGTGTTACTTGCCGTCTTTGCGGCTCTGTTGCTTCTGCGGCTTCCCTTGCGGCAAGCCGCACTCTTTTTTCTCAATCCGGCGCTGTACGACAATTACATCGTGTCGGCGCATAACGATCTCTTTGCGATTCTGCCGATCCTCGTCGCGTTGTTCTTCGCGAGGCGGCGGGCGTTCGCGGTCGCGGCCGTGCTGGCGTCTTTGGCCGGACTCGTAAAGCTGAGCCTGGTCGTCGTCGCGCTGGCGACCGTCGCGTCGGTGGGGCGGCTTCGCACCCGGCTGACGAACGCCGCGATCATCATAGCGGTCGTCGTAGTTGGTTCACTGCTGATCGGCGGACGACCATATTTGCAAGCATTGATTTTCACCGAGAAATTTCTTTCACATCAAAACGGCTCTAACGCCACGAGAAGCGTTCGGGATGCCCTGCAAATGGTACTGATCGCGGTTGGCTGCGTCGCCGTGGTGAACGCCGTCGTGTGGAAACGCTGCTTGCGTAGCGCGACGTGGATGTTTGCCGGTTTCAGCGGGCTGCTCCACATGTGGTATTTTCCCTGGACGATTCCGTTTGCGGTCCGTTTTCGCGTGACCACGGCGGCGCTCGCGATCTCGCTGCCTCTATTTGAAATCACGGCCAATTCACAGGTGGCCAATGTGATCAAAGTGAGCCTCGAATTGCCTACCGTGCTCATCTTGGCGGCCCTCGGCGTCGGCGAATTGATTCGCACGAAGGGACGCGGCGAGCCGTCTGCGGTCGATGCAAGCGGCGATCAACGGCATCAAGCCCAAACCATTCTTGCGGAATCGGCCTAACGGCGATCTGCGACCACCGGCTCAACGCGGCGCACGCATTTGACTCATGCCGCGCTGGGCCTTTCGGGGCCGGGAACGTAATTCGGCGATTTCTCCGTTGATTGCGTGCTACAGTGATAGCCACTGCGAACCGCAGACTTCGACACATACGAATCGTTACGCACTGCTCCCGGAGAAAGTCTATCCTCACCGAACGCGATCTCGCCTCCGGATTGGCTGCATGGAATGCACGCGCCCATGGAGCATGCGCTACCGTACCGCTGCCGCTCGACCATCCGCGTACCGCGCGGGCCGGAACGCGGGCGAGCGTGTGCGCCGGTCTCATCCCGGCCGAGGGGTTGACGCCGACGGCCGCACCATCGCGCCCCGATCGGATCGTCGTTTTGGCCGCATTCGTCGCGGTGCTGCATCGCTATACCGGCGAAAGCGACCTTCTCGTCGCCGTCGGACGATCTGACGACATCATGCTCCTGCGGATGGATGTCGCGGACGATCCGTCATTTGCGGATCTCATTGAACGCGTCAAACTGGAAATGGCTGCTCGTGTGGAGTTGCCCACACTTCCATGCGATGCGTTGTTGCGTGATTCGCTCCGAAATGGGCACGCGCTTACCGCGCACGCCGCCTTCTTCACAGGGGATGCAAATGGGTTCCCTCTTTCGGCCGACGTACCGCTCGACTTAGCGCTGAGGTACGACGGCTCGACCAACACGGCAGCGCAGATCGCGGTCGAATACCGTGAGGCTCTGTATGAACGCGCAACGATCGAACGACTCGCCGGTCACATCACCGTTTTATTGGACGCGGGAGTCCGCGATCCAGAACAAGCGATCTCGCGCCTGCCACTGCTGACCTTAGGCGAACGTCAAACGCTAGGCCAGTGGAATGCAACCGAAACGCCGTATCCGACCGATCGCAGCATCATCGCTTTGCTGCGCGAACAAGTTGAACGATCCCCACAGGCAATCGCCGTTGAATTCGGCGACGCGCAACTGACCTATCGCGAGCTGGACGAACGTGTAAACCGATTGGCTTCCTATTTACGAGCCCGTGGAGTCGGGCCGGAAGTTGCCGTCGCCGTTGCGATGCGGCGCTCGCTCGACATGATCGTGGCCGTGCTCGGCATACAGCGAGCCGGCGGCGCGTACGTCCCCCTCGATCCCGATTTTCCGAGCGACCGCATCGCGTTCATGCTCACCGACTCGGGCGCCGTTGGTATCGTGACGGAAGAAGCCGTTAGAATCCAGTTGCCGCACCATGCCGGGTTTGTCGTGTCGGTGGACCAGGAGCGCGAAGCGATTGAGAGCGGCTCGGCGGAACCTCCGCCCCTCGACGTCGTCGCGACGCAACTGGCCTACGTGATCTCACGTCGGGCTCGACCGGACGGCCGAAAGGCGTGCAGATCGAGCATCGCAATCTGCTCAATTTTCTGACGGGCGTACGAGACGAGATCAAGATCGGAGCAGGCGACACGCTGCTCGCGCTCGCGCCGCTCGTGTTCGACATCGCGAGCCTGGACATCCATTTCGGCCTTGCGTTCGGGGCACGGATCGTCGTCGCTTCACGCGACGAAACTTGCAATCCCAAGGCGTTGATGTCCCTGATCGAACGCTCGGCTGCGACGCACATTCAAGCCACCCCGTCGACGTTCCGCATGCTGCTGGAAAGCGGTTGGGAGCCGCAGCGCAACGTGACGATCATGTCGACGGGCGAAGCTTTGCCGCAGGCGCTGGCCGAACGGCTTCTCGAGGGTGCTGGCGCACTTTGGAATTTGTACGGCCCGACCGAAGCGACGTACGTCACGATGGAACGTATCGAACGCGGCGAGCCGGTGACGATCGGCCGCCCGATGCCCAACGTCACCACGTATATTCTCGATAGCGCCCTTGCGCCGGTTCCGATTGGTGTGCGTGGGGAACTCTACGTCGGCGGCGCGGGAATTACGCGCGGCTATCGCAACCGGCCCGAATTGACCGGCGAGCGCTTTGTCACCGATCCTTTTGCGGCGGCAAGCAATGCGCGCATGTATCGCACGGGCGATTTGGCACGCTTTCGTTGCGACGGACGGATCGAGTACTTGGGCCGGGCCGACTTTCAAGTCAAACTGCGCGGCTACCGCATCGAGCCCGGCGAAATAGAAACGCTCTTGGAACAACGGTCGGACGTTCGCTCGGCCGTCGTCATGATCAAAGACAATCCGTCGGGCGAACAAGCGCTGGCAGCATACGTCGCCGTCGAGCCCGGCGCGACGTTTTCCGCAACGGCGATACGGCGCGATCTGGCGCGCGCGTTGCCGGTTTATATGGTCCCGGACGCCGTCGTGGCGCTCGACGCCTTTCCGCTCAATGCCAACGGGAAAATCGACCGTAGCGCGCTCGCCGCTGCGCCTTTTCCGGCAATTTCGCGCCCCGGCAATGGCGCGACGTGCGTACGGCCTCGCACGCCGCTCGAAGAGCAGCTTACCGCCATCTGGGAAGACGTCATCGGCGTGCGCCCCATCGGAACGACGGACGACTTCTTCGAACTCGGCGCCAGTTCGCTCGTCGCTGCGCGACTATTCGATCGGATTGCGCGCGAACTTGGCGCTAAGCTGCCGCTGTCGCCGTTGTTCATCGCGCCGACGATACAAGAGCTTGCCGCACTGGTCGAGCAACGCGGCCACGCTCAGGTCGGCAAGTCGCTCGTCCCGATTCAAACGCAGGGTTCCGGAACGCCGATCTTTTGCGTTCACGGCGGGGCCGGTACGGTATTCACTTTTTGCCCCTGGCCAAGCGACTCAGTCAAAAGCGCCCGTTCTATGGCCTGCAAATGAAGGGTCTCTACGGCGACGCAAACCCAACTCTGAGCGTGGAAGGGATGGCTCGCCAATACGTGGCCGAGATGCGTGAGGTCCAGCCCAACGGTCCTTATGTGTTGGCGGGCTATTGCTTCGGGGGAATCGTCGCGTCCGAGATGGCTGCGCAACTAGCGCGTATGGGAGAGCGTACAGCTCTAATCGCAACGTTCAACGGACCCACTCCCGACTATCTGAGAACGCATCGAACGGAGGATCGAGATAGAGAGGCGGTACGCGGGCCGACTCGGTTTGTACGGCGTCACGTTCGCATAGTACGCGATCGCTTGATCCTGGCACTGCGGCGGCCTATTCCGAACGATCAACGTCGCCGCGTCTTCAGTGAAATCTGTCAGCGCGCAGCAAAACGCTACCGCCCGAAGCGACAGTCCGGATCGATGCTGGTCATTACCGGCGAGGGGCTTTTTTCGCAGCCGGCGCTCGGCTGGGATCAGTTCGCTGACGACGTCAAAACGACCGGAGTTGCCGGCACGCACCGGACTGGACTCGAGGTCATGTACGAACCGTTCGTGGAGTTCGTGGCGGCTCGCCTAGAGGACGCGCTCACTCGGCGGCTGCGTACGGGCGATCGTCGCCGCCTTGTTACCCGAGGGCCTGACGACTCAAGAACACGGACGGGTGACGCCGCTCGAGGCAGCCGCGTGCGCGAACGCTGCACTGAAGCCGCCCGGTGACGGTGCGCTTTCCCAATCGGTTTGGCTTTTGACGAACGCCGCCGTTCCGGTCCGCGGCTGCGACCACACGCCGATGGTGCGCGGGTCGGGACCGCACCACGCGACGGGATTCTGCCGCATCCAGTCGGCCAATTGCGCTCCGATCTCCGTGGGGACGACCTGATACGCGTAGGTAACCGCAGCATGCGTTTTATCACTAAGCGTGACGTCGGTTACCCGTGCCAGCTTTGCCTGAGCCAGCGGCACGGTCCAGGTTTCGCACTGCGCGCAGCCGCCCGGCGTTGGAGCCGACGTCCAGCCATTTGCTTGCGCGTAGGTGCGGCCGGCCGTATCGAACCGACAAACCGCCGTCCGCGCGAACGGACCGGCCTCCGTCGCCTGGCACACGAGCCAGCGTTTCGCGTACAGAAAGCCCGCCAGCGGGTAAGGCTTCGGAGCCCGTTCACCGCCGGCCGTAAAGGTCATGGTCTGAACGGCGTTCGGGGTTGAAAACACCGTGGCTTCGAGCGTCGCCATGGCAACCTCGGCCGGAAGATCGTTTTTGGCGGTTCGGCAGCCACCGAGCGCGAGCAAAAAGACAGCAATGACGAAAACGAAACGGCGTTGCATGAGCGGACTTGTGCCGCAACTGCGCGGGCCGACCCTGCTCGCCTGGTAAACGTCGCCGCGATGCCGAACCTCCACGATCGGGCAGTGCCTCGAGGCAGAAAGGGAGCCGGCATCTAGGGCCGGCGTACCTGTTTATGCGCGAGGCAGTACGATATACTGCATTTCGCGCCGGCGTCGGCGCACCCGGTACGCTACCGCGCAAGCGTCCGACCCCTCACGCTACCCCCGAGGCCGACCCATCGATGGCGATGATTTCCCAAAGCAACCCTTCTGCCGCCGAGACGGGCCGCGAGCGCGTTCGGTCCAACTTTCCCGTTGCCGGTCGCCGCTGGCCCATCGCGCTCGAACCGCGCGATGGCAGCATCGACCCAGCGGCGTGGTGCGCGACGAACCGCGTGTGGCTCGACGAATTGCTCGCCGAACACGGCGCGGTCTTGTTGCGCAATTTTCCTTTGCCGTCGCCCGCGGACTTCAGTCGTACGGCCCGGGCGGTGTGGGGCGATCTCTTTTCCGACTACGGGGACTTGCCGCGCAACAGCGCCGGCGAAAACATCTACGAATCGACCCCCTATCCGGCCGACCAGATGATCCTCTTTCATAATGAGAGTTCGCATTTGGCGAGCTGGCCGATGCGCATCAGCTTTCATTGCGTAACACCTGCACCCAAAGGCGGCTGCACGCCGCTGCTCGACACGCGTGCGCTGATCAAGCAAATCGATGCCGGCGTGCTGGCGAATTTTCGGGAGCGCGGATTGCTGTACGTTCGGAACTTCTCCGAAGGCATCGAACCGACGTGGCAGCAGTTCTTTCGCACCGACGACCGCACCACCGTCGAGCAGATGTGTCGCGACGCGGGCAGTGCCTACGAATGGCGCCCGAGCGGTTCCTTGCGCGTTTCGCGGCAGGCGCGAGCCGTGACGCTTCATCCGGTCACCGGCGACGACGTATTCTTCAATCAAATCCAGCACCATCACATCGCCTGCGTCGACGAAGAGACGCGCGACGGTTTGCGTGCGCTTTTCGATGACGACGATTTACCGCGCCACGTCTACTACGGCGACGGCAGCCCCATTCCCGACGACGTGATGACGTATCTGGGCGATCTGTACGAGAGCGTTGCCGTGCGCTTTCCGTGGCAGCGCGGCGACATGCTCGTTTTGGACAACATGCTGACCGCGCATGCACGTGACGCCTTCGAAGGACCGCGCCACATCGTCGTCGCGATGGGACGGATGAGCGGCTGATCACCTCGGACACGAGTTATCCCCTCTCGCCGCTGCAGCAGGGGATGCTCTTCCATCATCTGCTCGAGCCGCACTCCGGCGTCGACATCGAGCAGGTCGTCATATCGTTAGCGGAAGCGGTCGATGCGCAGCAGCTGCGCCGAGCTTGGCAGCTCGTTGTCGCGCGCACCGACGTTTTGCGAACGGCATTCCGTTGGCAAGGCGTTGAACGACCGCTGCAAGAGGTCGCAGCGGCGAGCGAGATTCCTTTTCGCTGCGATGATCTGCGGAAGCTGGATGCGCATGAGCGAGATGCGCAGCTCACTGCGTATCTGCGTGACGATCCGCGGAAGGGATTCGCACTGGACGTCGCGCCGCTCATGCGGTTGGCGCTCTTCCGCATGGAGAACGACGCCTACGAACTCGTGTGGACGTTTCATCACGCATTGCTCGACGGGCGTTCGTTCCCGATCGTGCTACGCGACGTTTTCGACACTTATGGCGGACTCGCGGACGGCACCGTACCGGCATCGCCACCGGCGCGCCGCTCTTATCGAGAGTATGTCGCGTGGCTTGGCGAACGGAATTTCGATGCCGCCGAACCTTTTTGGCGGGAGCGCTTGCGCGGCCTCACCGCTCCGACCCCGCTGCCGGCATCGGATCCCAATTACGCACTGAGTAGCAGCGACGAGCGCCGCCGCGATCGCTCCACCCATCTCAATCGTGCAACGACCGCGGCGCTGCGGGCGCTAACGCGCTCGGGTGAGTTCACGCTGACGACGCTCGTACAGGCCGCGTGGGCACTCATCTTGTCGCGCCATAGCGGCGAATCGGATGTCCTCTTTGGCGCGACGCGGGCCTGCCGCCGATCAACCATCGAGGGCGCCGACGATGTCGTGGGGTTGTTCATCAACACGTTGCCCATGCGCACGAGCGTGCACGAGGACGAACGGCTGACGACGTGGCTCAGGCGGCTGCGCGCGGATTGGACGGGGATGCGCGCGTGGGAGCAAACGCCGCTTGCGCGCGTGCAAGGTTGGAGCGATATCCCGGGCGAGCGCGCCCTCTTCGACAGTATCGTGGTCTTCGAGAACCGCTCCCTGCAAACGACCTTGCGCGCGCAGGGCGGCGCTTGGAAGCACCGGCGCGTCCGGCTCTACGAGCAGACCAACTATCCGCTCACGCTCGCCGTTTACGGCGACGATGAGCTGCACATCAAGTTGCAGTACGACGGCGCGCGCTTCGACGACGCAAGCATGGACCGCGTCCTGGGACACTTCACGACGGTGCTGGGCGCCATCGCAAACGGCGGGGTCGAGCAACGCGTCGGCGATCTACCGTGGCTGACGGTGGATGAAGCGCACACGCTAGCTGCGTGGGCCTGTCCACGAACGAGCTACCACAGCGACGCGACGCTGGTCGAACTCTTCGAGTGCCACGTTATGCGTACGCCGGATCACATCGCGCTTACGTTCGAGAGCGAACACATCACGTATCGCGAGCTCGATCGCCGGGCCGAGCTGACGGCGCGCACGTTACGTACGCTCGGCGTGGCACCGGGCGTCGGCGTCGCACTGTGTTTCGAACGTTCGCTCGAACTCATCGTCGCAATCGTCGCAACGCTCAAGGCCGGCGGCTATTACGTTCCGCTCGACCCCGCCTACCCCGCCGAACGCCTCTCGTTCATGCTCGAGGACGCCGAGCCCAGGGTCGCGCTGACCACCAAAGAGTTGCGCGTCAGGCTACCGGCAGCGTCTGTGAACGTCGTTCTTCTCGATGCCGATGAGCACAACGGTTCCGACGAGCCTTCCGCGGTCGCCGTGCCGGTCACGGCGGAAGATCCTGCGTACGTCATCTACACTTCAGGCTCGACGGGAAGGCCGAAGGGCACGCGCGCGACGCATCGCAATGCCGTTCGGCTGCTGGCGGCAACGCGCGACGAGGTCGGCTTCGGCGACGAAGAGGTGTGGACGCTGTTCCACTCCTATGCGTTCGACTTTTCCGTTTGGGAAGTGTGGGGCGCGCTCGCGCATGGTGGACGGCTCGTCATCGTGCCCTATTGGGTCACGCGTTCCACCGAAGAGTTTCGCTCTCTGCTGCTGCTCGAAAACGTGACGGTGCTCAGTCAAACGCCCTCGGCCTTCTGGCAGTTGGTACGCGCCGACGAGAACGCTTCACAGACGTTATCCGCCTTGCAGATCATTATGCTCGGCGGCGAAGCCATCGACGTCGCCCGTTTGGCAGCGTGGTTCACACGCTACGGCGACGAGCGGCCGCGCGTTTTCAACGGCTACGGTCCGACGGAATTGACCGTCTTCACGACGGTACGTCGCCTACATGAAGCGGATCTACGTAGCACGCTACGCAGCCCGATTGGGCGCACACTTGGCGACCTGCGGCCGTACGTGCTTGATGTCCGCGGTGCTCCCGTTCCTATCGGGGTCACGGGCGAGTTGTACGTCGGCGGCCCCGGCGTCACGGCGGGTTATCTGAACCGGCCCGACCTGACGGCAGAACGCTTTCTGCCCGAGCCCGACGCGAGGGAGCCTGAGGCGCGGCGGTATCGTACGGGAGACAGCGTGCGCTGGCTGCCTGACGGGAGTCTGGATTACTTCGGCCGCAACGACGATCAACTCAAAATTCGCGGCTTCCGCATCGAGCCGGCGGAGATCGAAGCGGCCCTGCTCACGCATCCGGCGGTCGAAAGCGTCGCCGTCGTCGCACGCGAACTCGCTCCCGGTGATACGCGCCTGGTCGGCTACGTCGTGCCGCGGGCGGGCCACGCTGCGGAGGCCGATGCCTTGCGGCTTTTTCTCGCAAATCGCCTGCCAGCGCACCTCGTGCCGGCGCGGTTCGTTATGCTCGCCGCTCTGCCGCTCAGCGACAACGGCAAACTCGATCGCAAACGCCTTCCCGCTCCCGATGCCGCTCGGGACGACACAAGTGGTGAGCAGGCACGACCTCACACGCCGCTCGAGCATACCCTGGCGGCGATTTGGAGTTCGACGTTGCGTACCGCGCACGTCGGCGTGCACGACAACTTCTTTGCGCTGGGCGGCGATTCGATCCTTACGATTCAAATCGTCGCCCGCGCCCGCGAAGCGGGCTTGCGGATCACGCCCCGCCAGCTCTTCGATCATCCCACGATCGCCGCCCTCGCCCGCGTAGCGACGCCCACGCAATCCGACGCCGCGGGACGTGAGCCGCTGCCCACGCGCGGCGCGGCGCCGTTGACGCCGATTCAACGCTGGTTCTTTGAAACGCAGAGCGACGCGCCGAACTATTGGAATCAAGCGTTCCTGTTCGACGTCCCGCCTGACTTCGATGTAGCGCATGCACGCGCAGCGGCGCGCGCCGTCGTGCAGCATCACGATGCGCTACGCGCGCGTTTCGGGCGCGTCGGCGATCGCTGGATCACTGCACCTAGTGCGCACGACGAAGACGTTTGCATCGAAAGCGTTGAACTCACAAACGTCTCCGCGCAGTTGCTACCCGCCATGCTCGAATCGCTCTGCACCGCTGCGCAAAGTTCGCTCGACATCATGCGGGGGCCGCTCCTGCGCTTCGTGCACATGAGGCTCAGCCCCGAGCGCCCCGGACGTTTTTTGATCGCGGTTCATCATCTCGTCGTCGACGGTGTCTCGTGGGCCGTGCTGCTCGGGGACTTCGAACGGGCCTACCGCGCGGCACAACGTGGCGAGATGATCGGGCTGCCGCCGAAAACGACGTCGGTCGTGCAGTGGGCGCAACGCCTGGAACGCTTTGCGCACGGCGCCGACGTTGCAGCGCAATCGGCATATTGGAATGACGTGGCAACGTCGCCATCGATTCGCCTTCCGCTCGCTTTTTCAAGCACGGAGCGCGATCTCGCAGGCGCAACGCAGATGCTGACCGGCCGCTTGACCGCCGCCGAGACGAAGGCGCTGACGGGACCGGTCCCGGCCGCGTACGGCTGCCGCATCAACGATGTTTTGCTGTCGGCCTTGGCATGCGCGCTCGAAGCGTGGCTCGGCGACGGTTCGCTCATCGTCGATGTGGAAGGCCACGGGCGCGAGGACGTGACCGCCGGGCTCGACCTGAGTCGCACGATCGGTTGGTTCACGACGATCTTCCCCGTGCGCCTGGACCTCGCCCGCACGACGCCGGCCGAAACTCTGGGCGCGCTCGCACCGCGCTTGCGCGCGATCCCGCAACGCGGCTTGGGCTACGGCGTACTGCGGTATTTGGCGCCCGCAGCGCCGGCGGTCGCTGCTTCTCCGGCGGAAATTGCGTTCAATTATCTGGGCCGATTCGATCACGTCGTCGCCGATTCGTCGCTGTTCGCGTTCGCGCGCGAGTCCACCGGCCCATGGCATGATCCGCGCTCGCCGCGGCGCTACCGCCTCGAAGTGAACAGTTGGGTCGTGGACGACTGCTTCGAAGCACGCTTGACCTTCAATCCAAAGGCACACGGCGTGCCGACGATCGAGCGGATCGCCGGTGATTTCATGAACGCACTACGCAGCCTGATCGACGGCGCGAACGCCGGCGCCGGACAGGCCTGCGACGACTCATATCCGCTGTCAGCGATGCAGCAATTGCATGTCTTGACGCACGTAGACGACGATCCAGGCTTCGAGCAGTGGCGCTATCGATTGCGCGGGCGGCTCGATGTCGATGCCTTGCGCGGTGCCTGGCAGACGGTCATCGTCCGCCACGCGATCTTTCGGACGACCTTCGAAATCAACGGCCCAGGCGAGCCGCACCAAATCGTCCGCAGGCGAGTCACGCTGCCGTGGAGCGAGCACGATTGGCGCGGGTTCTCCGGCTTCGAACAGGTGCAGGCACTCGACGACCTGTTGCGTGCTGATCGGACCCGCGGCTTCGTTTTCGGACACGCCCCGCTGATGCGCGTGACGCTCGTTCGCATGGCCGACGACGCGTACGAGCTGATCTGGAGCCACCATCACCTTCTGCTCGATCGATGGTCTTGGCCGCTCGTGCTCGCCGACGTCGCGACGTTCTACGCGGCGTTGTCGCGCGGAACGACGGCCACGCTCCCGCCGCCGGTCTCCTTCGCCGGCTACGTGCGCTGGGCACACGCGCAAGACGGCGCCGCGGCCGAAGTGTTTTGGCGGTCGCTGTTCGCCGGCTACCGTGTCGGGCCGCCGTTTGAACGACGCAGCGCGGCGGCGGACTCGAGCGCGGCGCACCGCTGCGATGAGATACGACTCGATCTGTCGGCGGCCGAGACGGCGGCCGTCCGGGCCTTTTCGCGCAGCGTCGGACTTTCGCAAAATGCGGTCGTCGGCGGCGCGTGGGCGCTGTGGCTCGGCCGCGCAACAAACGCGGACGATGTCGTATTCGGGGTAGCGGCGGCGGGCCGCAGCGCGGAGGTGCCCGGGATCGAACGGATCGTCGGCGTGACGACGAACAACCTGCCGTGGCGCGTCAGCCTCGAACCCGATGCGCAACTCGTTCCGTGGCTGCGCTCGATTCACGCCCAGTCACTCGACGTGGGGCAGTACGCTTTCACCGCGCCAAGCGACATCCAGCGCTGGAGCGGCGTCCCCTGGCGACGCCGTCTTTTCGAGACGCTCCTGGTCTTCCACGATGCCGCCGCTGACGCGCGCACCCAAACCTGGCTCGGGCCGGACGTGCGGATCGAACGCATACGTGCTGCGACGCGCACCGCATACCCGCTGTCGCTCGTCGTCGCGGACGGCGAGCAGCTGTCATTGCGCGCGGCCTACGACGCAGCCTATTTCAGTACCGAAGCAATCAATGCGGCACTGGGCGAGGTGAGCCGTGTCCTGGTGGCCATGGCGGAGAATCCCGAGCAACGCTTGGGCGAGCTGCTCGCGGCCGTGCCTGTGTCCCAGCGCGCCGCCGACACAGCTGAACCGGGCGAACGAAACGGCACATACCGGCCGCCCGCATCGGCGGCGGAACGCGTCGTCGCGAGTATCTGGAGCGAATTGCTCGGCCTCGAGTGCATCGCGGCCGACGACAACTTTTTCGAACTCGGCGGACAGTCACTGCTTGCGATGCAGCTCGTCACCCGTCTGCGCGAGACGTTTCGGTTGGAGATACCGATTCGCGTACCGTTCACGGCTCCAACCGTGGCAGAACTGGCGCGCGCGCTGACGTCGTTCGAACCGAAGCCGGGCCATATCGAACGAATCGCAGGGCTCGTCGAGCGGGTTGCCGCGATGTCGAGCGAGGAAGTGCAAGCGGTCACGCGCCGCGCCGAAGAACGACAATAGGATGGACGACGCAGAACGGCGCCGCAGCGCTTTCCAGCAGTTGCTCGCGCAGGAGGGCTTTGCCGCTCCGGCCGACGAGCCCATCGTGCCGCGTTCGAACGGCGCCCGTGCACCGCTGTCGTTCGCGCAAGAGACGCTGTGGCTGCTCGACCGTGCCTCGCCGGGAATGACGGCGTACAATTCGCCGGTCGCGCGGCGCGTTCACGGGGAACTCGACATCGCAGCGTTACGCAATGCGATCGACGGGCTAGCGGCTCGGCACGAAGCATTGCGCACGGTCGTCGATGCATCGGGCGAACATCCGACGCTCGACGTGCGACCTGCCGGTCTGGTACCGCTTGCACTCGCGGACGTGCGTTCGCTGCCTGCGGGCGAACGCGAAGCGGCGGGCCACGCCCTGCTGCGCGACGTTGCCGACACGCCGTTTGATCTGACGCGTGACCTGCCGCTACGCGCGGCCCTCGCGCGCGTTGCCGACGACGAGTACCTCTTTTTGTTGCTGACGCACCACATCGCCTCGGATGCATGGTCGTACGGCATCATGTTTCACGATCTGGCGGCACTCTACGATGCGGCGCTCGGAAACACGACGACTGCACTGCCGCCGCCGCCGTTGCAGTTCGCCGATTATGCGCTCTGGCAGCGCGGCCACCAGTTGGGCGAACGGCAGGAACGCGCGCTTGCCTTCTGGCGCGAACGGCTCGCAGCCCTACCGGAACTCAAACTTCCGACCGACCGGGCGCGATCGTCGGTTCCCGCTTCGGACGGCGCGCGCTGTGCGGTTTCATTGCCGCAAGCATTGCTGGCCGACATGACGCGACTGGCGCACAGCCATGGCGCGACGCTCTACGCGGTTCTGCTGGCCGCCTACGCCAGCGTGCTTCACCGCATTAGCGGGGGGGAAGAGGTCGTGGTGGGCTCCGCGGTCGCCGGCCGCATGCGCCGCGACGTCGAAGATATCGTCGGGTATTTTTCGGCGGCGCTGCCGATGCGCATCAGTTTCGCGGGTGAGCCGACGTTCGCCGACCTGTTGCGGCGCACGATGGACGTTACCGTTTCAGCCTTCGAGCATCAGGACGTTCCCCTCGAGGAAGCCGTGGTTGGGACGCGTGGCCAGAGCGGCGGCGCGCCGGCACCGCTGTTTCGCGCCGTGCTGACGATGCAGGATGCCATGGGCAAGGCCCTGCGCTTGGGCAACGCGACGACCGAAGCATTTGAGCTCGAAGGCGGCCAAACGAAGTTCGACTTGACGTTACTGGTCAGCGAGCAGAACCACGGTCTCGAACTTTCGCTTTGGTACCGTATCGATCTGTTCATAGCGACGACGATCCAATGTTTGCTCGCGCGCCTGCGCCACGTCCTCGAATCGGTCGTGCGCGACCCGCACCAGCGCATTGCGCAACTCGATCTACTGCTGCCGCGCGAACGCGACGAATTGGCGGCTTGGAACGCGACAGCGCGCGCGTTCGACGCGTATCGCACCGTCCCGGAGGGCATCGCTGCCGCCGCTGTTCATGTTCCGGCGGCGACCGCCGTCGTCTACGGCGAGCGCTGCCTGACCTATGCGCACCTGACGAGGGCGGCGCAACGGCTCGGGCAGCGGCTACGCGGTGCGGGTGTCGTACCGGGCGGTGCGGTCGGCCTCTACGTGGATCGTTCCGTTGAAGGCATCGTCGCGATGCTTGCCGCCTGGGAAGTGCGCGCAGCGTACGTACCGCTCGCAATCGACGCGCCCGCCCAACGGGTGCTGTCCCAACTTACGGAAGGCCGCATCAGCACGGTGATGACGACCGCGTCCCTGAGCCGGCAATTACCGGATACCGTCCGCAGCATCGCGCTCGATGAGGAGCTACGCAACGCCGACGCGCGTGATGCGCCGGCGAAGGATGCAGACGCAGACGCGGAGCGGCGCCCAAACGAGCCCGGTGACATCGCGTACGTGCTGTTCACCTCCGGTTCGACCGGCGTGCCCAAGGGCGTCGCCGTCACGCACGGCAACCTTGCCAATTATACGCAGGCTATTTCCGCGACGCTCGGCATGAAAGGAGATGCGCCGCTCGCTTTCGCGTCCGTTTCGCCGCTGAGCGCAGACCTCGGCAACACCGCCATCTTTCCGGCGCTCTGCTCAGGCGGCTCGTTACATCTCATTGCCGCCGACGTAGCAGCCGATGCCGAACGCTTCGCCGCCTATGCAGAAGCTCACCCGTACGATGTCCTGAAGATCACGCCGACGCATCTGGGGGCCTTGCTCGACGGCACCACGACGCCTGCACTGCTGCCGCAGCAGACGCTCGTGCTTGGCGGAGAAGCATGTTCGTGGGAACTCGCAGCGCGAGTTCGGCAGCGCAGCCGTTGCCGCATCATCAACCACTATGGACCGACGGAGACGACGGTCGGCGCGTGCACATTTGTCCTCGATGACCCCCCATTCAGGGGCGTCGTACCGGCGACGGTTCCGATCGGGACACCGCTTGCGAACGTGCGCTGCTACGTGCTTGACGACGGGCGGCAGCCCGTGCCGGTCGGCGTCACCGGCGAACTGTACGTCGGCGGCGCCGGCGTGGCGCACGGCTACGTTCATCGCCCCGAATTGACCGCCGAACGGTTCAGCACCGACCCATTCGCCGACGATGCCGGAGCGCGCATGTACCGCACGGGCGACCGAGTCCGCCGTCTGCCGACGGGCGACCTCGAATTTTTAGGCCGGCGGGACGGACAGGTGAAGATTCGCGGTTTCCGGGTTGAACTCGGCGAGGTTGAGACCGTTTTGCGCCAAAGCGCGGCGGTCGCAGCTTGCGCGGTCATCGTGGGCGACGAGGGTACAACGATAGAGCCGCGCCTGAGCGCCTACGTGGTCATGCGCGACTCTTCGGCTTCCAACGCGACGCTCGAACAACTCCAAACCTGGCTTGCAGAGCGGCTTCCCGAGTACATGCGTCCGAGCCGACTGCTGCTTGTCGAGCATCTCCCCCTTACCGCGAACGGAAAGCTCGACCGCTCCGCGCTCGCCGCTCTGGACAAAGCACGCTCCGGCGACGACGGCTTCGTGGCCCCCCGGACGCCGACTGAAGCGGGCATCGCGGAGGTCTGGGCGGAAGTTCTCAAACGCGAGCGCGTCGGCATGACCGACGACTTCCTGGCGCTGGGAGGCCATTCGATCCTCGCGATCCGCGTTCTCGGGAAGCTGGCACGCCGTTTCGGCGTGCGGTTGTCCCTGCGTACGCTCTTCGATGCCCGAACGGTACCGGCACTGGCGCTGCACGTTGAGGCTGCTCGGGGCGAAACGCCGGGCTTACCCCCGGCAATGGTCACTTCCGAATTCGGCGTCCACCGTTTACCGTAGCGCAGAGTCCCTCCATGCACGATTCGCCCACCCAAACCGCGTCCGCAACTGAGGCTTGCCCCGACGTCCGACAGTCTGCCGGTCGGCTTTCGTTCGCCCAGGAGCTCTTGTGGCTGATGGATCGGGCTTCGCCCGGCACGACGGTTTGGAACGTTTCGCGGGCGTTTCGTATTCGCGGTGCGTTCGATGCAGCAGCGATGCAGTCGGCACTCGACGCCCTCGCGGCGCGTCACGAGCCGCTGCGCACGATCTTCGTCGCAGCCGATGACGAAGCGCGCGCCGTCGTGCAGCCGCCGGCGCCGGTTCCCCTGCGCCGCGTCGATCTGTCGATGCTCGCCCGCGTTGACGCGGACGTCGAAGCGATGCGCTTGATGCGGGTTTCAGCCGAAACGCCGTTTGCACTCTCGAGCGAGCCGCTGCTGCGTGCAATGCTGATCGCGCTCGCGCCCCAAGAGCACATTCTCGTACTGGATACCCACCACATCGTTTCCGACGGTTGGTCCAAGAGCGTTACGTTGCGCGAACTGGCGACGTTGTACGACAGGTTCGCAAGCAGGGCGACGGCCACGTTACCCGCGCTGCCGATGCAGTTTGCACAGTACGTCGCGTGGGAGCGCAGCGACGCGCATCAAGCGATGCTCGCGGGCGACCTCACGTATTGGCGAAAGCGGCTCGCGGGCATCGATCGGGTGGTACGCTTGCCGGTCGACCGGCCGCGTCCGACGACGCCGACCTACGATGCCGCCGCCAAAATCGCCGAACTTCCGAAATCGCTCGTCGATGCGCTGCGCGACCTGGCGTACGAGCACGGCGCAACTCCGTACATGGTACTGGCCGCAGGTTTTGCGACCGTGTTGCACCGCTACAGCGGCCAAGACGACGTCGTGATCGGGTCACCGAGCGCCGGCCGGCTGGAACCCGACACCGAGAACTTGATCGGTTTCTTTGCAAACACGCTCGTCCTGCGCACCGATTTCGCCGGTAATCCCACGTTCGCGGAGCTGCTCGAGCGCGTACGTGAAACCGCTCTCGACGCCTACGAGCATCAAGCGGTGCCCATGGAACAGCTTGTGCTCGAACTTCAAAGCGACGGCGGCCTTGCGCCTGAGCCGCTCTTCGGAATCGTGATGACGATGGAGGACACGTTGCCGGCGGAGCTGTGCTTCGCCGGCGCGGAGGTCGAAGCGCTCGATAGCGTCGCCGCCAAAACGAAGTTCGATCTTACCTTACTCGTGCGCGCACAGCCGGAGGGATTACGGCTAACGCTTTTGTACCGTACCGATCTGTTCGAGCCGGACACCGCGGCTCGCATCCTGGGGCATCTGCGGACCGTACTAGACGCAGCAATCCGCCACCCCGCGCAGCGCGTGGATGCACTACCGCTCCTGACGGCAGCGGAACAGTCGCAGCTTGCCGCGTGGAACGGCACCGCAAGCATCCCCGTGTCGTTCATCGCGGTTCACGAGCAGATCGCCGCGCAGGCTGCCCGCGTGCCGCACGCGACAGCCGTCGTCTGCGCCGAACGCCGACTGACGTACGCTGAGCTTGGGTGCGCGGCCGCTGACGTGCAAGAACGCTTGCACGGCGTCGGCGTCACCGAAGGGGCGCCGGTCGGCGTTTATCTGGAGCGCTCCGTCGAAGCGATCGTCGCCATGTGCGCCATCCTGCAAGCGGGTGCCACGTATGTGCCCCTTCCGCCGGACGCTGCGCACGCGCGCCTCGCGCAGCGACTGGCCGAGGCCGGCGTGACGACGGTCGTTACCACCAGCCCGCTGGGCAGCGCGCTTCCCGCGCATCTTACCATCGTCACGCTCGACGAACCGGCGGCCATGCAGCGCGCTGCGCCGTCGCGACGCGCGGCGGCGC
>JAABUQ010006123.1_pt1 | contig 18514 bp, 11 predicted proteins | sample 5560001 | NCBI WGS metagenome assembly JAABUQ01 (sample SAMN10711888, study PRJNA513371) | rock metagenome | isolation source: Antarctica rocks | place: Antarctica: Victoria Land, Finger Mt nord | collected 2015-12-18
CCTCCAGGGTCTCGATCAAGGCCACCATGAGTCGGCGGTGGGTTTCGGTCTCGGCCATCGGCTTACCGTCGGAGGTGGGGTAGTCGACCTCGCGACCGGCGGCGGGTCGGGGGGCGGTGGCCATGACGGGTGGCTCCGTGGGAAAGGGGGCCGCGACGCTCGCGGGCGGCTTGGCCGCAGCTCGGCGGATCGTCTGAGATCCGAAGGGTCATGATAACCGGAATCCACGGGTCGAACGATCCGATCCCGGGTCACCACCCCGATCGGCCCGCCCCGGGGTCACCCGCCGCCTTCCTCCTGGCGGCGGAGGGCTTCCAGCTCGCGAAGCAGCGCATCCCGCTCGGCCTCGGCGCGCTCGGCGCGGAGGCGTTCGGCGGCAACTGTCGCCTGGGCGATCGCGGCATTCAAGCGTTCGGCCACCAGTTCCGACTCCGACCGACTGGCCCGCTCGGCGGTCGTGGGCAGGCGGCGGCCGGTGGCGGGGTCGAACAGGCGCAGCTCCCACCCGTCCCGCTCCAGGTGCAGCCCCAGCACCGCGCTCGGCAGCCGACCGGCGATGGGCTCGATCGATTCGTAAGCCCCGCCGGCCAGCCGGTAGCCCCGCAGCGACGGCTTGAGGTACTCCTCGAACGGGTCGAACAGGAAATATTCCGACACCCGGAGCACGTCGCGATACAGCGCCATCTTCGCCTTCACGTCCTCGTTCCGGGTCGTCTTCGACGTCAACTCGATCGCCAGGTCGGGCCCCTTCCCCTCCACCCACATCAGGTAATAATCGCGCACCCGCTTCGCGACCCCCCGGACCACGAACACGTCGGGCGACACGTGCTTACGCTTGTTGCCTTCCTCGTAGTAAAGCAACAGGTTGCCCGAGACGCAGGTCATCGGGTCGGCCTCGTACCGGGCCTCCAGGGTCTCGATCAAGGCCACCATGAGTCGGCGGTGGGTTTCGGTCTCGGCCATCGGCTTACCGTCGGAGGTGGGGTAGTCGACCTCGCGACCGGCGGCGGGTCGGGGGGCGGTGGCCATGACTTCGGCTCCCGGAAGGGGACGGCGAGGCTCGCGGGCGGCTTGCCCACGGCTCGGCGGATCGCCTAAGATCCGGATGATAACCGGAAACCCGAGGCCGAGCGACCCGAGGGGACGACCGAGCCCATGACCACGCCCGCCGCCGCCTCGGACCCGATCGACCCTTCGACCCTGGCCCGGTTCGGCCGGCTGGAGCTGATCGCCCGCCTGGTGGTCGAAGGGGTGATGTCGGGCCTGCACAAGAGCCCGTTCAAGGGGTTCTCCGTCGAGTTCGCCGAGCACCGCCAGTACGGGCCGGGCGACGAGATCCGCCACATCGACTGGCGGGCCCTGGGCAAGACCGACCGCTACTTCGTCAAGGAGTATGAGGAAGAAACCAACCTCAAGGCGTACCTGGTCGTCGACACCTCGGGCAGCATGGGCTATGCCGGGCGGACGGCGTCGAAGTTCGAGCACGCCCGGCAGCTCGCGGCGGCCCTGGCGTACCTGATGATCAGCCAGCGCGACGCCGTCGGCCTGGTGACGATCGACGCCGAACTCCGGGCCATGATCCCGCCCCGGTCGGCCCCCGGGCATTTCTCGGTGCTTTGCAAGGCCCTGGATGACGCGGTGGTCGGCGGCGAGGCCCCCTTGAGCGGCCTTTTGCACGCGCTGGCCGGGCAGATCAAGCGGCGGAGCCTGATCGTGGTCCTGTCCGACGGGTTCGACCGCCCGGGCGACCTCGCCTCGGCGCTCCGGCACCTCCGGCACCGGCGGCACGAGGTCCTGTTCCTCCACGTCCTGGCCCCCGAGGAGGAAGACTTCCCGTTCCGCCGGCCCGCCCGGTTCCGCGACCTGGAAAACGCCGGGCACCTCCTCCGCGTCAACCCGTCGGCCATCCGCGCGGCCTACCTGGAGCGGTTCGCCGCCTTCCGCCGCGACCTGGCCGAAGCGGTCCGCGGGATGGACGCCGATTATCACAAGGTCTCGACCGGACTGCCGATCGACCGGGTCTTGCTCGACTATCTCGCGTCCCGGTCCGGCCGGGGCCGTCGGGGCGGCTGAGGGGCCGGGCCGGCGAAACTCCCCCAATCGCCACCCCCGCCCGATCGCGATCAAGCCGGGCATTCGCCCCGTCCGATACCAAGAGGGAGACGATCCGGGCCCTTCCTCGCGGTCTCCGACCCGGCCGCGCCCGCGATCCTCGACGGCGGATTCCCCGGCGATGCCCAGACCCACCCACCCGGCCCGGCGCCTCGCGATCCTCGCCCTCCTCGGGGCGAACGGGGCGATCGCGACGGCGCAGGGCCCGGCCCGGCTCGCCGGCCTCCCCCCCTTGCCCGCTTCCGTCGAGGCGGCGGGGACCGGGGCACGCTCGCCGGGCGACCCCGCCGTCGCCCGGGCCCAGGCCACGCCCGGGACCTCGCCGGCGACGACCCCGGCCAACCCGCCGGACGGCGCGCCGTCGCGGAACAGCTCGGCCGGCGGCCCGCCCGGGTCGTCGCCGGGCGGGGGCGACACCTCGCCGGGTCCCGCCGGCACCACGCCCGGGACCGGCGGCTCCAACACCTCGTCGGCCTCCGTCAACGCCCCCACCGCCGCCGAGGCCGCCGCCGCCGGGCCCTCGACGACCAACTACCTCGCCCGCTTCCTCGGCATCCAGGACGCCCCGGTCAAGGTCTACGGATGGCTCCAGAACAGCTACACCGGCAACGCCAACGGCCGCCCCAAGAACGACAGCAACTTCAGCGTCTTCCCCAACCGCCTCGCCAACTCGTGGCAGGGCAATCAGTATTACCTGGTCCTGGAGAAGCAACTGGCGCCGACCGACGTCGTCAACTTCGGCGGCCGATTCGACACCCTGTTCGGCAACGACTGGCAGTTCACCAAGTCGTATGGCTTCCTCGACCGCGCGTTCAAGCCCAACTCGTTCGCCGGGCTCGAACTGCCCCAGATCTTCGCCGAGGTCCACCTGCCGATCTTCACCAAGAACGGCTTCGACATCCGGGGCGGGCGGTTCTACTCGCCGGCCGGCTTCGAGAACGTCCAGGCGATCAAACGCCCGCTCCTGTCGGTCCCCTACTTGTTCAACTACACGCCATTCACCCTGGTCGGGTTCATCACGACCCTCCACGTCAACGAGCGGTTCAACATCTACAACGGGGCCGTCAACGGCTGGGACCGCTGGATCGACAAGAATTACCGCTACAGCTACATCGGCGGGTTCAACTACAACTCGCGCGACCTCCAGACCTCCGTCACGTCGATCGTCATCACCGGCCCCAACCAGCTCCCCCGGTTCGCGCCCGCCAACTCGCCGTTCCTGCCCACGGGGGTCGTCACCAACCCGGCGCTCCAGCGGAAGGTCAACCCGTACTACGCGGGGAACTGGCGGACGTATCTTTCGACCGTCGCGACCCACAACTACAACCCCCGCCTCACCGAGGCCGCCGAGGTGTTCTTCGTCCACGAGACCAACGTCCCGGGGCTCGGCCCCAACGGCTCGGTCAACCGGGAGTCGGCCTGGTACGGCGCGGCTCACTGGTTCCTCTACCAGTTCACCGGCAAGTTCCAGGGCGTCTGGCGGTCCGAAATCTTCCGCGACAACAACGGCGCCGCGACCGGCTCCGCCGACAATTATTACGAGATCACCCTCGGCGGCGTCTACAAGCCGAAGCCCTGGCTCTGGGTCCGGCCCGAGGCGCGGTACGACTGGGCCCAGTATCACCGCCCGTTCAGCGACGGCAAGCGCGGCGATCAATTGACGCTGGCATTCGACATCATCGTCCAGTTCTGATACCATACAGATACGGTAAGAGGAGGACCCTTCGATGATGAAGCCTGTCGTCGCAACCTTGATCGTCGCGATTTTGGCGACGCCCGCCTTCGCGGCCGACCCGCCGGCCTCGGACCGGGTTTACACGATCACCCTCGGCCCGAGGACCGCGTGCGCCACCCCGATGACCGCGCGGCAAGCCCGCGCCGAGGGGGGGACGATCGACGTCACCACGCCGTCGGCCAACACCCTGGCGATGGCGATGAGCGGCGCCGTGGCCGCCAACGCCTTCCTCGGCCACACCTCGACGGCGAGCCTGTCGTTCCACCTCGAACAGGAGTTCGAGCTTGCCTGCTCGGACTCGGCCACCTGCCTGGTCCGGCTGACCCTGGAAAGCTCGCTGGTCGGCTTCGTCCGGTCCAAGTTCAAGGCGGGGGCCTGCGCGCGGATGGCCTCGGCCAAGATCTGCCTGGCCAGCTCGCCGGAGACCCCGTTCGTCGTCGTCCACCCGCCGCTCTGCGTCGAGGGGGATAATGGTCGGCTCTGCAACCAGCACCTCCCGCTCATCAAGGTCGACAAGATGCCGCTGGGCAAATATATCCTGACGGCCGACTTCGTCCTGACCTGCGAGGCCGGCGGGCTCTCCGACGGCCATTCGGCCGCCGACTTCTCCCCCAGCACCAGCCTCCCGGCCGACTGGGTCCGGACCCGCGACCCGTTCCAGGGGGTCGACAAGAAGGATTTCGGCTTCAAGCTCCTCCTGACCGCCGACCCGCCCGAGAAGGCGTCGATGGGCCCGATGACCGACCGCCGCAAGGACGCCCGGATCGCCCGGACCACGATCGCCGACCTCGCCCCGGCCGCCGCCCGGCCCACGCCCACCCGGCCCCGCCCCTCGTCCACCGGGCTCGATCGCCACTGCGGCCCGCGCTGACGCCGGGATGTTGCCCCGGCCGCGCCGAGGGGCGACAATCGACCGGTCGGCGGAAAGACTCATGACTCCGTTTCGGTCGCGAAGGCGCGTTCTGGCTCCCCTCTCCCGGGGGGAGAGGGGAGGAAGACTTGCGCGGCGGCGAGCGCCGTGCGACCAACCTCTTGAGTCCTCCTGGCGCACCCCATGAATTCCTCCGGCCTGGGCGTCCTCAACGCGACGATGCTGGTCGGCCTGGCCGGCGTGGCGATCCCGCTGGTCATCCACCTGCTCAACCGCCGGACCGACCCGGTCGTCGATTGGGGGGCGATGCAGTTCCTGGAGTTCAGCCCGCGCGAGCGGCGACGGCTCCACCTGGCCGAGATCCTCCTGATGCTCGCCCGGATGGCCTTGCTGGCGATGGTGGCGCTGGCCCTGGCCCGGCCGTTCTGGACCCCCCGGCCGGCCGGGGCCTCGGCCGATCCCGGCGACGCCAAGGCGGGCGACGCCGGCCCGAGGCGCGACGTCGTCCTGGTCCTGGACGGGTCGAGCCGGATGGGCCGGCAGGTCGGCGGGACCACCCCGCGCGACCGCGCGATCGCCTGGGCCCGGGGGTTCGTCAAGCGGCTCCGGCCGGGCGACTCGGTGGCCGTGCTCGTGGCCAAGGACCGGGTCCGGCCGCTGGTCGACCCGCCCAGCTTCGACCTCGGACGGGTCGACCGCGCCCTGGCCGACGCCCCGACCGCGCGGGGGTCGGCCGACCTCCCGGCGGCCCTGGGCGAGGCGTTCCGGGTCCTGGAGCGGACCGGCAACCCGGCCCGCGACGTGGTGGTCCTCACCGACGGCCGCCGAGGGGCGTGGCGGCCGGGCGGCCTCGGCCGCTGGTCGCTCCTCCGCGACCTCCGCCGGCGGATGCCGTCCCCCCCCCGGATCTGGGCGCCGTCGTTCGGCCTCGACGCCCCCTCGACGGGCGACTCCGCCGCGCCCGACGGCTCGGTCGGCCCGCTCGCGTTGTCGAGGTCGCTGCTCACGCCGGGCCTGCCGGTCGAGGTGACGGCCACGATCGCCAACGCCGGCCCCGGGCCGATGACCCGGGCGGTCGAGCTGGTCGTCGACGGCAAGGGCGTGCCCGGGTCGTCGAGGGTCGTCGGGCCGATCCCCGCCGGGGGCAAGACGCCGGCCACGTTCCGGGCGACGTTCGAGGCCCCCGGGAGCCACCTCGTCGCCGTCCGGCTCGCCCCGGCCGCCGATCCCCTGCCCGTCGACGACGAGTCGGCCCGGCCGGTGGCGGTCGCCTCGGCCCTGTCCGTCCTGTTGGTCGACGGCGAGCCGAGTTTGGAGCCGCTCGGCGGCGAGGTCGACTTCCTCCGGGCCGCGCTGGCCCCGACGGGCGACCCCACGCCGCTGGTCCGGGCGTCGACCGTCGCCGCCCGCGACCTCAGAGGCGGCGAGTCGTTCGCGGGCAAGCGGGTGGTCGTCCTGGCCAACGTCGACCGGCTCGCCCCCGGGGTCGCCGCGGCGATCGGATCGTTCGTCGAGTCCGGCGGCGGGCTCCTGATCGCGCCCGGCGACCGGACCGACGCCGCCGCCTTCAACGGCCGGCTCGACCGGGACGGCCGGGGGTGGCCACCGGCCCGGCTCGGCCCGCTCAAGGGGGACTTCGCCGCCCGGTCGGCCGTCGCCCACCCCGCCCCCGGGACCTTCGACGGCCCCGCGCTCGGCCCGCTCGGCAAGGGGGACGCCCCCGCGCTGGGCCAGGCCGACCTGTTCGCCTACCGGGCCCTGGAGCCCGCGCCGGGGGCCTCGGTCGTCGCCCGGCTCGACACCGGCGACCCCTGGATCGTCGAGCGGCCCTTCGGCAAGGGGCGCGTGGCCCTGCTCGCCGGGCCGGTCGACGCCGAGGCGGGGACCTTGCCGGTCAACCCCGACTTCGTCCCCTGGTCGCACGAGCTGATCGCCCACCTCGCCGCCGGGTCCGACGCCACCGGCCCGATCCGCCCCGGCGAGCCCCTGACCTTCGACCTCGACCCGCCCCCGCCGCCCGAGGTCGCTTCGTTGCCCTTGACCATCCCCTCTGGCGCCACCGTCGCCTTGCCGGTCGTCCGCTCGGGGGCCTCGGCCCGGGCCCGCCACGCCGACACGAGCGAGCCGGGCATCTACCGGCTGGCCCTCCCCGGCCCGGCCGGGGCTTTCCTCTACGCCGCCGTGGCCGGCGACGACCGCGAGGCCGACCCCGCCCCGCTCGAAGCCGCCGAGGCCGACGCCCTCGCCCGGGGGTGGCCCCTCACCTTCGACGCCGACCCCGACCGCCTGGCCGACCGCGTCCTGGCCGTCGATCGCGCCCGCCGGGACGAGGTCTGGCACGCCTTGATCCTCGCCGCCCTGGCCGGCCTCTGCCTCGAAGTCTGGCTCACCCGCCGGATGATCCGCGAACGAGGGGCCTGATTTCCGCCGCCCCCTTGGCTAAGATGGCCGTCCGTCCCGGCGTCGCCGGCCCGACGATGGTTCATGGAAAATAGATGATGGGTCACGAGCGAGGGGACCTCGTCGGGAGCAACCGGCTCGTTCCCGACCGGCACCCCGGCTTTCGCATCAGCCATCACCCATCGACCATCACCCCTTTCCCCTCCCCTTGGAGCGAGAATCCCATGAAGACACTCCGGCATTTCGCGGCAATCGCGCTGCTGGTCGCGGCCGGCCCGGCCGCGGCGAGGGCCCAGGTGGCGGTGGTGGCGGTGAAGTCGGCCGACGGGCTGATCGCCGGGGCCCGGTCGCTCCTGGGGGCGATGGGCGGGGGCCCGGCGTTCGACCCGGCCGTCGCCTTCCTCGACAAGCTCAAGGCCCCCGGGACGCTCAAGGGGGTCGACCTCGGCCGGCCGGCGGGGGCCTACGTCGAGATCCCGGCCCAGGGGGGCGAGGTTCCTTACGTCGTGGTCCTGGTCCCGGTCGCGGACCCGGCCGACTTCTTCGCCACCCTGACGGCGGCGGGGGTGACGGTCGTCCCGGTGGAGAAGACCCCGGCGGTGACGCACACGCTCACCATCCAGGGCGCCGGGCCGATCGTCCTGCATGGCAAGGTCGAGGGCGGCTACGCGACCTTCGCGACCCGCCCCGCCGGCCCGCCCGCCGACGCCGCGTTGAGGCCGGCCGCCGTGCTGGCCGGGGCGCCGGGCCTGCTGTCGGCCCGGCTCCGGATCGACCGCATCCCCGCCCCGTCCAAGCAACTGATGCTGGACCAGACGAAGGCGGGCGCCGTCGCCGACCGCGACCGCAAGCCGGGCGAGGACGACCCCAGTTACCTGGGCCGGATGGCCGGGATGGACGTGGTCCTCGACGCCTTCACGGCCCTGCTCCGCGACGGCGGCGACATGATCCTGTCGCTCGACGTGGCCGAGGGGCGGGGCGACCTCGCCGTCGACCTGGTCTTCAAGCCCCTGCCGGGCACGGCGATGGCCGGCTCGTTCCGGGACTTCGGGGCGGCGCCGAGCCTGTTCCGGGGGATCGCCGGCGGCTCGATCGCCAACGGTTGGGCCCGGGTCCCGCTGTCCGACGGCGTCCGCAAGCTGTTCGCCACCATCTCCGCCAAGGGCCGCGACGACGCCACCAAGGGCGAAGCCTCCCCGGAGGCCAAGGCGGCCATGACCGAGATGGTCGCCGTGTTCGAGCCGATCCTGACCGGCCCCGACGCCGACCTCGGCCTCGCCCTCCACGGGCCCCTCGAAGGGGGCGACAAGGTCGCGTCGTTCGCCGCGGTGGTCGCCGCCCGGGTCGCCGACGGCGGCCGGGCCGATCGGCTCTGCCGGACCCTGGCCGCCGCGCTGGCCAAGAGCCCCACGGCGGGGATCGAGAAGATGACCCTCGACGCCGACAAGGCGGGCGAGGTCCCGATCCACGAAATTCGCCTGGCCTCGAACGCCTTCCTGGCCCGGTTCGGCGAGCCGGTGGTCTGGATCGCCGCCCGGCCCAACGCCCTCGCCGTGGCCCTGGGCCGCCAGGGCCTGCCCGCCCTCAAGCAAGCCCTCGACTCGATCGCCAGCCCGCCGCCCCGGGGGCCGGACGCTCCCGGGCCGATCCAGGTCTCGGCCGCCGTGGGCAAGGTCGCCCGCTTCGCCGCGGGGGGCCCGGACGGGCAGGCCCGGCTCAACGACCAGTTCCAGGCCGCCGGGGTCCTCCAGGGGGCCGACGCCGCCCGGGACCGGGTCGGCATGACCCTCGTCGGCGGCGACTCCCTCGCCTTGCGGCTCCGCGTCGACGGGCCGCTCCTGAAGCTCCTGGCCACGCTCGGCGTCGCCAACCGGGCGGGCCAGCCCGCCCCGCGCTGATCCAGGCTTGCCCCTCGATCGGAAAGCTGGGGGCCATCCGGATCGGGAAATGGGTGATGGGTCATGGTTGATGCGAACGAAGGCCCGGCCGACTCCACGGGACACCCATCACCCATCACCGGGCCGGCCTCAGAGCACCAGGGGCTCGGCGATTTCGGGCAGGCCCTCGGGCTTGGGCTCGGGGTCGCGGAGCGGGTCGGGGGCCGGGCCCGACGCGACGGGGTGGACCTCGGCGTCGATCCGGCGGCGGGCGGAGACGACCAGGTTGTTGAATAAGAAGGCGAACACGATCGCCGGCACCAGCGCCGCGGCCTGCACTGCCTGGTGGGCGTCGGTGGCGGTGTTGGCGAAGCCGGCGGAGAGCGCGATGCCGGCGATCGGGCTCAGGCTCGCCAGGATCTCGCCGACGACCGCCGAGCCGCCGCTCCTGGCGGCGCCCGCCGCGGCGATCGAGCCGACCAGCAGCGGCAAGATCCAGGCCGCGAACAGGAACAGCGCCATGAAGATCGACGCCCGCTTGCCGAACCGGATCTGGAAGTATTGCAAGGCCAGGCCGAAGTAGGCGACCACGAACACCCCGATCGCGATCGGCAGCGAGTACGAAACCTCGCCCATCTGCGAGGCCCACGGCGCCGGCTTCTCGATCACCTGCCAGGCGACCGTCGGGCCCACCAGCACGCTCGCGCAGAGGCAGACCAGCGCCAGGCGGTTGAGCCCCCGGTCCGACCACGGCGACGGGTGCGACCGCCCCGCGCGGACCGCCTTGCGGACCCCCTTGGTGTACTCGCCCAGGTTGGGCGTGATCGTCAGGGTCAGGACGAACGCCGCGGCCATCGTCGAGTACAGGACCCCCAGCGCGTAATAGCCGAACCACCCGACGTTCCAGAGGGTCCCCACCAGGAGGAATTGCCCGGTCACCAGGCAGGCGATCGCCTGCGGCTTCGTCAGGGCGGGGGCCCGCTCCGAGGCGATCTTGCGCGACGCCGCCGTCAGCAAGAAGCCGATCGCCGGGAACAGGTCCAGCGCCAGCACGACCAGCCACGGGAGCTGGAACCAGAAGAAGCCCAGCGTGGGCGACTCGTCGATCAGTGCCGCCGCCCGGGAGAAGCCTGTGAACATGCTCCCGCTGAAGAAGACGACGAACAGGATCACCCCGATCAGGCCCCGCGCCCCCGACTTCGACGGCTTCCAGACCAGGCTGTTGAACAGCGCCAGCGCGTGCAGCGCCCAGGCCGTCAGCACCAGCGGGACCATCAACTGGACGAACCCAATCGGGCTGGGCCGGCCCATCGCCACGCAGATCAGCGAGAACGGCAGCGTGACGGCGAACAGGGCGTATTCCCGGATCGGCGCCCCGAAGAAGAACCCCAGCGTCACCGCCGGCGCCGGCATCGGCGAGGCCCGGTGGAACTCGAAGATGCCCGACTCGCGGGCCCGGCTCACCGACGAGGCCACCTGCGACGCCCCGACCACGCCCAGGATGATGCTCTGCAACGCCATCAGCCCGCCGAAGGCCCCGCCGCCGGACAGCTTGTCATACGAATAGCCCAGCATGACGATGCACAGCGCGATGATGACCACCACGGCCACCGATGAGATTAACTGCATCCGCCGGAGCCTGGACCGGACGTGCTTGATCAAGATCGGGTTGTCGAGCCAGAGGGCCAGCCGGTTCATCGGTTCGGGTCTCCCACCATCGGGTCGGTCAAGGTTGGGCCGGAGTGCCATTCGTCAGATCGACGGCGATCTTGGAAATTTGCCTCCCCTCGTTCCCCGGGAGAGGGGCCGGGGGTGAGGGTCACGGCATCCCGCCGTCGGTCCTCAAGGCCGGTCGACTCGATCCCAACGGACACCGCGATCGGCATTCGCGAAAGATACATTCCAGCAACTCATCGAGGTTCGCCAGAATATCATTATTGAAGAACCGCAAGACCTTCAAGCCTTACGACTCCAACCATTCTTGCCGCTTCCGGTCGTATCCATCGCGCCCGAAATGGCTTTCGCCGTCCAGTTCGACGATCAAACCGGCGTCGTGATAATAAAAGTCGGCCATGTAAGGGCCGATGGCGTGTTGGCGGCGAAACTTGTAGCCGACGAAGCGACGATTTCGGAGTTCTCGCCAGGGTTGGGTCTCGGCGGGGGTTTGCTCCTTGTGGAGGCGGCGGGATCGGGTTTTCAAGGTGCGATCGGAGTTCATGGTGATTTCCGCACCCATGAGAAAGCGGGGAGGCAAACGACGCGAACGGCGTCAAGGCTTCGGCCGCGGCGCCCCTCCCCCCCGGCCCCTCTCCCGGGGAACGAGGGAGACAGATTAGACAACGATCACCCCTATCATGGGAAGACCGTTGCCGCCCGGACACACTTTTCCCGGCCCGGTTCAAGGTTTCGCCGGCCTGGCGGCGTCGGCGGCGATCTCTCGGAAATAGAGCTGGATCAGGCGGGCGTAATCGTCGCGGTACTTGCCCTGGGAAAGCTGGAGGATCTCGGTCCGGAGGTGGCCGGGGAGCTCGCCCCACTGGCGGCCGGTCTTCTTGCGGACGAGGTCCTGGAGGGCGGCGAGGTCGGGGGCGGCGGCCCCCGTGGGGGCCCCGGCGACGGGGTCGGGGTTGTCGGGGACGGCTTCGAGGCCCGGCGACGGCGGGGCCCCCGGGCCGGGGGCGGGCCGGGCGGCGGCCCGGAGCGAGTCGGCCGCCCGGCGCATCGCGGGGGCGGCGGCCTGGGCGGCCTGGGCGTCGCGGGACCGGGCGAACTGGCCGGCGAGCTGGCGGAGGGTGGCGCGGGCCTCGCCCAGGCCGGCGGCCTCGAACGTCCCCCCGGCCTCGGCCGCCCCCTCGGCCCGGAGGCCGGCGGCGAGGTCTTCGGCCTCGCGGGCGGCCCGTTCGAGGAAGTCAGCCGCCTGGCGTTGCTGGTCGCGGGCCTGGTCGACCCGCCCTTGCGCCATCTGCTCGGCCCCTTGATCCATCGCCCGCGGGGCGTGCTGGCCGAGCAGGTCGGCGGCGTTGTTGGCCTGCCCCTGGCCCCGGGCGTTGACCTCGCGGGCCCGGTCGCGGAGGTCGGCCATCTCGCGGGCCAGGGCCGAGGAGTCGCGGCGGAGATCCTGCTGGGGCGCGACCCGCTCCCCCATCGCGGCCTGGAGCCGCTCGCGGAGCCGCCGCTGGCGACGGGCCAGGTCGGCCGCCCTCGCCGCCGGCTCGGGCCCGAGGCCCAATTCGGGGTCGGCCGGCGCGGCGCCGGCGGCCTCGCCCGCGTCGGCGACGGCGGCGGGCGGCGGGGCGGCGGGGTCGGGGCCGTCGGCGAGGCGACGGGCCAGGGCGTCGCCGGCCTCGGCGGCGGCGCGGGCGGCGGCCTCGATCGCCTTGGGGTCGGCGTCGGCGGCGAGCCGGGCGGCGGCGTCGGCCTGGCGGACGGCCTCGGCCTGGGGCGCGGGGGCGTCGGGGGCGACGAGGTTCCGCAACGCGGTCGCGACCCGGCGGCGGTCGGCGGCGGCCCGCTCGCGGGGGGTGGGGTCGTCCCCGGGCGGTCGGGCGGCGGCCTGGGCGGCTTCGGCGGCGGCGGCCGTTTGTTCGGCGGCCAGCTCGGCGGCGAGGTCGTCGGCGGGCATCTTGCCTTGCGACTTCTGGTCGAGCCGGTGGGCGGCGGCCAGGGCGTCGGCCTTGGTGGCGGCCAGGGTGTCGCGGAGCCGCCGGGCCTTCTCGGGGTCGAAGCCGTCGGGTGGCGGGGGGGTGATCCCGACGGCGAACATCCAGTCGCCGTTGCCGTTCCCGCAGCGGACGGCCAGGCGGTTGACCCCCTCGACCAGCTCGACGTCGACCTTGTCCTGGCCCGGGCTGCACGAGCGGCTCCCGCCGTACTCGAAGACCTGGCGGCCGTTGAGCCAGACGACCAGGGTATCGTCGGACCCGATCGAAAGCTGGGCCTTGCGGCGGGACGGGCTGGTCACCTCGGCGACGGCGAAGGCGGACTGGTTGTCGGCCCGGGAATAGATCTGGCCGAGGTTGACGATCCCCTCGTCGCCCGAGGCCGGGGCCAATTTCCAAGGGCGGGCCGGCTGGCCGTCGGTGACGTCGATGGTGCCGCCGAGGTCGACCGCCTTGGCGGGATCGAACGGGATCGGCGGCCGGGGCACCGGGAACGGGCCGGCGACGTGCCAGCCGGCGGCCGGGGGCTTCGGCCTGGTCTCGGCTTGCCGGGGAGGGGCCTGGTCCTTGACGGCCTGGATCTGCCGGGCCAGGCGGTCGGCGCGATGGGCCGCGCGGTCGCGATGGGGGCGGGCCCGGCCGTCGACGTCGAGCCTGGCCAGGAGCGCGGCGGCCTCGCGCTGCCTGGCGACGAGGGGGGCGAGCCGCTCGCCCAGGTCGGCGGCGGCGCGGAGGTCGTCGCCGGGCTTGTCGGGCCTGGGCTGGGTTTCGGCCAGGGCGCGGTCGATGTCGCGGGCGACCTCTTCCTGCTTCCGTTTGGCCTCGTCGAGCTTGCGGCGGGCCTCGTCGCGGGCGCGGTTGGGGTCGGGGAGGGCGTCGGCGAACTGGTTGAGGGCCCGCTTGGCCTGGTTCTGGGCTTCCTCGGACTCCCTGGGCCGGGGGGCCCGGAGGACCTCGGCCGCGCGGTCGGTGGCCCTGACGGCCTCGGCGGCGGCCCCCTTCTGGGCCTCGGGCGCGACGACCCGGGCGGCGAGCCCGGCGATGGCCCCCTGGCGGGCGGCGAGGGGGGCGATCCGGGCGGCGAGCGCGGCCCTGGCGTCGGGCGGGGGGTCGGGCTTGCGGGCCTCGGGGCCGACGGCGGCGTTGGCGTCGTTGGCCAGGATCTCCTGGCGGCGGGCCAGGCGACGGGCCAGGGCCTTGGGGTCGCCCGGGACGTCCTCGATGTCGCGGGCCAGGCGGCGGAGGCCGTCCTCGGCCTCTTCCATCCGGCGGACGGCGTCGGGCAGGTCGCCGCGCTCGATCGGCTCGGCCCCCCGGCGGACGGCCTCGGTGTCGACCCGGCCTCGGCCGTTCTCGGCGAGCGGCTCGTCGACGTCGAGGGCCAGGCGGCGGGCGTCGTCTTCCAGGGCGCGCTGGGCGGCGGCCAGCTCGCGGTTGGGGCCGTCGGCGCGGGCGGATTCGGCGGTCTTCCGGGCTTCGAGCCGCTGGCGATCGGCCAGCTCGCGAGCCTCGCGGGCCAGCCGGGCGGCCTCCTCGGCCTGGGCGGCGAGCACGCCGGCGCGGAGGCCGGGGGATTTATTCACCAGGTCGTCGAGTTTGCGGCGGACCTCGTCCTGGTCGGCGCCGAGCCGGCCGGGGTCGGCGTCGGGCCGGCCGGCCTTGTCGGCGAGCTCGTCCTCGCGGGCGGCGAGGTCGCGGAGCTTCTGGCGGTCGAGGTCGAGCTTGGCCAGGGCTTCGAGCCGCCGGGCCAGCTCGTCGAGCCGGTTGCCGAACGCCCCGAGGCGGCCGTCGGCCTGGCGGATCTCGGCGAGTCGGCGGGCGGGCTCGGCCCGGCGGGCCTTGTCGAGCTGGGCCCGGGCGGACTCCCCCTCGACGTCGGCGGCCTGGCGGGCCGGGCGGGCGAGCGGGGCGAAGGTCGGGTCGGCTTCGACGTCGCGGGCCAGGAGCTGGAGCCGGTCGACCACGGCGCGGGCCTCGGCCTCGCGGGCGGCGAGCGCCGCGTCGCGGTCGGGGCCCCAGGTCGAGGCGTCGCGGCCGGCGGCGTCGGCGGCGTAGCGGAGCTGCTCGACCTCGCGGCGGTTGGCGGCGTTGGCCTTGCGGATCTCCTCCAAGCGGGCCTGGATCGACTCGCGGCGGGCCCGGTCCCGCCGCGCCAGCATCGGCTCCGTCGTCGCCACGATGGCCAGGGGCCGGGGCGAGGACCACGTCTCGTTCGGCCCTCTCGGGGCGGGCCGGTTGTCGAGGACCCGGACCCGGTAGGTCACCGAGTCGCCCGGCCGGAGGTCGAGCTGGCGGAGCGGCAACGAGCCGTCGCCCCGGGCCGTCGGGGTCCCCAGGCCGGCCAAGGGCAGGTCGACGTGGCCGGGGCGGTCGGCGTCGGGCGAGGGGGCCGCCCCGGCGGCCTTGCGGCGGACCTCGTAATGGAGTTCGGCCGAGGCGACCGCGAAATCGTCGCGGGCGGCCACGGCGACCTCGAGGACGTCGTCGGGCCCCGACTCGCCCGGCGCGGCCGGCCCGCGGACGGCCAGGGTCGGCGGGGCGTCGGGGCGGACGACGACCTGGCGGAGGTCGGGCCGGCCGTCGATCCCGTGCCGGTCGCGGCGGGGAGTCAAGGTGAACGGGCCGGACGCCTCGGCCCCGACCGTCGCCGCCGAGGTCCGGCCGTCGCCCGCCGGGGTCAGGGCGATCGTCAGCGGGCCGGCGGGCGGCGGCGAGGGCCAGGCCAGGTCGACCGCCCCGACGGGCACGCTCGTCCCGATCGTCAGGACGATCCGGCTCCCCTCGACGGCCTCGACCCGGGCCGGGTCGCGGGCGAGCCCGGCGGGCAGCTTGGTATAGCTCGGCGGCTCGACCCGGGCCGTCAGGGACGCGACCGTCGGCGGCTCGACGGCGGTGACCCGGAACGACCGGCTCCGGGCCGAGTCGGTCGCGACCCGGTAGGTGATCGGGCCCGCCAGCGCGGGCAGGGTGGCCTCGAACTTCCGGGACGGCCCCGAGTCGACCGGGAGGCTCGCCATCCGCGCCCGCCTCGGGGCGCCGGAGCCGTCGGACCATTCGAGCCAGGCCCCGTCGGGCGCGGGGTCCGGGCCGTAGCGGGGGGCGACGGTGGCCCCGACCCGGAAGTCCGAGCCGATCGCCGCGACCTGGTCCCCCGGCTCGACGGCGATGGCGAACCGGCCGACGCGCCCCAGGTCGAGCCACGGGGCGAGGAACCGGAGGGCCAGCGTCCCGAACGGGTCCGGTCGGGCCAGGCCCGGCGCCGCGACCAGAGCCAAGGCCGCCAGGCCCGCCGCCAGCCGGGCCGTCGCGGGCTTGCCGACCAGCCCCTTCCCCGGCCGGAACGCCCCGACATGCGCGGCGGCGTCCGCCGCTAGCGCCGCGACCAGCGCGGGCGAGCCGTTGGGCCGGCCCTGGCGATCGAGCAGGGCGATCGAGCCGGTCAAGCGTTCGCCGAGCCCGGGGTCGGCCCGCTCGGCCACCGCCGCCAGGTCGATCCATCGCGACCGCCTGAGGAGCGGCAAGCCGACGAAGGCCGCCAGGATGATCCCGACCGACCCGACCCACCAACCCCAGATCCCCCAGCGAACGGCCAGGGGCAGGACAAAGGCGAAGTCGGCCGCCATCCCGACCGCCGCCCCGAATGCCGCCGCCAGCAGGGATTCCCCCATCCCCCGCGCCGTGGCCGAGACGCGGAGCCGCCGGTCGACCCCGCGCAAGGTCCGGCGGATCGGGGCGGGCAGGGTGGGCATGGCTTCGGGCGCCGGCGGGGGCAAGGTCGCGGCTCGGGTCATGGGGAAGATCCTGGTCCGTCGCCTCGATCGCGGCGGGCCCGGCGTCCGCGCCGGGCCCCCGAGATAGCATCGCCCGTCGCGACCACCCGGGCAACGGAAAAACCGCCGGGATGGGAGCCCGGCGGGAGCCCGCGGGAGCCCGAACAAGCATTTACGTTCAAACGATGGATCGGGATTTGGCCGTCAGCGCTCTTGCACGAGGAGGTCGATCGGGAGGGTGCGCAGTTCGTCGATGTAGCCGCGAAGGCAGGCGACCGAGTTCTCCTGGGTCGCAAGAGTGCCCGAGCCGAACGCCGCCCTGAGTGCCGTATCGCATGTATGCAGCGCAGGCACGACCTTCGCGCGAACATGCTCGAAGCCGACGGAATCGATGATCCGGCAAATGATTTGTTCGAAGCACACCACTCGTCCCCGAATCCGGTGGGCGATGTCCGCGCATTTCGGGCAGGTGGCGACCGCCCGAAGACATCGCTTGTCGCCCGTGAGCGGCAGGTACTCCGGCACCAATCCCGTCGCCGACAGCAAGACGATCTCGCCGGCATCGATCTCGATGCTGTCGTCCAGGTCTTCGAGCAACTGATGATCCGCGGCCGAGTAATCGCTGATCTCGCCGACGCTGCTCAGGAACTCGACAAGGCGCGCCGCCACCGCCTCGCCACTTTAGGCCGAGGACCGCCGATCCCGATTCGGTACTTGAGGGTCGGGAGGACGCGAACATCGGCACGCGTGGCGTCGAAAGCGGCCAAGGCATCGTCCAGCAGGTCACAGATCGCCAGTTTCTCGACGATGTCGTTGTCCGAGAGATAGATCACTCGTTTTGTCGTCCTGGCTGACTCGCATCAAGAATTCGCTGCTGTCCTCCGGCAATCTCGACCAGTCGAGGTGCTCGGCCATCTTCCGACGCACGACCCCCAGGGCATCACGCTTCGGTTCCAGGATGGCGAGCGCGGCATTGGCCACCGGCCAGAAACCAGGTCCCATGCTGTAAGCATGATTCAGGACGACGTGGCCGGGATCAACCTCATGCCGCCGTCCAATCTCCTGGGCGGCTTCGGCAAGTTGCGCGGCGTTGGGCCAACGGCCGCTGGCGAAGTACTGGCGATCTTCGTCGCCGGTCAGGAGTTCGATGGCAAACTCGTTGGCGGCTTCCTCCTCGACGTCGCGGACATTGTTCTTCACGCTCTCGTCGATCAAGGCCCCGTCCTCTGGAATGTGGCCAAGCGCGATATGGCCCAGTTCGTGCGCCAGGATGAAGAGAAGCCAAGCGGTGAAGCGATCTTGTTTGCAGAGGACGATGACCGGGCGCCCGCGCACCTTGACGGCAAGCCCGTCGGGCCGCTTCGCTTTCAGCAAGGGAGAAAGGTGGACGACCGGGATGCCCGACGACCAGCAGTAGTCAATCAGGTTCGCCAGACCAACCCAACGGTGGCCCTGACCGATGATTTCGCGCCGCATCTGGAGCGCCGTGGCAGGCAGAGATAAGCATGGTTCCATTGTCGCGACATTAACGAGGCGCGCCACTTGAGTGGCCATCGAGCGGGCAAGCGCCAACTGCTCTTCCGTCGCGTTTTTCGATTTTTTGAACTTGCAAACCCCGAGATCGCGAAATGTAACGGACTTAGCCGGATCGCGCAAAGAAGCCAGGTCGAGACCCAAGTGGCGTGAGAGGAAACTGATGCCTTCGGCGAAGCCAGCGGGATTCGCCGCGACCTGATCGTCCCACCACTCGGGCAGGATCGCTTGGCGGATGATTTTCCTGGTTAAGCCGACAGCCCCCAGCCGGCGGTAAAGGTCGGCAATGGGATTCGCCGCGCTGACGCTCATAGTTCGGGCTCTCAAAATGGTCGGGGCGGTAGTGATTTCTCCGTACGAGTAACGCTGGCGCAGCGACCCTTCATAACTAGTCCTGAACCAAGCGTAATTCGAGGCTGATCCGGTTCGAGAAACTCGAAAACCCCCTGGTTTTGGCGGACAATCGAGGGTCTTCACACTCCCCGTTCATCCACCGCCAAGAGGTTTTCGAGTGAAAGCTACTATCCGCCGAAAACTGGCCAGCCGCAAGCGGAGAA